>Ga0315280_10002664_pt1 | contig 28586 bp, 28 predicted proteins | sample YL17G06_40_MG_FD_203697 | JGI IMG/M metagenome (GOLD analysis project Ga0315280, IMG submission 203697) | Sediment microbial communities from Yellowstone Lake, YNP, Wyoming, USA - YL17G06_40 | ecosystem: Environmental > Aquatic > Freshwater > Lake > Sediment | place: USA: Wyoming | collected... | reverse complement strand
GTGAAACCACTTCCTGCTTGACCGATGTCGATCAGTCAAGCCAACATAAACGCCACCAGCGTCGCTTCGCTCCGAGCGTGATCGACATCGCGTCGGAATGACTGATTTTCTTCGCCGGAATCGCCACGGTTCTTTGAAGGAACCCGATCCAGACTATCAGAGGCTCAGCCTGATCCCTATACGTCGCGAAGCGCGCAGGGGCTCGAATTCAGCGAGCTAATTTGGACAAGAGTGAATGACGATGCAGCAGCTCGATTCAAATTGGGTTTACGTCGTCGTTCTTGCGAGCGGGATGGCACCGGGTTGGGGAATTTCGTGGATTGACATCGTTAGCAAGCGGCTTCGCTACTTCCATCCGGTCGGCAGGAGCGGCTGGCCGCCGACACCGCCTAACTACATAGCATTTCGGTACCACGCAAGACTTCAATCCATTCATCATATCGACGACTACGAGATTATCACGAACCTGCACACGCGGTTTGAGGAGATCCCCGACAAAGAGGAAGATACGCCGTACTTCTTGTACACGCTGGGACCGGGCTTTGCTCCGGCACATGAAGTGCGGACTGGCGCCATCTACCCCAACGGCAGGGTGTGGTGCATGCTGGACACTCTGTTCACCGCGCGCACCATATCGGAAGCACGGGATACTTCAAAGGTCCGGGAAGCAAAGATGGGGCAATTTTGAACAGCCGAATGGGCCACCGAGCCTCAGCGGTCCGCGCACAACTCCGCTGGCTCACGCTTCCGGCTCCGCTTTGAAGACTGCTTCGATCTTCGGCTTTCACAGACCGAAGGAAAACCGTTCAGTCCCGGAGGAACGACTGAAACCGCGGGCTTGCCCGAATTCGGGCTTGCAAGGCTTTCAGCCGTCCCTACGGGACTCCAACTTACTGGTCCTCAAAACTCAGCGGCGATCCCTGGCCAACCCCAGCAGTGCAATTGGTTGCGAGGTAGGAAAGGACGCTGGCGCGCGGCGATTGCGGGCCGCTGTGGTGTGGCGACCCCCGATCGCCGTGCGCAAAATCCTAGCGGTGGCCATCGGCGAGCCTGCCGGGATGCGGTTTCGGCACGCAGTCGGCTTGAGGAACCGCAAGCAAACAACGGTTGGCGAGAGCCGCCTCAGTTCGGGGAAGGGTCCCCAAGGTAGTTGTAGGACTGGCAGGCAAAACAGCGAATTACGATGTCGCTGATCCGCTTTCTGCTCATTCCCAGGATCAAGACATGGCCGCATTTGCCGCAGCAGATGTCGGGAGCGTGTTTCTCTTGTCCCCGAATTACAGGCCCTGGCATTTCGGCCAGCAGAACGGTTGCTCCCTCAGCAGGTTTTTCTGAGGCAAAGGGCAAGCGAATTGCAGTTGGCTTCTTCCCCGGAAGCGGCTTTGGCTTCTTGAAACGCATGTTTCCCACTCCCTTCCCATCTTGCCGATGCCGCCTCGGCGGCACTGTGGGAGCGCTTGCGGAGCAGGAACTTCCCGGCTCCGGCCGCGCTGGCCCTGAAAGCATGACACAGTATGAAGCATTTTGGATTTGCCTCAGTGATCCTTGGTATTCTGAGGCGACAGGGTTGGCGAACACGACAGACTGGAAGCATGGCGATTGTCTCGGTGCTCTTCGGAATCGTCGTCCGGATGTTCTAAAACAGTCTTCCGGCCGTCTCTCCCCAGCTTCTCGTCCCCAACAAGAGGGCCCGCAGGCGAGACGCCCGCGCTCCCAGGGCGGCCGTTCCTGGGCCGGGAGGCCCTTTTCCCTACCACCAAGATACCAAGAGGTAACTGCCTTGATGCCGCTTGGTGTCTTTCTGTCTTGGTGGTTGGAGACTCGTGGTAGCATCGCTTCGCATGCGCCTGCGAGCCCTGGATTTTGCCGTCATCATCATCTACCTGATCGGCATCACCGCCTTCGGCGCCCATTTCCGCAAATCGCAGCGTTCGCTGAAGGACTACTTCCTGGGCGGGCGGACCGGTGCCGCCAGCGCGCTCGTGCTTCGCTCGCGCCGGGGCTCGCCCCGCCCTGCGGGATCGCGCCTCTGATGCCGTACGCAACTTGGGCAAAGGTCATTAGTCGGCTTCACCTCGCGACCGGCGACTGGCGGCTAAACAGACATCGGGGGCCGGCAGGATGCCAGCGCTCCATACACAACTTGGAACCTGGAACCCGGAACCTGGAACCATTCGGGGGGCGGCATGATAGGATTTTTCCGGCATGCGCCTGCGAGCCCTGGATTTTGCCGTCATCATTGTCTACCTGATCGGCATCACCGCGTTTGGCGCGCATTTCCGCAAGTCGCAGCGTTCGCTGAAGGACTACTTTCTGGGCGGGCGCACCGTGCCCTGGTGGGCCATCGCCCTCTCGATTGTCTCGGCCGAGACCAGCATCCTCACCATCATCGGTACCCCGGGCATCGCCTACAACGGCAACCTGGGCTTCCTGCAGGTGGTGTTCGGATACCTGCTGGCACGCGTGGTCATCAGCACCGTGCTGCTGCCGCACTATTTCAAGGGCGAGCTGTACACCGCCTACCAGTTGATCGACCGGCGCTTTGGCCCGCGGCTGCGGCGCGTGACGGCCGCCTCTTTCCTGGTGATCCGCGGCCTGGCCGAGGGCGTGCGCGTCTTCGCCATCTCCATCCTGGTGGGGATCGTTCTGGGCACCGGCGAGCTGGCCTCCGTGGTTCTGATCACCATCCTGACCCTGTTCTACACCTTCGAAGGCGGCATGACGGCGGTCATCTGGACCGACGTCATCCAGATGGGCATCTACGTGGCCGGCGCCCTGCTCAGTTTCGTCATGCTGCTGCGCCTGGTGCCCGGCGGATGGCCGGAGGTGGTGTCGCTGGCGGCGGCCAACGGCGATAAATTCCGCATCTTCGACTTCACCCTCTCGCTCTCCAAAACCTACACTTTCTGGGCGGGCCTCGTGGGCGGGATGTTCCTGACCACCGCCACCCACGGCACCGACCAGTTGATGGTGCAGCGGCTGCTGGCGGCGCGCGATGAGCGCGACAGCCGCCGCGCGCTGTTCGCGAGCTGGCTGGTGGTCTTCTTCCAGTTCACGCTGTTTTTGGTGATCGGCGTGATGCTGTTCGCCTACTACCGGCACTTCCCGCCCTCCCGGCCGTTCTCGCGCTCCGACGCCATTTTCCCGACCTTCATCGCCGACAACTTCCCGCCGGTGATCGCCGGCCTGGTGGTGGCCGCCATTCTGGCGGCGGCCATGTCCAATCTGAGCGCGGCGCTGAACGCGCTGGCCTCCACCTCGGTGGTGGACTTCTACAAGTCCCATTTCGCGCCGGGACGCAGCGAGGCCCATTACCTGCGCGTCTCCCGCTTCGCTACGCTCATCTGGGGCGGCATCCTGATCGGCGTTGCCATGGCTTCGGCGCAGTGGCAAACCTCAGTGTTTGAGATGGGGCTGAGCATCGCCTCGGTGGCTTTCGGCTGCCTGCTCGGTGTTTTTCTGCTGGGCGTGCTCACCCGCCGGGCCAACGAGTTTGGCGGCATCGCGGGGATGATCGTCGGGCTGGCCGTAATGGTTTATGTTTGGCAGTGGACCAGCACGCATTGGACTTGGTACGTGCCCATCGGCACGGCCACCACCTTCTCGGTGGGCTACGTCGCAAGTCTAAAGTTCAAAGTTTAAAGTTTGGAGTTGGCAAAGCTGGCCTGCTTTTGACTTTAAACTTTGAACTTTAAACTTCAAACTTACAATGAACAAGCGACACGAGCTAATCCGAGGACTGGGCGTGTGGGGCGCCTCCTCGGTGGTGGTAGGCACGATTATCGGCAGCGGCATCTTCCTGGTCAGCAGCACCATGACCCGCGGGGTGGGCACGCCCGCCGCCGTCTTCTTTGTGTGGGTGTTTGGAGGGTTGCTGTCGCTGAGCGGCGCGCTGGCTTATGCCGAGCTGGGAGCCATGCTGCCGGAAGCCGGCGGTGAGTACGTCTACCTGCGGGAGGCTTACGGGCCGCTGTGGGGCTTCCTGTACGGCTGGTCGCAGTTCCTGGTGATGAAGACGGCATCGATTGCGACGCTGGCCGCCGGCTTCGCCCTTTACTTCACCTTTTTCTTCCCGTCGCTGAATCTAAAGGCAGTTGCGGTAATCGTTGTCGCCGTGCTCGGGACCGTCAACTACTTCGGTGTGCGCACCGGCGGCGCCGTCCAGACTTTTTTCACCGTTCTAAAAGTTGCCCTGATCCTGGCGCTGGTGTTAGCCGCGCTGGTGATCGGCGGCGGCCACTGGGCGAACTTCTCCACCGCCGTGCCGGTCGGCTCGCGCTTGAGCGGCTTCGTCGTGGCGCTGGTGGCCGCGCTGTGGGCCTACGACGGCTGGAACAACGTCAGCATGGCGGGCGGGGAAGTGGCCGACCCGCAGAAGAACATTCCCCGGTCGCTGGTGCTGGGGACGATGGGTGTAGGCCTGCTCTACGTGCTGGCCAACGTCGCTTACTTTTACATACTGCCGGCGCCCGAGGTGGAGGCATCGAGGCGGGTGGCCGGCGACGTAGCCCGCAAGTTCCTCGGGGAGTGGGGCGGGAGCGCGGTGGCGCTGGCCGCCATGGTGTCGATGTTCGCCGCCATCAACGGCTCGATCCTTTCCGGCTCGCGGGTGCCCTTCGCCATGGCCCGCGACGGTGTTTTCTTTCCCGCGCTGGCCCGCGTGCATCCGCGCTACCACAGCCCGCACGTGGCGGTGATTGTGCAAAGCGTGCTGGCCGCGCTGATGGCGCTTACCGGCCAGTACGACGAGCTGTTCACCTACGTGATTTTCGCCTCCTGGATCTACTACGGCCTGACCGGCGCCGCCGTGTTCATGCTGCGCCGCAAGCACCCGGAGTGGCCCCGCCCTTACCGCACCTGGGGCTATCCGGTGCTGCCGGCGCTGTTTGTGGCGATCAGCGGCGCGCTGGTGGTGCTGACGTTGCGCGAGCAGGCCTGGTGGCGCTCGCTGCTGGGCTTGGGCATTATCGGGCTCGGCGTGCCTGCCTACTTGATTGGCCGGCGGTACGCGCGGAAGGCCGGCCTGGCCGCCGTTGCACTGCTTTGCGTTTGTTCCGTTGGAGCGCCGACCTGCAGGTCGGCAACCTTGGCCGGCCCGGAGGCCGGCGCTCCCGGGTCCGAGCTACTGCTGTTCACATTGAACGAAGAGGCGGCGCTCGACTCGCTTCGCCAGCACGTGGGCCGCGGCACGCTGCTCTCTCCGCAGTGGTTCGCGGTATCGGGCGGCGGGGCGCTGGGCGGCGCACCCAACGCCGTGCTGCTGGAGGCAGCCCGCTCGCGCGGCGTGGCTGTTGCTCCGTCGGTGACCAACCGCGATTTCTCGGCGCAGGCCGCCGCTGCGGTTCTTCGCTCGGCCGCGACCCGCTCCCGCCTGGCCAGGCAATTGGCCGCCAAGGCGCGCCAGTACGGGTTCCGCGGCTACGTGATCGATTTCGAGAACCTGCCCGCTGATCCGGCGGCCCGGAAGCGCTTCACGCAGTGGATGGGCGAGTTGCGGGCGGCATTCGGCCCGGCGCGCCTGTCGCTGATTGTGGCCTTGCCGCCGCCCACTACCCGACAGCGCGAGGCGCTCGACTACCAGGCCATCGGCCGGCTGGCCGACCGCGTGGTGCTGATGGCCTACGATCAGCACGGGCGGTTCAACGATCCGGGGCCGATTGCGGGCTATGAGTGGGTGGAGACCGCGCTGGCCGATATCAGCGCGCTGATTCCCGCCCGCAAGCTGCTGCTCGGCATCGCCTTCTATCACCGCAACTGGGGCGGGGCGGAAGCCACCTCGGGCACGTACAACGAAGCCGTCGCCCTGGGGCGGGAGAACCGCGTCGAGTGGCGCTGGCACCCCGAGTACCGCGCTCATTGGTTCGATTTCATGGAGCGCGGCCGGCGGCACACGGTTTGGATCGAAGACGCGGCCAGCGTGGCCGAGAAGCTGGCGCTGGCCCGCCGCTTCCGCCTGGCCGGCGTGGCCGGCTGGCGGCTCGGCCAGGAAGACCCGCGCGTCTGGCTGCTGCTTCAGGAGTTTCAGCAGTAGGCATGCAGGGGCGACCCGATGCGGGCAATGTCATGATCCCCGAAGGGGATCGATAAAATAGCCGGGGGCAGAGCGAGCGACGCCCCCGGAAAACGCGCATAAAACAGACCGACTCCGAAGGGGTCGAATATGCCCAGGGCAAGCATTCGACCCTTTCAGGGTCGGATGGCTTTCTTCATTTTCCGGGGGCGTTGCCCCCGGCTATTATCTGGCGCCCTTTCAGGGCGCTGGCGCGATTTGGCTGGTTGCAAAACCAAGTGGCATTCACCCTGTGTGGTCGCCCGGGACTTGCGGTCCGGTGTCGCTCGAGCCCAGTTGACCTGTGGTACGTAATTGCGTACGATAACAATGGAGTCGCAATGAACAGGGCTATTACCGCCAGCGAGGCGCGCGCGCAACTTTACAGGTTGCTGGACCAAATCGCGGAGTCCCACGAGCCGGTTCTGATCACCGGCAAGCGCAATCGTGCGGTCATGGTGGGGGAAGACGACTGGCGCGCCATGATGGAGACCCTCTACCTTCTGTCCATTCCCGGTATGCGTGAATCGATTCGAAAAGGTCTGAAGACGCCCGTCGAGGCCTGCAGTGACCGGGTGGAATGGTGAAGTGGAAGCTTGTCTATACGCCCCAGGCCCAAAAAGACGCGAAGAAACTTGCCCGGTCCGGTCTGCGAGCCAACGCCGAGGCGCTTCTGGAGGTTCTTGAGGAGAACCCTTTCCGCCGCCCCCCGCCATACGAGAAGCTGCTGGGCGACCTCTCCGGCGCCTACTCCCGCCGCATCAACATCCAGCATCGGCTGGTCTACCAAGTCCTGAAAAGGGGCCGCGTAGTGAAAGTCCTGCGCATGTGGACTCACTACGAATAGGGGGGAGCCGTCTCCAATGGAAACCCTGTCACTCACTGTCCGGGGCGTTTCAGATAGCGGAGTTGGCGGAGCTTGGAAATCTCCTTGTCGGTGAGGGAGTGGTCGAGACGGCCGGCGGCCTCGAGCTCGCGGTGAATGGCCTTGAACCCGTCGGCCACGACGACACCCGTGAGCTCCAGTTTCCGGCTCAGGCGATAAAACACGACCGCCTCCGACTCCCCGGGGCTCGTAAGCTTCTCGCTCACCCTTACTTCGATTGAATCGCCCTGAACAATCAGTTGGCCCGGGACCCCATACTGGTAGAACTTGCGGTTGATGCAGGTGCGGGGGAAGAGGATGCGGGCCTTCTCGCGGCCGAGCCCGAAACCCTGAAGCTGGTAGTCGGCGTCCTCCTCGTAAGAGGCCCCGCCAAGGTTGCTGGGGTCGAGCACCAGCAACGTGGCGGCCTTGTAACCATTGCTAATGCCGGCCAGAAGGATCTCAGGGTTTCCGTCGCCGTCCAGGTCGGCGAGCTCCATCAGCCCAAGGTGCCCGGAGTGCCAGTACTCGCCAAGCACGGCTCCCTGATGTGAAAGCATCGCGACTTGGTTTGGGAAGCGGGGGCTATGGCGCACGGTCAATGCTATCCGGCGCGTGCCATCTCGCTCACGGGGCAGGAGCCTGAAGGCGATGCCGCTGTATGATCGCGGAAACGCTCCCTGCCGGGTGGCGACAGTTCTCCCGGGGACGAAACGCCATTTTTCGCGGCCATCATGGGAGAAACAGAACAGGGTTTCGCCAGTCGTTTCAACAGAAGCGGGCCTATACGTGTACACCAACTCGATGCGCCCGTCGCCATCCAGATCCTCGAACCAGGCCCTGTGGCCTGTCAACAGGCTCTCCGGGGTGGTCAGGCGGTCGAAGGTTTCCGGGAACCTCTTGTGCCAGAGTTCCCGGCCCTGCTCGTCGGTGACCACCAGGCTCTCGAACTCATGGTGGAAGCGCGCCGGCGGGCCTTTGCGGGTGGACAGCAGATAGCCGGCGCCGGCGATCACTACGACAGCCGTGGCTGCCGCGGCCCAGAGACGCAGGAAGCTGGGGCTCGACCACCAGCCGGGTTTCCCCAGGTTAGCCTGGCGCCAGCGGTCGAGCTCGGCCGGATCGGCCCCAACGCGTCCCTTTTCGCCAGAAAACCTCCTCACCGGGAGACGCCTTTCGGCCTCCCAGTGCTGTGCTGTGCGGACGCTAACTCCCAAGTAGTCAGCGATATCCTTCCAGCAACTAAGTTCCCGGCGTGGTGGCCCGGCAGTCGACATACTTATCCTCTATTCCGGAGCCAGTGCCGGACAGTCTAACAGCCCCAGCGCGCCCGCGTCAAGAGGCCGCGCAAAATCGCGCACTGCGCATCATTTCGCTTGCGCACCGGCTCGTGTCCGGGTAGCGTGCCTCCCCGTGGTCAGCGGCTTCCCAGTCGCCGTTCACCGGGGTCGGGCAATGAAGCTGGCAGGCTGGACTGCTGCAACTTGTTGGAGGTAGTCACCATGCAGTGCACAACCTTGCGGCTCCTCGGCTCCCTGCTCGTTGCTGTTTTCCTCGCCTCGGCGGTGGCCCACGCGCAGGGTGGCGGCACGGGAATCGAGGTCCAAAACTGGGACAATAACTATTACATGAACGCAGGGAAAACGTGGTTTTCAGCTTCTTCTGTCGTGTTCACAACCAGCGGAAGCACGGTGACCGGCTCCCTCCGCTACCAGGTGCTCGACCAGTACAATCCCACCGCAATAGCCCAGTTATTTGTGGCCGTCGAGAGAAAGGTGGTGGCGACGCTCTACAACGGGATGCCGGGTGCTCAGGGGGCGAGCGGGTCAAAGCAGTTCTCCTTTGTTTATGACCAATCAAAATACGGGTCCGCGGCGGCCCTTTATCTCGTTGGAACCTGGACGACGAGCGAATCGCTGGGGATAGACGCCTATGAGCAACACGGAGGCGGTTGGTGGTGTGCGATTGGGAGCCTGCGCGTCAGTACGGCTGTGAGTCTGGGGACGGTCGCCATCCAGCGCTGGGATAACGGCTATTTCTGGAACTCCGGGAGAACCGGGATTTGGGGCTATTTTGTCGTGTTCACAGTCAGCGGGACCACGGTGACAGGATCGCTCCGCTACTGGGTGTTCGATGCGGACAATCCGACTGCCATTGCGCAGCTCTTTGTTGCTGTGGGGGGAAAAGTGGTGGCGACGCTCTACAACGGGATTCCGGGTGTTCAGGGGGCAACCGGGTCCAAGCAGTTTTCCTTTGTTTACGACCCATCAAAATACGGAGCCGCGGCGGCCCTTTATCTCGTCGGAACATGGACGCTGAGCGAATCGCTAGGGATAGATGCCTATGAGCAGCACGGGGGCGGTTGGCGGTGCTCGATTGGGAGTGCGACCAGCGGCAGCGGGGCAGTAAGCGGGCAGGGAATCGAGGTCCAAAACTGGGACAATAACTACTACATGAACGCAGGGAAAACGTGGTTTTCGGCTTCTTCTGTCGTGTTCACAACCAGCGGAAGCACGGTGACGGGCTCCCTCCGCTACCAGGTGCTCGACCAATACAATCCCACCGCAATAGCCCAGTTATTTGTGGCCGTCGAGAGAAAGGTGGTGGCGACTCTCTACAACGGGATGCCGGGTGCTCAGGGGGCGAGCGGGTCAAAACAGTTCTCCTTTGCTTATGACCAATCAAAATACGGGTCCGCGGCGGCGCTTTATCTTGTTGGAACCTGGACGACGAGCGAATCGCTGGGGATAGATGCCTATGAGCAGCACCAAGGCGGCTGGTGGTGTGCGATTGGGAGCCTGCGCGTCACCGGCGGGACTGTGAGCCCGGGGACGCTCGGCATCCAGCGTTGGGATAACGGCTATTTCTGGAACTCCGGGAAAACCGGGATTTGGGGCTATTTTGTGGCGTTCACGGTCAGCGGAACCACCGTGACGGGATCGCTCCGCTACTGGGTGTACGATGCAGACAATCCCACTGCCATTGCGCAGCTATTTGTTGCTGTGGAGAGAAAAGTGGTGGCGACGCTCTACAACGGCATTCCGGGTGTTGAGGGGGCGACCGGGTCCAAGCAGTTCTCCTTTGTTTACGACCAATCAAAATACGGATCCCCGGCGGCCCTTTATCTGGTTGGAACCTGGACGCTGAGCGAATCGCTAGGGATAGATGCCTATGAGCAGCACGGGGGCGGCTGGCGGGCTTCAATTGGGACGGCGACGCTGGCCACCAGTGGCGGCATAACACTCACCGTGGGGAGCGCAAACACCACGCAGTGTCCGCAGATTCGTCTGCCGGTGACGGTGACGAGCGGCGGGCAGGCGCTGACGGGACTTGGCGCCGCGAATTTCACACTGGTCGAGGACGGGCAGAGCCGAAGCATCTCCGTCAGCCAGACTTCGGGAGGCTACGAGATTGCTTACACCAGTCCGAACCCCGGCGTGAATCATCAGGTCATGGTGACCGTGAACTACAGCGCAATGACCGACAGTAAGACCACAACCGTGCCATCCTGTTCAGTGCCGTGTAGCACCGTGGAACCGGCTTTGAACATTACGCTGCAGCCCGGGTTCTATATCGCTGAAGTGACCGGAAGCACCGAGGGCTACTGGGGCATGGAGGCGCTGGCCCAGCGTGGCGACCTCTCCGGGGGCTTCAACCTGGGCGGTGGACTTCAGGAAAAAGGCACAACGCCTGCCTTTGGCGGCTTCTATCTGCGTGATACACAGAGCGTCTTCATTCGGGCGACGGCGCAAGTGGTGCCGGGCGGGAATGCCTCGGATTTTTCCATGTGCGTACGCCTGCTCGCCAACAATCGCGACCCGATCGGTACCGATCAGTGCGGGACAACGGTTGTCGAGCTCCAGCGGACGCTCAGCTCAGGCTTCTACGTCGTCCAGATCCGCAGCGGTGGATCCTCGCCCCGCGCCACACTCCAACTGGGGCTTGCGGCAAACTACTTCTCCGGCGGAGTAGACGTAGGCGGTTTCGTCGCTCCGGGGCTGACAGGGTTTGGGGCCTTTTTCCTTCCCGCCGATCAAGGCGCTCAAGAGGTGAAGATCAAGGTGCTCGGGCGCCCCACTTATCGCGGCGTCGGCACCTGCAACCTGCAGCTCCGGTTGCTCGACGGCAACCGCAACCTTATCAAGACGGTCCCGTAGCAGGCACTCGGCTGCCGACGGTGCGGAGCGGCAGGGCCAGCCGGCCCGAATCGGGCAAGCGGGACGCCCGAATGCGGGCAAGCCGGCGGTACAACCGATCCGTGGATTTGGCTTGTGACCTTGGGCGCCAGAATGCATCCTTAACCAATGGAGGAGATGCATTCATGGCGCAGCGAGGGCCGCATTTTTACGAGACTGCTGTCGATTATGAAGAGGACCGCCGCGGGACTGCTTTTTCGCCCGGTCTGCCGGATCTTGCGTTTTCGGCGCCGCCCGAGTTCAATGGGGAGCCCGGCTACTGGACGCCCGAGCACTTCTACGTGCTGGCCGCCGAGACCTGCCTGATGGCCACCTTTGTGGCCATTGCGGAATACTCCGACCTGCCTCTGCTGGCTTATTCCTCAACCGCCAAAGGGAAGCTGGAGTGGATCGACGGGCAAGGGTATCGGTTCACCGGCATCGAGATTCGCCCCAAAATCCACATCGAAAAGGAGGCGGATCGCGAAAAAGCGCTGCGGGTGCTGGAGAAGGCCGAAAAAGGCTGCCTGGTGGCGCGCTCCATGGCCGCGCCGGTCACCGTCGTCCCGGACATCATCGTCTCGGCCGCAGAAACCGCGTGAACCCTTAGCCGCAGATTGCGCAGATGACACCGATTGAATCTGTGCCATGGGCGAAATCTGCGGCTAACCTGTCCTCCACGCCCCCGCCCCCGTTGCGCCATCACACCTGACACCTGACACCTGCTATACTGCGCGGAACGATATGGCGCATTTGATCCGCCAGTACACGCTGGAGCCGGGCGCGGTCGAGATCGAGTACATGGAGCAGTATTTCGACGAATTCCGGCGAAAGAAGACGGCCCAGGAGATCATCGAGCGGCTCAAGGGCCGCGAGCACCTGATCCTGATTGCCCTGGCGTCCGCCCCGGACGACTTCGAGCACATGGTCCCGGTGGCCTTCAAGGTGGGGCACGAGCTGCAAAGCTCGGAAACCGACCCCAAGCTCCGCGACCTGGTCGAGCGGCTGTCCACCTGCGTGTGTTTCACCGGGCGCAAAGTTTTCTATGGCTGGATCGGCGGCACACGGAAAGAATGGCGCGGCCGCGGACACTACCGCGCCCTGACCGAGCAGCAGGAAGAATGGGCCGAGCGGCGCGGCTTCCATGAACTGGTGGTCAAGACCAAGAACCGCTTCTACCCCATGCGCGCCACGCTGGACCACATGCACTTCGATGTCGTCAAGTTTGAGCCTCACGCCTACGATAACGGCGAGTCGAAGGTTTACATGAGCAAGAAGCTCCTGCCGTCGATGATCGACGAGCACAAGACGATGCGCACGGTGGAGGAGGCAGCTTGAAAGCAGGCTGTAGGCCGTAGGCTGGAGGCTGTAGGCTGTAGGCTCACACCTTCCCACCCGAAACCTGACGCTTGCCGCCGGCACGTACAAGCCCACAGCCTACAGCCCACAGCCCACAGCCCACAGCCTAAGACCTGTTTTTTTCCCAGCACCTGCGAGATTCCCCGCACCTGCGACAAACTGTCGATGCCCGTCGGTTGCCAGACTTCCTTTTGTTTTTCATACACTTATGCGCGGGTGGGGTTCTGCGCGCACTTGGCAGGCGGTGTGCCATGGAAGAGACCGTAAGCCACTACGCGGAGGAGACATGCGCTACGTGCGGCTTCTGGTTTTGGTTCTGTTCACGATCGCGGTGCTGATGACCTTCTCGGCATCGGCCACCAAGGAGGACGCCAAGAAGACCGGGAAGGCGTGCACCTATTGCCATGAAAAGGGCAATCCGAAGGTGCTGACCGATGCCGGCAAGTATTACAAGGAGCACGACAAGAGCCTGGAGGGCTACAAGGAACCCGCGAAGAAGGAAAAGAAGTAGGTCTCTCCCGAGCGGGGGGGAATCAGGCAAGCGCCTGAGTTCGAGGGGCGTTTGCGCCACGGCCGGCTTTTTCATACCCCTTTCATCCGGCCCCAAGCGGCGCAACCGCCCCTCAGTCTTTTTAGGCTGTAGGCTGTAGGCCGTAGGCCACCCCCTGCGGCCCACAGCCCACAGCCTACAGCCTCTTCACCGGCTTCTCCACCGCCTTCTGCTTTGCCTCGTCGAAGTACAGCACCTTGCCTGAGCGGTACGAGTCGACCGACATGGCGATAGCCACCATGGTTTTGTACGCCGGCAGGCCGGGCAGCACCGGCTGCTCGCGCGTCCGCATGCAGTCGATGAAGTTTTGGTAGTGCGAGGGGCGCGGCTCCAATTCCAGGCGCACTTCGGCCATCCCGTATTTCTTCACGAAGGCTTCGGCCGCGTGCTTCTCCGGCGTGACCACGATGCCGCTGCCCTTGCCCTGGCGCGGCGCCATGTCGATGGTGCCCTCGTAGCCGCGGATCACGCCCGGCGTGGAGGTGGCGTTGGCCATCGAGGAGCTGAGCACCACGCTGTGCCCGCTGGGATAATCGGCCACCAGCATGAAGGTGTCCGGGACCTCCCGCTCGTCCTTGAACACCCAGATGCCGCCGGTACCCGCCACCCGCCGCGGGAATTCGCCCTGGCCGTTGTTCCACATCAGGTTCAGCGGGGCCAGGGAGTGATAGAACAGGTCGGTGGCGATGCCGCCGTTGTAATCCCAGTATTTGCGGAAGCGGAAGAAGCGGTCGGCGTTCCAGGGCCGTTTGGGCGCGGAGCCCAGCCACATCTTCCAATCCACGTAGTTGTCGCCCGTGCCGGCGGGGCCGGCGGCCGGGTCGATCCGCCAGTTCCACTCGCCGCGCGGCTGCTGCTTGCCATCCCAGTTGCGGTGCACCGAGCCCTGGCTCATGACCAGCTTGCCGATCATTCCCTCTTCCAGCGCCTTGCGGGCCTTGCGCCACTGGTCGCCCGAGGAGCCGTTGACGCCCACCTGCAGCACGCGCTTGGTGCGCACCGAGGCCTCGTAGACGCGGCGCGCTTCCTCGATGGTGCGGGTCATCGGCTTTTCCAGATACACGTCCTTGCCGGCGTTCATGGCTGCGACGGCCATGGGCGCGTGCCAGTGGTCGGGCGTGGCGATCACGATGCCGTCGATCTCCTTGTTCTGGATCAGTTCGCGGTAATCGAGGTGGCCCTTGCACTTGGCGCGCTCGGCAGCCAGCCGTTTGCGCTTCTCCCAGACGTCGGCGACGGCCACAATTTGCACGCCCTGGATGGTCATGAACTCGCGGATGAGCGCGCCGCCGCGCCCGCCGACGCCGATGAAGCCGAGGTTGATGCGGCCGTTGGCGCCGAGCGCGCGGGCGTTGGCCGGCCGCGCCGCCCGCAGCGCGCCGAGCGCCGCGCCCGCCCCCACCGCCGCCTTCACAAATTCCCTGCGATTCACAGTTTCCATAGCAGCGGAGCATAGGCGACCTGGAGCCGCTTGTCAAAGCGCAGCCGCAGATTTCGCTGATTGAGCTTGTGCCGCCGGCGTCTCGCCGGCCCCGGGGCGTCCCGGTGCGTCGGCGCGAAGCACTTGGCCCCGGGGGGATACTTGACTGGTGTGACTGGTCTATGATGAAATCAGGCAAACATGGCGGAAATTTATTCAATGTACGACGCGAAGGCGAGATTCAGCGAGGTAATCCGCAAGGTGCGCGCGGGCCGGCGGATCATCATTGCCTATCGGGGTGAGACGGTGGCCGAGATTGCGCCCCCGGGGCACCGGAGAGGCGACATGGCGGGAATCCTGCGGCGGGCTGAGGAAGAGGGCACCTTGACCAGGGCATCGGAGCGGCCTGGAGAATTCAAGCCGATTGCCAAGCGCCCCGGGGCGCTCGCCCGCTTCCTGAAGTCCCGGGAGTGATATGGCAACGCTGAGGGTCGCCTACGTGGACACGTCCTGCCTGCTAGCCGTTGTTCTCGACCAACCAGGCGCCGAGCGCATGGCCAAACGACTGGCGCAATTCGACCGGCTTGTCTCTTCAAATCTCCTGGAGGCCGAACTCCGGTCGGTGATGGTGCGTGAAAAGGTCCAAGTGGATATCGGCCCCCTGTTCCGCGGCATCGACTGGATTCATCCGAATCGCCCGCTCACTGCGGAATTTGACCGGGTTCTGGCGTGCGGATACGTGAAAGGCGCTGACCTGTGGCACTTGGCGTGCGCCCTGTTTCTTGCCCCTGACCCTCAAGCCGGCAGCTTCCTCACCCTGGACGAAAGGCAGCAGCGAGTCGCTTCGAGACTCGGCTTCGCGGCGTGATCGCGGGCGGCCTGGGTCGCGCCACTTGTGCGTCGGCACGGTCGCGGCCGACAGGGCGGCAGAGCCGCTTCGCCCAAGGCCACGTGGGATGCCCTTCCCGCAAGGCTGGCGCGGTATTGTTCGACCGCCGACAGACATCACCTGGGCCCTGCCCGCACTTGACCGATGCGGCTGGTCTATAATCCGAGAGGCGCGCAGGGCGGAAACCTCTGGCAACCAAGGGGGCATCAACCTGTGGAGCCGCCCAGGGCGGCTGCTCCCCGGCAAGGTTACCGACGATGGCAAACCTGGAGCATCTTGCAATCCTGAAGCAGGGCGTTGCCGCCTGGAACAAGTGGAGGGAAGACCACCCAGACGTGCGCCCGGACCTGAGGGGGGCCGACCTCAGCGAGGCGAACCTCGGCGGGGCGAACCTGAGCGGGGCGGACCTCCGCGAGGCGGACCTTCGCAAGGCGAGCCTCATCGAGGCGAACCTCCGCGGGGCGGACCTCGTCCTGGCGAACCTCACCGGGGTGCACCTATCCGGGGCCGACGTGAGCAGGGCGCGTTTCGACTTCACCGTGCTGGGAGACAACGACCTGAGCCAGACCAAGGGCCTCGACACCGCAGTTCACGAGGGCCCGTCGACGATTGGGACAGACACGATCCAGCGCTCAGGTGGCAAGATCCCGGAGGTCTTTCTGCGGGGCGCCGGCGTCCCGGACAACTGGATCGAGTACATCGGCTCGCTCGTCGGCCAGCCGATCCGGTTTTACTCCTGTTTCATCAGCTAGTCAACCAAAGACCAGAAGTTTGCCGACCGCTTACATGCCGACCTGCAGGCCAAGGGCGTGCGCTGCTGGTTCGCTCCCGATGACCTGAAGATTGGCGACAGGTTCCGCCTTCGCGCTGATGAATCGGTCCGGATTGACGACAAGCTCGTGGTGGTTCTGTCCGCGAACTCCATCCACAGCGAATGGGTTGGGAAAGAGGTTGAAACTGCCTTCGAGAAAGAGCGGAAGCGGAAGACGACCGTGTTGTTTCCCATCCGGCTCGACGACGAAGTGATGAAGACCGGCCAGGTCTGGGCAGCCGACATCCGCCGCACGCGCCACATCGGCGACTTCACCAAGTGGAAGGACCACGATTCTTACCAGAAGGCCTTCGACCGCCTGCTGCGCGACCTGAAGGCGGAAGGCGCCGCAGCGGCTCCCGCGCCGTAGCTTCAGAGCGTCCATCGGCCGCCTGGTAATTGATGCCCTATCGGTACGTTTTTTCGGATCGCAGGGTGATTGCGGACACTTCCACGATGCGGACGGAGTGGAACGGCGTGAAGATGATTCGATAACGGCCGGCCACCTTGCGATAGCGTCCGCGCCACCTCTTGCCCTCGAGCGCGCGGACGTTGCCCCGAAACGGGTCTGCCTCCATTGCTGACAGTTGCCTCAACAGCAGCTCCCGGCGGTCGGCAGGGATGCGGCTCAGGTCCTTAACGGCGTCTCTTGATAGCCGTACGGCCCAATTCATGGATCACGCGCTCCAGCGTCAGATACTGGCCCCTGCGCAACTGGCGCTCACCTTTTCGGACACGCGCCGCTTCGGCCGGCGTCAAGACGTCGTCGGCGTCCACCAGTCTCTTGGGCCTGATCAGAACCCCCCGTCTGCTGGTGGTCACTTCGACAAAATCGCCCTCACACAGCCCGATCTGCTCACAAATGGGTTTTGGTATGACAACCTGACGGCGTTGGCCGACCTTGCTCACCAGCATTACTTGCCTCCCGAGATTCTGTTCTTCTGATTATCATACCATCAGATGACATGCGACGGCTTCGACCCGCGCCGCCTTGCGGCGGCGTCTCAGGGCCGGCAAGATGCCGGCGCTACTTGAGGGAGCGGCGGACCTGCTGGGCGAGGCGCTCGGCTTGGGAGAGGATTTCGGCTGCCTTCAAGGTCAGGATGCGGCGGGAGCGCATCAGGATGCGGCCCTCGACGATCACGTCATCCACGTCGGAAGCTTTCAGCGCGTAGACCAAATGGGACTCGAGGTTGTACAAGGGGACAGCGTGCGGGCTGCGCAGGCTGACCGTAATCAGGTCGGCGCGCTTGCCGGCTTCCAGCGAGCCGATCTGCAACTCCAGGCCCAAAGCGCGGGCGCCGCCAATGGTGGCCATCTCCAGAACTCGACGGGCGGGCAGGGCCCGCGGATCGCCGAAGTGCACCTTGGCGAGCTTGGCGGCCAGGTCCATCTCCTCGAACATATCGAGGTCGTTGTTGGAGGCCGCGCCGTCAGTCCCCAAGCCCACGGCGACTCCCGCGGCCAGCATCTTCTCGACCGGCGCCACGCCGCTGGCCAGCTTCATGTTGCTCGAGGGGCAGTGGGCCACGGCGGTGCGGTTGCGGGCCAGGCGCGCGATGTCGTCCGGGGAAACCCAGATGACGTGCGCGGCAAGCGTGCGCGGGCTGAGCAGCCCCAGACGGTCCAGGTACGCCGTCGGGCTCACACCGTGCTTCTCCCGCAATTGCTTATTCTCGGTTTCGGTCTCGGAAAGATGGATGATCAAGGGCGCGCCGAAGCGGGTAGCCAGCTCGCGGGCGCGCTTCAAGGTGTCGGCCGAGCAGGTGTACGCCGAGTGTGGGGCGACGGCGGGAACGATCAGCGGATCGTTCTTCCAGCGGGCCAGGAATTTCTGGGTATAAGCCAGCGCGGCGGGCACGGTCTTGTTGTCCGGGGCGGGGAAGTCGAGGATGGTTTCGCCCAGCACGCCGCGCAGGCCGGCCTCCTTGGCTGCTTCCGCCACCACGTCCTCGAAGTAATACATGTCGGCAAAGGTGGTGGTGCCGCCGCGGATCATCTCCAGCGCGGCCAGGCGCGTGCCCCAGCGCACGAAGTCAGCATCCACGTTGCGGGCCTCAGCCGGGAAGATGTACTTCTCGAGCCATTCCTGCAGGCGCAGGTCGTCGGCCAGCCCGCGGAACAGCGTCATGGGGGCGTGCGCGTGGGTATTGACCAGCCCGGGGAGCACGGCGTGACCGGCCGCATCGATTTTCTGGCCGGCGGTGAAGCGGCGCTCGATTTCGGCGCGCGGGCCGACGGCCAGGATCCTCCCGCCGGCGACAGCCACCGCGCCATCGGGAATCACGCGGCGCGCCGGGTCCATGGTCAGGACCGTTCCGCCGGTGACCAGCAGGTCAGCTTTTTCAGCCGCCCAGGCGGGCAGAAAAAGCAGCAGAAGGCAGAAGGCGGAAGGCAGAAGGCGGCGAACGAAGCAACGGCGTTTCATTTCAGAAAGGAACGGTCAAAAGCGCGGGGGAGCAACTCGCGCAATTGAATTGTTTCGCGGGCGCCGCGCAAATTTACCAGGATGATCGGGATATCGCCGCAGAACTCCCACAGGATCTGGCGGCAGGGGCCGCAGGGCGGCGTCAGTGTCTCGCTGTCGGCCGCGATGGCGATGCGGCGGAATTGCCGCTGCCCTTCGGACAGCGCTTTCCACACGGCCACGCGCTCGGCGCAGGCCGTCAGACCGTAGGTGGCATTCTCGACGTTGCAGCCGGTGAAGATCTCGCCGCTCTCAGTCTCCAGCGCCGCGCCCACGCGAAAATGCGAGTAGTCGGCCACGGCGTTTTCGCGGGCCTTCAGAGCAGCGTCGATCAATTCGGCTTCGGAGGCCATGTCAAAAGGTGTTAGGTGCCAGGTGTTAGGTGCTAAGGGAAAAGCGAAACCGAGCAGCCGGCAGCCAACACCTAACACCTAACACCTGACAGCTTCGGAATCAAGCCGCGCAGCAGGGCGATCAACTGCCCGCGCACTTTTTCCCCGGCTTCCAGCACCTCTTCATGGCAGATCTTCTGCGGCAGGATGCCGGCGGCCATGTTGGTGACGCAGGAAATGGCGAGCACGCGCAGGCCCATGTGGTTGGCCACGATCACTTCCGGGACCGTGGACATGCCCACCGTGTCGGCGCCGATGGCCCGCAGATAGCGGATTTCGGCCGGGGTCTCGTAGCTGGGGCCCGACAGCGCCGCGTAGACGCCCTCATGCAGGCGGATGCCGAGCCCGGCGGCCACTTCGCGGGCGGCTTCCCGGTAGCGCCGGTCGTAGGCTTCGCTCATGTCCGGGAAGCGCGGCCCCCAGCGGTCTTCGTTGGGGCCGATCAGCGGATTGCTGCCCTGCAGGTTGAGGTGGTCGGAGATGAGCACCAGGGCGCACTGGCTCAGCGCGGTGTTGATGCCGCCGGCGGCGTTGGTCAGAATGAGGGAACGCACGCCGAGGCTGCCGAGCACGCGGACCGGGAAGGTCACCTCTTGCAGCGCATAGCCCTCGTAAAAATGGACGCGGCCGGCCATGACCGCCGTGGGGACGCCCTCCACCCGCCCAATGACCAGCTTGCCGGCGTGGCCGACGGCTGTGGACCGCGGCCAGTGCGGAATGTTGGCGTAGGGGATTTCGGTGCGGTCGGCAACTTCGTCGGCGAACGCGCCCAGGCCCGAGCCCAGCACCAGGGCCACGTCAGGGCGCAGGTCGGTGCGCTGCTCGATGTATTGCCGCGCGGCGGCTACTTTTTCGAATTGGTCCGTGGCAAACATGGGAAGTTAAGAGTTAAGAGTTAAGAGTGAAGAGCGCGGGGAGCCAGGTGGTAACTCTTAACTCATAACTCTTAACTCTTAACTCTTCACTACATCAGCATGCCGACGATGGTGGCCGACATGAAATTGGCCAGCGTGCCGGCCAGCACGGCGCGCAGTCCCAGGCGCGCCAGGTCGTGCTTGCGGCTGGGCGCCAGCGCGCCGATGCCGCCGATCTGGATGCCGATGGAGCTGAAGTTCGCGAACCCGCACAGCGCGTAGGTGGCAATCACGAAGGAGCGCGGATCGAGCTGCGGCTTCATCGGTCCCAGCAGCGTGAAGGCCACGAACTCGTTCAGCACCAGGCGGGTCCCCAGCAGGTTGCCGATGGCGGCGGCGTCCTTCCAGGACACGCCCATCAGCCAAGCCACCGGCGCGAACACCCAGCCGAACAGCACCTGCAGGCTGGCCGGAAACCGGGGGATGAGCGAGTGGATGCCGCCGAGGATGCCGTTGACCAGAGCGATCAGGGCGATGAAGGCGATCAGCATGGCCCCGATGTTCAGCGCCAGATGCAGCCCCTCGCCGGCGCCGCGCGAGGCGGCATCGATGATATTCACGTCGGTCTTCTCGATCTCGATGCTGACCTTGCCGGCGGTCTTCGGCGTTTCGGTTTCCGGCACGAACATCTTGGCCAGCATGATGGTGGCCGGGGCGGTCATGATGACCGCGGTGAGCAGGTGCAGCATATCGACCTTGCCCACCAGCACGTAAGCGCCCATGACCGCGCCGCTGACGTGGGCCATGCCGCTGGTCATCACCGTCATCAGCTCCGAGGTGGTCATGCCTTCCAGGAACGGGCGGATGGTCAGCGGCGCTTCGGTCTGCCCCATGAAGATGCTGGCCGCCACGTTCAGCGATTCCGCGCCGCTGGCCCCCATCACCACCGTCATCACCCGGGCGAAGGCCTTCACGATGACCTGCATGATGCCCAGGTAATAGAGCACGGCGAAGAACGAGGCGATGAAGATGACGATGGGCAGCACCTGGAAGGCGAACACCACGCCCAGGCTGCCTTCTGGAGCGCCCAGCGGCCCGAAGACGAACCGGGAGCCGTCGGCGGCGTAGCCCAGCATTTTCATGCCCCCGTCGCGAACCTTCTCCAGCAGGTATTTGAAGGGGGTGCGCAGCACCAGGAAGGCGAGGAAGAACTGCAGTCCCAGTCCCCACAGCACGACGCGCATGCGGATGGCGCGCCGCTGCTTGGAGAGAGCCACCGCGATGGCCATGATGGCGACCAGTCCCAGCAGGCCGTTCAGGCGATAAAGCATAGGAAATGAAAAATGGAGAATTAAGAATTAAGAAACAAGCACCGGCGCTTTCATTCTTAATTCTTCATTCTTAATTCTTCATTCCCTTCGTCGCTGCTACTGGATAATCTCGTAGATCAACGGGCGGGTCTCGGGAGCGGCATTGGAGATGCGGAACGCTTCTTCGACCGCCTCGATGGCGTCTTTCAGGCGCGCGTTGTCATTGTAATACAGCGTGCACAGCGGCTCGTCGAACTGCACCTGCTCGCCGACTTTGCGCTCGACGACGATGCCGACGGCGGGATCGATCGCCGAGTCAATCAACTCGCGCCCGGCGCCCAGCAGCATGGCGGCCGTCCCCATCACTTCGGCGTCGATGCGCGCCACGTAGCCGGCGCGCGGCGACTTCATGGCGTAGACTTCGGAGGCCGTGGGCAGCCGGTCGTAGGCCTCGACGATCTCCGGGTCGCCGCCCTGGGCCTGGATGATCTGGCGGAACTTCTTTAGCGCCGAGCCGTCGGCCAGCAGCGTCCGGGCCTGCTCGCGCGTCCCCTCGATGCCCCGCTCCGGATCGGCCAGCGTGATCATGCGGGCGGCCAGCTCGAGGCACAGCTCGGTCAGGTCGGCGGGCCCTTTGCCCTTCAGCGTTTCGACCGCTTCCATCACTTCCAGGGCGTTGCCGATGGCATTGCCCAGCGGCTGGTCCATGTCGGTGAGCAGGGCCATCACGCGCTTCCCCATGCGGCGCCCGATCATCACCATGGAATGCGCCAGGCGGCGGGCGTCGGTCTGTTTCTTCATGAAGGCGCCGGAGCCGATCTTGACGTCCAGCAGCAGGGCGTCCACGCCCTCGGCCAGCTTCTTGCTCATGATGGAGGCGGAAATCAGCGGGATGCTTTCGACCGTGCCGGTGGCGTCACGGAGGGCGTAAATCTTGCGGTCCGCCGGCACCAGCTCCTCGGTCTGCCCGATCATGGCGCAGCCGGTGCTGCGGACTGTTTCCTTGAACTGGTCGATGGTCAGCCTGGTGTTGAAGCCGGGAATGGATTCCAGCTTATCCAGCGTTCCGCCGGTGTGCCCCAAGCCGCGCCCCGAGATCATGGGCACCGCATAGCCGGCGGCGGCCACCAGCGGCGCCAGTACCAGGCTGGTCTTGTCGCCCACGCCGCCGGTGGAATGCTTGTCGATCTTGGCGGTCCGCAGGTCGCTGAGATCGACGCTGGTGCCCGACTGCACGTAGAGTTCGGTGAGGTCGGCCAGTTCGGAATCCGTCAGCGACTGGAAACAGACCGCCATCAGGAAGGCGGCCACCTGATAGTCGGGGACTTCGCCGCGGGTGTAGCCCTCGACCACCATGGCTAGTTCTTCGCGGCCCAGTTCTACCCCGTCACGCTTCTTACGGATGATGTCGATAATTCGCATGTCTCGCTATCAGCGGCCCTTCCGCTCAGCCGGCCCTGCCAACAGGCCGGGGAGGACACCCGCAGTCCTTAGCTCTGAGCCGGGATTGGAAGTGCGTTGCCTTGGACAGCACGCCCCTGCTGTCCCTCCAGGGGTCCGAGGGCCCTTTACTCCTTCCGGGGTCCGGGTACCATTGCGCGGGAATGAATCAGCGGAACTCCGCCGCAGCCGGGCAGTAGATCGACACACTCCAGCCGTTTTCGCGACCGGCCCTCAGAGCCGCCGTAAAACGCAAGCCTACCATCGGGCCGCTATCTCTGTAAAGGGAAAGGTTTTCTGTGAATTGCGGGATGTGGGATGCGGACCGCGGAGAGGGGAACGGCATTCCGCATTCCACGCTCCGCATTATCTGTTGACGTCGCGGTGGGCGACCTTGGTGGCAAATCCGGCCGCCGCCAGACGCTTGCGGATGGCATCGGCGATGGCGACGGAGCGATGCTGCCCGCCGGTGCACCCGAAGGCGATGGTCAGGTAGCTCTTGCCCTCCCGGATGTAGTGAGGAATCAGGTAGACCAGCAGTTCCGAGATGCGGGTGATGAATTCCTCGGTCTGCGGAAAGCTCTTGATGTACTTGGCCACACGCCGGTGCTTTCCCGACAGCGGCCGGAACTGCGGGATGTAATTGGGGTTGGGCAGGAAGCGCACGTCGAACACCAGGTCGCTGTCGGGCGGCACCCCGTGGCGGTAGCCAAAGCTGGTGCAGGAGACCAGCATGGAGCGCGCTTGTTCACTGCCCTTGAAACGGTCATGAATCAGCGCCCGCAGTTCGTGCACGTTGAACTTGCTGGTGTCCAGGGTCACGTCGGAAAGGGCGCGGATCTTCTTCAAGCGCTCGCGCTCGGCGCGGATGGCCTGGGAAATGGGCTGCTCTCCGGCCAGGGGATGGGGCCGCCGTGTTTCGCTGTAGCGGCGCATGACCGCTTCGTCGCTGGCTTCCAGGAACAGCAGCTTGACCGGGGCCAGCGAGCGGAGCTGGCGCAATTGGGCGGGGAAGCGGTTCAGCGCCTCGCCCTCGCGCACATCCACCACCAGCGCGGCGTGGAGAATGTCGTGCGAGGTCCGGCACAGTTCGGCAAACGTGGTGATTAGATCGACCGGCAGGTTGTCCACGCTATAGTAGCCCAAGTCCTCGAAGGCCTTGAGCACCGAGCCCTTGCCGGAGCCGCTCATGCCGGTGATCACCACCAGCTCCAGGCCTGACACTTCTTTGCCCCGCCTCCCCCGGCGCAACACTTCGTGGGGCGGCTTCTCCGACTTGATGGAACGGCTCACGCCGGGAGGCCCTTCGCCGGCCCCGGCGGAAATCTTGGCGCCGCGTCGTGCTGCTGGCATTGCAGCAGCCATGTTACCACGACACCACAGGCTGCGGGATGTGGACGCAGCGCAGTGGGTGCGCGACATAAATGTGAAAAGTACGGACGCCTTTTCAGCCCGCTCTTAGCGGGCTTTCCCGAAGGGCTGATAAACCCGGCGTTCACGCCGGGGTACGCTCCGCTCTGGTTCCGGAGCCCGTTTCAACCTGAATCCGGCGTGGAACCGCACTTCAAAAGTGCTTCCAATGCCCTGGTTATCGGCCTCGCAAGCCATTTTTCTCCTGGTGACTCTTACCTAACATTTTGTCAGGTAAGGGTCACCATGCGAAGATCTCCTCCTTCAGTTGCACCGCGCAAACGATCGACTGCTGCAGACACTGATTCATCTTCCCCGGCTTCTGCCAAATTCCCACTGCTTCCTTCTCCGCCAACGCCCTCTATCTGGAGGTCGTCCGCCTTGCCTACAATTTGGTGAACGCTTTTCAACGTATCTGCCTGACCGGCTCCTGGTGAAATTTGACGCTCCAACAACTGCGCTAAAAGCTGCTGCTCATTCCCGGCGAGTTGACCCGTCCCTCTAGCCGCCCTACCCTACGTCTCCGTGAATCTGATCTCCTGAAGGACCTGACCAACCACGTTCTCGCACGCATTGGCAAGTTGAGCCCGCTTCCGTCATGATCTCCACGCCGGATTCAGGTTCAACGGGCTTCCCGGTTTTGGCTTTAGCCGAGCAGCCCGCTGAAGCGGCCTGGCGGTTATTTTTCTCTCGCTACGTATCAATGGTCAGGCGAGACAACGGACATCCAGCGGGATGCCCTTGCGCTCGTCACGAACCAGCGTGATGGCCTGGGAAGGACATTTGACCTCGCAGGCCCCGCATCCCATGCAGCGCTCCCAGTCGAGCACCGAGCTGGTTTCGTTGAGCGACAGGGCGTTGAACGCGCACGTTTCCACGCAGGTGCCGCAGGCCGCGCACTCCTCTTGGTTCACGGCGGCCACGTAGCCGGAGGGAGCCATCATGCGGGCGCCCCACTGGGTCATGGCCTGGATGCCGCCGCAACAGCACTTGCAGCAGTTGCAGATGGCATAGAAGCGGTCGAGCATGGCGTCCTTGAACCAGGCCGAATGCAGGTGGCCGCGCTCGTGCTCGGCCCGCAGCAATTCCAGGGCCTCGTCGCGCGTCAGCAGGCGGCTGGTCGTGGGCTGGTGTTCCAGAATGAAATCCACGATCGGCTGGCCGATCACCATGCAGACCTGGGTAGGCTCGCAGTGTTGCGCCCGGGCATGCCGGCACACGCACTCGAACGCGGCAACGGCGGGCGGACCCTTCAAAACCAGGTTGCGGGCCACGGGGTAGGGAATGATCTGCTCCAGGTCCTGGAGCGGGATGTCCCGGTCATTTGAAACGATGGCCTGGGCGTGCTCGTGGGTTAATACCTTGGCGTGGTAGTGATCCGCCAGCCAGTTCAGCATGCCCGGCTTGGGCCGCGCCGGCGGGTTCAGAAGCAGGCGGATGTATTGCCTGGTCCAGCGCCCATAGATGTAGCCGTGCAGCGCATTCCATCCCCACCCTGCTTCCTTCAAGAACCGCCTGGTGGATGGGCGCAGCAGGCTTCCTCGCTCGGCCAGGATCCAGCCGACAACCGCGGCGAGCAGCACGACGGTGACAACGGCGAACAGCGCGATAAGCATCTTCGTCTCCGCGGAAACCACACGCTACAGGCTACCCTACAGGCTAACCACAAAGCCACGACGCACACAAACTGACACAAAGAAATGGACCTTTGTGTTCTTGGTGCCCTTCGTGTCTTTGTGGTTCAGTGCCTAAGATAGCTTGTTCAAATCCAGCTTGGCATCCAAGGCGGCATCGGACTTCAGCAGCGCCTCCCAACTCACTTCCTTTCCCGTCTCGGCCGCAGTCCGCCCCAGGATCGCGGAGAGCGCCGAATCCGCGCCCTGCTCGGCCTGGCTATGCAACTGATCGCCGGTGATGCTGGCGAGGAATGCTTTGTGCTTTTCCGGGTCGGCGTCTTTCAAGGCCCCGGTAAAGGTCCCGGTGGCCGAGAAGCCCGAGCCTTGAGACGCGGCGGGGTTGGGGAAGGCGTCCCAGGGCTCGTCGCCCAGGATCTTCACGCCGCCCTCGTAGTGTGATTCCGAAGTGCCCTTACTCCCGAAGAACCGCTCGCAGACGTCGAACCAGCCCTTGATGAACTGGGTGGAGGTAAAGCTGATGTGGACGTTGTTGGGATAGAAGTAGGTGGCGTTGTAATGGTCCCAGGCGTCGCCGTGGTCAGAGCGGATGTTGCGGCCGCCGGCGCCGATGGCCTTCAGCGGGTGCGCCTTCAGCACCCAGTTGCAGATATCGACGACGTGGATGCCCTGCTCGACCAGAATGTCGCCGGACAGGGTCCGGTCGTACGCCCAGTTACGCAGCCGCCGCTCGGCCGCCGACGCGTTCGCCCAGTCGGGGCGCTTGATGAAGCCCGCGTAGTAGTAAGCCTGGCCGCAGCCGATCTGGCCCAGCGCGCCGGCATGGATCCGCCGCACCATCTCCACGAAGGGAGGAGCGTTGCGGATCTGGAAGCCGACATCGACGCTGACGCGCCCTTCGGCCTTCTTGCCGGCGCGGATCACGCGCTGGCAGCCGCGGACATCGACGGCCACCGGCTTCTCCAGGTAGACGTGCTTGCCGCCGGCCACCGCCGCCTCGAAATGCTCCGGATGGTAATACGGCGGGGTGGCGACCACGATGGCGTCCACTTCCGGGCATTCGGCAATCTGCTGGAAGGCTTTGGGTCCGCGAAACATCAGCGAGGCATTGATGCCCGCCTGTCTTTTGGATTCAGCAAGCTTGTCCAGGCGCTTCCTGGCGGCCTGCAACTGGTCGTCGAACATGTCGGCCAGCGCCACGACGCGCGCCGGGCCGTTGGTGATCATGGAAGTAACGTCGGCCATGCCCCGGCCGCCGCAACCCAGCAAGCCCAGCCGCACGTCGGAATTGGCGGCCGTGCCGCGCACCAGCCCCGGCTTGAGGATCAGGAGGCCGGCCGTGGCCGCCGCGCCCAGAAACTCCCGCCGGCCGAGCTTATCAGTTGAATATTCGCTCATTGTTTTCTCCCTCGCTTTTGTCAAATTACCGAGGCCAGTAGTCTATTCCAAAACGCGGGCGGAACGTGACTGTGAAGTCACCACCGGCCGCAGGCCGGTTGACTTGAGGGCGGCCAGCGCCTAACATTTGTGGCGCACGTCGGGAGGTGCGCGGCATCGTTGGTCAGACCATCTCGCATTATCTGGTCCTGGGACGAATCGGGGGCGGGGGCATGGGTGTCGTCTACAAGGCCGAAGACCGCCGCCTCGGCCGCCTGGTGGCCCTCAAGTTTCTCCCCGAAGAACTGGCCCGCGACAAGAACGCGTTGGAGCGATTCCGGCGGGAGGCGCGCGCCGCTTCGGCGCTGAACCACCCCAATATCTGCACCATTTACGACATCGATGAAGCCGGCGGCCGCCCCTTCATCGTCATGGAGTTTCTGGAAGGCCGGACGCTGAAGGACACCATCAGCGGCAAGCCGCTGTCCGTGACCACGCTGTCGGAGGTGGCCATGCAGGTGGCCAGGGCCTTGGAAGCCGCGCACAGCCGCGCCATCATCCATCGCGACATCAAGCCGGAAAATGTCTTCGTCACCGACAGCGGCCAGGTCAAGGTGCTGGACTTCGGCCTGGCCAAGCTGCTGCCGCGGGAACGGCTGGCCTCGGGAGGCGCTTCGGCCACGCTCACCGGCGACGTCCTGACCAAGCTGGGCACCACGGTCGGCACCCTGGCCTACATGTCGCCGGAACAGGCGCGGGGCGAGGACCTGGACGCCCGCACCGACCTGTTCAGCTTCGGCGCGGTCCTGTACGAGATGGCCACGGGCCGGCAGGCGGCCGGCGGCGCCAGCGCCGCCCTGCTGTTCGACTCGATTTTGAACCGCGCTCCGGCCTCCGCCTCCAGCATCAACCCCGCCGTGCCCGCTGAGCTGGAGCGCATCATCAGCAAGGCGATCGAGAAGGAACGCGCGCTGCGCTTCCAGACGGCGTCGGACCTGCTGGCGGACCTGGCGCGCCTGCGGCGCGACAGCGAGTCGGGACGGGCCATCGCTGTCGTCGCCCCGCCGCTGCCGCGGCCCACCCGACGCCGCCTGCTGGCGGCCGGGCTGGGCGGGGTCCTGGCCCTGGTTGCCGGCGGCGCTTCGGTCTATCTTCTCATCTATCGCGCCGCGCCCCTGCGCTCGGTGGCTGTTCTGCCCTTTGTCGCCGACGAGGCGGACCGCGATGCCGTTCATCTGAGCGACGGCATCACCGAAAGCGTCACCAATACACTGTCCCAGGTGCCCGGCCTGCACGTTCTGCCGCGAGGCACGCTGTACCGCTACCGGGGCCAGGCGGTCGATCCTCTCCAGGCCGGGCGCGAACTCAACGCCAGCGCGGTCGTTGCCGGGCGGGTTTCGGTGAGCGGCGGGATGTTGATGGTGCACGTCGAGCTGGTCGATGTGCGGCGGCGCTCGCAGATCTGGGGCGAGCAATACCGGCGCAAGCTCGACGACATTTTCACCGTCCAGAACAATATCGCCAGGCAGATCTGCCGCACCTTGAGGCTGCGGCTGAGCGAAGAGGCAGCACGGCGCGTGGCCA
>Ga0315280_10002663_pt1 | contig 28587 bp, 42 predicted proteins | sample YL17G06_40_MG_FD_203697 | JGI IMG/M metagenome (GOLD analysis project Ga0315280, IMG submission 203697) | Sediment microbial communities from Yellowstone Lake, YNP, Wyoming, USA - YL17G06_40 | ecosystem: Environmental > Aquatic > Freshwater > Lake > Sediment | place: USA: Wyoming | collected... | reverse complement strand
CTCCGGCCCCTCCGCGTACTGTTCTGCTTCCAGCTCTTCTGTTACCTCTTCCGCATCAACTTCATCTTCGTATGGAGGGGGCTGCTCGTCTTTGGGTGCTCCCTTCTCCGTCTCTTTTGTCCTGATAGGTTCCTTCCTACCGCTTTCAGGAGCCTCAGAGCTACTCCCTGAACCTCCCTTCTTGCCGTAGATGTACCTATCAAGACCTGACATCACAATACCTCAGGATATTCCAATATTACGAGGGGGTCTATAGTGGCACTCAGCCTGAGAAGCGCCACCTCTCTAGTCGCTCCTCCCCTGATCGGGCCTTCTTCAGCTTCTTGTAGTGCTCCTCGCATAGATAGAGCCGGCCTGAGTCGTTCACTTCCATCCCGGCATCCTTCATGAGATGGGCATATGATGGAGAGAGTGATCTTACGGCGGATTTATCGCAGCCTTTGACCGAACAGGCTTCCCCCTTCTTTACACGACCCACTTTAGTCCCTCGCAGTCTAATATTATATTTATAAGCTTTAAATTAACCTTTATGAGAATAGACGAGGGGGCCCGTCGTCTAGTCCGGATTAGGACGCAGATCTCGCAGACGTGACGGTTTTGCGAGGGCGTAAGCCTGCGGAGCCTGAAGTCCTGGGTTCGAATCCCAGCGGGCCCGCCATCAATCTTTTCTTCAGAAGAAAAGATTGACCAAAAGAACGCTGCCCCCCTTTTGATTCAAACGCGAAATCTGTACGGTACTTCTCGTACGGTACGAGGGCACGCTCCAGGTACTGGCCAGGGCTGATCCCCTCCTGTTCCGCGAGGTACAGCACCTTCCGGTAGACGTCGTCCCTGAGCGTCAGCGACCTGTAGCCCTTTCTCGGCACCTTTCTCACCTCACGGTGGGAGCGTCACGTGTAACTTGGCGAGCGGCCATCCATTCAGATCGACAACCTTGAACGTGGTGCTGTTCAAGACATTATAATAAGTGATGTCCATTGCACCAGAATAGGTATAATTGGTGATATAATGTGTTGTTTCCCCAATCACGACCGTCGAGAAATTCTTTACCAAGTTCCAACCATTATAGAACCAATAGTAATAGGCATCTGTTTGGATTATGCCGTAAACCTGTCCTTGCTCATTATAAATCGGTAGGTATCTCGGCTCGAGGGAAGCATCCGGTGATGGCGCATAATTGGTTTTGCTGACTTCATCGACTGGGACAAGTTGCACATTGAGTAGGGCGACATCTGTGGTCTCGACGTAAAACATCTCGCTAATTGGCTTTGCGTATGTGTCTGCAGAGACCTCTATGGTGTAGTTGAATGTCCTTGAGTTGAGGGTGAGGTTGAAGTATTTGGCGGCGTAGTCCTTATAGTAATCCATAAGGATGCGGGATTGGGTTGCATTCTCTTCAAGCAGCCGTATCTGGCTTTTCAACACATAATTCTGGTCGAGTTGGTATAGTGAAAACACGGCGAGCAGAACAATTGCAGCAGCCATCACACCATAAACTGCCTTGCCCATCCTACACGACATACACGATCCTAATTCAGCTCCCTTTCGGCTTAAGGCTTTCGACTGTCGGAAGTGTTATATCCGTTCAATATAAACACAGATTCAGGTGTGTGTTGTGGGCGAACAGCCTAAGCAAGAAAAGACTGTTAGTCAAACCACCTTTATCGTCACCATTGTTGTATCATTAATAGTCATCGCGGGTGTGGCCTTCATCTACAACCAGCAGCTCACACGACTCCAAAGCAACTACGATACTCTGCTAAACGAGAAGAACAGCCTCCAAAACAATTACAATGCCTTGAACTCCACATACAGCTCACTGTTGACCAGTTATAACACCCTTTATTCCCAATCAGGCTCCCTCCAGAGTGATTATAATACTCTTCAGTCGCAGTACAGCTCTCTTCAATCAAATTATAATTCCCTCCAATCATCCTACAATTACTATTATTCAGCATATAACAGCCTAAGCGCCTCGTATTCTAACTTACAGTCCTCCTACAGCTCACTCCAAAGCAGTTACTCCTCCCTTCAAATCGACCGTGACAACCTTTACAACATAGTTAATCTAGGAAAATCGCAAACTCTCGACACCAACAGGCCTGTATCGCTTACCTGCTCTGGTTCCCAAACCATTTCTTATTCTATGTCCTATGCTGGCTATATAACTATAACTTTTAATGCTCAACGTCAGATTTACCTTGAAGCGTACAGCAGTTACATCTACACATGGTACGCGAGGTATCCCTTATCGGGTACTGCTACCAGCGGCACGTTTAAGATACCCGTTTTGCCGGGTACGACCTCCATATACATACAAGACATGCCCGGGATTTTGGAAACGGGCGGTCAGACAGTGGTATTATCAGCAACCTACGTCTATTAACTTCCCTCCTTTTTTATTTTTACTAACCCCTCTAGGGCGCATCGTTTCCCGCAGTCTTAAGCCACCCCCCTCCGATAGGGAGCTGTGGTAAAGGGCCATGCCATCGGAAAGGCCTACACTCAAGGACATCGGTCAGGAGCTCTTCAACGGTAAAGTCAAGTGCAGGAAGTGCGGCAGGTGGTGCACCTCTTGGGCCGGGCTGGCGATACACTTCGGCAAGCGCCACGGGAAGCGTCTCGGCGAGGCCACGTGGGAGGACGTCGTGCTACGGGAGGGGGACTGACGGGTGGGCTGGCGCGAGTGCGAGGACATCCTTGAGTTCGTCCTGCTGAAGATGAAGAAGGCGGGGACGGCGGAGGAGTGCCGGCGGGAGGTGGAAGAGGTCCTAGCTCTCGTGAAGGAAAAGAAGTTCGAGAGGCTCAGGGAGGCGCTGGGGGTGCTGGAGTAAAGGTTACTATGGCAATTTTATTGCAGACATTCCAATGACAACAGCGTATGTCACAATAATAATCACTGCAATACCTACGATAATTGTGGCCCACTTGGCTATTGACCTACCAACATTGCTCATACTTCTCACCCCTTAGCTTTATACTTTTTTGAGGGCTTACCATAAACTATATTATCAAGATGTTTATACAAAACAAAAGGGGGACTACTAGGAACTTAGTGGTGACCTTATCCGACGAACAGATTACGCCCTGGCCAGGAAGCCCCCTCCTGCAAGGCGTCATAACTTCAGGCGCAATCATATCATCAGACACGATCATTTCCACGCCCCTTTAAGCCCCATCGTTTTTACTTTTTTTCATCAGATCTTGTCCCTGCTGATTCTATGTCTTTGATGAGCTGATCTAGCTCAGAGCGCAGTGTCTTTAGCATATCAAGCTTCGCCTTGTTTCTAATCGTGTCGACAAGCTCACTCCTTGGAAAGTCCCGGATTATTTGCGTCGCCTTACTAACTAATTTGAAGCTTTGACTGCTTATTGTAGGGTCCTTGTTAGAAAGTATGTTCGAGGCTTTATCCATGTCGGCGCTTTGCAATGCCTGATAAGCATCCTCGTCCTGGAAAACCTGACGGAGCTCCCTTACCTGTTCGCCCCGTTTAAATTTACCGTCGTGGATCCATTGCATGAATTTGTCTAGGTTGGCTTCCTTTTCTGCCCAAGCCTTCAGGTCCTTCTTCTTGAAGAGTTCAAAGAAGTAGGAATATCGATCTAGCCAATCATTATCGTCAGGGTACTTTTGGTGGTACTCCAAGGTCTTCTTAAACGCGGCTTCCATGATCATCGTAGTATTCTTGCTCATACTGATAGATTCTCGAATCTGGTCGAAGCTTAGCCTGTGGATGTTGTAAAGATCATAGACATGGGATGCTTTATCGAGTGCTGCCCATTTCTTCTTCCCAGTTACATGTTCCCGCGTCAAGTATATGGCGATATCGATATCAGAAGTTCCGACTGGTAGGACGATGCACTGAACTGGGTCTATCTTTTCGAGAGGTATGCTGACTTTACCACTGGCAATATCCTCTTTTAGTTTCCTAAGGCACACAACGCGGCGGTTCCCCTCCTTTACAACATAGTTGGAGTCGACGAGGGGGGGATTTTGGAGTCCATTGGAATATAATATTTCTCTATAAAGGGCCCTACTATCCGGATCGTCCCAAAGGATCTGTTCCATTTCTTTCTCAGTTAGTTCTTTTAGGAAGTGCCGGAAGCGGACATTCTTTGGGTCAAGCTTAAGATCTTTCAAGTATACAAATCGAAGTTCTGCCTCGATTTTCCGCTCTGGTGTAACGCGTATTTGGTACTTTGTAACCTCTTCAGATCTAGTTCTAGATTCCTTTCTAGACATAAGGTTAAACACCTCGATCCCTCTGGGATCTTCTTTCCTATATTTAAAGATTATGCTAAAACTAATGAATACTCACGAGAACTAATGAGAACCGTTAGGGGACTTGCGTGATTTGAGGTTTCTTAACCAGTCGGGGTCACCATTCCAACGTGGCCTTTGTTTAGCGATGATCCTTGGTGTCGCTAGTAAAATGTCGTTTTTTGATCCGACGCGGACTTTCTTTTCGGGGTATAACAATTCTTCTAGACTCTTAACCTGATTTACTCGCTCAACTAAAGCACGATATGGAGGGAAAGTGCCTACGCAACCTACAACTCGCCTGAGTCGAGCAACGATTTCAAGCTGTTTTTTATTCCATTTAGGAGCGATGTACGAATTTTTCTCTAGGGCATAGGGCAACTCAAGTATTGGCTGATACCTCATGGGATATGCAACAACGCCCCAATTTAACAAGTCGCGCACTCTTTCAAGAAAATCTTCAGGGTCATCATTAAAATTGTACATAACATAACATAATATCTTCCTCTTGTTTATCCCCGCGGCTGCCATTCTTTCGATGGCCCTAAAAACAAATTTACCGATGTTCCGTTGATCATATGCTATTCTTATTATTGGGATCTTTATTTTTGCGAGCTTTTTAGATACTTCATCAGTTATTAGTCTCGCATCGAGCCCTTGGTTGAAATCGACCTTCTTTTGAAGGTCAATCAGCTCGTCAAAAATTGGGCGCCAATTAGGCGCACTCAATATGTTATTATCCCAAAAGATAATGTTTGTATGACCTGGATAGATCAAATTTTTGATGCTATATTTCAGATTGCATATTTCACCTTCGATGATAGGTACAGCACAGTATGGGCATTTCCTTATGCAACCGCGGGAAGCGAAGATTATGCTCCCATCCCATTCTGGGATAAGTTCATATGCTGGCATGAGACCCTCTGCTTCTGCGAAGAGACCTTTGTACACTTTAGCACCTGAAGAAGAAGCATGATCAGGAAGAAGAGTTGCATAGGGACCGCCCAGCCAAATTTCAACCTCAGGATAAAGGTGCTTGTAATATTTTACTGCCTCATGAACGGGTTTCCACATATAGGTGAATAGTGAAGTTATGTAAATTAGATCTGGTTTTGCTTCAGGAACACAGCCTCTAACGTATTTGACCGTGTCACCTTTATTCATGTGATAACGAGCAATTTTTAATAGGCCCAATGGGGGGAAACGAGTCCAATAATCAGGTTCAACAAGCAGTATTCGCTTCCCCAATTGTAAGCCCCACTATTTCTCATTTAGGGTTTTATTTATCTCTTCCAGCTTCTCGGCCACCTTCCGGCCCTTCTCGGTGAGCGAGATCATTTCTTTAACCCCGGAATGTTAGTGTCGGTCATCCTCAGATCTAGGAACAAGGGCACATCGCTCCAAAGGAACGAGTAGGTGTAATTGTACTGGAACTTCAGCGGCCAATTGATTCCCTTATCGACGTAGACGGTGCTCACGTTGTTGTATCCTTCATAAACGTACACCATACAATGCCTCAGTCCAATCCCTTCCACGTAGAGGTCGCTCTCATACGTCCTGCTGGGCGGAGCACTGCCCGTGGTCTTGATCAGAGGTTGCCAAGCCGTAGTCGAGTTTTCAATGCTTGCAAACCCATCTATCCTCTGGTAGGTAAGCATCTTCACATGTGTGCTGTTGTAGTCGAGAACCTCTAAACGAAAAGTGAACTCCACAGGGATAAATAATACTGTGGTCTTCCCGCTGTATACGGCGTAGGCACCCTTGAAGAGCCAAGGCAGATGCGGGATCGATGCCCAGTAGACCGTGAATCCTGCGGCAGTAACTATGACAACTGTGAAAACTAATAGGATGGTCTTCCTAGACACGCGCATTAACTTTCTAATACCTCCTCAATTTGCTCCAATAACTCCGCCACCTTCTTTCCCTTTTCAGTAAGTGAGATTAACCTCCTTGGAGGCGGTCCTTTCTCTATTTTTTGTTGGACTACGCCTATCTTGAGGAGTACCTCCACTGCCGAACGCATTGTGTCATTACTACAATCAACTCTCTTACTCAGCTCAAGTAGCGTCAAGGGATCAGTCAGGTCTTTTAAAGCGCTTATGACCTGAATTGTGCCCATTTTTTCAAGTTTCTCTTTCAATACTGTTCACTATGTAGATTCTAATAAGTGAACGAATTAAGAAGTTTTCTGACTACTTACTACTTTGTATATAATCGATATTGTTAAATAGTGCTATTGACTATCTACAAAGTAGTAAGTAGAATATAGGAGGTTTGATGAAGAATGTCCAAGATAGGAAGGCCCGGAATAGACGGGCAGGAGGTCCTCGTGAAGATCCCGAGCGACCTCTTGAAAGAGCTCGACGAGGTCTGGCCCAAGGTCGGCTCGGCCTCGAGGAACGACTACATCCGGAGGGCCCTCTGGGAGGAGGTCCACCGGACGAAGGCGAAGCTCGCGGAGGTGCCTGCCTGATGTCCGACGTTGCTCGCCCCCAGCTCACCTGCGACGGCTGCCACACAGCCTCGCCAAAGCACGAGTTCGTGGTTATCACCGAAGGACGCAGCGCGACGGCCAAGCTCCTCTGCACCGACTGCCTCGTCGAGCACCTGTTCTTCGCTAAGAAGGCCATGGTTACCGTGATAGTCCGGGAGGGCAAAGACTGATGCGCTTCAGGAAGTACCGTATCAAGTGCTTCGGGAAGTATGACCCGAAGGCGCTCCAGTGCCTCTCGTTCTGCTCCAGGAAAGCAGCATGTATGGCCGAGTCGGTCCCTGCGGGGGCGGTGCCCTGATGACCAGCTATACTTCCCCGCTCTACGCCATGTCCGCCTTCACCGTCCCGAAGCCCTACTCCGACGCTTACAAGAACTTCCTGACCAAGCAGGCCCTCCTGGAGGAGCTCTCTAAGGCCCTCGACGCCGGCGCAAACGTCGTCTCAATAAGGCGGGTGGTCCAGGACGACACCCCGGCCTCCGAGAGGCAGAAGAACTACATCAGGAGCCTGTGCTACCAGCTCAATGTCACCCTGCCCCAAAACCTTGACAGGATGACCCGGCAGGAGGCCTCCGAGTTTATCGAGAGGCTCAAGCCGAAGGGTGGCGGCAACGGAGGTGAACGCTGATGCCGAAGGTCGACGAGAACGGCAACTACCAGTTCGGCTGCATCTTCTGTGGCAAGCCGGTGCCGGCGAACGGCCCCACCTACTGTTCCGACTGTGCTCCCAAGCCCAAGAAGGAGGAGGGCAAGGTTTGATCCGCGACTGCTGCCGGCTGTGCGGTTCCTACTGCGCCGAGACCCCCTCCAAGGGGTGGTGCTCCTTCAGGTGCCACTCCGTCTCGCCCTCAAAGGAGGCGTGCTGCGAGTTCGACCAGAACCCGCAGATCTGCAGGGCCGTCACGGAGGCAGTAGCTTGAGCGTGGCGGATTGGGCTGAAGGCAGGTGCGATCTTCCGTCGTGCTATGGCTCGTGTGACTGTTCCCCCAAGGTTTTCGTGCGATGCCCATACGCAGAGGACTGTTCGGCCGAAAAGAACGGCTACAGCGACAGGTGATTTTTCGTGGAACTCTCGCCCCAGGTCCTCAAGCAGCAGAAGTACAGCGGCGAGGAGGAGCGGGAGCTCTACAGGAGGCGCGAGGACTTTGCCAGGGCTGCCCTCGAGCTCCTGGGGATCGATGTTGTCCCTGCCGGTAACGGGACCCTCTCTTCCGAGGTCTTCGAGGGCTTCCACCACGATCAGGAGGACCGCTTTGACTTCTTGTGTCCTGAACTCGGGATCAGGTTCGAGGTCACCGGGACGTCTTGGACGAGGAGGATGTCGGCCGAGCGGTTCGACCCTGGCTGGAAGGAGGAGGGCCGCCGCAAGCCCTCACCGAAGAAGGCGGTCATGCCCATCCTCAAGGTAAAGGTCGACGACGCCTACGCCCAAGGAATCCAGGATGTCCTCTACTTCGTGTCCGTCGCCGAGGGCCAGGGCGAGTGGAGGTTCATGCCCTGCAACGTCGTGAGGGGCTTCTCTTGCGGCTTCTATGCCTCTCGAGAGAAGCCATACCACCTCATCCCGTGGGACAAGTGGCGCACTCCGGCCTGGATGGCGGAGCGGATAGCGAAGATGCGGTTAAGGAGGGCGGATGAATGAAGCACCATTCCCACTACTGCCGCTGGTGCGGGCGACCCTACTGGTCACAGGCCGAGGCGTGGGACTGCGCCCGCCGGGACAGGGCAGCCGAAAAGAACCACAAGCTGGAGGTCTGCTAGGGTGAGCCAACCTGACCTGACGCGGTGGATGGATCGGACGCCCAACCACACCGTCGTGATCGAGAACTCGCAGCACAACCAGCGCGTCGAAAGGGTGTGGATCCCCGACCATCAGTCCGGCTGCTACTGCAAAAATCCTGACCGGTGCGCCCGGTGCTCTTGGCTCGGCTACCTCAACGAGAAGGACCTGCCCTGCCCGACCGTATGCCTCCGCACCGGCAAATACCGCCCCAAGGACTCCATAGCCTGCATCCTGTTCTCGCCCTCGGAGTGAGCCCCCATGAACCCTCCACCCCGCTTTCCAGTGTTTCCAGTCCAACCAGTGGATCGCGGGACTGTATCTGCTGTAAACAGCACCATAAATGAGTGTGGGACTCACGATGATGCGGGGGTGTTACAATCTCTTCAGAAACTAAAAACATGGGCTGAAGAGAAGGGGAAGAACTGCATCCACCATACGGTCATTATAGGCAAAGTCCCGGAGTCTTCAGTAGACCCAGAGTGGCTTTCTGCTGCGGGGTATGAGTTCTGCAAAGGGTCTGGCAAGTCAAACATGGTATTCTGGCATAAGCAGTACGCTTTTCTAGCAATGAAGATCGATCACCTTATCCATAAGAACGGTACTTGGTCGCTTCAGATCACCCCCGGCGTGCCACAGCATGACCCCTCCAGGATGGTAGAGCTCGCCTCTAACGTGCTCTACAACGCCTTTGGGGGGAAGAACTATTACCACGTGGCCCTGAGGCGCTTCGAGTCTTCCCGCCCCGACTCTGCTGATGTCCTCAAGTGGCTCAAGGACAACAACATCCGCGAGATTAAGGCGTACATCCACGACAAGTATGAAGCCCGGGTAGAGATAACCTACCTGGATCCTGCCTTCGGGCCGGCCGTCTCGAAGATCCTCTCGGAACTGTAGGAGGTCACATCATGATGAAGAGCCCGATATCGCTGAAGGAAGCTGCCTTCTCTGCGGTGAACTCTGCCGCAGTACTCTTTGGTGCCCTTTTTGGCTACGGAAAAGCGTCAATTTCCGTAGTATTCTGTTACGGAATAATGTCATTTTCGGGGGAGGTGATCCAGCGTGAATGTCGGCATGACTGACAAGGAGCGGGAGGTATTGGAGCTGCTGGTCAAGCACGGCTCGCTCAAGGTGGCGGCTGCCGAGTCGGGGATCTCGCAGAACACCCTCAACCAACGTCTGGTCAGGATGCGCATCAAGGAAAGCCGGTACAGGGCGTGGCTGAAGCACCTCGACCAGTTCAAGCTGCAGCTCCCGACGAGGTACTTGGAGTAGGGGGGATGATAGGGACATGGCATTAAGAGTGGATCTTGCCGGGCTGGTCTGTCCTAAGTGTGGCCGGCCCTGCCAGCTGTTTTATTGCGAACCTGACGGCTGCACTTATGCCAGGCACGGGCTACGCATCGAGGATGGCAGAGTCATGGGCCTGCGGCTCTGCCGAATTTAGGAGGGGGCACTTGGAATGACGACTGGCAAAACAAAAAAGAGGGGAGCGCGATAGGTAGTGGCGAGGGCTATGGAGCGCCGGGACCGGACCCGCATACAGCTGCAGATCCTCTGCGAGGTGCACATGGGCGGCAAGCTGCCGCTGTACACCAGGGACGGCCTGCTCTTCAAAATGCAGCTGAAAACCACCACGCTCCAGGGCGCTATCGAAGAGCTGGAGCGCCTGAACCTCATCCGCGTCACTAAGAAGCAGCGCCAAGACGGCTCCGAGGTCGCCGCTATAGAGCTCACCCAGGAGGGCCGCGAGAAGCTCAACGAGCCGCTCCCGCTGCTGTACGCCCTCAGCTCCATGTAGTTTTCATGGTCATTTCTCGTTTTTGCCGTATTGTACCTCTGTGGTGTACCACAGGTACAATGAACCTCAATTACCATCAGCTGCATCAATTATCATCGGATGATCCAAAATGGGAAGAACAGGAAGAACCAACAAGACGACCATCGCAGCAGCAGTGATTCTTACCATCGTCGCAGTCGCCGCAGTCCCCGTAATCCTGACGTTCTATGGCCTTCCGTCCCCCTATCATATCAGCGTAACGGAGGCAGACCGGGACAAGGCAAGCCAGCCGGTGACGGACGCCACAGCCGTCACCAAGAAGTGCCCGTTCTACATAAAGGATGCCCTGGCCAACACCGCCCTCAACGCCACTACGATCCAGCTGCTGGACCAGAACGGCAACCTAATTGAGTCCATCACCACCGCCGAAACGGGCCTCGCCACCACCGGCACGGAGTACACCTCCGGCACCCAGTTCACGGTTGCCGTGTCGCTGTCCGGCTACGTAACGCAGTACTTCCCGTACACGGTGCCAATGATGAGCAAGTCCGACGCCGCCACGGCCACTAACCACTACACCAAGACATTCGGTCTTACCCAGCTGGGATCCTACACCATCAAGGTCACCGACTCCGCCGGCACCTCCTACACCTCCGGCACGACCACGTACAACTGGACGGCGAAGGGCGTGACGCAGGACACCTTCACCATAGCGGTGTACGAGACGGCAGCCAACAGGGGCTGGGCAAGCTCGTACGACCCGATAAACCAGCAGCAGCAGAACGTGGTGGCGCAGATGTACTTCAACGGCACGGGCTACAACTCCCTCATCAGCGGCTATGGTTCAATGTACACCTCCGGCGCGGTGAAGAACTGGTTCAAGGTGCTCCCTGACTCTACGTTGTGCAGGCAGGTTACCGGCTCAGGCCTGGTGCAGAAGGACGGCGTGACCGTCTTCACCATTACAGTCAACAAGGGTTCGTTCTCTTCTGGTTGTGAAAGGCTCACGATTGACCTGCGCGACTACTTCGACACTGCCAGGTTCGGCAACCTCGGCGACGGCGGAGTGAGCGACGCGTCCCTGGCTGCGTTCTACATCGACTTCATAGTCTAGGGGGGTCCTTCGTGAAGAGGGTCCCCTCCCCCGCCTTCGTAGTCGTCGTTATCGCCCTAGTACTAGTGGCGGCTAGCGCAGGTATCGCGGCTTGGCGGATCTCGCAGGGTGCACACGCCTCCGGTGACAACACTACAACAGGCGACAATACCGTCGACCGTCTGAAAGACTTCTTCGGCGGCCTGTTCGGCGCTAAGGGTGTCGCCAGTTCCATGGTTCTCGATGTGATCGACGACCAGGGCAACACTGTAGCCACCTTTGACCAGTCCGGCAAGCTCGCCATAGTGGCCACCAGCGGTTCGTACAGCCAAGACATTACCGCGTGGTTCAACACGGCCATGGGCGCCTACTACTTCAAGTTCACGCCCAAGGTCACGCCCACCTTCACCGCAAACGGCACTGCCAGGATAGACTACACCTGCACGTGGCAGTTCGTAAGGTACCCGAAGGAAACCAACACCGACTACGGCGCCGTGTACAGGCTCGCCTCCACGACCACCGCCCAGAGCCCCCTCACGCTTCCCTACAAGGTAACGCAGGCCGACAGTGCCCCTAAGTCGGGGACCGCCGTGCTGCTCAGCGACCCCAACACGGTCATAATAACCAAGATCAACGGCATGACGAAGCCCCCGGCGGGTCAGTCCTACACGCTGGAGGTGCAGCTGCAGGTGAACGCCAAACTTTACGTCAACGGCGAGCTCCAGAACGAGATCACCACCCCGGTGCAGTTCTGCCGCGTAACCATCAGCAACCAGCCGGCAGGCGTGCTCTCTACGGTGACCGTCTCTGTGGACGTCGGCAGCGCCTACGCGATGTGGTAGCCATGCCTCCCACCTTTCCCCCTTTTTTTCCTCTCGGATCACCTGGAAGTGACGCATCATGATCACACTTAAGGGAGCGGGCGGGAAGCCGGCCGCTATTATACTGCTGTGCATAATGCTGCTGCCCTGCCTGTCCGTGTCCGTTCCGCCCGTAGCGTCGGCCTCACCCATAGTGGTGAATGCGTGGTGGGGCCCGCAGTTTACCTTCTATCCCAACGGCAACGTTGCCGTTGCAGCCGCCGACCAGAGCTTCAGCATGAAGTTCGACGTCGGTGCCTTTTCCTCCAGCCTGAGCCAGTACCAGGCAGGAAACACCGTGTACCAGACCGTTCAGTACCGCGAGGACGTCGGACCGCTCGGCACGGTGACGTACGTGTGGCAGTTCTCGCCTACGCTCCCCCAAGTAAAATTATCCATAAAGGGCAGCCTGCCCACGTCGACACCGCTTAATTGGGTACTGGATCTTGGCGGCTTTTCAGCCCAGAACATCACGTCCCTGGTCAGGGACAAGACCGGGAAAGAAAACGCAGCGGTGTCCGCCATCCGCCTCTCTGCACCGTCCGCGAACCTAAAAATAGACTGGCAGGATGCCATCAAGGCTGGCAAGACCCCCACGATCTCGACCGCAGACGGGAAGCACCAGCTGCGCTGGCTGGTATCAGGCGCCTTCGAGATAGACCCCATCATAGGCGAGGCGGAGGGCGATGGCACAGTCCAATACGTAAGTTACCAATACGGTTATGCCTCATGGGGCGGAGGGGAAGATGGCGCACTGATCTGCTCATCTGGGATGACTACCATCTCAACCAACAAGAACTACACCTACGTGGTCGTGAACAGCGGTGCCACTTTGAACATCACTTCGGCAGTTACCGTGAGGGCGATGTTGAATCTGACGGTGAATTCGGGAGGAACCATACAAATAGCGGCAAACAATGTCCTTCTCGGCTCGACGCTAATATACGTTAACGGAACCATACTGGGCGATGGTCAATCTTCCAGCGGTTACTCCTTCACTATTTTGGCTTCGAATCTGACCGTTGCCTCTTCGGGTGCGCTCTACTCCAGAGGTGCAGGAGGAGCTGGTGGAACTGGAGGCAACGTGAACACAGCTGGCAGCGTAGGGGGTAATGGTTACAATGGTGGTACTATAAAACTTAATGGAACTTACATAGCGATTTATGGCAACGTAGGTCTAAATGGTGGAGGCGGCGGCGGGGGCGGCGGCGGCGGGGGCGGTGATTATCCTTCTTACGCAGGCGCAGGAGGTAATGGTGGAATTGGCGGAAACGGCGGGAATCTTTACATAGCTAATGGAACGAATGCTGTAATAGCAGGAACTATCAACCTGAGCAAAGGAGGCGGAGGCGGTGGGGGCGGGGGCGGTGCCCAACGAAGCGGCGACGGTGACCAGCTGAATGGTGCCACTACTGGTGCAACAGGGGCAACTGGTTCTGTAGACGGGACGGGTGGCACGGGAGGAACAGGAGGGAACTCTTATTATAAGAATGTGGGACAAACTCAACATACATTTTATGGAGGGGCTGGTGGAGCAGGGGGTTCAATAGGTCAAGCAGGAGTTGCTGGTTCTGCGGGCCAGCAAGGAGCTTCTGGAGGCAGCGGAGGAGCGGCTGGCACGTCAAATGGAACGCTGACCTACACGGCACCTTCGCCAGCGATTCCTCCTTCGGGGGGAGGAGGCGCAACAACCACTACATATGCTCACTTTTGGTCTTACTCCCCATCAAACGCCACGTACCAGTACAACTTTTCATACTCATTCCCAGCCAGCACGATAGGCAGGCAGATAACCTGCACGTTTCCAAAAGGTCACACAGTTGCAGTAGTCAGCAACGGCACAAGCAACCTTACCTCATCTGACTATTCCGTCTCGTCTTTCAACTCAACCCACTGGAACTTGGCAATTCCCGAAGCATCAATTGCCACATACGGCAACTATTACATTCTCAACACGACGGCGCTCAACGCCGTTTACGACCTTCGGCTTCTGAGTGTGAGCAACAGTACGGTCACCTACGCCTCGCCCTCCTCTACCATTCAGGCACAGGTGACTCTGAAGGACCCGTACGGCATAGCCATCACGGATCAGTCGGTTAATGTTACCGTCTTCTATGTCAACGACACTACCATAAGTTCTTACGGTGGATCGCCCGATGCCTCTGGGGTCGTTGCCATCAACATAACCGCACTAGCTGTTGAGGGCACATACTACATTCAAGCCAACACAAGCGGGAACTACGCTGGCGTATTGAACAGCACATTGAAGGTAACGAATATTAACGCCACCGCAACCGTGGCGGACGACTACATCGACGTTGCTACTCAACCGTCCATCACGGGCACGGCAGTATACTCCCTCGACTCCTCCAGCTTCAACGGCTACGCCACTTTCAACGGTACCACCATATCCATAGTGAGCGGAACCTTCAGCGGTAGCCTCCCCGCCCAGTCAGCCGTGGGCAACTACTCCTTCGTCCTGTCCGCCAACGACTCAGGCGCAGTGAACACCCTTTCTTCCCCCATAACCCTCTACGTTATTTTCGACAACATCACCATCACGCTGGCGTTTGCCTCGGACGGATCTCTCGCCCTCAACCTAACATCGCAGTTCAGCTCCGCAAACCTTTCCTCGGCCAGCCTGCTGACCACGGAGCTGCTTACGCTTTACGACATACAGCATGGTCTCGCTAACCGTACCTGGAACGTATATTCGCGTACCTATGGCTCCAGCACCTTCCGCCTGACGGCTATGGGTAACCAGACCATCACCGTCACCGAGGCATCCGCCACCACGCATAAAATAATATTCAACGTCACCGGCCCCACGACCGTGAAGGTCTGGCTCGGCGACATAGGCCAACCCGAACAGGTGAAGCTCGATGGGGCGGTCGTGGCTGCCACATGGGACGCCGCCACGAAGACGCTTACCATACCAGTAACGTCCACCGAGGTGGAGCTTGATTTCCCCACCCCCTCGACCACAACCACAACGACCCAGGTAATAGGCGGCTGGCCATGGGTGATACCCAACCAGGGTACCACAACCGCCGACAGTGGCAGTGGCGACCAAACAACCAGCGTCTCGCCGACCCTGAGGCTCGCCGTTACGTTCATGCTGTTCACGTTCGCGGTAGTGATTGCACTGGCGTTCTGGCGCAAGGGCAGGCGCTCCGGGGGGGCTCCCGGAGGCGTGGTCATGACATCGAAGCGCCTCGGCCGGGGAATTAGTAAGGGGCTCAGTCGGAAGCTCAGCTCCGTCCCAACGATGGTTGTAGTGGCTGCTGCCGCCCTGATGTTTGCGGTGGTCACGGTCGCTGCAGCCTTTACCGTCGGCCCCTTGCGCGGACTGTCAAGTATTAACATAGATTCAGGGCCAGTTGTGCCACCCGCAATCGTGCCCGCCCTCCGAATCACCACTTTGGCCGTGTTCATCGTAATCATTGCGGTTGCGATGTTCCTGGTCCGGAGGCGGGGGCGAAGGAGGCGAAGAAGATGAGGCGGATGCCCAGCGACTCCCAGCAGAGCGTCCTCGGGTTCGACTACCTGGCGGGCATGGCCGGCCTGCTGTGCATATTCATGGCCTTCCTGCTCTTCACGCAGATGGTGGACCACAACCTCCCCATGGCTGTGAAGACTATCTTCGCCCCGATCCTCATCTTCGCGGCCTTTACGCTGCACCCCGCCTTCCTCGGCGGATGGCACCTTAAGAGGGTGTCCGTGTGGGACTTCACCACCTCGGCGGTGAGCGGGTCCGCCGCCTTCATTACCCTGATAACCCTGGCAGCCTTCAGGCCGCTCGCCACGATACAGCTCGAGAGCGCGCTGTTCTACGGCAACATGGCCATAGCGGAGGAGTTCTGCTTCGGGTACTTCCTATTCGCCTGGATGCTGACGTTCCTGGACCCCCTCTCGGCCTCCCTGGTCGACGCCGCTATATTCTCGGGCTACCACCTTGCAGTCTACGGCTTGAACCCGTGGCTCCTCCTCTTCGCCTTCGCCGCCAGGGTGGTGTTCTGCCTGGTCTACCGCGCGACCGGGAACCTGAGCGCTGCGATAGGTCCGCACGTCCTGATCAACGTGCTGGCCTCCGGACTGTTCATCGTGGGAGTGTGAATAAAATGAGACACAACTCGACCCTGATGTTGGCCACAACGGCCATAATTTCCATAGTGGCTGTTTCAGTTGCAGTAATGGTAGCAGTGGGAGCGATCACCGTCCCCGGACTGTCAATCGTGCCTGGAGCTGAAGGGCTCAACATGGGAGTCTACGGCTTCAGTCCCGCGGGTTCCGAGCAGTGCTACTCCACCGCCCAGGACCTCCCCGCCCCCTACTCGTGGGTGTCCCGGGATCCGCAGAATGCCGTAGTACAGCAGAGCATCCGGGGGGATAGTATGTTCACCGCCGCCACGACGGGCCAGGTGGCCACCGAGTTCAGCGTGACTCACCACGAGGACCCCGTAAAAACCATAAAGTACTACGTGAAGATGGGCGAGACTGCCACCCAGGTGACGTGGAAGGAGGTGGTCGGGCAGCTCGTCCCCTACTACGTCACCGTGCAGGTGTACACCCCGCCCCGAACCGGTGTCGAGGTCTTCGAGGGCGAGAAGCTGTGGTTCACCGCCCTGACCGTGAAGTGGGACCGCGCTATATCCGACCCGGACGACCCTACAAAGTCCCTCTACGGCACCTACTCCATCCCCCTGGCAGTATTCGTGGACGACTACCAGCTGATGGGCTTCACGGACCTGAACGGCAACCTGATCCAGCCCGACCAGAACATGGCGGCCAACGCCCAGCTGACGCCCAGCCTCAGGGGGAGGTGGTTCACGCTGTACTCCGAGCCCTCGACCGTAGCCTCGCTCTCTGACCTGTACCAGGATCCCTCCACGGTCGCCGCAACGCTGAACCAGACCCTGGCAGGCAACCCCTCGCCCGACACCCGCTTCCGCACTCAGGTGTTCTTCCCCATCATGCTCACCAAGTTCGGCACCTACACCAGCTGGAACTGGTGGCGCCTCGCCAACGATGAGTTCTACCCCTCGGTGAAGTACACCTTTAAGGTGCTCTACCTCCAGTTGGGCGAGTTCACCTTCACGGTCGACAAGCAGCTTTACAACACCACCATCCCCTCGTGGGAAAACCGCAACTCCACCGTGGTGGTGCAGCCGAGCATCTTCGATGCCATCGGCGCATGGTGGGACTCTGTCGTAAAGTGGTTCGCCAGCCCGCTCAACCTTCTGGGCATATTCATCACGCTAGCTATCATCTTGGTCGTTGCCGTGGTGATATTCCTAACGTTCACGGGCATCGGCCGTGCCCTCGACAGGCGCGGCCATGAAATAATCCACAAAAAAGGAGGTAAGAGAAAGTGAAAAAACCAAGAACCAGAACGAAGAGAAAGAGAGGAAGCAAGCTGGTGCCCATACTAATAGTTGCGCTGCTGCTAGCCGTGGGAGTGCCCACACTCTACGTATGGTTGGGAATGCCACAACCCTTTCCGACCGGCGGTGAGAGGGCACTGGCGCAGCAAAACGTCAACACCAACTCCTCAGTTTTGTCGATAAGACTGACCACCGCCATAACCATATTCTACGCCAACGGCTCGCAGGACTTCATATCCGCGCCGGAAATACCCTTCCTGCCTACCTTCGACCCGCTCGCAGTCATGCGCCAGAACAAGACCATAAGCTATGTGAACATGAAGTTCTACGCCGTCGTGGACCCAGAGAAGGAGCCCCTCATCTGCAGCTCCAAGGTCTCGGCCAACATCACCATCACCGACTTCGACACCCGCCAGGTGATATGGTCTACCTCGGATTCCGTGAAGCGCACCTACGTGCTTTTCAGCACCGATAAGTACCCAATATATGAGTACAACGTCACCGCTGCCGAACTCGAGCAGCGCATAAACTACCAGAGCGGGACCTACATCCTCGGCATCTCAGCTGTGTTCTACGTGGCTAATGACAACACCGTGTACAAGGCCTCCACCACGGAGTCCCTAACTTTCGAGCGTCCCCATGGTTCGGTATCAGTCCCCGCCACATCCGGTCCGGCCACAACTGCGGCGGCAGCCTCTGCATCATCCTCAGACGCATGGACGGCGGCGACCTACGCGCAGGCAGCCTCGGATCAGGACGCTGCAGACGCCCTCCACACCGCCCAATACATCACCGAGCTTGAAACGATAAAGAACGGCGTATCGACGGCCATGGGTTACACGACGACGACCGATCCAATCGGACAGCAAGTAATCCTCGACCCCGCTGGTAACATGCACTGCTACGGCTACGTCGAGCGCAACGGCGAGAAGATATATCCCTACACTGTGGATTCACAGGGACACCTCGTAGCCAATCCCGCATACTTCGGGGGATAAAGGAGGAAGAATGATGGCGCTCAGACACTTCCTCCTCACGGTCCCCCTCGGAAGCTTCATCCTCACCATCCTGGTGTACTTCATCCTGCCCGTAACGAACCTGACGTTCCACTGGTACGAGCTGTTTGCACTTATCACGGCGGTGAACGCAACGGTCACCGTAATAGCCATCCTGCTTATACCGGACGGAAGAAAGCGCAGGAGGGAGGGATAGCACATGGGAAAGTGTAAATTCAGGTCCACGAGGCAGCGCAGGGCCTACCACGCCACCGGTGGGTGGAGGCGCCCCGTGAAGTCGAGAAAGGGAAAGTGAGCATCATGGTGATGTCTATGAAAAAAACCAAAATGAGTGAAGTACTATGCTAGGTGGAGTTGGCAAGTACCTCGGCATACTCCTGGCGTCTATCCTCATACCCATTTACGCTGGACTCATCTACGGGCTCCTAAACATACAGTACCTCTACTGGTCACTGGCTGCCGGGCTCGTAGCCATGATGCTCCTGCTCATGGCGGTGCTGACCATCAAAAACAGCCTCTTCCAGGGCTACCGCGCCCTGGGACTGACCACGCAGCGGCGCGGCGGTAAGGACACCTTCAACCCGCTGGTCTTTAAGGAGTACCTGGACCTCGGCAAGGACGACAACTACTTCAGGTACGCCTTCAGGGACCGCAACGGCAACATAACCCTCGGTTTCGTGGACGACCCAATTGAGAAGCTGGTATACGAGAGCGACGAGGTGATAGCAGACCCTTGGGTTCAAACTATGCCCGTAAACTACCCGACGGGTGTAGAGATAGGCAGCATCACCCGCCACATACCCCTCTGCGACCGGCAAGAGCCGGGCTTCTTCGCCAGGCACCTCTTCCACGAGGAGGTCGAAACGACGGAGCACATCCCCATAGTGTACCTGTACGCCACGAACATGACCGCCGAGAAGATACTTAACAAAACTTGGAAGCTTTCGGACATCAACCCGCCATCCACAGAGGCGCTGAGGAAGATCCAGCAGGACTTCGAGCTGATCGACACCCAAGAAACCCGGACCCGCCTCGCAAAGGCTGAAGAGACCATAGAAGATCTCGAGCGGATGATCGAGGATAAGGTGCCGCTCTGGGTCAGGGTCAAGCCGACCGTGATAGAGGAAGAGGGCAAAATAGACTGGTCCTGGCTCAAGTGGGTGCTGCTCTTCGGAGGCATAGCCGTCGTGGTGATCCTGGCCGTGTACTGGTACCTGGGCATAATCCCCGGGTGGTCGTTCCCCCGCCCGGTTAACGCCACAGCAGTTAGCGCAACAGCACCAGGGTGATACCAATGAGCGTCTTCAAAGTGCTGCTGAGCATCGCCGCCGGCGTCGCCATGAACTACGTGGCCATCATCGGCCTGCAGTTCTACAACTGGGGGTACTCCTTCGGCATACCCAACATCGTCACCCTCGCCAACCTCATAGCTGTCCTCACGGCTGCAGCGGTCTACACCGCCGGCGCGAGGAGGCCAAGAACCGAGCTGGCAATGGTGAGGCAGGGCGGGACGGTCGCCTTCACAGAGGTGCCCACCGGGCGCGCAGTGGAAGGGAAGACGCTGCACCGGTGCGCACACTGCAGCAACCCCTACGTGCAGCCGGCGGTCCTCGAGGACTATCTAAAAGGAACAAAGGAGCCGGTGTGCCCCTACTGCTTCAAGCCCGTCAAGCCTGTCGAGCCGGGGGCGGGCGGATGATGCCGAAGATAAGGTACCGAGCCGAGGTGGAGTCTATGGATCCGAGCGACGACGAAAGGACCGTGATGCAGAAGATCAAGGGAACCCTGGCCGAGTACCAGCCGGCCCTCAGGGTCAGGATGGCAGTAATAAAGGCGAAGGAGTTGAGCGGAAGATGAGTTCGGACCAGAAGAGGCTGCTGATTGTAACCAACTCCGAGGAGTTTAAAAACGTAGACCAGTACCTCCACAAGGAGCAGGGCCACGAGAAGTTTCTCATAGAGGGCGACATAGTCGCAGTCAGCCCCCTCATCCACTACCTCCTCTTCAGCGGCAAAGAACAACTGCGGGAGTTGGGGAGGCAGGTCCTGGCCAACGCATCCGCCATGTCCGAGGGCACCCACCAGAGGCAGTACCGGTTGCAGAGATCACTGTTGCAAGGAGCTCAGATCACTTACACCGCCAACATCGCCCAGCAGGGAGGGGGGCTGTTTACGGCCGCCGGCGACAACCTCAGCGCTCCGCGCAAGGGCGACGAACCCAAAGCGAGAGAGGGCGGCTTTCCCAAGCGGATGTCCGCAAAATTCGAACCGGATAAAAAGGGTGATTAGATTTGAATGCGTCCTCCGAAAGCAAAATCCCCTCGGATGATCAGCTCATGGAAGTGTACCCCGCTGTAACGCCCTTGCCTGAAGAGGAAATACCATCACAGGCAAGGGAAGCTGGTATCAGCTCAAGGCTGATGGCAATAGCTGTACACTTTGGCATGGTGTATCTGGGCAAGCCCCTCAGGTGGTACATGAAGAGCGCTGCGGAAAATATGCGCTACGCTACAGTCCACGTGTGGGGCGAACAAGGATCGATGAAGTCCAACCACACGCTCCAGCAGGGAAGCTGGATGTATGGTGAACTCATAAGGGGCGAGTGGTTCCCCGATTGGGACACCGTGCTTGAGTCTCTGGTGTTCAGGCCCGGCAAGGAGGAGCGCGGTTTCTTGCGTCTGGTAAAATCAATACCGCTCGGTCAGCGCGTGCCTTGGATTGGGTGGGACGATCTGGGCGTCCACTTCCCCTCCACTACGTGGCGCACCGACATGCCGAAATACCAGGCCATAGATGCCACATGGGCTGCCATCCGCACCAAGATCAGCGTGATCACGACGAATAACCCCCTCATCGACCGGGTGGCCAAAAACATAAAAGACAACATCTCGTTTGAGGTCTTTCTTGGACCCAACCAGATGCTTTTGGTAGAAAGGTTCTGCAGGCTGCCAGGCCTGAGGGGGGTTGAGTCGTTTTTCTTCAAGATACCGATCGAGGGGCCATACCAGTTTGACTATAAGCTTGTGCCGGGGGACGTGTGGAAAGATTACTGGGAATTGCGGCTGAAGTTGGCGGATGAGGCAATTCAGAAGCTGGACGAGACGTACCGGAACGAGCCCGAAGATATGAAGGAGTATGTGCCGGTCTACGAGCTCTTCGACCAGGACATATGCACGCCTTCGAGGCTGATAAGCTACGCCGCCAGGGACCTCATCACCGTCGTCAAAGTGGGCGGCAAGAGGTACGTCCACAAGGATGACGTGGAGCACGTCCTGAAGAAGTGCGGGAGGGCAAAGCCCCAGAAGGTAAGCGTGGCATGATGGTTCACGAGCTGGTGAGAGAGGCTAGATCCCGGATAGCCAAGGTTGACAACGAGCCGGTGCGTTACGCCCTCACGGCTGCCTACCTCTGGGCGGCCCGTGCTTCCGAGGTCGTGGCCGTTGCCTCCGGATCCGACACCACCACCCCTTACGGTCCGAGGGGCACCGATGTCTCTGAGGATCTATACCAAGTCCCCGGGGCTCAGCCTGAGCAGGTGGCGATCTTCCGCATCAGGACCGCCAAGCGCGGAGGCATGGAGCGCTTTGTTGCCCTCCCGCTGAACCCAACGTATGAACCCCTAACGAAACCACTGCTGGACTACTTCCGCTCGAGGGGGAGTGACTACGTATTCCCCTTCACAAGGCAGACGCTCCACTCCTACGCCTCAGAGGCCCTGGCAGGGCTGACCTACGAGATAGCCCCGCAGAAGATAGACGGCGAGATAGTCAGGCAGCACGAGCGCCAGGCAGGGGTGCACTTCCTCCGCCACATCAGGGCGTCCGAGCTCGCCGGCCGATACGGGTTCAGCCCGCTAGAGCTGGCGACCTATTGCGGCTGGAGTCTGAAGGCGGCGGGGCTGACTCCAGTAATGATGAGGTACGTCGTCTTTTCCTGGCAGTCCTACTTCCACAGGCTCCTCCTTCCGCGCCTCGAGTAACCCAGGTTCAAACCCCTGCAGGGAGGGGGGTCTAAAAACCCTTACAAGCTGTATTCTGGGTTTACATTCTCGACCCAGACTGTAAAATCATCATCGTTTTGACGGTCGGGCGTCTGGGGCTGATGATCTCTATTACTACATTATATATATGGATATAGCGTGCGCACACGCACAATGTAGGTATATTAAGTAGACTTAACAACATAATGTTAGAAAAATGACGGATCTGAAATTAAGCGCCATAGGCATATCGTCTGATCCGAATACAGGGTATGCCTTTTCTTCTCTTAACCTCCAATGGAATTCACCTGAGATATGGGAGCTCTCATGTAAAGGAATTTTTGATATTGGATAAGGGATAGTATACACATCACCTTTTTCTACTACTACGACCCTTACAACTTCCCTACATACGTTATTTTGTTCGAGGGCAAATAGACCCAAAGCCCTCTCGTGTTTCTTATAGTACCACTTCGGTGGCTTTCCAAGGGAGGCAGAAATTTTCCTTCCCACTCCTCACTATATTTTTTAATTCAGACAATGCAGAGTCTTCTACTTTTGGGTTGCTACTATACATACTGTAAAGTTCTCTAAAAGTTTGATCTTCATTACAGCTAAAGCAGTCCAGCATATCCTGCTCGAATAAACTGGGAAAGTTACCTAACTTAAAACTCTTAGTCCAGCTCTGTCGTAGATCTGCTTCAGGTTTTCCAGGGAGTAGTCCGTGTAGTGCCTAGCCAGCACCGATCGCGGGATCCTCCCCTGGAAGGCATCGATGAAGCGGTCCGGCACGCCCAGCCTCGCCATCTCGTTGGCGAACCAAAAACGGAGGTCCTGGGGCGCGATGCCCAGTCCCGTCTTCTTTTGGGCCACCACGAAGATGAAGGACTTCGTGCTACTCCTCAAGGGGAACAGCCTGTCAGATCGATTGTTGCGCAGCCTCAGCCAGACATGGAGGAGGTCCTCGAACTCTTCGTTGTAGAAGGTCACGTAGGACCTCTTCGTGAGGGTATCATGCTGCGGGAAGACGGCCCTCCGCTCTTGGTCTAGGTTCCTGAGTTGGAGGTCAAGGAGCTCCCGCCTCCTCAGGCCGGTGCAGGCGTAGCCTAGGAAGAGGAGCTGCTCGTAGACGGTGTCCAGGGCGTAGTAGAACTCCCGGAGGGCCTTCCTCGAGGGCGGGATCCTGAGCTTCGGCTCGCACCTGGCGAACTTGAAGCCGAGAGACACGCCGATGAACTTACCGTAGGCCACGAAGGACTTGAGCCAGTTGTTGTAGGTGCTGGGGTTCTCGAACTGGAAGAGGAAGTCCCTCAGCTCCCCAGCCGTAAACCCGTGCTCAGAGAGGTACCTCTGGACGGCGTTCCTGTTCCTCATGGCCGACCGGTGGCTCTGCCTCAGGTCCACCTTGCAGAACTTCACGAACTCCTCGAGGTTCTGTACCGTACCGATGGTAGAAGCGGGCTTTTCTGATGGTAAATTCTTCATCAAATCCCCCTCCCCGCCTGCGGAGCCTGAAGTCCTGGGTTCGAATCCCAGCGGGCCCGCCATCAAACCTTCTTTGTCGGCAGCAAACACGTTTTCATCTGTGGGTATCTCAAAAGACTGTCTGTTTTCCTCTTCTTGGGTTTCGAGTTGAAAATGATGTGGCGTCCCATGTGCTGAGATACTCAGGTTTTCAGAAAATCTCGGCGTTTCTGTGCATACTTAAGTTTTTAAGAGGAATTGTTATGAGAGAGTGCTGGAGGCCTCAATTTGGACGGTAACCCCTTCGGGGCTTTCAGAGAGGAGTGCGTCGCCATAACAAAGAGCGCATTGAAGAGGATGGGCTTGACGGCGGATGCTGAAGAGATCAGGCTCGTAATTCCTCATGATCCTTCTCTGGGGGACCTCAGCTTCTCTACGTTCAACATTGCAAAGAGGACGGGATCGGATCCGAAGACCGTGGCCAAGGGTATTGTTGATAATGTAAAGAGGACGAAGGCATTGGTGGAAAGGGTAGAGGCGGCAGGAGGGGGTTACGTAAACTTCTTCATTAATGATGCGCGCTTCACAGAGTTGACGTTGGGCACTATAGTCAGTAAGGGCAAGGACTACGGGATCTCACAGCGCAGAGGAGAGAGGGTGATCGTGGAGCACACGAGCGTCAATCCCATACACCCCATCCATATAGGGGGTGCGAGGAACGCCGTGATCGGAGACTGCCTATCGAGGATACTGAAGGCGGCGGGGAACGAGGTGAGTAGGCACTTCTACATTGATGACGTGGGGCTCCAGGTGGCTCAGGCTAGTTATGGGTTCAACAAGATCAGCGTGGTGGCAGGGGAGGGCAAGAGCGACCATCTAATAGGGTTCATCTACGCGACCACGAGCTGTGCCATGAACATAAAGGCGCTGCGGGCGGGGATAGAGAGGCTCAAATCCGAGGGAAAGGACGAGGACGCAAGGCAGAAGATCAAGGAGTTGGACGACTGGGTGGGGGCGGCCTCGGACCTGAGGGCGAAGAACGAGAAGATGTTCGACACCATATCGGAATCCATCATGTCCACGGAGGACCCGGAGGCGGAGGTTGCTGGACTGCTCAAGAGGTACGAGGACAAGGATAATGGGGCTGTCAGGCTTATCAGGGGGCTCTCCGAACTCGCGCTGGCGGGGTTCAAGGAGACGCTGGGGAGGGTTGGCATCGAGTTCGACAGTTGGGACTGGGAGAGCGAGTTGGCCTCGTGGAGTGGAGAGGCAGATAAGGTCGTTGAGAGGCTCTCGAGGACGGAATTCGTAAAGGTGGAGGAGGGCACGGTCATCCTTGACGCCGAGCTCACGGCCAAGAGGTTCAACCTTAAGGAGAGGTACGGCATAAAGACAGAGGTACCGCCGCTGACGCTGAAGAGGTCCGACGGGACGACGCTCTACACCACAAGAGATATCGCCTACACCCTTTGGAAGTTCGAGAGGGCGGACCGGGTGATCAACGTCATATCCATCGAGCAGAAGCTCCCCCAGCTGCAGCTTAAGCTGGCTCTTTACGCCCTCGGCAAGGGTGAGATGGCGGAGAGGCTTACGCACTTCAGCTACGAGCTGGTCCACCTGCCGGGATACAAGATGTCCGGTAGGAGGGGGAGGTACGTGACGTTCGACGACGTCCTGGACGAGGCCGTGGAGAGGGCTTACAGGGAGGTCTCTATGAAGTCGCCCCACCTCAGCGAGGGGGAGAGGAAGGGGATCTCTGAGCTGGTGGGCGTGGGATCCGTGAGGTACGCCCTGATAGCAGTGGCGTCCAACAAGCCGATAACGTTCACGTGGGAGAGGGTGCTGAACTTTGAGCAGAACAGTGCGCCCTTCATCCAGTACTCTCATGCGAGGGCGAGCAACATCCTCCTGAAGGCGGAGAGCGGTTGGAGGGAGGGAGGTGCACCCGACTACGGCTCGCTCAACTCGAAGTACGAGCGCGATTTGATAATGCGGCTCGGCTCCTTCCCGGAGACCGTGGAGGAGGCGGCAAGAACCCTGAGACCTGAGATGATAGCGGAGTACGCCAACGAGATAGCGTCCAAGTTCAACCTCTTCTACGACAACGTGCCAGTACTCAAGACGAAGGAGGAGGGCGCGAGGAGGGCGAGGCTCGGGCTTGTTGAGGCGACAAAGACGGTCCTCGCCAATGCACTCTGGCTCATTGGGATAGAGGCCCCGGCAAGAATGTAGACTTTTATGGCGGGCCCGGAGGGATTCGAACCCTCGACCATCGACTTTCTCCGAGATCACCGGAGGCCGACGCCCTGATCCAGACTAGGCCACGGGCCCCTCACTAATATTATCTCGTAATGGGTTCTAAAGACTAACGGAGGAGTATAGGAATAACACCACGATGAGCACGCCCAAGAAGATCATGTAGTAGAAGAGCAGTTTCTGGAACTTCTTTGAACGCTCCACCTTTGAGGTCTCCTTCTGATACTCCGGCTTGCACTTGAGGCAGTACGTCCTGCCCTTGACCTCTATCATCCTTCCACAGTAGAGGCAGTGCCTGTGCGGGTAGACGTAAGGCTTTTTCTTAATCTGCTCGGTCTCGGACAATAGCAGTCCTCCAGTTCACCGCATGCTACCGATGCTCACCGCTATGGCCTTCAACCGCTCTATCCGCTTCCACGTTGAAGGGTGTGTGGAGAACATCTCGAGGACAGCATCTCCCCTGAAGGGGTTGACTATCCAAAGCGGGCTCGTCGACGGGTTGACGTTGAGCTGCGTGCCACCCCGCACTGAGCGCTCGATCTTCTCAAGGGCGCTCGCCAAGGAGAGGGGCTTTCTGCTCAGCATCGCACCCTCCCTGTCGGCCTCGTACTCCCTTCCCCTCGAGATCGCGGTCTGGACCAAAAATGCAGCAAGTGGAGCCAGAAAGCTCAGTATCAGCGCCAGTACACCGGCGTTCCTGTCCCTGTTGCTCGAACCACCCATAAAGACGCTGTACCTCCCCATAAGGGCCAAGTAGCTTATCGCCCCGGCTATGGTGGCAGCCACCGACGCTATCAGGACGTCATTATGCTTTACGTGTGAGACCTCGTGGCTGAGTACCGCCTCGAGCTCGTTCTCGTTGACGATGCCCATCAGTCCGGTCGTTACCGCTACGACTGATCTGCTCGGTCCCCTACCAGTGGCGAAGGCGTTGGGAACAGGAGTCTTGATCATAGCCACCTTGGGCTTTGGAAGACCAGCGCTCGCGGCGATGGTGGAGACGATCCTGTGCAGTGCAGGCTGTTCGGTCTCGCTTACCACCTTCGCGTGGGACATGGATAGCACGATCTTGTCGCTGTAGAGGTAAGAGACCAAGTTGAGCAACGCGGCGAGGATTAGTGCACCCAGTGCGATCAGCTCTGGTGCGCCGAAGAGGAAGCCGATCACGTATCCAAGGACTACGAAGATGGCCGTCAGTATGGTCATCATCAGTGCTAGTCGCAGCATTTTCCCCATCTCAAAGACGAGATAACCATGTAACGCTTATAAAAATATCTACTCTGCCAGACTAGTCCTCTTCCGTGGTGGCCTCGGTGTAGTAGTACTCGTTTATCTCCTTCTGGTACCTGTCGAGCCAGGAGTCCCTCTTGTTTACCCTCGGCCTGCCGGTGTCGGGGTCCCTTCTGAAGGTTATGCCCACGCCCTTGAGGAACTGGTTCATCCCCTTTCTGAGGCCGACTGGTGGATTAGCCACGCCCGACCTTCCAGGTTCCCCGGAAAAGACCATGACGCTGTCTGCGAGAAGGTCGTTGGCGACGATGTCGTGCTCCACGACAAAGGCGGCTGAGCCCCGCTTCTCTGCAACCCTTCGGATCGATCTTGAGACGGCAAGCCTGTGCTCGACATCGAGGTGTGCGGTCGGCTCGTCGAGGAGGTAGAGCTTTACGTCCTTGGAGAGGCAGACAGCGACCGCTATCCTCTGCAGCTCTCCGCCGCTAAGGGAGCTAGCCTCTCGGTCGAGCAGGGGGGCTATGTCGAGGGGATCATAGATCTCCTCGTTGAGCCAGGGATCGTTCAGCAGGGCGGGGTTTATGGAGTCAAGGATCTCCCGAAGGGTCTTGTCAGTGTTTGGAACCACATACTGGGGCTTGTAGCTGACCTTGATCCCGTTCTCATTTACGGAGCCCACCGTGGGTTCGATGATGCCCGCTACGACCTTGACGAAGGTTGTCTTACCTGTGCCATTGGCTCCGACTATTCCCACGACCTCCCCCCTGTGGATGTCTCCGGACTTTGCGTCGAGCGTGAAGTCGCCCAGCACCTTCTTGAAGTCGGCCCACCTCAAGAGCACGTCCTCTGACCTCCACTCGCTGGGCGCCGGGGAGAGGTGAAACCTGATGGGGTAGGGCCTGAAGCGGACGTTCTCGTCGGGGATGTACCCGTTTATGTATATGTTTATCCCAACGCGAACCCCGTGAGGCTTGGAGACGATGCCATAGACG
>Ga0315280_10002662_pt1 | contig 28592 bp, 28 predicted proteins | sample YL17G06_40_MG_FD_203697 | JGI IMG/M metagenome (GOLD analysis project Ga0315280, IMG submission 203697) | Sediment microbial communities from Yellowstone Lake, YNP, Wyoming, USA - YL17G06_40 | ecosystem: Environmental > Aquatic > Freshwater > Lake > Sediment | place: USA: Wyoming | collected... | reverse complement strand
GAAATCGTTTCTGTTCCCTCTCGAATCCATCGATCAGCAAGGGTCGACATTGAGACGGCGTTTCACGTTCGGATTGAGAGTCGATCTTGATCCTGAGAAGAGACTGGCTGAAATCAAAGCGGCTGTCGGCTCTGGCGCACTTCAAGGGACAATGTGGGTAAGTCCTGGGCTTCCATTTCTTGTCTTCATGACTGTTGGGTTTGTCGTTTCGGTGCTATTCGGCGATATTGTTTGGCGGACTGTCTCTGTTGTTGCGCGGGCTGTCCATGGTTTGCCTTAGTAGCCTATGGCCGAGCTTTCCAGACCGAAGTCGAACGCGATCTTCACAATACTTTGCTCGTTTCGAGCCTGAGCGTAACTCCGAAGGAGGTCTTCGTTGAGATCAAAGAAGGATCCACCCCAGCCAAACGGGACCAGAAGTTCCTTGGCTCGTGATCGAAACCCCATTATGTACAAGGCTGCGCTGAGCGCCTCTGCCGTTGAAAGCTTACCTATCTTGGCATAATTGACCGGATTAGCAGCAAGCAAGTTCGGAAGTTTGCGGCTGGCACCGCGGAAGCGCGTCATGAAGATTCTGGCCGCTCTCTCCCAGGAACAGTCTATCGCTACTACTCCGGATCGAATCCCCTCGTTCGCGTCTGACGGCAGGAGGAACTGCGGCGAGGCTGGATTCAGTACGATGGCTGTCGTCCGAATCTGCGATGGTCTTCGTATCTTCGTTGCCAGCCTTCGTCTCACCAGAAGCGAAGCGGTGCACTTGCGTGGATCATCCTGCTCCATCATGTAGACGAAGACTTCGGGTGAGCTCTCTCTCTTTTCGTGGCGCATTTCATCCTCATCCTCGCTGACTAAGTACAGTCATGGATTCACATCTCCGGCGAATGTAGAACGCTTTTAAGGTGGTCCAGTTTCAACCGGAAGATGCCAACTCCCTCCAGGTCGGCTTTAACCGCAATCGCGGCTGGCCGCTGGGGGCGGGTTGGCATTTCTTCTAGCCGGATCCGCGCTCACCGTTGCGGGCGAAATCTCGCATGAAGCATCGGGTCGTTCATGACTTGGGGGATCAGGTGAATGAGGTCGGTTGGGGCCAGGTGGTCACCGAATTCTGCTCTTGCCAAATCGCCTGCCGCTCCGTTGATGAATGCTCCTGCGACCGATGCCTGGAACTCCGATACACCTTTTGCCATCAATCCGGCCACGACGCCAGACAACACGTCTCCCGTTCCACCAACCGTCATCGCCGGGTTGCCGGTTCGATTGAGCTTCACACGCTTCCCGTCAGAGATGACGTCCACATGGCCTTTCAGGAGAACTGTTCCACCGAGGGTGATTGCCAGTGATCGTGTCTCTTGGGTTCTTGTTGGGAGATCGGTCGATGGCGTTCGACCCGATAGCACTTCGAACTCTCCTGAGTGAGGAGTCACAACTACTGGGAATCCAATCCGCGTCTCTATCTTGCCGATCGCTTTGATCGCGTCAGCATCGATCAACGTAGGCTTCCCAGATTCCTTGAGGACGCCGACGATTCTCCTGACGGTGCGGAAGGTTTCTGTATGTGTTGCAAGTCCTGGTCCGATTGCTACGCATGTTGATCGCTGAATGTGAGGTTTCAGAATCTCAAGGTTACTCTCATTCAAGTGTTCGCCCGGCAGCTTGATCGTTATCAGATTGGGAGAGAAAGACGCAATCGAAGTTGCAGTAGTTTCGGGAGCAGCCACGAAGGCTAGGTCGACTCCGGTCCGAAGGGCAGCCAGGGCAACAAGGGCGGGAGCGCCTGAATAGATCTCGCTTCCTCCTATCACGAGGAGACGACCGAAGTCACCCTTGTGTGCTTCGAGGGCTCTTCTGTCGGAGACGTCCTCCACATCGCCTGGACCCGCATATGTTTCTGCTTCGGGTGGGATTCCTATTCCGACGACCTTGACTTCGCCGCAATATTGCTTGGCTTTGTGCAGGCCAGGTTTCATAGCATGAAATGTGACGGTAAGATCGGCCTTCAGGGCTGCTCCGAGCACATCTCCTGTGTCCGAGTCTATTCCAGTCGGCACATCAACTGCAACTTTGAAACACGTAGTCCCATTGATGGTCTCTACCGTTTGCATGACAGGCTGTCTAAGGTCGCCTCTTGCGCCAGTCCCGAGCAGAGCGTCGATGACAACATCACACTTGCGCGATGGGATTGCTGAGGAGTCTTGGGCGATCTCGATCCTCACTGATTCTGACATCCCGTTGATTGCACACCAGTTCCTGAGGGTCGATTCGTCGTGTATATCGTCCGGATCGCCAATCAGGACTACAGTCACATGGTATCCACGACTCGCCAAGTGTCTCGCGGTCACCATTCCGTCTCCGCCGTTCCTTCCTGTTCCGGCATACACTGTGATCTCTGCGGGCGACGGAAATCGTTGTGTGATCTCATCTGCGACTGCTTTTCCTGCGTTCTCCATAAGCTGCAATGTAGAGATGCCTAGATACTCGGAGTTGCGATCAAGTATTCGAGAGTGGCGAGAAGTCACTTCTCCCTCAGCTTTCAGATTGGTCATGGGTTCCCGGCAAAACCCCTTGCATTCTGGGTTCTTTGCCCAATTGGTATAAGGAGTATGCCTAGACGATCACTGGCACGCTTTCGAGTCCGAACGAGCATATTTCGAACCAAAGCAGGTGCAAACTCTTTTAGGTGTGTTATCCTGATGTCAGGTTTCAAGAGGTTGCCTAGTTGCCATCGGCTTTTGTCCTCATCAACGCAGAGATAGGATCAGAAGACGAAGTTCTGAAGCAGCTCAAATCGCTGCCCAACGTCAAGGAATCCTACACTGTCTACGGCGTATACGACATTGTAGCCAAGGTATCCGCTGACACCATGGACAAACTGAAGGAGATCGTAACCTGGAAGATCCGAAGGCTCGACAAGGTACGCTCCACTCTGACGATGATCGTCGTCGAGGGATCGTAGCGAATCACACAAGTTGCCGTGCCACTGACAATCCTGCCGGGATAGTTCTGAGTGAGATTTCACCTGGGAATTGATGACACAGATTCCCTCAAAGGTGGATGCACAACCAAGATCGCCACAGACCTAGTTCTAACCCTCACCAAGAAAGGAGTATCTTTCCTTGATCATCCCAATCTGATTAGACTCAACCCGAATGTTCCATGGAAGACAAGGGGAAACGGGGCCATCTGCATAAGAATCGAATCCGATCTGGATTCCCAAACCCTACTAAGGCTCGCCATGGAAGAGATTGAGCGAAACTCCAGATTAGGCGATGCAGAAACAGATCCAGGTGTTGTGCTGCTATCAGGTGAGATTCCTCCAGAGGTTCTCAGATTCAGTAGAGAGGCACTTACACGCATTGTGACTCTCGACGAAGCTGTGTCTGTGATCAAGAAGGCCAAAGCTGAAGCAATCGGATATGGCTCCGCTCAAGGCCTCATCGGGGCGCTCGCATCGATTGGGACACTTTTCGATCACGACTACACTTTCGAGCTTATCGCCTACAGGTCACGAGACTATCTCGGAAAACCAAGACTAGTTGACAGAGATTCCGTGCTTCGGATGAGCGAGGAAATGAAGCGATGCACCTTCAACAACGTTGATCCGGAGACTGGGAGGGTTCTGATTACCCCGAGAGGTCTTGACCCGATACTCTGCGGTGTCAGAGGCGAAAGTCCTGATGCCGTGCGAAAGGCATTCGGCATGTTGCAGATGCGGGAACCCATCGACTCTTGGATGGTCTTCAGAACCAACCAAGGCACCGACGCACACCTGATCCGGAAACTTGCCGTCTCCGAACTGGAAGACAACTGTGCAGTTGTTTTGGAAGGAAAGGTGAATGATAGGCCTCGCACGATCCGTGGAGGTCACGTGTTCTTCACTCTTAACGACGGTACAGGCTCAGTTCACTGTGCGGCATACGAACCTACCGGGAGATTTCGGGACATTGTCAGGGATCTGAAGCTAGGAGACAGAGTGCGAACGTTCGGAGGAGTCAGACCTGCCAGCAACGAAATACCGCGAACCATCAATTTGGAGAAGCTTGAGATTCTCGAACTTGCCGCATCCACAACAAGTCGGAACCCGCTCTGCCCGAAATGCGGCAAGAGGATGAAATCGGCAGGCAAAGGTCAGGGCTTCAGATGCCGACAATGCAAGAGCCATGAATTCTCGAAGGTTCACAGTGAAGTCCAGAGAGATCTGCAGGAAGGAGTGTACCTACCGCCGCCCAGAGCTCACCGTCACCTGACAAAACCGGACGTCCGCTACGGTAGAGAACATTCGGAGGCTGCTCCTCCTCCGTCATGTGATTGGCATTTTCCTTAGCATATGTTCGTTGTCGATTTCGCAGGTGATTATCGGAAACTCATTTCATATTCTCGTTGTTGGAGAAGGAGGTTTGGTGGAGACGTCGCGGACAACTGGTATTCCCCCAGGAACGCTTTCCGCGATCCTGTGCGGGGGGTGGACGTTCGGGCTTTTCACGAGCCTTTCGAACCACCGATCTCAGGGTTTCCCAGTAGGCTCATATGAGCCCTGCGGGTTAAACCTGGCTACCCCACCCCGCTGTGCTGAGATCTCCGTACGTCTCCGGGCCAAGACTCCCTGCTCCAGAAGTTAAATGTTTTCAACGCGAGAACCGAGCAGGCTCGATTGACCCAATTCATTGGGTTCTCTTCGGGCATCGCAGACGATTCGTTATTTCTCTGTGCCAACGGTTCATCGCTCACTCATTATCGCATCAGCGAAACGAACTATCTCGACTGTTGCTTCGTGTGATCAATCCTCGTGTATTTGGGCGATGTGTGCATTCGCAACTCCGCCTGAAATTGGATCTTGCATCAGAACTGCCCGAAACTCGGCTTTTTCCCCCGTTATAAGCAGCCCCGCATGCAAGCGGTAGCCCGCTATGGCACTTGCCGCCACTAGGTGTACGCAAACTAGGCGTACCTCTATCAATTCCCATAGAGTCTGTCTGGTCTTTTTCACCCGACAATGTTGGATTAACCTCGCCTGAGCGGGCCTGTCGCGCTCTTTGGGGCCAACCCAGACGCATCAGAGGGCGCATAATCATTATCTGATGATTGACCACACGTGAGTTGAATGTCGATACACTTTGGCAGCTCTGTTCGGGAAACCTGTGGTCATCAAACCGCCTGAAGTCGTTGCTAGTCACGACTTTCTTCTGATCGGATGGATATTGCTGCTTCTGATGGGTACGCCATGGATCGGACTATGCATAGACGCCTTGATAGTTGGCGTACTGGGATACCTTAGTTACACGCCTGCGGCGATTGCCACTATGCTCGCCACCGGGAGCTGGTTCATTGATAGTTGGACGGCATATTTCGCGTTTGGATTCACGCCAATAATGACCTTGGCGATAGGTGCCGGAGCCGTCGCTTTCTTTCTCATAGTCATCGGTACAATCTATTTCACTACGGTTCGAAGAACGAGCACGGGTAACTACGAGGGTGCTAGGGCCTCATCGCTTTTCTATGGAGTCATCATGATCCTGATCTCACTGGGCTCGTTCGCTGCATTCCTAGGATACACGTACTTTGCAAGCGTGGCCCTCCTAATCCTCCCAGCATTGTTTTTCCTGATGGGATACGGAAAGATGGGCGAAGTCATCGCAAGATACGGACCAATGGCAGTCCTCTCAGACTCCGCTCCGATAGAGACAATGTCCCACATCCCAAGCGGAGCAGCAGCTCCCGCAATACCAGTCATGGCCGCACCAGCAATGGGGATGGGCGGAGTCGCAGTCCCAGCAGGCGCTGTAGCAATGCCGGCACAGCCCAGCTTCTCATCGTATCAACACTTGGGAGGAGCCGTGCCTCGTGTCCCACTCTGCCCGACCTGTGGACGAGAACTCTACTATGCTTCAAACTACAAGAGATGGTACTGTCTAGCCTGTGAAAGCCGCAGGTAGAGCTATCCGCACCCTAGCTCTGCCTGACCCTGCCCTTTCCATTCCTGGTTCTAGCGTAATCTCTGATCGACTTGGCATTCACTCATCCTTTTCGAGCAATATGCCTTCGGCTGGATAACCCAACAGCGGCAAGAAAAATGAGAATGTATGGGGCCGTCGTTCTACTTCTCGAGTAGGCTCGTGAAGAAGTCGTGGTGTTCTTCTTCTTCCTCTTCGATCTCTTCGAAGATCTCGCGTGTTGCAGCGTCGCCCTCTTTCAGCGCTATGTCCATGATCTCCTTGTACATGCTGATGGCCTCAAGCTCGGCCTTGACGTCAAAATCGATCATTTCTTGCAGTTTGTCGCCGACTGCAATTGGGCTTGGTTTGGTCGTTGGCTTTCCTCCAAGGTACCAGAGTCGCTCAGCAATCTTCTCAGCATGTTTCATCTCTGTGACCGCGATCTTCTTGAACTCCTCACTGACTGCAAAGTGTTCGACACCTTTCCACTGGACATGTTGCCACATGTACTGAATCGAGACCTGCATCTCTCTGGCAATAGCTTGGTTCAACATATCTAGAAGCTTGGCACTTGCCATAGTCCACAGAACCTCGGAAATGATCAGGCTATGTCACGAATATAACTGCTACGCATAAGGAACTGAGAAAACGCTGGTCTGAAGGAGTGCAAAAAAGAAGAGAAATTCATTGCTGGCGGAGAACGGAACTCTCCGCGTATTCTTTCCGGTGATGGCCTAGTAGTTCTCAACGAAGAGCTCAAAGAACGCTCGGTCGTGTTGGCATACAGGGCATTTCGGAGGGGCTTCCTTGCCTTCAAAGACGTGGCCGCAGTTTCTGCACTTCCACTTCACCACGGCCGGTTTCTTGAAGACTTGGTCGTTCTCTACATTTGTTAGGAGTTTCGAGTATCGGCGTTCGTGCTGTACTTCGACAGATGCTATGCGACGAAACAGTGAGGCTACGTCTCTGAACCCTTCCTTCTCCGCAACTTCAGCGAAGCCTGGGTAGAGCGTTCCCCACTCGAACTTTTCGCCTGCAGCTGCCGCTTTCAGGTTGTCCGCAGTGCTACCTATCACGCCTGCTGGGTAACTTGCTGTGATCTCTGTGTCTCCGCCTTTCAGAGCCTCGAAGAACAGTTTTGCGTGTTCTTTCTCGTTGTCTGCTATTTCGGTGAAGATCGCAGAAATCTGTTCAAATCCCTCTTTCCTGGCGGCGCTTGAGAAGTAAGTGTAACGGTTTCTTGCCTGCGATTCTCCTGCGAAAGCTGCGAGAAGGCTCTTCTCAGTCTTGCTTCCTTTCAGTTCCATGCTTGACTTCTCCTATTCTGATATTCGGACTGTCAAGACCTGGCTTTAAGCGATGCTTCGAATCGCTTGTCTACAACCTTCCAGTTCACGTTTTCGAAGAAGGCATCGATGTAGGGAGGTCTCTTCGGTCCCTGATCTGCATAGTATGCATGTTCGTAGACGTCAAGAACCAATAGAGGTACCGTGTTCAGCAGACCGTACACGTTGTGGGCGTCCAGTCCGTTGTTGATGAGTCTGCCACTTGTGAGGTCATAGACTAGAACTCCCCATCCTCGAAGGGCTATGCCACAAGCCTTGAAGTCCTCTTTCCATTTGTCGAAGGATCCGAAGTCCTTGTTGATCTGTTCCATCAGTTTCGCACTCGGAGTCGTGCCAATGCCGTCCCTGATGTTCTCGAAGTAGAGTTCATGCAATACAACGCCCATGTAGTTGAAGCTCTCTTCCACCTTGAGGGCTCTGTAGTCGCTGAAATTCTGGTTTGCCTTGCTCCGGTCGACTGTCTGCATCTTCTCCCAGATTTCGTTGATCTTTGTGACGTACCCTTTGTAGTGGGTCTCGAAATGATACTCAAGTTGCTTGTCTGAGATTCCCTTCAGACCTTTTGGTTTGAGTTCGTTTCTTGGGTTGACTTTTGCAGACAAAACGCTTCCTCTAAAAGGATACTCAAATGCCCGAAGGTAAAAAGGGTTGTTGGTTAACGAATGCCAAGTTGCTTACAAGGCTAATATTGAGCCTGTTTGCTACATTCTTTGGAGTTCTCAGAGATTCGCTATGAATTCGATAATGTGTGAGAAGTGTCATCATCCCATAGGCGAGTGCAAATGCGCGTGTCCGTATTGCGGCGAGACTCATCAATGCCAATGCTGCATTGGCTACGGATCCGCAACAGGGGGCTAAGCGTCTCCGGCTCGCTGGTATAGAAAGTCAAAGGAGGGTTTTGAGAGTGATTGCCAAGAACAATCTCATCTGGATGACCGGTGGACCTCAGGGCAGCGGTGTTGACTCAGGAGCAAACATCTTCGCAAGAGCATGTTGCTACGGAGGACTGCACGTTTTCGGCAACAGGGAGTATCACTCGAACATAAAGGGCCTTCACAGTTATTTTCAGATTCGAGTCGCTGAACAGCCTGTTCGCTCTCACCGAAGCTTTGTCGATCTGCTGGCAACGTTTGATGCCGAGACCCTAGTGCGGCATCGAAGTGAAGTGGCAAAGCAGGGTGGGATAGTCTACGACCCAGCCTACAATGCCACGAGAATACAGGACATCCCAACGCTGGAGAGGGAGTTCGTGGACGAATTCGTCCCCAAGCTGAAGCAGAGAGGTTTCGGGGAGACTGTGGGGGACGTACTGGAGGACGCTAGGAAGGATAGTATCCGAACCTATCCCGTCCCGTACATGACCCTCGTAAATGAGATTGCGAAGAAGCTTGGTGAATCGAAAGTCAGCAGAGTCACAAAGGTAATCAACGTTCTAGTTCTGGGTGTGTCATTCGCCATTCTTGATTCCGATCTCACATTGCTTGAGAAGGCTATCAGATCGATATTCGGATCCAAGCCCAAGATTGCGGACATGAACGTCGTGGCTTCTCAGGTAGCCTACGACTACGCGAAGAAGAATCTCGACACAAATCTCGGCATCAGACTGGAGAAAGTCAAGGTCAACGAGGACAGGATCTTTCTCATGGGTAGCCAAGCGGTCGCCCTCGGCAAGCTTGCCGGCGGCTGCAGGTTCCAGACCTACTATCCAATCACCCCCGCCGCCGACGAGAGTGAGTACCTCGAAGCAAATGAGAAACTGGACTTGGTTGCGAGCAAAACGCACACGCGCCAATCTGGAGATGAGTCGTCAGCTCGAGAAGGCGGTTCAATTGTGATAGTGCAAACCGAGGATGAGATCGCTGCCATCAACATGGCATCAGGAGCAGCACTCACAGGTGTTAGGGCGTCAACCTGTACATCCGGGCCAGGATTGTCGCTCATGGTTGAGGGGCTAGGGTGGGCAGGGATGAACGAGGTTCCCGTGGTCATCACATACTATCAAAGAGGCGCGCCGTCCACCGGACTTCCCACAAGGCATGGACAAGACGATTTGAGATTCGCTATCCATGCTAGCCACGGAGAATTCCCCAGGATAGTTCTGGCTTCAGGGGACATTCACGAATGCTTCTACGACGCTGCGCTCAGCTTCAACTATGCGGAACGCTTCCAGATGCCTGTGATACATCTCATCGACAAAGCCCTAGCCAACAGTAGCAACACGTATCCCACCTTCGACATTTCGAACATGCGAATAGATAGAGGGGAACTGCTTGACCCGACTGAATTGCAGAGACTCGTGCAAGAGCGGGGCCAATACAAGCGCTTCCAACTGACAGAGTCAGGGATTTCGCCAAGAATTCCGTTGGGCACCGCAGGAACGGTGTTCTGGAATACCGGCGACGAGCGGGATGAAAGTGGGCACATCTGTGAAAACTCGACGAATAGAACGAAGATGATGGAGAAACGCATGAGGAAACTCGAACTTGTTGAAAGGGGGATCCCCGCATCAGAGAAGCTCAATTTCTTCGAGGAAGATGGCGCGGCGACTGTGATTAGTTGGGGGTCTCCAAAGGGCGCGATTATCGAGGCGGAGAACCGACTAAAGGCTGAGGGAATCAATGTCAACTTCCTTCAAGTTCGTTTGATCCATCCTTTCCCAACCGAGGATGTCTCAAGACTCCTCGGCAGAGCGAAGAAGATCATCGATGTTGAAATGAACTACTCAGGCCAGCTCGCCGGCATAGTGCGAGAAGAGACAGGAATACCAATCGACGATCTCGTCCTCAAGTACAATGGCCGGCCGATGACTTCCGATGAAGTCTACGATGCAATCAGGAATGTGCTGTCGGGCAAAAGCACGAAGAGGCAGGTGTTGATGCATGGCTCTTAAGGCGACTAACTACAGATCGGACGTGCACAACGACTGGTGCCCTGGGTGTGGTAATTTCGGGATACTCTCGGCGCTCCAGATTGCGCTTGCAGAGCTGAAGCTGTTGCCACATCAAGTAGTGATTTTCTCCGGGATCGGATGCTCAGGCAAGACCCCACACTTCGTAAATGTGAACGGCGTCCACACGCTACACGGTAGGGCAGTACCCTTTGCCTCGGGAGCGAAGCTCGCGAACCCCGAACTAGAGGTCATAGTGATGGGTGGAGACGGTGATGGCCTCGGGATAGGCATGGGCCATTTCATCAGCGCTGGCAGACGCAACATCGACATGACCTACATGATCCATGACAACGGCGTCTACGGACTCACGAAAGGACAAGCGTCACCTACACTTCAGCTTGGATTGAAGACGAAAGCAATACCGTCGCCGAATATCACAGCGGCAGTCAATCCCATCGCTCTCGCCTTGGTGGCAGGGTACACCTTTGTCTCGCGAGGATATGCATACGATGTTCCTCATCTCAAGGAACTGATGAAGAGAGCCATCACACACAGAGGTTTGGCACTTCTGGACATACTCCAACCATGCCCAACATACAACGACATCAACACGAAAGAATGGTACTCAGGTGAGGACAGGCCTGATCCAAGAACTGGGAGGCCTATCCCCCGGTACTACGTACTGGAGCAGACTGGTTATGATCCAGTCGTCCACAATCCCGACGAGGATGTCAGAAAGATCGACCAAGCTCTAGCGAAATCCAGGGAATGGGGCGATAGAATCCCAGTAGGCGTCTTCTACCAGAACGAGCTAGTTCCAACTTTTGAAGATCGAATCAGCCACCGAATACATGACTACCGAGCCAAGCCTCCGGCCAAGCAGGCAATCTGCAGTGAAACAGGCTCGCCGACAGTCGACCTGAGGAGAATGTTCGAAGACTTGCGGGTCACATGACTAGCTGTGCTCAGACAAAGAAGAATGCAGTAGAGCTAGACTCGGTTAAAGATCACGAAGGCCAACAGTACTTAATAGCTCAGGAATGTCGAGTCCGTCGCGGGTCTTCACTCTTTGAACTATCGCCAGCTTGGAAGGACTGACATGCGGGTTTCGGAGGTCAGTTTCGGTGCCTGGGCGATTGGTGGCGGTTGGGGGTCGAGTCAGTGACTTGGGATCCTATGCAGCTCTCGGTCATGCTATTGATCTTGTATGAGAACGATCTTGCCTTTCACCTGTACGGTACCTTCACGTCTTTCACAGAATAGAGGTCAGGCTCGCTCGCCAGGAAATCCTTGAGAGACTGTTGCGAGATGGTCATCATTGCCAGTGTTTCGCGGTCTTCGACTAGCGCATCTAGTCTCTTGTACAACTTCTCCAGCATCTCCTTGATTTCTCTGATCTCAACCTCTAAGGTCAAGCTGCATCACCAAGTTCTCTTTCGAGCTCTAGCTCTCTAACCCGATGCGTCGAATACGCTGTCCACTAGTCTCCTGGAACGAATCTAGGTTTGCTGTGGCACTATGCGAGGTCTTCGAAGCGGACGAACGGCATCCGGTTTATAGCAGCAGATTGGTGGACCGGGCGGGATTCGGACCCGCGACCTTCCGGTTTCTTGGTCGTCTTATCATGCAAACCGGACGTTCTTCGGCCCCGTCAACGGGCATACCAGGCTGAACTACCGGCCCTACCGAGCCGATACGAGGAAAATGCACTTTTAACCTTTCGGAGACACATCTACAGTTCGTGGAGGAATCGAATCCAAATGCCAGTCAAGACGAGCAAGGAAGCTGAAACTGACGGACTCTTGCACGCCACTGCTCTGATGATGGTTTCCTGTCGCACAGCACCAAAATCAGGTGGAGTGGACGATATCGAAACCGCCCTTGTAACCGGCGATGAGAAAGACAAGATCGCCACCGAGATGGAGAAGATTGCTGAAGAACGGAAGATTGATGGTTTCAGACGCGACGCCGACAATGTAAGGAGATCAGGAGCTCTGCTACTTGCAGGGGTGAACGGCAGGAAGAGCTTCGGCTTGTCCTGCGGGGCCTGCGGTCACTCTACGTGCAAGGAGTTCGAAGCGACAACTGAGGCTTCAGGCCTCGACTTCAAGGGACCCAGCTGTGTCTTCAAGGCGCTCGATCTTGGAATCGCTCTTGGATCTGCGGCGAAGATGGCAAGCGACCTCAACGTCGACAATCGAATCATGTTCCGAGCAGGAACAGCAGCCAAACGCTTGGGATATCTCCCCCGATCGAGTGTCGTGATGGGGATTCCGGTCTCAGCGTCTGGAAAGAGTATCTACTTCGACAGACCCACAAAGCCCGCCACCACTGCAAAGTGACGCGCTAGGAATCCCGTCTTTCGGTTGACTTGGCGTGGGCTCGCCTCGCGTTGAATCCGAGTCCAGTCAGGAAGAGCCTATCAGGTAGCCTCCGAAGGCAGTCTCCCAGAGCAGAATCGGGTACACGATCATTCTCTCCATGCCGCCGGGGCCCAAACCCAAGAAGTACTGTTCACCTAGACCGAATGAGTACTGAGCGGACAGGAGTATCAGTGCACATAGCGAGAGTAGTCCCATCACAATTGACAGATAGTTCAGAGGTTTCTTCTGTAGCTTGCAGGCTGCGATAGGTGCAAGTCCTCCGAAGATGAAGGCAACATCCGAAACAATCTCATGCATCATAGGCATGTCTTCAGGGAATATCCCCACTCCCATCGCACCAATGCCGCTCAACACCAGCAGGGTCGTAACCAGACGATTGTGGAATGTGCGATGTACAAAGTAGGCGCCACCAACCACCATCAGGCCAAGAAGGAAGACAGACGAATTGAAGACAGCGGCAGCAGGCCCAACGCCTAAGTCGCTAATGTAGTTCTGCGAAACACTGTAGCCGGGATAGACCGTCTCCGCTATGAGCATTCCCAACACGAACTGTGCTCCGCCAACGAAGACCAGGATCCCTGCCGCTTTTCGAGAATCATAGCTCACGTTGGTCACCTTTGGCTCATACCGATTTCTCCGTCGCTGGAGATTTAGCGTTTCTCCAACGTGCGATCGTACGCAGAGTATGTTGGTCTGCGAGATGTTGTTGAGGGCCGCCGCCGGGACTTTCACATCGCAAGAGCGACGTTTTGAACCCGGCCTCCAGGGTCCACAGCCCTATACGCTACCAAGGTCCGCGGAATTGTGTTCCTCTACGTTACGGCGGCCATCAAGCCCAAGGGCGGTTCTGCCCCTCTAATTGGCTTTTCGTAGCTGTGTCGACTTGCTCTCTCGGATTAGAGAAGACCCTGCGGGACCTGTGCCAAGCCCTCAGCCTGGCCGCATCAGGATAGTTGTTCGATCAAGCATGTTGTTCTTCGTTTGGCCCTAGCCTGATAGTGCGGGAGTTGACGCAACTTTTTTAAAGATTGAAGTTGCCCTCCGGGGTTTCGCGCTCTACATTGCTCGTGCTTGGGAGGTGAACAGTGCTTGACAGAAAAACAAAGCAGCAGTTCCTCGCCGGGTCGTCTCAGCGGCGTACCCTCGAACACCGTCCTGATCGGCAAGAAGCCACTCATGGCCTACGCAACAGCGATAGTAATGCAGGCCAATACGGGCGGCGGAGACATTTCAGTGAAGGCTCGTGGAAGAGCCATCTCCAAGGCGGTGGATGTTGTCGAAGTCTGCAGGAGACGCTTCTTCGAAGGCAAGCTGGTCATCAGTGATGTGCAGATCGGCACCGAAGTGCTTGGTGAAGAGGGGCAAACAAGGAACGTTTCGACAATCGAGATCAAACTAAAGAAACGTGACTAGAACGCGAAATGACCGATTGTTGAAGGAAGACTCCACAACCTTTTTTCTCTGTCCCCTTTCTCTGTAAGCGCGCTGATCTTGCAGACTCCGTGGTTCACTGCGGTGTAGCTGAAATGCCAACTGATACCCCGATAAGATGCGGAGTCCACGTGTCGATAGCGGGGTCGATCGATCAAGCTGTCGACCGGGCAAAGGAGAAGAACTGTGACACCTTCCAGATATTCACTCGCAACCCACGAGGCTGGAAGCTCAAGAGGCTCTCGCGCGGCGACGTGGCGGGATTTCGACAGAAACTCAAGAACTCAGCAATTGACCCGCCGGTTGCGCACATGCCGTATCTGCCCAATCTCTCGTGCCCCAAGAAGGGACTACACAAGAAGTCCGTCAGGACATTGACACTGGAGCTTGAGAGATGCAGCATGCTCGATATTCCATACCTTGTGACTCACCTTGGCAGCCACCTCGGAAAAGGCAGGGAGGTGGGTCTCGGGCAACTCACCAAGGCGATAGACACCGCGTTCGAGACTTCAAAAGGCAGAACAATGCTGCTGCTTGAGAACACAGCAGGGACAAAGAATAGCATGGGATCATCATTCGAAGACATACGAGAAATCTTGGATCACGTGTCGCAGAAGGACCGCGTGGCAGTCTGTTTTGATACGGCCCATGCCTTTGGCGCTGGATATGATCTCAGGAGCATGGAATCGGTTCAGAGGACAGTTGACGAACTTCGACGAGTAGTAGGACTGGGCCTACTCAAGGTGATTCACGCAAACGATTCGAAAGGTGACCTTGGGTCGGGGATCGACAGGCATGAGCACATAGGTGTGGGATACATCGGCGAGCAGGGTTTCAAGGCCATACTGCACAACGACAGTCTTCGCAAGCTGCCTCTGATACTGGAGACTCCCATCGACAGGCGCGGGACAGACGTGACGAACCTAAGAAGACTCCGCGAACTGGCCTCCTAGATCCTGGCGAAACACATTTCAGAGCGGCGATGTGCCCTGTGGTCTCCACAGGGGGAGCCATTCTATGATATTCGAGCAGATTCCAGTTGGGCCGATGCAGAACTTCGCATACTTGATTGGTGACGAGAAGACCGGTCAGGCCGCTGTAGTCGATCCCGCATGGGACGTCAGCATGATAGAAGGCGTCGTCAAGAGACACAATCTGCGCGTTGTTTTCATTATCGACACACACTCCCACCATGACCACACCTCCGGAAACAACGAACTCGCCAAGACAACAGGCGCCAAGATAGTCGCTCATGAGATCTCGAAACTGAGAAAGGACATCAGCGTCAAGGATGGGGAAGTACTTCACGTCGGTTCTCTGGAGGTCAGGTTCATCCACACACCCGGACACTCTCCCGATTCCATGTCTATCTTGGTCGGCAACAAGCTGATGACCGGAGACACCCTCTTCGTCGGAGAATGTGGAAGGACCGACCTCCCCGGAGGAAGCTCAGAACAGCTCTATGACAGCTTGTTCAACAAGCTGGCGAAACTCCCTGATGAAGCAGAGGTGTACCCCGGACACGACTATGGAACAGGGTCTCGCTCGACAATTGCCTATGAGAAGGCACACAACTACGTCCTGAAACCCCGAACGGTAAGGGAGTTCATTCAATTCATGAAGGAACCGTGAAGACTAGGCAGTGGTCTCGAACGCTTTGCAGACCGAAGAATTCGTTGCTGGGTTCCTAGCCGCAAGGCAAGAAAGCTCGAGCACATACGAGCCTCGCGAGGACACCTTCCTCATGCTCGGGGCCTTGGCGGACTTGCGTCTCCAGGGACTGAGAGTCCTCGATGTCGGAACTGGATCCGGAATTCTTGCGGCCTATTGTGCCAGCAGAGGAGCAGATGTGACGGCCTCTGACACAGACGTTGGGACCATCGAGGGACTGAAGTCAGTGGCTGGTCGACTGGGAATCACGTTCAGACTGATCTGTTGCGATCTCTTTTCGAAGATCGATGGTCGTTTCGATGTCATTGTGTTCAATCCGCCCTATCTTCCATCTCGCAAGTTTGAGGACCGGGCTGTGGATGGTGGAAAGCACGGAACAGTCATCATCAATAGATTTCTCAGTCAAATGGGCCAGCATCTATCCGAGAATGGATTCGCACTGCTATTGACCAGCTCGCTGAATCACCCGGAGCAACTAGAGACGAGTCATCCTGATCTTAGCTTGGAGATGGTTCGTCAAGAATCTCTGTTCTTTGAGACGCTGTATGTGCTCAGGGTGACGAGGAAAGGAACCACCGGAAGTCACAGATGATCTGAAACCAATACGTGGCGCCTTTACGTTCTGTCTCCGTTGTGCTATTGGAGCCGTCAGATTCATTGATTTGAGATGATAGTCTGTCTCCATGGTGAGTCACATGTCTTTAGAGGAGAAACGCTTCACTACGAGACTGGAGAGAGTAAAGGACTATCAGTTCAGAGTAGGATTCGATTCTCCAGATATGCAAGACTTGATGACAGACGAAACTGAACCCGTCGGAAAGGGTCTGGGCCCAAATCCATCCCGTTTGCTCTCTGCTGCAATTGCGAATTGCCTCAGTTCGAGCTTGCTTTTCTGTCTGAGCAAAGCAAGGGTGCCTGTTAACGATCTGTCTGCTTCAGTAGAGACCGTAACACGACGAAACGAGAAGGGACGATGGAGAATCGCGTCTCTGAAGGTGAAGCTTCACCCATCATTGAGAGAAGAGGATCTTGACCGATCGAAGAGGTGTCTGGAGCTCTTCCAGGACTTCTGTGTAGTCACAGAGAGTGTCAGGAAAGGCATTGACGTGCAAGTCCATGTCGACACGGGCGCACCGGGGACGACTGGCCCAGAAGGCAAGCTTTCGTGAGTGAATCATTGCCTTAGCATCTGGTAGCTGTCCCGGTTCTTGACATGGTTTGCTGTGTCATCAAGGGAAAACCCGCTAAGAATCCGGGACGAGTGCGCTCAGGTCGTCTAGGCGACTAGGTCTTCGAGTTCGAGTTCACGTAGTGTCTCGCGTGTAGGCCGTCCCTGCTCGTCCCAGCCCCAGAGGCGATAGTAGTCTGTAAGCATCTTCTGGAAATCTTCTTCGGGAACGACCTTGCCTTTCGGGTTGCCGTCTGGCAGCGGGTCAAGATACATCCGCGGGGGCATCGAGTCGTTCTTTCTGGAGAAGCCCTCCCTGACATTAAACAGTCTAGTCAGAGTCCAGATGCGTTTCCCAACTATCTTGATGCTTTCTTCCGTGTAGTCTGTCTCACATGCAGTGTTGAGGAATCTTGCGACGAGGCCGAGGTTGGCAGCCAAGAAGTCGCACATGAGTGTGCTCCACTTTACGCTCGTTCGGATATGATCTGTCTGAACGAGCTCAGCCTTGCCTTCGGCCGTGAATGGGTCGAGTTTGCCGAACGCTTCAGACGCCACCGGCCACGCTCGGTTGTGGTCAGCTCCTCTGTCCGATGTCGCGTAGGCGAGCGCCATTCCGAATGATCCTCTGGGATCGTAGGCTGGGTACTCCTGTCCTTTGGCATGTATCGCGTACCGATCGGAGTTCTTTCCGATCTTCTTTGATGCTCCCATAACGCCCTCGGCCAGTGTGTCTCCAATGCCTTTTCTCAAGGCGATCAGGCGTGGCAATGCTACTGCCGCGTCTGAGTTTCCGAATCGTAGCTCTAGACCACCGGTGTCTTTCGTGGTGATGATGCCTCTTTCGAAGAGTTCCATCGCCCAGCCGCAAACGTTTCCCGCGGATATTGTGTCGAGGCCCAGGTCGGAGCATTCCTCGTTGAACTTCATTATGACACGAATGTCGCTTATCCCCAAGTTGGATCCGCACAATGCGAGCGTCTCGTACTCCGGTCCTTCACCTTCAAGCCCTGCATACTTGCCGTCTCTGACTCTGGTGACGTTGCGGCATCCAACGGCACAGCTGAAGCACGTAGTCATGTGCTTCACTAGGATCGTGTCGAACAACGCATCTGTGTTGATCTTGTCAGCTTCAGGGAAGACGCCGGTCTGGAAATTCCTCGTCGGGAGGAGTCCTGCTCCCTGACTCATGTTGACCACAGACGGCGTGCCTTCTTTGATGAGTGATTCCTCGTCTGGGTTCTCCTGGATCTCTTTCTTCACGATTTCTCTGACCATTTCGAGGAAGGCTGGTTCAGAGTTGATGCTGAGCGATTTCGCTTGTTTCGTTCCTCGAACGCAGATCGCTTTGAGGTTCTTTGATCCCATCACTGCGCCTGTTCCGCCTCTGCCGGCGAAATGGTGCTTGTCATACGCGATTGCTGCGTACCTCACCTTGTTCTCGCCGGCCGGCCCAATACAACCCACTTTGGGGTCCTCGATGTAGCGTCTTGGATGCTCTCCGGACTCCTTGATGATCAGGTCGGTGGTTTCGAAGACACCTTTGCCCCAGAGGTGGCTTGCGTCTCTAAGCTCTGCTTGTCCATCTTTGACCCACAAGTATACGGGCTTGGTTGCTCGTCCGCCAACGATGACTCCGTCGAAACCGGCGAACTTCAGCTCTGCAGGGAAGTACCCGCCCGAGTAGCTGTCACTCATGGTCCCGGTCAGAGGGGATTTTGTGATGCTTGCCAGACGGGACATTGTGGACGCCACGGTCCCCGTCAGAGGTCCCGTCATGAATATCACGACATTATCAGGGGAGAGCGGATCCGTACCAGGTTTCACGAGATCGTACAGGTATCGGATGCCGAGGCCCTTGCCTCCTATGAATTTCTGAACCCACTCAGTCTTGATCGGCTCTTCCTTCACCTGTTTTTTGGAAAGATCGACTCTGAGGATCTTTCCACAGTAAGCGCGCCCTGCCTTCAATATGGAATACTCGACAGACGAATGGCACTTTTTACTAAAAGAAGCCTACGGTCAAATCGAACCGAGTCCACGGCATATCTCCGGTTCCCAGCTAGCTCCTGCTTTGGACTCATTGCTAGGTTTGGTATCCGCGGATGAAACCCAGAATCTCCCTGTTGAAGTCTCTGGGCTTCTCCTCATTCGGCAAGTGCCCACAATTGGGCAGGATGCACAAGTCAGACCTCTCGAGGAGCTTGTGCATCGTCACGGCTTGTTTGACGTCGAAAAGCCGGTCTCGGTCTCCATAGATGACCATCACCGGAACCTTGACATTGGGAAGAATCGGTCTCAGGTCAAATCCCTTGAACGGATAGCCATTCTCTTCCCTGATGGCCTGGTGGAAGACGGTGTAGAGTTCTCGCCAGTAGGTACTCCCATGACACTCCTGTAATTCACGTGACCAGTCAGGTGGCAAGTCTTCAGGCGACGGGTATAGCTTCAGCGCCTTGGACACTATGCCTTCTTCTCCGTAACAACAAGTGCCCGCCGCGATGACCGTTCTCACTCTCTCAGGGCATCTGGCCGCAAACTGAAGCGCAATGGCTCCACCTACGCAGACTCCACAGAGATGTGCGTTCTCGATTTCGAGTCGGTCTAGAAGACATGACAGTTCATCTACGCTCGTATCGAGCCAGTTCTTAGCAAGTGTGACCATGTGGGCTGATCGGCCATACCCATGTCGATCATAGGCCACGACAGTAAAGTGCTTGGACAACTCTTCAACCTGTTGGGTGAAGCTTCTCGTGCATCCCAAACCGTTGTGCAGAAGCACGAGCGGTTCGCCCTGCCCCCGAGTCTCGTAGTAAAGGTCGATTCCTTGCACGTTGGTCTTTGGCATGGGTCTCGGCCAGATCGACAATTCTGCGTTCGAAGCGACCGTGCATATATCAGTCTATCCAGTATGCAGAAACTATTTCACGCAAGAAGAGAACCCCACAAGACAGATTAATGCGGTACGTTGTGAGCCGTCTGCACAAGAGAAACGGTGGGACGATCCTTACAGGTTGGCGACAAGGTAGTTCTGGAGCGTCAGCATCTCCAACAGCTTCTCGATGTCCTGAGCAAGAGAGGATATCGCATTCTTGGGCCGACTGTGCGCGATCAGGCTATTGTGTACGATGAGGTGAGATCCCTTGAGGATCTGCCGGCGGGGTGGACCGACGAGCAGAATGCTGGTACGTATCGCCTCAAGAAACGTGCGGACAATGCGCTCTTCGGTTACGTTGTAGGCCCTCACTCATGGAAGAGATTCCTCCTCCAACCAGATGTTCGCCTCTGGCAGGCAAAGAGCGATGAGACAGGTCTGAAGACCGTCGAAAGTAAGGAGGAGATGCTGAGGTTCGCGTTCATTGGCGTGAGATCCTGTGAACTGCACGCAATGGCAGTTCAGGACAAGGTCTTCATGGCCGGAGAATATGTTGACCAATTCTACAAGTCACGACGCGAGAACCTTTTCGTGGTTGCAGCCAACTGTGTGCAAGCCGGTGGCACTTGTTTCTGCACGTCAATGAAGACCGGGCCCAAGGCATCATTCGGGTTTGATTTGGCGATGACGGAGGTCATTAACGCCGGGCGGCACTATTTCGTGGCGGAATCGGGTACAGAAATCGGTGTGGCGGTTCTCGGCGAAGTTACACACAGAGAAGCGAGCGAAGAAGAGAAGGCGGTAGCTGACGGTGCTGTGGATACGTGCTCCAGACAGATGGGCAAGACCTTGAACACGGCTCAGATCAAGGAGTTGCTGTATCGCAATTATGAGAATCCACGATGGGAAGATGCGGCTTCCCGATGTCTCACCTGCGGGAATTGTACCCTGGTGTGTCCGACCTGCTTCTGCACAACTGTGGAAGACTACACCGACCTTTCCGGGCAGCTAGCAGAGCGTCGGCGAAGGATGGACGTGTGTTTCACGATGGATTTCTCTTACATTCACGGTGGGAGTATCCGCTACTCACCAAAGGCCCGCTATCGTCAGTGGATGACCCACAAGTTGGCCACTTGGATAGACCAGTTCGGGGTCTCGGGATGTGTGGGATGCGGACGTTGCATCACATGGTGTCCAGTGGCGATTGACATCACCGAAGAAGCACGTGCAATTCGAGAAGGTGAATTAAGCCATAAATCGGCAACTTGAGCGAGGAGAAGAAGAATGGAAACACTCGAACCCATCCTGGCGAAACACCCATTCCTGAAGGGGCTTGAGCCCCGGCATCTCAAGATCCTCGTGGGATGTGCGTCGAACGTGCGGTTCAATGCAGGTCAGTTTCTGTTCCACGAGGGCGAAGAAGCCAACGAGTTCTACATGATTCGTGAAGGTAAGGTAGCTGTGCAAATACAAGGTGCCGAGCGTGGTCCGATCATAGTTCAGACCATCGGGGAAGGCGAAGTGCTCGGTTGGTCTTGGCTCATTCCGCCGTACCGCTGGCGCTTCGACGGCAAAGCGCTGGAGCTTACGCGTGCAATTGCTCTTGACGGGAAATGTCTTCGCATGAAATCCGAGGAGGACCATGACCTTGGCTACGAGCTGTTGAAGCGTTTTGCCGGCATCATAGTGGAGCGCCTTGAGGCGGCGAGGCTGCAACTCCTAGATGTCTACAAATCTCGTCCATGACTTGCAAGATGAAGAAGATATGATCGCGAATCCGATGCTCACGCATTCCTATGTTGTGAAACGCGTACAACAGGAAACGTATGATACGTTCACACTTGAACTGGAGCCAAAGAACAAGACTCAGGCGTTCTCGTTCGCTCCGGGACAGTTCAATATGCTGTATGTTTTCGGCGTGGGCGAAGTTCCGATTTCCATCAGCAGCGATCCTACTAGGCCCGAGACGCTCCTGCACACCACACGTGCAGTTGGGACAGTTACGAACGCGATGCGGAAACTGCGTCGTGGCGACCTAGTTGGCGTTCGTGGACCGTTTGGAACAAGTTGGCCAGTTGAAGAAGCAAAGGGCCGCGACGTTGTGATCGTAACAGGAGGAATCGGCCTCCCTCCTCTCCGCCCATCAGTGTATCAGCTGCTCTCGAAGAAACAAGAGTATGGTAAGCTCGTTCTTCTATACGGTGCTCGAACTCCAGAGGACATTGTCTATGGACAGGAGATCGAGCAATGGCGTAAACGCTCTGATATTGCGGTTGATGTCACTGTGGATCGAGCTACTGGTCAATGGCGAGGCAACGTGGGAGTAGTCACGACACTGATACCGAAGGCAACCTTCGACCCAGCTAACACAATAGCAATGATCGTCGGACCAGAGATAATGATGCGATTCACCATCGCGGAACTCCAGAGACGCGGCCTACGGGACGAAAGCATCTACATCTCAATGGAACGGAACATGAAATGCGGCTTCGGATTCTGCGGACATTGTCAGTTCGGGCCCTTCTTCGTGTGCAAGGACGGTCCAGTGTTTCGATATGATCGCGTCAAACCCTTCTTTGGAAAAGGCGAGATCTGAGGATGGCTCAAAAAAGGAAACCGAAACTCGCTGTCTGGAAATTCGCCTCATGCGATGGTTGCCAGCTAAGCATTCTCGACTGTGAGGATGAGCTTCTCAGCATCGCCGACGCGGTAGATATCGCGTACTTCCCGGAAGCCTCAAGAGCCATGGCGAAGGGTCCGTACGATATTTCGCTTGTCGAAGGTTCCGTAACAACGCCACACGATGACGCGCGGATCCAACAGATACGTAATACGTCGAAGCTTCTTGTCACCATTGGTGCTTGCGCGACAGCTGGAGGAATCCAGGCATTACGCAACTTCAAAGACGTGAAGGAGTACGCCTCCATCGTATACGCTTCGCCGCAATACATCGATTCGCTGGGTAAATCGACGCCGATCTCAGATCACGTTCAAGTCGATTACCAACTTTGGGGCTGTCCAGTCAACAAGCGACAGCTCGTTGAGGTCCTCAGCGCATTCCTGAACGGACGCAAGCCCAACATTCCTCCCGACAGCGTGTGCATGACGTGCAAGATGCGCGGGACTGTCTGCGTTATGGTCGCCCATGGCACGCCGTGCCTTGGCCCGGTGACCCACGATGGATGCGGTGCAATCTGCCCATCGTACAATCGAGGATGTTACGGGTGTTTCGGTCCTAAGGAGACACCGAACACTCGGTCATTGAGCGAATGGTGGAGTCGTCTCGGCGTCAATGAGCGTGACATCATGCGTGCGTTTCGCACATTCAACGCGTATACAGAGGCATTCCGCAGGGAGAGCGAGATCCATGAAAAATAGAACGGTAGATGTTGACTATCTTACCCGCGTCGAAGGGGAAGGCGCCATTCATGTGAAGGTGAAAGGCAACAAAGTCACAGATGTCAAACTGAAGATATTCGAGCCTCCACGTTTCTTCGAGGCGTTCCTACGCGGACGCAACTTCACCGAGGCTCCGGATATCACAGCCCGCATCTGTGGCATTTGTCCGATCGCGTATCAGATGAGCGCTGTCCACGCAATGGAGGACGCGCTGGGCGTCAAGGTTGACGGGCAACTACGCGCACTTCGTCGGCTGATATACTGTGGAGAGTGGATCGAAAGCCATGCACTGCATGTCTACATGCTCCATGCTCCTGACTTCCTTGGATACCAAGATGCGATCCAGATGGCAAAGGACTATCCAAAGGAAGTGCAACGTGCCCTTGAGCTGAAGAAGATAGGCAACGAGCTCGTTACACTACTTGGAGGCAGGGAGATTCATCCAATCAATGTCCGAGTCGGCGGATTCTACAAGGTACCGACCAAGCGTCAACTTGCTCCACTTGTCGAGCGTCTCAAGTGGGCGCGAGACGCTGCGGTAGAGACTACCCGATTGGTTGGGACGTTTCGTTTCCCGAAGTTTGAACGGGACTACGAGTTCGTCGCCCTCCGCCACCCGAATGAGTATCCGTTCAACGAGGGACGCCTCGTCTCGAACAAGGGCTTGGATATTCCAATACGCGACTATGAGAATCACTTCTTCGAAGAACACATGCCATACTCAAGCACACTCCATTCTGTCCAGAAAGACCGCGGCCCGTACTTCGTCGGCCCCCTCGCACGGTACAACCTGAACTTTGACCGTCTCTCTCCATTGGCGCAAGAAGCGGCATGTTCGGCCGGACTTGCACCAGAATGCCGCAATCCTTTCAAGAGCATCATTGTGCGTAGCGTGGAGACAGTGTACGCCTGCGACGAAGCCTTACGTATCATCGACGAGTACGAGATGCCAGAGAAACCAGCCGTGGAAGTGAAACCTCGAGCTTCAAGAGGTTGTGGCTGCACGGAGGCACCGCGTGGCATCCTCTACCACCGCTACCGCATTGACGACAGCGGCGTGATTCTCGACGCCAAGATCGTTCCGCCCACAGCGCAGAACCAGAGAATCATCGAGAGTGATCTCCGTGAGTTCGTCTCGAAGAACCTCAAACTGACCCAGGAGAAGCTCACGTGGCAATGCGAGCAGGCCGTGCGCAACTACGATCCATGCATCTCGTGCTCCACACATTCGCTGAAACTGGTTGTTGAACGCGAGTGAAGGTCTGGCACGAATCTTGCCGGCAAATGCTCGCATTCTCGTCATCGGAGTAGGCAACGAGTATTGTAGCGACGATGCTGTGGGGATTCTGGTTGCTCGTCGCTTGAGAGAACTGTCTCTGAACAGTGTTACTGTGATCGAGAAGAGTGGGGAAGGGACAGAATTGATGGAGTCATGGAAGAACGCAGACAATGTCATCCTGGTTGACGCTGTTGCTTCAGGCGCCAAACCAGGCATGATCCACCATTTCGACGCACGAGCACACCCGATTCCAACGAGCTACTTCCGCTGCTCAACCCATGCCTTCGGTGTCGGCGAAGCGATTGAGCTTGCACGCACACTGAACCAACTACCGTCCAACCTGACCGTTTTCGGAATCGAAGGGAAGATCTTCAATGCAGGTACAGGGCTATCCCTCGATGTTCAGGAGGCGGTGAAGCAGGTCCTTGAGCTCGTTCTGCTTCAGATTCGGGCAGCAGGACAGAATGGTTGACACATTAGTGTCCCATCGGCGGAACATTCATATACTTTGCACATGGTACCCCGCATGGACGGCGCATGACTGTCCTCGAACAAGCCCGCTGGGCGCGAGGCAGATCATGCAGCCGATCAAAGCCTGGTGAATGACGTGACAAAATGTGCAAGATGTGGAATTGACATCGAACGGCCCATGAAAGAATGGAACATGCAACCCAGAGACGGTAGAGGACCGGCTCTTCACGTGAAACACTTCTCATGTCCACAGTGCGGAAAGAAGTTCAGAGTCGCGGACAAGCTCGTTGGAGCCTAACGCGCCTCTGAAGCCTTACCCTCTTTTTCTTCTCCCTTGTTTTAGCGGCGGCTTGGTCTGAAGCTGCTGCTCTTCCCTCAATTTCGTCCATTTGATGAACTGCTTGGATGGTGGGTCTTCCTTGTACAGGGTTTTCCGTCTTGCCTCAAGGAATTGAGGTTCCTTGCGGATGTACTCGGCCGCATTCATGATGGTGCCTCCGAGACGCTTTGTTGATGCGGACATCGCAGAAAGCTCTCGAGCAGAATCCTCAGACCTGAGCAGGTGGTGATCGGCAACCACTAGTGGCACCTTTCTGGCGATAACCGCGAGGTTCTCCATGCCTTTTCTGATTGAATTCTCAGCGACTTTGACTCCTGACAGGTACGACGGTGGGCCTCCGATTATCACTGCGGACGGTTTCTCGCTGAGAACGAACTGGAGCGCGGTGTCTGACATTGGTCCTTGGATGTCTGATGCGTGAACAAGTTTCTCCGAATCCGATTCCACTACTGTTGCCAGAACGAACCCGAGCTCACTCGAATCTTCCCCATGTGGCAGGGGGTGCGAGAATCTCAGCCTAGTGCTACCATATTCGAAGCTCTTGCCGTCAGCCACGATGATCTTAGTTCCAATCTTTCGGCAGAAGCTTTGGAAGATCCATCCTCTTCTCCTTTGGCTGAGGTTGGTCGATGATCTCGCGTCCTTGACCATCATGGTTTTCCCTCGGTAGATGCCTGTCGCTTCCCGCGGGCTGCTCGCCAGCCACGTTGTGTCGGTGAAGTTCGGTGTGAAGTGGTCATGATGATAGTGAGAGACGGTTACTAGGTCCGCAATCTTCGCATGTCTACGAATACTTTCACGGCATTTCCCCAACGCCTCATACTCTCTCGGATGGGGAAAAAGGCGAAAACGTGGACCCAGTGCGACACCCGCGTCGATGAGGATCTTGACATCGGGAGTCTCGACAAATGTGCACATGGATCTGACGCCGAGACTCTCGAAGGCGATTGGCGTGAATGATATACGGTTCAATCTTCCTCAATCCGAGGACATGTCGCCGCAGACGCAGGAACCATTACATCGAGAGAGTGCGCTCTCCGATGGTAGGTTCATGATCGGGACTCGCTTGAAATTGAAGGTGCGCGGACCCGATCATATCAAGTTGACCCCACTCGGATGCGTTCCCAACGATGCCGTAGGCCATGTGCTTCGTCTGAAGCGCAAAGCCGAAATGCAGCTCTTGTAGTCGTCATATTTGCGGGCGATGACGACTCTGGCCCATTTGATTGAATGAAATCGATCTTGAGTGCGCGAGCCCGCTCCTCAGCTTCCTTTTCCAACGAGTTCGACCCTGACAGGAACCGTCATATTGGGTGATGTGTTCACGTCAGGCTGGCTGTGTGGAACACGGGGAGAGAGGGGAGAACTATGGCAGGCAAAGTTTTCCTGACAGGGAAGGTTCCTCGAGACCTTCTGTCCGAGATTGTCTTCAAGCGGACGGGAGCGCCTAATCGCAGACTGCTTCTTGGCCCTGCTTTGGGGGAGGACGCAGCTGTGGTGCGCGTGAGAGGGAAACTCCTCGTACTGACTACCGATCCAATCACCGGCGCACAGAAGAATGCCGGTTGGTTATCCGTTCATGTGAACGCCAACGATGTCGCGACACGCGGGGGACAGCCTGTGTGGTTCCTCTGCTGTCTTCTGCTCCCTGAGCAATCAGATGTCGGTGTTCTTGAGAGGATCATGGACCAAGTGGAAGAGGCATCGCGCGAGATATCGGTCACAGTTGCTGGAGGACATTCAGAGATCACACCCGGTCTGGACCGACCAATAATAGTGGGTTCCATGATCGGCGAGGTTATCTCCGGCAAGTACATCACGACAGCGGGGGCCAAACCAGGCGACCAAGTCATCCTGACAAAGACCATTGGAATAGAGGGCACCGCGGTTCTCGCACACGATCTCGAAAAGGAATTGGCGACATCACTTGGAGAAGATGCAGTTCAACGAGCGAAGGAACTCTACAGGAGAATCAGCGTAGTCAGAGACGCCACGATCGCAAGCAAGACTGGGGGCGTGCATGCCATGCATGATCCAACAGAGGGCGGCATCATCTGTGGACTATGGGAACTCGCAGAAGCATCAAGGACAGGGATAGTGGTCGATGAGTCAAGGATCACGATGGCTCCAGAGACAGAGGCCGTATGCAATGCTCTGGGAATCGATCCGTCTAGAGTGCTGAGCTCTGGAGCACTCCTTATCACAGCAAGACCAGCCAACGCCACACAAATCGTAAAGTCACTACTGCGGCAAGGAATCAATGCATGCGTGATCGGAGAGATGACGAAGCTTGAGAAAGGTCGAACCATCATCAAGCGTGATGGTACTCACGCGAGGCTTGAGCCCCCGGCTCGTGATGAGATTTACAGGGTTCTCGACGAGTCGAGGACACGGTTTAGGTAGTCACCATCGATCCTCAGTTTCACTTGTCTCTCACGTTTTTATCGAATCCCTGTGCACAACAGATAAGACTCAGCAGGTCACGTTAAGTCATGAAGAACGTAGGGGTCCTTGAGCAGTTGCCTTCAGACATAGTGAAGGAGATCCTATCAAAAACAACGGTCTTCAAGAACGAAGGACCCCTCTCACTCGATTACATACCATCACGCCTTCCTCATCGAGAAGACAAACTGGGCTTCCTCGTACAACTTTTCAGATTCGCGATCGAGAAACCTGGCTCAATGAGCCAACGCGTGCTAGTAACAGGTGACGTAGGAACCGGCAAGACGGTCCTGTGCCAACGTTTCGGCCTCGACATCACAAAGGCCGCAAAGAATCGTAAGGTCAACCTGCACTACGTTCACGTGAATTGTAGGGAGAACAAAGGCAGCCTCTTCCTCATAATGAAACGTGCCGTCGAGAAACTGTTGCCTGAATTTCCGAAACGAGGGTTCGCACCGGAGGAGCTTCTTCAGGTTCTAATGGATTTGCTCGATGATCAGAATGCTCACCTGATCTTGGCACTTGACGAGCTTGAAAGCCTGATACAGACAGAAGGCTCCACACCGATCTACACCTTGACAAGGATCCATGAGCAACGCCTAGGCGCGCCCATGCGCCTCTCCCTGATCTGCATCCTCCGAGAACCCGCATACCTCGACAAACTAGACGCAAGCACAAGCGGAACCCTACAACGCAACTTTGTAAGACTTGACAAATACTCTGCAAATCAACTCCAGACCATTATCTCCGACCGAGTCGAACTCGCCTTCAAAGAAAGCACCGTGCAAGACGAGACGATTAGCTTCTTGGCAGATGTGGCGGGCCCGGCCGGTGATGCTCGGTATGCTATTGAGCTGCTCTGGAGAGCTGGAAAGTATGCAGACTCAGAGAGTTCGCATGCAGTATCCGCCGAGCACGTCAGGAAAGCAATCGCAAGTGTTTATCCGGCTATGAGAACTGACTACA
>Ga0315280_10002660_pt1 | contig 28600 bp, 18 predicted proteins | sample YL17G06_40_MG_FD_203697 | JGI IMG/M metagenome (GOLD analysis project Ga0315280, IMG submission 203697) | Sediment microbial communities from Yellowstone Lake, YNP, Wyoming, USA - YL17G06_40 | ecosystem: Environmental > Aquatic > Freshwater > Lake > Sediment | place: USA: Wyoming | collected... | reverse complement strand
ACCAGCTCCCCTTCCAGTCGATCGAGATCTCGGCGGACGGGAAGACTGTTTCGTTCAACGTCGGAGAGCGTCGCTGGTCATGTGATGTCCAAGGCGCCAAGTGTGCCGCGGCCGGTGAGGCCACCGGCGCGCGTGGAGCCGGCGCTGGCGGACGGGGCGGCGGTCGCGGTGGCCGGGGCGGCGGCAATGCCGTGACGTCCCCGGACGGCAAGGTCGCCACCTACATCCGCGACTGGAACCTCTGGATTCGTGATGTGGCGACGAGCCAGGAGAGGCAGATCACGACCGACGGCGTCAAGTACTTCGGCTATGCCACCGACAATGCCGGATGGTCGAGCAGCGACCGCGCGATCGTTCTCTGGTCTCCCGATTCGAAGAAGATCGCGACCTACCAGCAGGATGAGCGCGACGTCGGCGAGATGTACCTGGTCAGCACGCCCGTCAACCCCGTGGGGCACCCGACACTCCGGATCTCGAAGTTCCCGCTCCCAGGCGACAAGGTGATGGCAATGCTGCATCGCGTGATCATCGAGATCGACACCGGACGCGTCATCCGGTTCCAGATGCCGCCCGACTATCACCGCGCCACCCTCGGCGACAACTTCAGCCTGCGCGACCTGCAATGGAGCCCGGACGCAACCAAGCTTGCGTTCATCTCAACTTCGCGCGACCACAAGCAGGCGGTGCTGCGTGTTGCCGACGCCGCAACCGGCGCGGTGCGCACCGTTATGGATGAAACGGTGAAAACCCAGTACGAATCGCGGATTGGCTGTCAGGTACTTTGGGCCACGAACGAATTTCTCTGGTACTCCGAGCGCGACAACTGGGGACACCTCTATCTCTACGACCTGAACACCGGGAAGCTCAAGAACCAGATCACCACCGGCGAAGGCCCCGTGATGCAGATGGTGCGGCTCGATGAAAAGAGCCGAACCATCTGGTTTGTGGCACAAGGCCGCGAGAAGGGTGAGGACCCGTATTTCCGACACCTCTATTGCATCGGCATGGACGTGAAGAACTACGCGTCGCTCACTCCCGACGTGGGTGACCATGCGGTGCAGCTCTCGTCTTCCGGCCGCTGGCTGATCGACACGTATTCGCAGCCGGACGTTCCGCCGGTCGTCGCGCTGCGCGATGGGGAAGGGAGGCTGATCATGCAGCTCGAGAAGGCGGACATTTCGAAGCTGCTTGCCATGGGGTGGAAGCCGCCGATTCCAATCAAGATGACGGCGCACGACGGCAAGACCGACATCTATGGCCTGATGTTCCGGCCGACGAACTTCGATCCCACGAAGAAGTATCCGATCATCAACAACGTCTATCCGGGTCCGCAGACCGGCAGCACCGGGAGCCGATCGTTCAGCGCCGCACGCGGCGATCGGCAGGCCCTCGCTGAGTTGGGCTTCATCGTCGTGACGATCGATGGCATGGGCACACCGGGCCGCTCGAAGGCGTTCCAGGATGATTATTACGGCGCCATGGGGCGTGACAACACGATCCCGGACCAAGTGGCAGGGATGAAGGAACTTGCACAGAAGTATCCCTGGATCGACATCGACCGCGTCGGCATCTGGGGCCACTCCGGGGGCGGATTCGCCACGACCACCGCCATGTTCCGCTTTCCGGACTTCTTCAAGGTTGGGATCGCCGAGTCAGGCAATCACGACCAGCGCATCAATGAAGACGACTGGGGTGAGCGGTATCAAGGGCTGTTGGAGCGCAACGCCGACGGCACGGACAATTACGAGGCGGAGGCGAACGAGAACTTCGCAAGGAATCTGAAGGGGCGCCTGCTGCTTGCCCACGGAACGATGGACACGAACGTGCCGCCGTACCAGACGCTGCTGATCGCGGACGCGCTGATCAAGGCGAACAAGGACTTCGATCTGCTGCTGATTCCGAACGCGAACCACGGCTACGGCAGCGCGTTGTCGTACATGATGCGCCGCCGTTGGGATTATTTCGTGAAGTGGCTTCTCGGCGTCGACCCGCCGAAGGAGTACCAGATGCAGCAGCCAACCGGCGGCCGCGGAGGAACGGCGCCCGGTTCACCGGCTCTCCGCTGCGATCCCCTGCGTCACTTGTGAGTGCCCGGACTCCCAGGTACAATCGGCCCATGGCAAATCGCAGCAGAGACTGGTTCCGGCAGGCGGAAGCTGACCTCGAGCACGCGGAGTCGTCCGCAAAGGATGGCGACTACGAGTGGAGTTGCTTCGCGGCGCAACAAGCGGCTGAAAAGGCGCTGAGGGCCCTGTATTACTCGCTCCACGGGGATCCATGGGGACATTCCATTCTGGCAATGTTCCGCGGATTGCCGCTATCCGACCGACATGCTCGTTTATACGGAGCATGAGTTGCGGTGCCGGTTAGCGGAGGAGAACGGCTTTCTGTGCCGGGCGATGCGCGAAGCCATTCAGCTCTATCCGTAGAAGAAAATGGTGCCAGGCTACGCTGCCCCATGCAGGGGACAGGTGGCCTGGCACCATTTTCAGATACTCATCAGATAGGGCGCAACTAGCTTTTCCCTCCCACTTTCTCCGCACTCTTTCCCGCAGGATCTCGCGATCATTGACCGTTCGCACCCAGATTGGGGGTGGCTGGCCACCACCATGTCGGGTGTATGCCCATCAGGCTTTGTGGATCCCGAATTGAGAGACAAGGTTGAGAAAGAGTTCATCAAGCGCAAGGAGTTCATGCTCGTCGACTCCGCTGAGAAGGCGGATCTAGTGTTCTTGATTGAGGGAACATACCTGTCCGTTTATTCGGTCGGGTCCATTAATACGATTATCACTGGTCTTACAGAAAGCGGAAGCAAAGTGTTGCAGGCCGCCATGGCGATCGTCGTGCCATCAGACGTCTACAGGCGAAGCGGTTGCTCCTCCTGCGAAAGCGGTGGATGTTCGATCGGGCAGCGAAACCATCCATGTGGACGTAACGCTCGTTACCGTGCCGGCGATCGTGAGTGATCCGGACGGTAAGTATATTCCGGACTTTGCGATTTTGTGAACTCTCCCGATGACATCAACGTCCAATTAGATGTACATCGCATTCTCGTATCCTCATCTTCATCGAGAGCATGCCAGACCGGAAATTCAGGAATCGGCGTATGAGTCAATCTCTGGGTCGATCTTGTCGTCCGCACGCGTACACGCCAATCGCGCCCCCAGGCCAGCCGTTGGACGGCGGCAATGAAAGGACTGGAAGCGCGACGACCGTGGGGCGTAGACTGAGCGCCATGGATCCCGAACATCCTGAGGACACCGGCGGTCCGGCCCGGCGAGGTGTCCTCACCGGCGGCCTGACCCGGTCGTTGGCTGCAAGCCTCATCGTTGTTTTGGTTGGCGGCACGGTGCTGTCGGGCCGCGGCGCACCGGCGCACGCTCCATCCCAGGGCGCACAGGCGGACCGCAATGCGCAATACTGGCTCGACAAGCTGGGGGAGTGGCGGAGCGCAGTCGCGCGGCATGACCCTGGAACGTTGGATGAAGCAGCCACGACGATCAGCCGCTGGTCGTCGAGCGACTTGAGGGGCGTGGTCGACCGGGTAAAAGAGCTGGCACGATGGGTCGTCGAGTCGCGCTCGCGTGCCACGGGATCGCTGGAACAGCACTGGCTGGGTCTTACGGACGACGAGGTGCAATACGGCAACGCGAACCGCGTGCTCAAGCGGGGCGCGCTGTTGCAGACGGACATCGCCCTGCTGGCGCCAGGCACGGGGCCATCGGTGCCGAATTATGGAGCGGCGGTGGTACTGGTTGTTGACGGTCGCGCGGTCGGCCAAGAGGGAGGGGCGCACTGGGAACTCGCGCGCCTGCTGCTCGACTCGATTTATCCGCGTCCATCGAAAGATGAAATGGTGCGGCAGTGGTATATCGCCACGACCGCCTACATGCAGAGTTTGCATCAGTGGGGACAGGCACAAACCAATCTCAGACGAGCGATGGCGCTTTTCCCGTCGGATGCGGGCCTTCTGCTTCTCAATGGCGTGTTGCACGAAGTGTTCGCCGCGCCTCAATCTCAGAACGCCCTGCCGCCGCCAGGAGTCCGATTTGGCATCGGCTCCGAGAAATCGGAGCTCCGGCAGGCCCAGCAGTTCTTGCAGCAAGCCGTGAAGGCGGACCCCAGCCTTCCAGAAGCCCATCTGCGGCTTGGGCGCGTGACTGGCCTCCTCGGCGACCACGACGAAGCCATTGCCGAGCTGAAGAAGGCGGCTGCGGCTCTGACGGATCCGCAGCTCCAGTACTACGCCGCGCTGTTCCTCGGCCACGAGCAAGAAGCGCTGGGACGCAGCGAGGCGGCTCGCGAGCAGTTTGTGCGCGCCGCGAGGCTGTATCCGACTGCGCAGTCGCCATTGTTCGCGTTAAGCCACCTGGCAAGCCGTGATGGAGATCCTGCCGGCGTGCTGCCCGCCATAAGACAGGTCCTCACGTTGCCGATCACGGATCCACAGCGCGAAGATCCCTGGTGGGCTTACAACATCGCGCACGTTCGCAACGCGGATGTGCTTATGGCCGAGATGCGGAAAGTGTTCGGAGAACTTCCACGATGAGGCGTGAGTGGTCAGCTCTGCTTGTGGTTTTCGTGGCGGCCGGGGCGATGTCTACGGTCGCGCAGATTCCCACCTTTTCCGTCAAAAGAGAGGAGGTGCGGATCGATGTGCTGGTGACCGACCACGGCAAGCCGGTGCCCGGACTCACGTCGACCGATTTTGAAGTGCTCGACAACGGCGTACCGCAGCAAATCGAGTTCGCGAGCTCGGAGGCGATTTCCATCGATGCGATCCTGACGCTCGACATGAGCGCGAGCGTGGCCGGCGAACTGCTGGACCACCTGAGAAGCGCGGGGCACGTGCTTCTCGACGGGTTGAGGAAGGACGACCGCGCGGCGCTCGTGGCCTTCAGCCACGTCGTGGCGCTCGGTTCGACGCTCACGAGCGACCTCGGGCGTGTGAAGGCCGCGCTCGATTCTGTGCAACCGTTTGGCGACACCTCGCTGATCGATGCCAGCTATGCCGGGTTGATCGTGGGAAAGACGGACTTCGGCTGCCCGCTGGTCATCGTGTTCAGTGACGGCCTCGACACTTCGAGCTGGTTGACAGGCGACGCGGTGCTCGACACGGCCAAACGGAGTGACGCAGTTGTCTACGCCGTGTCGGCCGGCCGGCTGCCGAACATGACGTTTCTTCGTGATCTCACCGGACTCACAGGTGGCTCCCTCTTCGAGGTCGAATCGACGAACAATCTCAGTGCGGTTTTTCTCAGCATCCTCGAAGAATTCCGCCAGCGGTATCTGGTGACCTATGAGCCCCGCGGCGTTTCGAAGGGAGGATGGCACCGGCTCGAAGTACGCGTCAAGGGCCGTAAGGTGACGGTCAAGGCACGTCCCGGCTATCTCATCGGCTCCTAGGCGGGCTACCAGATGATCACGCGGACGTCCGGGAGCCTCACCATCTTGTCTCCTTCACGGCAGCCGAAGGCCTGGTAGAACTCGGGCATATCAAGGGCGCAAATACTTTCTCGGCTGTCAATGGACTTGGGCTAGAATACGCCGCGGAGGTCATGCACAACAGTGGGCCTGCGTGCGCTGCGGTTGCTGGTGTCACTCGCGGGCGTGGCAGTGGTCACGTTTGCCGCGCACAGTGTGATCTCTGTCAACGCCACGACGGTGGGATTCGCGTACTTGCTGCTGGTATTGATCGTTGCCAGCACCTGGGGGTTCGCTGACGCCTTAGTTGCCTCAATCGCAGCGACGCTTGCCTTCAACTTCTTTTTCATGCCGCCAATTGCCACGTTCACGATTGCCGATCCACAGAATTGGGCCGCTTTGTTCAGCTTTCTTACCACTGCGCTGATCGCGAGCCGCCTGTCGACGGAGGTGAAACGGCGGGCGCTCGACGCAATAGAGAGGCAGCAGGATGTCGAGCGCCTGTACACGTTCAGCCGCGCCATCCTCCTGATCGACAGCTTTGAGCCGTTCGCGACCCAACTCGTGCGGAAGCTGGCGGAGATCTTCCGGTTGAGTGCAGCCGTACTTTACGAGCGGCGCACAGGGGAATTCTATCGCGCCGGTCCGTCCGACTTGGAAGGTTTGGATGATCAGATTCGCGACGTTGCGTCCCACGGCACGTGCTTTTCCGACAGCCGTTCGAGGGCGATCGTAACCGCCGTCCGACTCGGGTCGGAGCCGATCGCCAGTCTGGCGCTGCAGGGCGCGAGCATGCCGGATTCGGTGCTGCAGGGAATTGCGAATCTCGTCGCCATCGGTTTGGAGCGGGCACGAGCACAGGATCTTGCGCACCAGATCGAAGCCGCGCGCCAAAGCGAGCAGTTGCGAACAACCCTGATCGACGCCATGGCGCACGAGTTCAAGACCCCGCTTACCTCCATCAAGGCTGCCACCACGTCACTTTTGGCCAACCCAGACCAACCTTTGGAAAACCGGACCGAGCTGCTCAAAGTCGCCGACGAGGAAGCAGAGCACTTGAGAAAACTCATCGACGACACGGTCGAAATGGCCCGCCTGAATACCACGCACATCGACATCAAGCCGGAACTCTCAGATGTCGCCGAAACTGTGGGTGAGGTGGTTGCTTCGATGAAGACCGTGCTAGAGGGGCGCCCGCTCGAGATCCTCGCGGACGAAAAACTCCTCCCGATCGCCTTCGATCGGCGTCTGATCAAGCTTGCCATCAAGCAACTGATCGACAACGCGTTGAAGTACTCACCTGCCGGCACACCGCTCACGATCCGGGTACGAGAAGGCGATGACGCGGTCGCCCTGGAGATTACGGACCACGGTCCGGGTATCCCGGCACAGGAGCAGACCCGGATCTTTGAACGGTTCTACAGAAGCGCTTCAGTGCAGCGTCAAGTACCGGGTTCCGGCCTTGGCCTGAACATTGCTGATAGCATTGCGCGAGCGCATCACGGGGATTTGTGTGTAACGAGCCGTCCAGGCGAAACGACGTTCCGCCTCGTGTTGCCGGCCGAACACAAGGGAGAGCGGGAGTGAGCGCAGGTCGAATTCTCGTGATTGATGACGAACCCCAGATACGGCGCATCATGCGCACCACGCTGATCGGCGCTGGATACGAAGTGGACGATGCCCGGTCTGGGCAGGAAGGGCTCGAAAAGGTTCGCGATTTCCGGCCCGATCTGGTGCTGCTCGATATCAACATGCCCGGGATGGGCGGATTGGAAGCGTGCAGGGCGATCAGGGCCGATACGAACATCGCGATCATCATGCTGACGGTTCGGAACTCCGAGGCTGACAAAGTCGCGGCCCTGGACGCCGGCGCCGACGATTTCGTTGCCAAGCCCTTCAGCACGCCGGAACTTCTGGCGCGCATACGTGCGGCACTGAGGCGAGTGCCGGTATCGCAGTCATTGCCGGCCAAACTCCGCGTCGGCCGGCTTGTGATCGACTTTGTCGCGCGCACCGTCGCCCATGGAGGCGAGCCGGTTCACCTGACCCCAAAAGAGCTGGACCTGCTTCGGTATCTGACGCAGCACCCGAATCAGGCAGTGTCCCACCGCGAACTGCTGCAGGCAGTATGGGGGCCTGACTACGGCGACCAGGTCGACTATCTGCGCGCCTTTATCAAGAACCTGCGCAAGAAAATCGAGTTGAATCCGGAACGCCCCGAGTACATCACTACGGAGCCGTGGGTCGGCTATCGTTTCAACGGCGTGCCCGAATCTTCATAAGTTCTTCAGGGATTCTCCACAGCTTCTTCAGGGCTTCTCCATGAGTTCTTCAGGGCTCTTGGCGTATTCTTTTGCATGGAGCGCTGGGAACTACTATGGACTACATCATTGCGGGCATCGCCTGCCTCGGCCTGTTGGTTTACCTGATCTACGCCCTGCTCCGCCCGGAAAAGTTCTGAGGTGATCCCCATGACCAGCGCCGGCGTTTTGCAGATTGCGATTTTCTTCGTACTCGTGCTCGCATGCACGAAGCCTTTGGGTGCCTATATGGCGCGCGTATTCGAAGGCAAACGCACGTTCATGCACCCTGTTTTGCGATGGCTGGAGGTACTGACGTACAAGCTGATCGGGGTGCGAGAGGATGTGGAGCAGCGCTGGACGCAGTATACAGCTTCGCTCTTGAGCTTCAGTATTTTTGGCTTCTTGATCGTGTACCTCCTGCAGCGCGCCCAGGGATTCCTGCCGTTCAACCCGCAGCATTTCAGCGCAGGAAATGTGAGCCCCGATCTGGCATTCAACACAGCGGTGAGCTTTGTCACCAACACTAACTGGCAGGCATATAGCGGAGAATCCACTCTGAGCTATTTTGTGCAAATGGCTGCTTTGACTGTCCAGAACTTTGCTTCGGCGGCTGCCGGCATAGCGACCGCCATTGCTGTTGTTCGCGGCTTCGCGCGCCAGGAGCGCAAGACCATCGGAAACTTCTGGGCCGATGTCACGCGCGCCACCGTGTATGTTCTCCTCCCGCTGTCGATGGTGGGAGCTCTGCTGCTGTGTTCTCAGGGCGTGATTCAGAATCTAAAACCCTATACCACTGTGACCACGGTCGAGGGTGCGAAGCAGACCATCGCACAAGGACCGGTAGCGTCTCAAGAAGCAATCAAGGAACTCGGCACAAACGGCGGTGGCTTCTTTAGCGCCAACTCCGCCCATCCGTTTGAAAACCCGCGTCCCTTGACGAACATGTTCGAGATGTTCCTGATCTTCCTGATTCCCGCAGGGTTGACCTACACATTTGGGAAGATGGTCGCCGACACGCGCCAGGGTTGGGCCATATTCGCGGCCTTCTCCGTCATGTTTCTGATTGGAGTCTTTGTTCTCTACGGATTCGAGCAGGCCGGCAACCCGATTCTCGCCGGGCATGGTCTGCAAACGGCCGCGACACGCGGCCAGGCTGGCGGCAATATGGAAGGCAAGGAAGTCCGGTTTGGCATTGCGAACTCTGCATTGTGGGCGACGGTTACTACAGATGCCAGTTGCGGCGCGGTGAATACGATGCACGACAGCCTGACGCCGATTGCCGGACTTGTGGCGATTTTCAACATAATGACCGGTGAAGTCATTTTCGGCGGTGTGGGTGCCGGGTTGTACGGCATTTTGCTCTACTGCATCGTCGCCGTCTTCATTGCCGGTCTCATGGTCGGGCGCACACCCGAATACCTGGGCAAAAAGATCGAGCAGAAGGAAGTCAAGATGGCGATGCTTGCCGTGATTGCCACCGCCTTCAGCATCCTGGTCTTCAGCGCCCTCAGTTCTGTGATCCCGTTTGCCAAGAACGGGTACTGGAACCCGCCCGGCGCTGCGGTCGCCAACGTCAACAACGGCGGTCCGCACGGGCTAAGCGAGATCCTGTATGCATACACGAGCGGCGCGGGCAACAACGGAAGCGCGTTTGCCGGTCTCAACGCCAACACTCCCTGGTACAACCTGACCATCGGATTGGCGATGCTCATCGGTCGCTTCTTGTTCCTGATCCCGATGCTCGCGGCTGCCGGCAGCCTGGCGTTGAAGAAGAAAGTGGCGTTTACGAGCGGCACATTCCCGACGCATGGTCCTCTGTTTGTCGGACTGCTCGTTGGCACGGTCCTGATTGTCGGCGCCCTTACGTTTTTCCCTGCGCTTTCGCTTGGCCCGATTGTGGAGCACTACCTGATGCATGGCGGAAAGCTCTTTTCAGTGGTCGTGCTGCTGCCGCTTTGGAGCTAGCCATGCCTACGTTGACCGCAGCCCCGCCCCTAACAACACAGCCCGTTCCGAAAGATGATCTCAGGTCGCTCCTGCCGAAGAAGCTGGTGCGCGCTCGCCCACTGTTCGACCCTGAAATCGTGCGCCGGGCGACACTGGCGTCCTTTGTAAAGCTGAACCCGATCACTCTGCTGAAGAATCCGGTAATGTTTGTCGTCGAGGTCGGCGCAGCTCTTACGACAACATTTCTCATACGCGACATTATTACCACGGCCGGAGGAATCGCGTTCTCCTTGCAGATCGCGCTCTGGCTCTGGTTTACGGTGCTGTTCGCCAACTTTGCCGAGGCCATGGCGGAGGCGCGGGGTAAGGCTCAGGCCGACAGCCTGCGCAGGACTAAGACTGACGTGTTGGCAAAGCGAGTGACCTCGGCCGGCAAAATCGAACGAGTGCCTGGTTCTGCCCTGCGAGCGGACGATGTCGTCATCTGTGGGGCTGGCGATCTCATCCCCGGCGACGGAGAAGTCATCGAGGGCATCGCCACTGTTGACGAATCAGTCATCACCGGGGAGAGCGCGCCGGTCATTCGCGAATCCGGCGGCGACCGCAGTGCTGTGACCGGGGGCACCAAGGTGCTCTCCGATCAGATCACGATCCGGATCACTTCGAACCCCGGCGAAACTTTTCTCGATCGGATGATTGCGCTGGTCGAAGGCGCGGAGCGCCAGAAGACTCCAAATGAAATCGCCCTCAACATCCTGATCGCCGGCTTGACTCTGATCTTTCTGCTCGCGGTCGTCACCCTGCAACCGTACTCCGTCTTCAGCGTTGCACAGGCAGGCTCAGGAACGGTTCCCAGCGTCGCAGTCCTGGTTTCCCTTCTCGTCTGCCTGATCCCGACGACCATCGGCGGACTCCTGTCGGCGATCGGCATCGCCGGCATGGATCGGGTCATGCAGCACAACGTGCTGGCGATGAGCGGCAAGGCGGTGGAAGCTGCCGGCGACGTCAATTCGCTGCTGCTGGACAAAACCGGAACCATCACGATGGGAAGCCGACAGGCCGTCGAATTCCTCGCCGTTGAGGGTGTGAGCGAGGAAGAGCTGGCTGACGCGGCACAGTTGTCCAGTTTGGCAGATGAAACGCCGGAGGGGCGATCGATCGTGGTTCTGGCCAAGGAAAAGCATGGCCTCCGGGGCCGTCATATTCCCGAACACGAAGCGAACTTCATTCCGTTCTCCGCCCACACGCGGATGAGCGGGGCCGACATCGAAGGACGGCAGCTCCGCAAGGGCGCCACGGACGTGATTTGCAAATTCGTCGCCGAGCGCGGCGGCATCGTACCGGGCGACTTCCAGAAGATGAGCGATCGCATCGCGCGCAACGGAGGGACACCGCTTGGAGTGGCGGACGGGAGACGCCTGCTCGGCATTGTTCACTTGAAAGATGTCGTGAAGGGCGGGATGAAAGAGCGGATCGCCCAGCTGCGCCGTATGGGCATTCGCAGCGTCATGATCACGGGCGACAACCCTCTGACTGCGGCCACGATCGCCACCGAAGCCGGCGTCGATGATTTCCTGGCTCAAGCCACTCCGAAGGACAAGCTGGAGTACATCAGAAAAGAACAGGCGGCCGGCCGCCTCGTCGCGATGACGGGCGACGGCACAAACGACGCACCCGCGCTCGCGCAAGCAGACGTCGGAGTCGCCATGAACACCGGCACCATGGCTGCGAAGGAGGCGGGCAACATGGTGGATCTCGACAGCAACCCTACCAAGCTGATTGAGGTGGTCGCGATCGGGAAGCAGTTACTGATCACCAGAGGCGCCCTGACGACCTTTTCGATCGCTAACGACGTGGCGAAGTACTTCGCGATCATCCCGGCGATGTTCATGGCGACCTACCCGGTGCTGGGCAAGCTCAACATCATGGGGCTGCACACGCCTCAGAGCGCCGTGCTCTCGGCTGTGGTTTTCAATGCCCTGATCATCATTGCACTGGTTCCGCTCGCCTTGCGCGGCGTGAAATACAGACCCGTCGGCGCCGCCAGCCTGCTGCGGCGGAACCTGCTGTTGTACGGCATCGGCGGAATCATCGCGCCGTTCCCAGGGATCTGGGCCATCGATCGACTGCTGGCGCTACTGCATCTGGCATAAGGAGGAATCGCGATGTGGGATCAAATCTTGCCAGGACTTCGAATCAAACTGTTCATGACCATCCTGCTTGGCGTGGCATACCCGCTGGCGATAACCGGAATCTGCCGGATCATCTTTCCACGTCAGGCGAACGGCAGCCTTATCACGGCTGGCGACAGAGTCATCGGCTCCGAACTGATCGGGCAGAATTTCACCAAACCAGAGTACTTCCACCCCCGGCCCTCCGCGGCTGGTAGCGGCGGATATGATGCCACGTCGTCCGGCGGTTCCAATTACGGGCCCACGAGTCAGAAACTGATTGACCGCGTCAGAGCTTCGATCGAAGCCTTTCGGAAGGAGAACCCGGATTATCGTGAGCCGATACCGGCCGATCTGCTGACCGCATCGGCGAGCGGTCTGGATCCGCACATCAGCCCCGATTCTGCTCGGGCGCAGGCTCCACGCGTTGCGAAGACTCGCGGCGTGCCGCTGGATCAAGTGAATGGATTGATTGCTCGATTTATCGAGCGTCCAGATCTCGGGTTACTCGGCGAGCCACGTATCAACGTACTTAAGCTGAACCTGGCTCTCGATTCCCGGTTTTCTCGCCGATAGACCTGGCTTGAGAAATTGGTGACAGTCACCAATTTCGTGAGTTTCTGGCTGTGGTGCGCGAAGCGCTTTGGAGTGCGGTGCTTCGGCACCGCTTTGAAGCGTGACAAAGCGGCGTCAAGCCGCCGCACTCCAAAGCCTTCGGCCTTATTTTCCGGAAAAACGTGACTGTCACCAATCTCGGTGTTTATACTGGGGCATTTGCTGGTGAGAGCCGGTCGCAGGAAAATGACATGACGCGCGACATACGACGCAGAACGCCTGACGAGCTCCTGCGCGAGGTCCAGGCCGAGGAAGCCGGAGCCGGGAAAGGGCATCTCAAGATATTCCTCGGCTATGCGTCCGGTGTCGGAAAGTCGTTTCGAATGCTGGACGAAGCACGCCGCCGACGCGAACGGGGCCAGGACGTCGTCGTAGGCGCGGTCCAACCGAAGGTGCCGCCGGAGGTCGTGTCGGTACTGAGCAAGTTGGAGGTCATACCTCTTGGGAATTACAGCGAAGGGACTGCAATCGATGTCGAAGCAATCATTCGTCGGCACCCGGCTGTCTGTTTCATCGACGGGCTGGCTTACGACAACCCACCGGGCCTGCGGAATCCGACTCGCTGGCAGGATGTCCAGGACCTCGTGAAGGCCGGAATCAAGGTGATCGGGTCCATCAACATTCAATATATCGACGAGTTGCGCGAGCAAGTCGAAGCTATCACCGGCAAACGCGTGGCCCAGACTGTACCGATTTCGTTCATCAAGAGCGCCGACGAAATCGAGATCGTGGACGCTCCCCCCGAACAGCCACTTGAGCGATCACCCGAAGAGCAGGTCGACGCCGAAAGACGCGAGCAACGCCTCTCGAAACTACGGGAGCTGGCGCTGCTACTTGCGGCAGACGTCGTCGAATATCAGCTGAGCGATTACCTGGAGCGCCGAGGGATCAAGCAGCATTTCGGCACGCAAGAGCGTATCCTCGTCTGCATCACGCCGCGCGCGAACGCGGGCGAGATGATCGAGATCGCCTGTACAGTTGCCGAAAGATTCCACGCCGAACTGATCGTTGCCTATGTCAAGCAGGCTAATCTTTCACCTGCAGATGAGGCGGCACTCGAAGAGAAACTGGAGATGGCCCAGGCGGTGGGAGCCGGGATTCAGATTCTTGAGGGCGAGGACCCGGTCGATACAATTCTCGAGTTCGCCAAATCCCGCGGCATCACGCAGCTATTCATAGGACATACTCAGCGTTCCGGAGCCTGGTCGAACCTATGGGGCGCGCCGGTGGATAAACTGATCCGCCGGTCGCGGGGCATGGACGTGCGAGTCTTTCCTCAATAAGAAATGACGGAGCCACAGCGCGGAAAACTGAAAGTCTTCATGGGCTATGCATCCGGTGTGGGCAAGACCTACAAGATGCTTGAAGAAGCCCAGGCGTTGAAGTCCCAGGAAGTAGATATCGTCATCGGTTACTTTGAACCCCACGGACGCAAAGACACGATTGCCAAGATGGAGGGCCTGGAAATTGTGCCCAGGCAGAAGATCCAATATCGCGGTTCCGTCTTCGAGGAAATGGACACCGACGCAATCCTGGCGAGGCGTCCCCAAGTTTGTGCCGTCGACGAATTCGCGCACACCAATGTTCCGGGTTCGACGCGCGCGAAACGCTGGGAAGATATCGAAATACTGCGCGACTCAGGTATTCACGTCTTGACGACGATGAATATCCAGCACCTGGAGAGCCTGAACGACGAGGTCTGGCAGATTACCGGTGTCCGGGTACGGGAGACGATCCCGGACTGGGTGGTACAAGGGGCGGACGAGGTCGTAATTATCGATCTCACGCCTCGCGCACTGCTGCACCGTCTCGCGCGCGGCGTTGTCTACGACCGCGAGAAGGTTGAACGCGCCCTGCAGAATTTCTTTCGCGAGTCGACCCTGGTGGCGTTGCGCGAACTCGCACTTCGTGAAACCGTCCATGAACTGGAACACCGTGTCGTGCACGATGTGACCGGCCCTGTCGAGGAGCGGACTCAAAGCGAGCGCAGGCAGCACAAGATACTTGCATTGGCAACGGCCGACCCGCGGACCGCGATGCTGATTCGTCGCGCCAGACGCATGAGCGATTTTCTCGGAGCAGAGTGCTTCGCCGTTGCGGTGCACCCGTCCGGCGACCTGAGCGACTTGCCGGAATCCGATCGCGAGGCGGTCGAGCGGCACCTCAATTTTGCGCGCAACATGCGCATCGAGACGCGCATACTCGAAGGCGAGGACATCGCTCGAGCCGTCGTTGATTTCGCCCGCCGCAATCAGATCACGCAGATCTTTCTCGCGCGTCCCTGCGAGCGGTTTCGGGTTCCGCTGTTTTCCCGCGACCTGATGCATCGAATCGTCAGCCTCGCCAAGGACATGCAGATTGTCATCGTCTCAGAGCGGGAACCCGTAGAGGAGTGATGATTTCGGAGTTGGGTGTCGTATCTGCAATAATCAAAAAAGCGGCTCAAAATTTGAATTATGCAGATACGACACCCTCTATCGCCACTGAAGGAGGATCTATGAAGAGGACTCAAACTCTACCTGGAAAACTGGTGGCGTCAGGTTGTCTGCTGTTCTTTCTTGCCATATTCGCCAGCGGCCAGGATTTGTTCAATGAAAACGTGGTGAAGAATTTCTCTTACAGGAACCTCGGCCCTTTCAGGATGGGAGCACGCATCTCGGACTTTGCCGTCCCTGAATCCCCGGCCAAGGCGCATCTGTACACTTTCTACGTCGCCACCTGGAGCGGCGGACTCTGGAAAACGGTGAACAACGGCACGACGTTCGAACCGGTCTTCGACAGTCAGAGCAGGCTCGCCATCGGAGACGTCGCCCTGGCTCCGTCGAATCCCGACATCGTCTGGGTGGGCACAGGGGACGCCTTCAATTCGCGCAGTTCCTACAGCGGCGACGGCGTCTATAAATCTGAGGACGGTGGCAAGACATGGAAAAACATGGGATTGAAAGATTCCCACCATATCGCCAGGATTGTCATTCATCCGAAGAATCCCGACATTGTCTATGTGGCGGCCATGGGCCACCTCTTTTCCGACAACGAGGAACGCGGAGTATTCAAAACCACGGATGGAGGCAGGACCTGGGTCAAATCCCTCTACGTCAATGAAAAGGTGGGAGCAACGGACCTGGTTATGGATCCGACCCAGCCGAATACGCTCTATGCCGCAACTTACGAAAAGCGGCGGTCGCCCTGGCTTTACGACAAAGGCGGTCCGGGAAGCGGCATTCACAAGACCACGGATGCCGGAAAAACCTGGACCCGCCTGGCTGGCGGGCTGCCCAGCGGAAAGATCGGCCGCATCGGCATCGACATCTGCCTGAAAAACCCAAGCGTCCTGTATGCGATCGTCGAAAATGCCAATCTGCGGCCTGCCACGCAACAAGAGGTCGAGCAGGACAAGAAACGGGGAGTGAGTTCCCAGGGGAGGGAAGTCGGCGGGGAGATCTACCGGACGGACAATGGGGGTGCGGTCTGGGTCAGGATGAACTCCGAGCAATACAACATCGGCACCAAGAGCCCGTATTACTTCAACCAACTCCGCGTCGATCCCAACAACGATCAGAACGTTTTCGTGACCGGCATCTCGCTGGCCAATTCGACCGACGGCGGAAATACATGGCAGGACCTCGGCTGGCCTCCGAGGAGGTTGTTCACGAAAATGTTCGGCGATGTCCGGACCTTGTGGATTGACCCGCAGAATTCCGACCGGATGATCCTGGGGAGCGACGGTGGCGTGTACATCTCTTATGACGGCGGCAAGACGTGCGACCATTACTACAACCTTCCATTGGGAGAGTGGTACGCGGTCAGCGTCGACATGGAGGATCCCTACAGCATATACGGGGGCCTTCAGGACCACGAGCTGTGGAAGGGCCCGAGCAACAGCGCGGCGGGTGAGGTCACGCTCTTTGACTGGGTGGCCATCGGCAGCGGCGACGGCATGTTCGCCCAGATCGATCCCAGCGACAGCCGATGGGTGTACACCACCATGCAGAACGGCGGTCACTCCCGCGTGGACCAGAAGCTGGGATACAGGGTCAGCATTCTGCCGCAAAGGGAGAGGGGGAAGCCCGCGTACCGTTTTATCTGGTGCACCCCGCTGCACGTTTCGCCGCATAACAGCAGCGTCATATACACGGGAGGGCAGGTTCTGCTTCGATCCATGGACCGCGGGGACCACTGGCAGGAAATCAGCCCCGATCTAAGCACGAATGACACCTCAAAGATGGTCCCCGGTGTACAGGGAGGGATTCCCTGGTTCGCCATCAGCACCATCTCCGAATCGCCGGTCACGCCGGGAGTGATCTGGGTCGGGACGAGCGACGGCAAAGTGCAGCTCACCAGGAATAACGGGGCGACATGGACGGATGTGACAGATAAGATCGCCGGCCTCGGAGGCCTGCAGGACCTCTACGTGAGCCGCGTGGTGGCGTCCAACTTCAAGGAAGGGACGGCGTATGTCGCCAAGAACGGATACTACAACGATGATTTTCGGCCATTCCTTTACAAGACGGATGACTTCGGAGCGACCTGGGCGTCGCTATCCGGCAACCTGCCTGAACAGCCCATCAACGTTGTTCTCGAGGACAGGAAAAACGCCGCACTGCTCTACCTGGGGAACGATACCGGTGTCTTCGTAAGCATCGACGGGGGGAAGAAGTGGGTGAAGATGAACAACAACATGCCGAACGTGGCAGTGCACGACCTCGTCGTGCATCCCCGGGAGAACGATCTCGTTGTCGCGACCTACGGCCGCGGCGTTTATGTCACGAACATCACCCCTTTACAGGAGCTGAATGAGAAGACCTTGTCGGAGGATGTATATCTCTTCGGCGTCAAGCCCACGGCCCAGAGGGTCACGTGGTCCTTCGGGGCCAACGATTATCTATTCGGCGACCGGCATCTGCAGACGCCCGACGAGGTCAACAGGGTAGAGATCAGTTATTACCTGAAGAACAAATCGGACGGCAGGGCCAAGGTCACGGTTGCCGACGCTTACGGCAATGAATTGGCGGCGCTGGATGGCAAGGGCGATGCGGGAATCAACACCGTAATCTGGAACATGCGTGCCCGGCCGGTCGGGCAGGCGGGTGCCGGAGGGATGCAGCGTCCCAGGGATCCGCTGGCCCAGTGGGCGCCGCCCGGCGAATATACGGTTACGCTCGAGGTCGGCGGCAAGAAGCTGACCGGCAAGGCGCGGATCACCAAGTCGATCGGCTGGTCCATCGGACCGTTTCCGGTGATCATCCGCTGACGTCGCCCGGATTTGAGAGGGATGGACTCTGGCAGGCCCTGCCCGGCTCCACAGACTGAAGTGGTCCGGTCTCGTTCGGCCCATCGCCGGGTGGTCGGCTGTCGGGCTAAGATTCCATCATCTTCTGGAGTTTCTCGATCTGCTCCGATGTGCCGAGCACCACAAGCAGGTCATGGCCGCATATCTTGGAAAGAGAGCTGGGTTGGAGGTCGAACGAGCCGTCGGGCTTGCGGATCGCAAGCACCGTCGCTCCAGTCGCGCCTCGGATATCCGCCTCCGCGATCGTTTTGGAGACCAGCGGCGAGTTTTCCGGCACGGTCATTTCGTACATGCTGAATTCGACCTGTCCTCCGTGAGTTACCAGGTCGAGAAAGTCGCTGGTCACCGGTCTGGTTGCAAGCGCCGCCATGCGGCGACCCGCGATCAAGTAAGGCGAGATGACGCGGTTTGCGCCGGCCATGATGAGCTTTTTCTCGGTCTCCGGATGGGCGGCCCGGGCCACGATATGGAGGCTGGGATTCAGGGCGCGGGCCGAGAGGGTCACGTACACGTTGGCCACATCGGAGTCGGAGCACGCGATCAGGCCCCTCGCGCGGTGTATACCCGCCTGCACCAATGTGTGATCGTCCGTGGCATCCCCGACTATGTACGGAGCGCCGCGCGCCTCGAGTTCGCCTGCGGTTTCCTGTTTGCTGTCTATCACGACACATGAGAATCCAGAGTTTTCGAGAGCTTCCGCCACCTGATGTCCCACCCTGCCGAAGCCGCAGATGATGTAGTGGCCCTCGAGTCGATCGATCTTGTCGGCCATGCTCCTTTTCCTCCGATAACCGAGCATCTCGCCTTCAACGATAATCTCGACGGCTCTGCCGGCGGCGTAGACGGCCGTGCCGACGCCGGTGACGGCAATGAGCATGGTGAAAAGCTCGCCGGGAACCGATAGCGGGTGCACCTCCGCGAATCCGATGGTGAAGAGGGTTATCACCACCATGTAAGCCGCATCCAGAAGGGACCAGCGTTCGATGACCACGTAGCCTGCGACGCCGATCGCAGCAATGATTGCGAGGAGTACGGCGGCAGGCACTAATCTCCGAAGCGGATGCACTGCGACTCCGTGTGAAGATGAAGGCGACTCCCGTATGATATCCGAAGCCTGTAGCCCCATGATACGAAAAACGGAAGAACGGGCGGAAATGTCCTTGCTGTTCCTGCCGCAGGCGTCGGGGACAAGCGCGCAGAAGAAGCTATCCTGGAGCCTGGAGCGCACGGCGAGACCCTCGGGCTTCCCTGTCGTAGCCATCCCGGCGTGCGGGCTGGAGCTGGTGGACCTTTAATCTCGACATGAGCCCCAAGTAGAACTAACTAACTTACACCCGAACAGGTGCGCTCAGATGACTCTGTGCTACACTGCTGCCGGACTGCCGTAAGTGAACGGAGCAATTCTGACCCTTCATGAGGTAGACCAATGCCTGGACAGATCTTGCGCAAGCTCCTCTCTGCTTCCTTGCTTTGCCTTACTACATTGGCTATCGCCCAAACACCTCAAAGGACAGTTACTCGGGCCGACGTCCTTCGCGGTGCGTACGGGCCGTATCGTGCTAACAACGACCTGCTCTCTTATGATCTTGTCGTTCGTGTGGATCCCGAAAAGAGGTTCATCAGCGGGAGGAACACGGTGCGCTTCAAGATGCTGAAGGATGACACGCGCATCCAGCTCGACCTAGTTGCCAGCCTTAACCTCGACAAAATCCTGCTCGGCTCGACCGCGCTGAAATACGAGCGGGAATTCAATGCCGTGTTCATAGATTTTCCCCGGACGCTCAAGAAAAACTCCGTGTACTCGATCGATCTCTATTATTCCGGCTCTCCTGCAGAAACCGGACGGTTCGGGGGCATAGCTTTCAGAAAGGACCCCTCCGGCCGCCCCTGGATCAATACCGCCTGTCAAGGCCCCGGCGCGATGGTCTGGTGGCCGAATAAGGAACAGCAGCGCGACGAGGTGGAAAACATGCGCCTCAGCGTTGAGATTCCCGGCAACCTTGTGGACGTATCCAACGGCCGGCTGGTGGGCAAGACCGATCTCGGTGATGGATATACGCGGTGGGAATGGGCCATCCACTATCCCATAAACAACTATTGCGTTTCGCTCAACATCGGCAACTACACCCACTTCAGCGACAAGTTGGGCGACCTGACGCTAGATTTCTATTGCCTGCCTGAAAGTCTGGAAAAAGCTAAGAAGCAATTCGTGCAGGCAAAGTCGATGCTTCAGTGCTACCAGAAATACTTCGGCCCGTATCCGTTCAAGAAGGATGGCTACAAGCTGATCGAAGTTCCTTACTCGGGAATGGAGCATCAAAGCGCCGTCACGTATGGAAACCGCTTTGCCAACGGATATCTCGAACGGGATTGGACGGGCATCGGCATCAGCACTAAGTTCGACTTCATCATCATTCACGAAAGCGCGCATGAATGGTTCGGCAACAGCATCACGGCGGCGGATGTCTCCGACGAGTGGATTCATGAGGGTTGGGGCACCTACGCCGAGTGCGTGTATGTTGAATACATGTTCGGCAAGGAGGACGCCCTGAAGTATGTCAACGGCTACAAGTCGAAGGTCAGGAACCAACAGGCGATTATCGGGCCGCACGAGGTCAACTACACGGCGCCTCAGGACATGTATTTCAAGGGCGCGCTTTTCCTCAACACCCTGCGCAGCGTGATCGACGACGACGCTCGCTGGTGGAAGATGCTGCGCGATTTTTACAGCCACTTCAAGTACCAGGACATCATGACAGAGGATGTGGTGAAGTTCTTCAACGAGAAGACCGGAAAGAACCTGACTCCGATCTTCGACCAGTACCTCCGGCACACCGCCATTCCGACGCTCGAATTGCAGTTTCAAGAGAGCGAAGGCAGCGTCTCCTATCGTTGGAAAGCCGACGAAAAGGATTTTGCCATGCCCATAAAGGTCGGGGGGAAGGGTGCCTGGCAGACAATCCGGCCCACAACGGAATGGCAGACGATGAAATCGAGCGTGAGGAAGGACGATTTTGAAGTGGCAACCGATTTGTATTTCGTCAACGTGAGTAAGAAGTAGGTAAATGGCGCGCTAGGTCACTGTATGAACCGACGGTCTATGTACCTGGTCGCATTTGCGCTGGCGTGCTTGCGACTCGTTCTTGCGACGCCGGCCGACATACCCGGCCTCCGCTACGAACATCGCCAGACCAAGGCTCCACACTCCATCCATATCCTGGAGGTCGATCCGCACCTCGCGCGAATCGAGGCAGTGCGCGCCTTGGACGACGGTGTTGGGCGCGAGACTGTGTCATCGATCGCACAACGCGAAGGCGCTGTCGCGGCTGTCAATGGCGGATTTTTCCGGATCGGAGGCCGTTACGAAGGCGAGCCGGACGGAATTCTCAAGATCAACGAGCAGTGGTTCTCCGATACGACTGTAGCCCGCGGCGCCCTGGGTTGGTCTCGAGGTGGGGAGGTTGCCCGGATCGGCAGGTTAACGATGAAGTGGAAGCTCCAAAGCCGAGGCAAGGATTACCCGATTGATGGGATCAACCGGCCCCGCGGACCGGCGGAAGCAATCTTGTATGACTGGGCGTTTCACCGCAGCACCTTGACTGACCCCGGCGGGAAGGAATTCCTAATCTCGCGCAACCAGGTCACCGCCGTATGGCGGAACGGAAATGCAGGGATCCCAACGGATGGCTTCGTCTACTCGGTAGGGCTACAATCGCCTCTCTCGCTGAACGGCCTCAAACTGCACACCAAGGTCAAGATCTCATATGAACTCGCCGCAGCGGGCGAGTCGGCACCCCTGGAAGGACGCGACTGGCAAACGATGGACTTTATCGTCGGCGGCATGCCCGCCCTGTTTCTCAAGCGCCGGCCCGTCTTCGAATCGAACGATGAGAAGATGCGCGCAGGCTTCGCGGAAGAATTAAATCCGCGAACGGCCGTCGGACTTCGAGGTGACGGCACTTGGGTGTTTGTCGTGGTCGATGGCCGTCAACCTGCGCTTTCCGTCGGAATGACCCTGAAGGAGTTAAGCGACTTGCTTTTGTCTCTAGACTGTGTAGATGGCCTGAACCTTGACGGAGGGGGTTCCTCTACACTCTACTTCCAAAGACAGGTCGTCAATTCCCCTTCGGATGCGACGAAAGAACGTCCGGTTTCCGACGCCATCGTGATCCTGCGCAAATAGCTTGGCATCGAATTCTATGGAACGGTCGGAGAAGGTCCTGACCGACGGGACAAAAAGGTTCCTCGAGTACGCCGCGGAACAATTGGAGGGCGTTCGTCGCCTGGCTCACTTGCTCCCCGTTTTCATAAATTGTCACGACGATTGCGTCGGTTCTTGCCTCGATGCCTTCGGCATGGGCAATATCAATATCTGAATATCTGCGGAAACGGTCAGGCCGGACCAAGGCAGATAAAAATATGGACACCCACAAAGGAAGATGTAAACACCCACCACTCTTTGCATCTTTGGTGGGTGTCCACGTTTTTCCTCCGCGTTCTGGTTTTGGGATTCGGACTATTCGCAGGATCAGTATTCCGATTTTCGCTGGCTGTGTTTGGGGGATGCGGAGCCGAGGGGAAACGTGGTATTTGTAACTGCCGACAAGAGGGGATATGTCCAGGAAGCTTGCGCCGCTTTTCCTTTTGCTCATCACCGCAACGGTTTACCTGTACATGGCGACGAGCCGTGCCATCCTCGACGACGGCGATGCGCTCTATGCCACGGTCGCGCTGCAAATGGCCGAGCGCGGCGATTGGGTAACGCCGGTCGTCAATGGCGTACGTTTTTTGGACAAGCCCCCCATGATGTATTGGCTGATGGCGCTGTCCTTCAAAACCATCGGCCACGGTGAATTCGCGGCACGGCTCCCTTCGGCGCTGGCCGCAGTGGGCACGGCTTGGTTTTTGTACCTGATGGCGGCAGGGGGCGTCGACCGGATCTCCGGTTTGATTGCGGGACTTGCGTCGGCAATGTGCGTGGGCACCTTTTTATTCACCCGCATGGTTTTTCCCGACATGCTCCTGGTCTTTTTCCTGACGCTCGCGATGTATGCGTTCTGGCGCTGGTATCGCAATCCGGACGGACCTGCCTTGCCGGCGCTGCTGTTCTACGCGTCGCTTGCCGGCGCGGTGCTGACCAAGGGAATGGTCGGCATTCTGTTTCCCGCCGCAATTGTGGCCCTGTTCCTGGCATGGTCTCGTGACCTGTCCAGGATCAAGCAGTTCCACCTTGGCAAGGGAGCCCTGCTTTTCGTGGTGCTGGCGCTCCCCTGGCACATTCTGGCTGCAATCCGTACGCCGGGGTTCCTGTGGTATTTTTTCGTCAACGAGCAGCTGCTCAGGTTCCTGGGCCGCAGGATCCCTGCCGATTATGAATCGATTTCGGTGCCCGCCTTCTGGATTCTCTGTCTGGTGTGGCTCTTTCCGTGGAGTGCGTTCCTGCCCTCCATCCGGGCAGTGTACATCCGATCCGCCGAGACCGGCGCCCGCCCGTTGTTGCGTTTGTCGTTGTGCTGGGCGGCGCTGATCCTCGGCTTCTTCACGTTTTCGTCTCGCATCGAACACTACTCGCTGCCGTTGATTGCGCCGGCCGCCTTGCTGATAGGGATCACGCTGGCACCGGCGAACTCCGCTCCCGGGCAGACCCGGACCGACGCGAGCCGCTGGGTCGCTCGAGGATTTGCCGCATTGGCCTTGCTGGGCGCTGCGGTCGGAATTGCGGCTATAGCAGCGCTCGTGATTTTTGGTAATGTCGAATTGCCGGCGCGGTCGCTGGGGACGAGGCATACTCAGGCGTACCAGTTCTATTTTGCCCCGCTGTTCGAGCTTCCTCCGGAAATGGTCGCGGGTTTGCGCGTGCCCGTCATGGGTACGTGCGCGGCTCTGGCGCTCGGTTTCCCGGCGGCCTGGTGGGCGAACCGACGCGGCCGCCGCTTGCAGGCCGTGCTGCTGGTCTCATCGGTCATGGCTGCGTTCGATGTCTTTGCGTTTCAGAGCCTCGGAATCTGCGAAGATGCGATCTCATCGCGGCAGTTCGGCCGGGAACTCAGCCGTCTCTATCGTCCCGGGGATTCTGCAATCGCATTCGGTGACTATGAGGCTGCGAATTCGCTCAGTTTTTATGCGCCCATGCCGCTGGAAATATACGAAGGGACGGCCGCGGTACTCTCCTGGGGATTGCATTACCCGGATGCGCCGCGCCGGATCCTCTCCAAAGCCGAATTGCAATCCCGGTGGAACGGGCCGAGCCGTATATTCCTGCTCGTTCCCGACATCCGGATTGCCGAACTGCCTCTGAACCGGTCTTACGAGGTGCTGCGCTCCGCAGGCCGCACGCTGCTCTGCAATCAGCGGATCCGATGATTTTGAATGGCGCACGAAGCGTTTAGGGGCGACCGGCCGGTCGCCCCGACATCTTCCTGAGCGATTGTCATTTGCAGCGCATGCAGTGGAGCCTGTCCCCGAATCACACGCCGTCGAGCTCAATCGGATCATCTGAACGCCAGGCCGACGCGGATTTCCCAGATGTTGATTGTGATGCCTCTCTTGAAATCCGTAGTCCCGGTATCGATCCTCTTGAGATAGTCGCGGAAATCCAGCATCAGGCCCATCTTGTCCTTGAACCAGTAGTCGACTCCGCCACCCATGTTGATCCAGTTGGCCCCGGATTCGTGACCGAAGGTTCGAGCGTAGCCAAGAGTCAGGGTTGCATCGATTTTGTCGACCCCAAGATCCATCTTATAGTAGCCGTTCAACGAGAGGTTTCCGCCGTAGGCGTCGCCAAAGCCCGTCTTGGGGCCCCATATGCCCAGGTCCCCGCCAAATCCGACCCTCTTTTCGGTGAAGTACTTTGCGCCGCCTCCGAAGTGCAGGAAAGCTGCGGCGGCTCTGTTGCCCCGCAATTGACCCGGAGCAAAATAAGCGTACCCGGTCGTTTGCGCCGAGGCCAATGCAGACATGCAGGCCACGAAGAGCAATGCGATCATGATTCGTTTCATAAAAAGGCATTCCTTTCACGAGCGAAGAGTCAACTTGCACAATTGCTGCGACCGCTTGTCGGCCGGACCACCAGTGACATTCGTCAAAATTCCAGTTTGCCGTCGTACATGAAGTTGGAAATCTTGAAACGCTTGTCCAGGATTATGCCCAACCCGGGGAGATTCGCGTAAAAACGGACATCTCCGATCTCGGGTACGACATAAGGCTGGCCCTTGTCCAGCCGGGGGAAATAAAAAGCCGCTCCCAGTCCATTGTTGGACGGGGGCACGTACTTCGTGAGGTAGACCCTCCTCGATTTGGTTTCCAGGTATGTATCCTTTTGAAGCACAGGGAATTGCATCCTGGCAAATTCCTGCTCCAAGGGCGCGTTGAGGCGCTCTTCGGTGGAGTTAAAGGTCACCGCCACGATGATGTCGTCGGGAAAATTCTGAGCCATGAACTGCTGCAGCATCTCGTTCATCTGCGCATTGGGATCCTTGAGCTTGAGCAACATGCTGCGGGCAATCGCCTGGCGCACGGGTTTGGCCGAATAGAAGCGGATGTTAAAATCGACATCCGTCGTGCTTCTGTCAAGCGGGCCCTCCGGGATGAGTTTCCTGGCCGACATGTATTCCTTCTGAGTCTGCGCCCAATTGGAATCGTTCATGATCTTCAAGGCTTCCTTCGCATTCCATTGGTCCCAGGGCTTCATCGGTTTCTGAGCGACCAGTACCGGCACCAGCAGCAGGATTATGAGCAGGATCATTATCTTTTTCATAAGGACCTCATATACAGAGCGTCACAAGTGATTGAATGAGGTTCGAAGGGCCGTCAATCAATAGCCCCGGCCTTACGATGCCGTCCAACGATTGGTATCGCCGCAGGACGTCAACCTGGGCGCGCGGGCGGCGCGCCCGCAGAAACCTGCCGATAACCTATCCAGAAAATAGAGTTAGAGGCCTTGCGGGCGAGACGCCCGCGCTCCCAGGAGGGGGCGCGGCGCACCGCCCCACTGAATCCAGATGGCAAATCTTACCTCGGTGGCAGTGCTGACTACCGACGCCGACCGAATGAAAAGCGCGCGCCGGCCAGGTAAGCCGACGCGCGTTTTCACTTACCACCTCAGCTCCAGGCGCAGCTGAACGGTCCGCTGACCGGATACGGAGCTCGTCTGACCGAACGTCGTCGACGTCGTGCTGGTCAAACCGCCCCAGTTGAAGGTCGGATGGTTCAACACGTTCGACGCTTCCGCCGCAAAGGCAAGCCTAGTGGTTTCGGTAAACCTGACTTCCTTGTTCAGGGAGGCGCTGAGACTCCAGGTCCACGGGCCATAGAAGTAGAACCAATCGCCGACCTTGCCGGGGGTGGCAAACTGCCCTATGACGTCCGGCTTGACCCTGCCGTCGCTTCCGATGATCGACGGGTCGATGCAGTAGAAGTTGTTGCTGGGACCATTGCTGAATTGGCCCAGCATGCTCTCGAACTTATCCCGGCTGATGTTCATGACCACACCGCCGTCCGTGTAAGTGTTGTTGGTCCATCGGTTCAAGGTGGCACGGCCGCCTGTGATCTGAGACCTGGAGCCCGACAGCGTCTGGAAATTGAAGCCGATGACCCAGCGATCGAGGATGCGGTTGAGCACCGGATCGCGCAGATCGAGGGCGCGGCCGGGCCCGAGCGGAAGCGCGTAGGTTCCGTAGGCCCTGATGACATGCCGCCGGTCGTTGTTAATAGGTCGGATGTTCAGATGGTAATTACGCAAAGTGTAGAAGTTTGCCGTAGCAGACTGGTCCGTGGTCATTATGTCTGACATGCTCCTGCTCCAGGTCCAGTTCGCATTCAGCGTCAACCCCTTGCTGTAAGCTTTCCGCAGCTCAACCTGGAGTCCGTGATACCAGCTGTTCCCGTTATCTTCCAGGAGGTTGAGGGAGGTAACGTACGGGTTGGGCCGGAAGAAGTTGATCGCGTACGGTCCGGGCGCATTGTAGGCCGGATTGATATCCGTGCATGGAGCGAATGTGTTGCCCCACATGCGGCACATGTATTGACTGTTTCTAGCAAGATCGTAGGCAAAGCTTCCGACATTGCCATTCAACAGGTAGTTAGTGAAAGTGCTGCTGGTCCAGGTTGACCCGGTTGATAATGCGGGCATATCCCCCCTGGCTCCGAAAGCCGCCTCGAAAATGGACAATGCCACCTGACCGGGGAGGTTCTGGTTCTTGAAATTGCTCCCCTTGCCGGCGGCGATGCTGATGTCGAGGTTACTCTTGGCACGGTTGAATTCGTCGAGGAAACCGTTTTCAAAAATATTGGTTTCATTCAGCGAATACGTGCGCCAGGAATGCGCCGACCGGTTGCCCACGTAGCGGGCTTCGAATACCAGCCCGCGGGCGATTTCGCGCTGGATGCCGAAATTCCAGTCCTGCGTGTACGGCGTCTTCATCTTGGGATCGATAGCCTGCACGCCGGTAGCGAACGCGAACATGGACAACGGCATCGGGAATGTGAATGACTCGGGGAATGTCGACATTGCCGGCAGATTCGTGCTCGAAAGCGAAAGATCGCCGGGATTGAATCCGAGCATGCCGGGATACAACCAGATTTGCTGATAAGTCCCCGGGTTACCTGACATGTTGTTCGAGACCGTGTTCATCCCTTCATCATAGGTGGTGAGTCTGAAGGAGGTTCGGATCACCGTCTTGCCGCCGAAAAGCTTGCCCAGCAAGCCCTCTTGATACTTGGGATTCCATGCGATGCCGAAGCTCGGCGACGGGTTGATCTTATCTCCCGGGTACGGATGAGGACTCACGGTAAACTGCGGGTCCTTGGTTCCATTCAGCTCGCCCGGATGGAACATCCGGGTCGAAGGCGCCAGCAGATCCGAATAGGGTATGCTGGTGTCGATGCTGTTGGTGTTATAGAGCCCAAAGCTTAATTCCCATCGGATGCCGTAGTTAATGGTCAGCGTCGGCTTCACCCGGAAGGAATCCTGAGCAAACAAGCTGAACCTGGTGCGGGCAAACCGCTGCGTCATGCTCGCAAAGTCATTGTACTTGTGGGTGATTTCATCAACATTGCGGTCGCCGCTGATCCCGGTCAGCCTGCCGGTGAGTGTGGCATACAGTGACTGGGCATTGTTCACATCGGTGGTCCCTGCGCTGCCGGAGCGGAGGAACGGCAGTGCCTTGTTATTGATGACAGAAGTGATTGGATCGCCGGTGGCGATGCCGGTGTCGTAATACAGAACTCCGGCGTTGCCCCACGATGTTTCCCAGAAGCTGGTGTGCATCATGTCCCCGCCAAGGGTCATCGTGTGCCTGCCCTTAATCCAGTTCAACGTGTCTGACAGCTGATAAACCGGATTGTTGCGGTCCCACGGAGTTGCGTCGGGAATCGGGTTGGATATCCAGCTTGGATAGATGCGGCGGTTACCGTAACTTTCCCACATGTGGATGCTGGTATCGGTGTCGAACGTCTCCCAGTTCATCTGGTTGCCGAAGGTGGCTGTGTTGGTGAGGTTCGGCCGGATGGTCCAGTCAACTGCGTTCGACAGGGTATAGGGCTGAGCCCAGTCCCTGCCGGCATAGTTCGGAGCTCCCGGATAGACGTATTCCTTGGCCCACTGCGACCAGCGCATGTTCCAGGTGCCGTGCCAGATGATCCTGTCATTGACGTGATAATCCAGGCGGACAGTCGGGTACCAGTAACTGTAGGTAGTATCTCCTAACCACTGTAGCGTCCTCTGGTTCGGGTTGGTCGGGCTCAACGGCTGCCACGCCGCGTCCATATTCGACGTATAGGAGTTGGCTTCGTTCAGCATTTTCTGGATTGTAGGATCGATCGTGCCCGGATAGCCCGCCGCCTTCGCAATG
>Ga0315280_10002658_pt1 | contig 28608 bp, 43 predicted proteins | sample YL17G06_40_MG_FD_203697 | JGI IMG/M metagenome (GOLD analysis project Ga0315280, IMG submission 203697) | Sediment microbial communities from Yellowstone Lake, YNP, Wyoming, USA - YL17G06_40 | ecosystem: Environmental > Aquatic > Freshwater > Lake > Sediment | place: USA: Wyoming | collected... | reverse complement strand
TGTTTATCGGACCATGGATGAGTTCCTGAGAACGAAGGGAGGCAATCCCGGTCGTGGTAGCCACAGTATGGCTACAGCCGCTAGCGAGGTAGTTGAAGAAACGAGAATGCTTATGGCACGCCTCATTAACGTTTCTGAGAATGAGCGGATTATATTTACTCTAAATTGCACGAATGCCTTAAACCTGGGGCTAAAGGGACTGCTTAGACCGGGTGACCATGTGATTACCAGTTGTATTGGACACAATTCCTTGGTTCGTCCTCTTAGGAAGCTTATGCACCAAGGTCTCAGAATCACCAGATTGCCACCTTCTCTAGACACCGGGGTTATGTCCCCCCAGGATGTTGAGGCAGCGATAACCAAAGATACCAGACTATTGGTGGTTACCCATGCCTCTAACGTGACCGGAGTCATTCAACCCATTGAAGAATATGGGATAGTTGCCAGGAAACACAACATAATTTTCATGGTAGATGCAGCCCAAACTGCTGGCAGGTATCCTCTTGATGTCCAGGCGGCGAACATCGACTTGCTGGCCTTCTCCGGGCATAAAGGGTTGTTAGGACCTCCGGGGACAGGGGTGCTTTATGTGGGTAACCGAGTTGAGCTTGATTCGTTATGTGAAGGTGGCACTGGTTTTTCACATTCAGAACTGGAGGAGCAGCCAAATGTCCTCCCTTATAAATACGAAAGTGGTACAGTGAATAGTGTTGGTATTAGCGGGCTTGGGGCTGCGCTCAAATATATCTTCGAGGAAGGTTTGGAGAGGATTCGCGCTCATGAACAGTACTTAACAGATAGGCTAATCAAAAGTCTATCATACATTCCTGGAATAATTCTTTATCGGGCTAAAGATAGGTTTAAGCAAGCACCCATCATCTCCTTGAACATTGAGGGATATGAGCCCGGGGAGGTAGGAGCCATTCTTGATCAAGCGTTTGATATTAAGGTGAGGACGGGGCTTCACTGTGCACCGGCAGCTCATAAGACATTGGGCACCTATCCATTAGGTACTATTCGATTGAGTCCGGGATACTTCAATACTGTGGAGGAGATTGATTTAACTCTTCACGCCTTGGAGAAGATTGCAAGGACAAAGCTTCCCATGAGTTTGCCGAAACCTAGAGAGCGGGAAATGGGTAACCTTGTAGAGGGAAGAGAAAGCCAAAAGATTATCAGGTAAAAACAGGGAGTGCAGCTCAGAATGGGTTGAAAGATTAACGTAAGGAGGAAAGCAAAATGGCAAAGATAACTCAAAAGGTAGAGAAGCTTCGGTATAAGACGGTGGAGATACCAAAGCTAACCAGAGGCGTAGCCAGGGATTCTACTGAGCTAATCGGGAACACACCTCTAGTCAGGTTGAACCGCATAACTCAAGGAATGAAGGCAGAGGTGGTGGCTAAGCTTGAGTCTTTTAATCCTCTGGGGAGTGTAAAGGACAGGATTAGCGTGTCAATGATTGTCGACGCCGAGGAAAGGGGGCTCATCAAGAAAGATACGGTGATCGTCGAACCCACCAGCGGTAACACTGGCATTTCTCTGGCCTTCGTCTGTGCCGCCAGAGGATACCGGCTCATCCTCACCATGCCAGATACCATGTCCTTGGAGCGAAGAAAACTCTTAGCTGTTTTCGGTGCTGAGCTGGTGCTTACTCCTGGTGCTGAAGGTATGCTTGGTGCTGTCAGAAGAGCCGAGCAGATAGTAGCGGAAAGCCCTAAATACTTTATGCCCCAGCAGTTTAAGAACCCGGCAAATCCCGAGATACACCGACTGACCACCGCAGAAGAGATCTGGAGGGATACCGATGGTGAGGTAGATATTCTGGTCTCTGGTGTGGGGACGGGAGGAACGATCACGGGAATAGCTGAGGTAATAAAGAAAAGGAAGCCTGGATTTAAGGCCATTGCTATTGAGCCGGCAGCTTCACCTGTACTTTCCGGTGGCAAGCCCGGTCCCCACAAAATTCAAGGCATCGGTGCCGGCTTTGTGCCCGATATCTTGAGAACAGACCTGATTGATGAGATTGTCCAGGTTAGCAATGAAGATGCCGGGGCGACGGCAAGGAGGCTAGCTAGGGAAGAGGGGATACTGGCTGGCATATCCTCAGGAGCCGCAACCTGGGCAGCACTGAAGGTAGCCAAAAGACCAGAAAGCGAGGACAAGCTTATCGTGGTAGTTTTACCGGATACTGGTGAGCGATATCTTTCTGGCTGGCTTTTTGAGGAGCTTTATCAAGCAGCGCAGGGCATCTAAAGAAGAGATGTGCTACGGGCTGGGGGAAATTCCCCCAGCCCAGCTAAAGAAAAATCAAGAGGAGGAATGAATGAAGTTTTCAAAAATATCCGAAAAACAGGTTACAAGGGCAATCATAGCAGAATTCAGCAAGGAATTTGAAGATTACATCGAAAGCGATGTAATCGTAGTAGGTGCCGGACCCTGCGGGCTTATTGCCTCAAAGGAACTCGCAGAGGAGGGCGTAAAAACGCTTCTTATCGAGAGTAACAATTACCTCGGTGGGGGCTTCTGGATAGGCGGGTATCTAATGAACAAGGTAACACTGAGGGCTCCGTCTCAAGAGATTCTGGATGAAATTGGGGTCCCATATACAGAGGTGGAGGAGGGGTTATATGTGGCAAATGGACCATATGCATGCTCCAAGCTAATTGCCGCAGCTTGTGACGCCGGCGTTAAGGTATTAAACATGACCAAGTTCGATGATGTAGTGCTAAGAGAAAACCGTGTCTGTGGGGCAGTCATCAACTGGACACCGGTATCAGCGCTTCCAAGAGCGATTACCTGTGTCGATCCCGTTGGTATGGAATCAAAACTCGTCATCGATGCCACAGGACATGATGCTGTGGTTGTTTGTTCACTCGCGAAGCGAGGTCTGGTGAATATCAAAGGATTCAGTGGCATGTGGGTTGCACAATCAGAGGATGCAGTTGTTGAGTATACAAAAGAGGTATACCCGGGCCTGATTGTAGCAGGAATGGCAGTTGCCACCACATTTGGTCTTCCCAGAATGGGTCCAACTTTTGGGGCTATGTTCTTCTCAGGAAAGAGAGCTGCAAAAACTGCTCTAGAGCTTTTATCAGAGGAACAGCCTCTAGTCAGCATCACCTCTTAAGAAATATATTACTACAAAAGTTAGCTGATAGGTAACAGGGAAAAACGATTAATGTTTAAGACGCTAAGAGAAGATATTCAAACGGTTTTTGCCAAGGACCCCGCGGCAAGGAGCACGCTGGAGGTCATTTTCTGCTATCCTGGCCTCCACGCCCTCTGGTTTCATCGTCCCGCCCACTTCCTCTGGCGACACAGACGCCGATTTCTAGCTCGTCTCCTGTCCCACATTAATCGCTTTCTAACCGGCATCGAAATCCACCCCGGAGCCAGAATCGGCAGGAGGTTCTTTGTCGACCATGGGGCGGGAGTGGTCATCGGGGAGACAGCTGAGATTGGAGATGATGTCCTCTTATATCAGGGAGTTGTTCTGGGTGGAACAACCTTAAATAAGGAGAAACGACATCCCACCATCGGCAATAATGTAGTTATGGGAGCTGGTGCTATAGCATTGGGTGCTATCACAATAGGGGATGGAGCTCGGGTTGGTGCTGGCTCAGTGGTGGTAAAGTCAGTGCCGCTTGGGGCGACGGTGGTGGGGATTCCGGGAAGGATAGCAGAAGACCACCGAAAGCCGTTTATGGATTTAGAGCATGGTAATCTGCCTGACCCGGTGGCGGGAGCCATCAGGTTTGTCTTAGCGGAGCAGGACAAACTGGAGGAACGCCTGAGAAGGTTGGAAACCATTGGCGGGATAGCGTCTCCAGAAGATGAACTCAGGGAGGAGAGAAGGAAAATCGAAGCGGGATTCAGCCAGGGAGGGGGAATATGAGATTTGAAACGATGGCCATTCATGCTGGGGATAGTTTTTCTCGAAGATGAACTAGAAGAGAGAAAGAGGTATATGAGCAGGTAATCGAGATGACTGAGCATACCCATGAATACCATTCTATGATAAAGGCCAATCAGCATCGGCTGCTGGTTGCTATCTCCATCACAGGTTCGATGGCCATAGTCGAGCTTATCGGTGGAATCCTGAGTAATAGCTTGGCTCTGATCGGCGATGCGGCTCACATGTTCACCGATACACTGGCCTTGGGACTGAGTCTATTTGCACTTAACCTTGCCAAGAGGCCAGCAAGCCAAACCAGAACGTACGGTTATCTCCGGGCCGAGATTCTGGCCGCTTTGACCAACGGAATAGTATTGATCCTGATAAGCGCCTACATATCGTACGAGGCGTACCAGCGCTTTATTGAGCCGCCCCAAATACAGGGTGGTTTGATGCTAGTAGTAGCAATAATTGGACTACTGGCCAATGTAATTGGTCTGGCAATACTGCGCCCCGGAGGACGCCAAAACTTAAATGTTAAGGGCGCATTTCTGCATATGTGGTCGGATGCTGTTTCCTCTATCGGGGTGATTGCCGCCGCCGTAATAATCCTGCTCACGGGATGGAGCTTTGCTGACCCCATCATTACTATTCTCATCGTGGTATTAATACTGAGAGGGGCAGTAGGGCTAGTTGTGGAAGCGAGCAATATTCTCCTAGAGACGGTTCCCAAGCATCTCAATGTGAGCCAGGTAACCAGTGATGTTAAGAAGATAAAGGGGGTGAAAGACATCCACGATATTCATCTATGGACTATCACCTCTGGCGTATATGCTCTGAGTTGCCATCTTTTGATCGAGGACCGGATGGTTAGCAGCAGCGCCGAAATAGTGGAAGAAGTTAATCAAACGCTGAGCCAGAAATTTGGCATCGGGCATTCTACTCTACAATTGGAGTGTGAAGAGTGCCAGAACAGTCCAGTGTGTCACATAGAAGGGAAGAATAGATGAGATTTGAAACGATAGCCATTCATGCCGGGGATAGGCCAGATGCAACAACCGGCGCTATTTCAGTGCCCATCTATCAGACATCGACATTTGTGTTTGAGGATGTAGGCAGGACAAGGGGATGGGATTACTCCCGCACGGCAAACCCTACGAGGAAAGTCCTGGAAGATACTATCGCTCAGCTTGAGGGAGGGAAAGACGGCTTTGCCTTCGCCACTGGCATGGCTGCCGAGACAACGGTTATGCACCTTTTGAAAACAGGCGACCATGTGATCTCGGGAGATGATATCTATGGAGGAACCTACAGATTATTTCAGGATGTGATGAGTGACTTCGGGCTGGAGTTCACTTTCCTGAGAATGGACAATAGGAAGAGGATTGAGGAGGCAATAATGCCAAATACCAGGATGTTGTGGCTAGAGACCCCTTCAAATCCACTGCTAAACATCGTTGACATTGAGATGGTAGTTGATATTGCTAAGAAACACAAGTTGCTGACAGTAATAGATAATACCTTTGCCACCCCATATTTCTTAAGACCGATTGAATACGGAATTGACCTTGTTGTCCACTCTACCACCAAGTATCTCAACGGGCACTGTGATGTTGTCGGTGGCGCTTTGGTAACCACCACCGGTGAACTAACCCAGAGGCTGCAATTTCTACTTAATGCCATGGGAACCTGCGCTTCTCCCTTCGACTGCTGGCTGGTGCTCCGTGGGATTGAGACTCTCCCCGTGAGGATGAAGCAACATGAGGAGAATGCCCTCGCTGTGGCAAACTATCTTAAGGGACATCTCAAGGTAAAGAGGGTGCTCTATCCTGGACTCGAGTCCCATAAGGGACACGAAATCGCCAAGAGACAGATGAAAGGATTCGGTGGGGTAGTGTCATTTGAACTGACAGGTGGTATTAAAGGCGTTAATACCTTTCTAAGAAAGCTCAAGGTCTTTTCTCTGGCGGAATCGCTGGGCGGCATCACTTCCCTTGCCGAGCATCCAGCTACCATGAGTCATGCCTCAATGCCCAAGGATTATCGGGAGAAGGTAGGGATTAGCGATGAGCTGATCAGGTTATCGGTTGGTTTGGAGAATATTGACGATTTGACCGAGGACTTGGAGCGGGCCCTCGAGAGCCTATAAAGGAGGATTTGATGAAACTCTACCAGCTAGTTGTGAAAGATGTCACCCGAAGGAAAAAACGAGTGCTATATGCCTCGCTGGGCGTGGTTATCGGTATTACAACAATCATCGCTGTGCTAACAATCGCCCTTGCCGGGCAAACGAATATCTATGGCCAATTGGAAAAATATGGCGCCAACTTAATAGTCATGCCTGCGATAAGCGATATTGATATAGGATTAGGCGGTTTAAGTCTCGGCACTTTGGCAGTTGGTGAGAACTACATTTCTGAGGACAAATTGCCGGAGATCAGACAGATAGCAGATGGCAAGATAAGAGAGGCATTGAATATCGAAGATGAGGGAGATATTGCCACGATTGCTCCGAAACTCTACATGAACACCAAGGTAAATGGAACGTCTGTGATAGTAGTTGGAGTAGACCCTCAAGAGGAGCGCCAACTCAAGATATGGTGGAGAGTCTCACAAGGGAAGTACCTCGAAGCCCCAGATGAGGCACTGGTTGGGGCAATAGCCGCTGAGCTACTAAGACTCAATGTGGGCGACAAAATTACACTGAATGGAAGAGAGGTAACCATCGCCGGAATTCTCGAGGAGACAGGTTCAAACGAAGATTATCAAGTTTTCGTTCCTATAGAAACGGCACAGGAGGCGTTCGATAAAGAGGGATTGGTTTCCTCAATAGACATTCGTGCACTGTGTAATGCATGTCCTACATCAGATATTGCGAGTGCCATTAACGAGAACATGCCGGGGGTTCGGGCAGTTGCTGTAAAGCAAATAGCTGAGACCGAGATGGGCATGCTGGAAAAGGTAAGCAAGTTTCTATTCGCCCTGGCTGCAATCACACTGGCTGTTGGCTGCTTTGGTGTGGTCAACACCATGACAACCTCGGTTCACGAAAGAATCAAGGACATCGGCATAATGAAAGCAGTAGGAGCATCACGTAATCAGATAATGAAGATTTTCTTCTACGAGGCAATTATCGTCGGGGTAGCAGGAGGTTTGTTGGGATATGTAGCTGGGACTCTGCTCGCATACATAGTCGGGCCGCTGATTTTTGGAGGTGTAGCCGTTACTTATGTTCCCCAGTATTTCCTCCCTTCACTGGCTCTGGCTACCTTTATTGCTGTCATAGCGAGTGTGTACCCTGCCTTTCGCGCCTCCAAAATTAAGGTCGCTGATTCTTTTAGGTCATTGTGAGGTAGCAAAATGCTAGAAATCAAGAACATATCAAAAGTCTACGGAAAGGGGACAGCTAAAGTAGTTGCCTTAAATAACGTTTCCCTTCTTGTGAATGACGGTGACTTCATAGCCGTTATGGGGCCTTCTGGAAGTGGGAAGTCCACTCTTCTGAATATCATCGGTGGTCTGGACCATATCTCCAGCGGCGAAGTGATTCTAGATGGTAAACGCATCGACAGCCTGGATGAGAATGCCCTTGTTGATATAAGAAGGGGCAAAATTGCCTACGTTTTTCAGCAATATCATCTGATTTCGTCGCTCACTGCTCTTGAAAATGTCCTTTTGCCCTTAACATTCTGCGGGGCGAATAAGAAAGACCAGAAAGCATTGGATATCTTAAAAAGAGTGCGGCTAGAAAAAAGGGCTGAACATAAGCCCAGCCAGTTAAGCGGTGGCGAGCAACAGAGAGTAGCAATTGCTAGAGCCCTGGCTAATGACCCGTCTCTTATTCTAGCGGACGAGCCAACAGGTAATATGGACCGGAAAACGGGAAAGGAAATCTTAGCTTTATTCGAGCAACTAAACAGAGAAGGTCGCAGCATTGTTATGGTTACTCATGACCCTGAGATAGCTGGGTATGCCAAAGAAATCGTAGTTCTCCAAGACGGTCAGATTGTAGACAAGATTAATCAAGAAGGAGGCAATAAATGTTGAAGAAGATAATACTCATCCTTGTGTTGCTCATATTGGTTTCAAGCATAGTTGCATGTAGTGCTAATGGCACACAAAATAGCCAGCCCATAAAAGCGACGTGGATTGAACCACAGGTAGTTGGCGATACTGTATCCATCCCGGTAAGTGAAGTCGAGAATGATTGGAATGTTCACTTTAAGGTAGATACTCAAAGTGGCAATATGACTTTTATGTCATATATAGTGGATGGAGAAATCTATGTCCGGGCAAATGTTTGTCCGCCCTGCCGGTCAATAGGCTTTTCTCTTAAAGAAGCCGTCCTAATATGTGATAGGTGCGCCACTACTTTCAACGCACAAACAGGTGAAGGAATCAACGGAGCCTGTGTCGGTTATCCCAAAGCAGCAGTTGCATACGAGATTAACGGTGGCAACATAGTGATGAAAAGCACTGACCTCATAACTGCGTATCAAGACACCATTGAACCTGGGTTGCCTTAAAGGAGGAAATTTTGTCCTATGCCATAGCACTGCACTGCCGGAAGTGCGAGCGAGAATATTCCTTGGAACCTCTTAACCTGTGTGATTTCTGCTTTAGTCCGTTAGAGGTAAGCTACGACTACAAGTCTATAGCTAAAGCGGTAAGCCGGGAAAAGATTATCGAGGGGCCGCCAAGCATGTGGCGCTACAAAGACTTGCTGCCTGTAGATGGCGATGTAGTGGACATTGGCACGGGATTCACTCCTCTTGTTAAGGCTGATAATCTGGGGCAGGAACTGGGGCTGGATAAGCTCTATATCAAGAATGATTGCCTTAACCCAACATATTCCTTCAAGGATCGGGTGGTCTCGGTAGCTATCACCAAGGCACAAGAATTTGGATTTGATACCGTGGCTTGTGCCTCAACAGGCAACCTGGCGGCTAGCGTGGCGGCTCATGCTGCCAAAGCAAATATAAAGTCCTATGTTTTCGTCCCCTCCGATGTAGAACCAGGTAAGTTGACAGGAATAGCAATCTATAACCCGGTTCTGGTCACAGTCGAGGGAAGCTATGACGATGTTAACCGCCTCTGTAGCCAGTTGGCGCAGAGGTATAATTGGGGGTTCATCAACATTAATCTCCGACCCTATTATGCTGAGGGGAGCAAAACTCTGGGTTATGAAGTAGCTGAGCAACTGGGGTGGCTTGCTCCTGATTGTGTAGTGGCTCCCGCTGCCTCAGGGCTGCTCTTTACCAGGATATGGAAAAGCCTGGACGAGCTTTCTATGCTGGGTTTAATTCAACCGGTCAATACTCACATGTATCTTACCCAAGCTGCAGGTTGTTCCCCCATCGTCAATGCCTTTCAAGCGGGGGCCCTTCACGTGCACCCAGTGAAACCAAATACCATTGCCAAGTCTATAGCTATTGGGAACCCGGCTGATGGCTATTATGCATTGAGGGTTGCCCGGCAGTCAGGGGGCGGCGCCTGTGCTGTCACCGATGAGGAGGTGGTTGAGGGGATGAAGCTGCTGGCCGAGACTGAAGGCATTTTTGCCGAGACAGCCGGAGGTGTGGTAATAGCAGGGTTGAGGAAATTGGTGTCCTCAGGGATAATTAAAAAAGGTGAGCTTACAGTGGCTTTCATTACCGGAGCAGGACTCAAAACCCAGGAAGTGATAGCCCAGGGAGTTCATCCCTTCGTAATCCAGCCCACCCTGGAATCCTTCGAGGAAGTTTTTGCTAAGTGAGCTTGAGCCTTTAATATTCCACTCGTGTTATAATTTTAACTCTAAAAAGAATATCAGGAGGACAAGATGGTTAAGCGAAGAGTAAAGTTCACCTTTCCCTCAGAATTGATTAAGGAGCCCATTATTTACAACCTCGGTCAACAGTTTAAGGTAGTGACCAATATTCGCCGTGCCGATGTAAATGGAGATAAGGGCTGGGTAGTTCTTGAGTTGGAGGGGAAAGGAGAAGATATCGAGCGTGGAATCGTCTGGGTGACTGGCAAAGGGGTAAGGGTTGATCCCGTTGTCGGAGATATTGTAGAGGGTTAGATGCGAAGGATATATCTGGACCATGCTGCCACCACGCCAACTCATCCTGAGGTAGTGAAGGCCATGCTGCCTTTTTTTACCGACGCCTTTGGCAATCCTTCGAGCATCTACTCCTATGGACAGGAAGCGAAGGGGGCCATGGAAGAGGCAAGAGCTAGGGTGGCAGAACTTATCGGCGCCCGGAGCGAGGAGATTGTTTTTACCAGCGGAGGAACGGAGGCAGATAATTTCGCCCTGAGGGGCATCGCCTATGCCACCGAGCATAAAGGAAATCATATCATCACCACCTCCATTGAGCACCATGCGGTGCTGGAGGTGTGCAAGTTTCTGGGGAGAAGGGGATTCAGGATAACCTACCTGCCGGTGGATAAATATGGCCTGGTTGACCCTGACGATGTCAGGAAAGCGATTACCGATAAAACTATCCTTATCTCAGCCATGCATGCCAGCAACGAGGTAGGCACCATAGAGCCTATAAGCGAAATAGGTAACATTGCTAAAGAGGCAGGGGTCTATTTTCACACAGATGCCGTGCAGACTGTGGGGCACATCCCGGTGAATGTGGATGAACTTAAGGTGGACTTGCTCTCTATTTCAGCACATAAGTTATATGGCCCTAAAGGAGCAGGAGCGCTGTATGTCAGGAAGGGCACCAAATTAGTTTCCCTTATGCATGGAGGAGAGCAAGAAAAAAGGCGCAGGGCCGGTACCGAGAATGTTCCTGCTATCGTGGGGCTGGGCAAGGCGGTGGAGCTTGTCGGGCAGGAGATGGCCAAGGAAGCAGAACGGCTGGCTTATCTTCGGGATAAGCTAATCGAAGGTCTCGCGGAGCGGATGGACCATATCCGCTTAAATGGTCATCCCAGGAAAAGGCTGCCCAACAATGTCAATGTCAGCATTGATTTTGTTGAAGGGGAATCCATGCTCTTGAATCTTGATTTAGAGGGCATCTGCGCTTCTACCGGCTCAGCCTGTAGCTCAGCAACCCTCGAACCGTCCCATGTTCTTCTGGCGCTGGGGCTCTCCCCCGAGCAAGCCCATAGTTCGCTCAGGTTTACCCTGGGGCGAGAAAACACGGAGACAGACGCGGAGCGGGTGCTAGAGGTCTTGCCTGGAATTGTCGCCAAGTTGAGAGCCATGTCCCCACTTTTGAAGACTCAAAAATAGGAGTGGAACAAATGCCTGATCTTTGGGCACAGTACAGCGAGAAGGTAATGGAGCATTTCAAGAATCCCCGCAATGTCGGGGAGATGGAGAACCCCGATGGCGTGGGGCATGTCGGCAATCCTGTCTGTGGCGATATTATGGAGCTTTACATTAAGGTAAAGGACGGTATTATCATTGACGCTAAATTCAAGACCTTCGGCTGCGGAGCCGCTATCGCCACCAGTTCCATGGTCACTGAGATGGTGAAGGGGAAGAGCATAGAAGAGGCACTGAAAATCTCTAACAGAACGGTGGCTGAAGCTTTGGATGGGCTGCCGCCGGTCAAGATGCACTGCTCGGTCCTGGCCGAGGAGGCCCTCAAATCGGCCATCGAGGATTACTTAAACAAATCTAAGGAGAAGGGGAAGAGGCAATCAGGATAGGAGCAAAGGCAGTGTGGATGCAGGAAGGAGTGATAAATGAGGAGGCAGCCAATCGGGCTAGGGAAGCTGGACTCATGGTGGTTATGGATAAGTGTATGCGCAAAGAGCACCTAAAACTACACGGTAGGGGGGATGAGTCATAATCGATTTCTTCATAAAAGGTTCCGAGAGAACTAGCCTTCGAAAAACTAGCTATGAAGGATGCTGGAGTCAGTTTAGACGATGGTGTAAGGCACAGTACAGTAGAAACGAGTGATTTAGGCAGGCAAATTTTGCTAGAAACAAGCTGTAATGTATATACTAAAGCGGAACTTAGGAGTACAAGCAGATAAAATCCTGGCAAATTGTCGAGGGTGCACGCCATGAGAGTAAGGGTAGATAGAGATTTGTGTATTGGAGTAGGCAATTGCGTTGCCTATGCGCCAACAGTCTTTGAACTTGACCACGAGAACAAAGCAGTAGTTCTCGACCCTTCCTCAGTTGACGATAATACCCTGTTGGAGGCGGCTAAAAGCTGCACTGAAAACGCCATTATTGTTGAGGACGAACAAGGACGTCAACTCTATCCCTGAGCTTGACAGCAGGCCACACAGCAAGTTCGAGATGCTTGATTCTTTTGGGATATAATTAAGGAGGTGTTGCCATGAAGAAAGTATACTTGGACAATGCCGCAACCACTCCCCTTCTTCCCGAGGTTCGTGAAGCCATGCTGCCCTATCTGGGAGAGGCCTTCGGTAACCCATCCTGCCTTCATGACTGGGGAGATACGGCACGGGAAGCTATGGAAGATGCTCGCGATCAGGTAGCCCAGCTTATTGGAGCCGATGCCGAGGAAGTAATCTTCACCGCCAGTGGCACTGAGAGCAATAACTTCGCCGTTAAAGGGCTCGCACTGGCGCAACAAAATAAAGGCAAGCATGTGGTGGTCTCGGCTATTGAGCATTTTTCGGTGCTGCACTCAGCAAGAACTCTGGAGAAATGGGGCTTTGAGCTGAGTCTGGTTCCAGTAGACAAGTATGGTGTGGTTGACCCCGAGGATGTGCGGCGCAGCATCAGGAAAGATACCGTGTTAGTATCCATTATGCACGCTAATAACGAGGTGGGTACTATAGAGCCAATAAAGGAGATTGCCAAAGTCGCCAAGGAAAAAGGCGTGGTTTTCCACGCTGATGCCGTGGCTACTGCGGGGATAATCCCTGTCGATGTAAAGGAGCTGGGAGTAGACACTTTGAGCCTGGCAGGAAACCAGTTTTACGGTCCCAAAGGAGTCGGTGCTCTTTGGGTGCGAAAGGGGGTGCGTATTGTGCCTCTCCTCGATGGTGGAGTGCAAGAGGGAGGGCGGCGCGCCGGCACGGAGAATGTCCCAGCCCTTGTCGGCCTGGGCAAGGCAGTTGAGTTGGCCAGGCTCAATATGGCATCCCGAATAGAGCACCTTACCCAGCTCCGTAATCGCTTGCTGACAGAATTGCCAAGTAAGATCGAACATGTAGTGGTTACCGGTCATCCTCAAAATCGCCTGCCTGGTCATGCCAGCTTCTGTGTGGAGTTCATCGAAGGCGAAGCCATGCTCATGTTATTGAACAGCCAGGGGGTAGCTGTTACCAGTGGCTCGGCGTGCACCTCAAGAGCGCTTAAAGCTTCGCATGTGCTTATCGCCATGGGGTTACCTCACGCACTAGCCCAAGGTTCTCTCCTTTTCAGCTTTGGTCTAAATAATACCTCCGAAGATATAGACTATGTCCTTGAAGTTCTGGCCCCTGTCGTAGACAGGTTGCGACAGATGTCACCACTTTATGCTAAATTCACCAAAACCAGCAAAGGAGGCAAGTAATATGCCAGTTTATAGTGAAAAAGTAATGGAGCATTTCATGAACCCCCGCAATGTTGGGGAGATTGAGAACCCGGATGGCATTGGGGAGGTAGGGAATCCAGTATGCGGCGATATGATGACCTTTTATATAAAGGTCAAGGATGACAAATTAGAAAATGTTAAATTCAAGACTTTTGGTTGCGGGGCAGCTATTGCTGTTTCCAGCATGGTGAGCGAGATGGCCAAAGGCAAAACGTTGGAGGAAGCGATGAAGATTACTCCTCGCGCAGTGGCCGATGAGCTGGAGGGATTACCCAAGCAAAAGTTTCACTGCTCCAATCTGGGTGCCCAAGCTCTGAACGAAGCTATAAAAGACTACCTGAGTAAGAAGAAAAAACGAGGAGGAAAGAAGTGATGACAAAGCAAAAAAAGAAACAGGAGCATCTTTCTTGTCCCTACTGTGACGAGGAGATAATGGAGGCGGATTTCCCCTACTGTCAGGCTTGCAAAGTGACTATATTCTATTGTCCCAAGTGCCGAAAGCCCCTACCCCGCGAGAACAGGGTTTGCCCTCATTGTGGGGCTGAGATTAAGGGCTAGTGTTACTTGGAGGGGAGAAGATCATAGTTGTAGGGGGTTTGAATTATGGTGGATTCTAAGTCACCGAAGCAGGCTCATCACACCTTGGATTGTATAGGGCTCTATTGCCCCACGCCAGTGCTGAATACCAGACAGGAAATAGACAAACTCGCCATTGGCGATGTATTGGAGGTATTGGCAGATGACCCCGCTGCTGAAGAGGACCTCAAGGCTTGGGCTAAGCGGACCGGGCAGAAGATACTTAAGATAGAGAAAACCAATGAAGGTATGAGATTTCTCATACAAAAAACAAAATAGGAGGTTAATGTGGCTAAGAAAAAGCATCTTCTCTATGTTCTAACAAGCGGTGTCGATTCACCAAAGCGTCTTTACTCGCCATTTGTCCTGGCCACGACAGCCAAGGCGATGGATATTGACGCTAGAATTTATTTCCTGGGTCTGGGGATAACGGTGGTAAAGAAAGGTATGGCAGAGACGGTCAAAGAGGGCAACTTTCCCACCCTGAAGGAGATAATGGACCAAGCTATAAAGGCCGGGGTAAAACTGCTGGTCTGTGAACAGAGTACCCAGTTGCTCAGCCTTGATAGGGGAGACTTTATACCGGATGCCAAGGTTGTGGGAGCTGCCACACTTAATGACCTCGTTCTCGAAGCCGATGGCACCATGTGGTTCTAGGTAAAGCAAAAATAGCCTCGTTTGGTCCACATAGTTCCTTAGCCTATCTAAGGAAACAGTTTTCTGCTTGTTTGGTGCTTCGTTAGACATCTCAGGCACTATCTCATTTAAGACTTGTTGACATTTTCCCATATATGAATTATGATTCATATAAACAGAGGTTCATATGACAGTATTGGAAGACCAAGCAAGGTTTCTGAGGTGCATTGGGGAGCCGACAAGACTCCAGATACTTAAGCTGCTGGCTGAGGGCGAGAGGTGCGTTGGTGAACTCGCCTGCGTTCTAAATAAGGAACAATCCCTGATTTCGCACCACCTGAGAGCCCTTAAGGAATGTAATATTGTGAAAGAGAGGCAAGAAGCCCAAAAGGTTTACTATAAGCTTACGGATGCTAGATTAGCCAGGTTAATTATTGATTGCGAAGCCCTAATGAAAGAGCTATTGCTATGCAAATGTCAGGAGGTGAATTATGGAAAAGAAGAAAATCAAAGAAGTGGTGAAGGGTAGATATGCCCAGATAGCCAAGCAAGTCCAACAAAGCAGCTGCTCAAGTTGTGCCTGCGGTGCCAGCCCCTCAATGCAAGCTCAAGCTATTGGATACTTGAGGGAGGACTTGGAACATATCCCGGAAGAGGCAATTATGGGGTTGGGGTGTGGTAACCCCACCGCCATAGCAGACCTCAAAGCGGGTGAGGTAGTCCTGGATTTAGGGTCGGGAGCCGGGGTAGATGTGTTCCTGGCAGCCAACAAAGTTGGGCCCACCGGCAGGGTTATCGGGGTTGATATGACGGAGGAGATGGTAGATAAGGCCAAAAGTATCGCCAGGGATCACGGCTACCACAATGTTGAGTTTCACCTGGGTGAAATTGAGAAACTCCCAGTCGAGGATGAATCTGTGGATGCGATTATCAGCAACTGCGTTATCAATCTCTCACCGGATAAATCTAAAGTCTTCTGGGAAGCTTACCGAGCCCTGAAGCCCGGCGGAAGGCTCACAGTTTCTGATATTGTCTCGGAAGGAGCGCTCCCTAATGAGACAAAGACTGACTCGAATGCCTGGGCGTGTTGTATCGGCGGGGCTTTGGAACACCAAGAATACCTGAGAGAGATAAAGGAAGCCGGCTTTGAGGATGTGCAGGTGCTGTCCAGCAAGGAGTTTTATATAGAAGGCGAGGGAAGCCAAGCACTGACGAAGCTTCTGAGCATTACCGTGAAGGCGTATAAGAGAGCGTAGTAAGACCTTTCATCATAGCTTTCTGAGCTTGGCTATTTACGGGCGGAGCGTCTAGGAATTTACTGTCTCCTGGGTTGCCTTGACAAGCAAGCCCTGTGTGGGTACAGTATATGCATATATTCAAATATAAGGATAACCCTACCTATTTGATGGCAATGAGAGATTTTGCGAAGTTGTTTAAAGCTCTGTCTGATGAGACCAGGATTAGAATTCTGAAAGTCCTCTTAGAAAGGGAGTGCTGTGTCTGTGAGGTTATGCAGGCGTTAGACATCTCTCAGTCCCGCGCTTCGCGTAACCTGCGTGTCCTTGGAGATGCAGGCTTTGTCAAATCTAGAAGAGAGGGACTATGGATTGTTTACTCTATTGATGAGCAAAAAATGAACAGCTATACGGCCCCGCTAATCGAACTGCTCCGCGGCTCTCTTGTTAACGAGGAAATTATATTGCAGGACAGAGAGAGGTTAAGCCACGCTGTACGAGTTGGGCCGAGAGCGATACCCAAATAGGTTTCAGCAACTATGTTTGACCATGAGCATCAGGCTCCTAAAAAGCTAAAAACTTAAGGTCTAGTGTGCCGATGAATAATGACGTTGCTATTCAGGTGGTCAATTTGACCAAGTATTATGGTGAACTTCTGGCAGTTGACCACTTAAGCTTTACCGTCGGGAGGGGAGAGCTTTTTGGCTTTCTGGGGCCCAATGGTGCTGGCAAGACGACCACAGTCAGGATGTTGACGGGCGTGATAAGGGCAGATGAAGGGACGGCCTCAATCCTGGAATACAAGGCGGGCAGCCTGAAAGCCAAGCAGGTAACAGGAGTGGTACCAGAGATGGCAAATGCCTATGGTGACCTGTCCGGGTGGGGCAACCTCATGCTTATGGCTGAACTTTACGGAATTCCGGCTAGCGTGGCCCGAGAAAAAGGTACCAGCTTGATGCAGGACATGGGGCTTTACCCTCGAAAGGACAGTCTAGTAAAGACATATTCCAAGGGAATGAAGCAGCGCCTGATTTTGTGTATGGCATTGGTAAGCGACCCTGAAGTGCTATTCTTGGATGAGCCAACCTCTGGTCTGGATGTGCAGAGCGCCCGCTTTATCAAAGATCTACTTCAGAGTCTCAATGCCAAGGGTAAGACCATATTCCTCACCACCCATGATATGGATGAGGCAAACCAGCTCTGTGACCGGGTGGCCATCATCAACAAGGGGAAGATAGTAGCCATAGATGCTCCGGAAAAGCTGAGGATGGCCACGAGCAGCATGCATTCGATTGAGGTCAGCTTTGATAATGTGGTGAGCCCTGAAGCCTTGGCGAATATCCCTGGCGTGAACACTGTAAAGAAGCTGGGCGACAAGTACCGGCTGTACACCGCCAACCCCGGGGAACTAGTTGTGTCCCTAGCCAACTACTCCAGCTCACATGGTCTGAACGTGATATCCCTTAATATACTTGTTCCCTCCCTGGAAGATGCCTTTGTGGCGCTGACTGAGAAGGAGGCTGAGCATGCCTGAGACGGCTTTAGTGAGAGAGCAGATGCGTCGCTCCTTGGTAATAGCACGCAAGGATATCCGCATCTATTATTCCAAGGGACCGGTAATAATCTTTGGTGTCCTCTTCCCTGTTTTCCTGTTCCTCTCCTTCACCATTGGCAGACATCTCTCTGTTGATTTCATGATACCCGGACTCCTAGGGATGATTCTCTTCTTTACCGCCACCTCAATTTCACCGATAGTAGTGCCCTGGGAAGCACAGGCACGAACACTTGAACGTCTGATGTCCTGCCCGGTGAGGATTGAGACCATCATAATAGGGGACATCCTGGCTTCTTTTGCCTTCGGGACCGGTATCTCTCTGGTGCCCATTATCCTTGGCCTTTTTCTAGGAGTCACAATATCAAGCCCGTTAATCTTTGCCATAGCAGTCATTCTGGCAGCCTTCTGCTTTGCCTCTTTGGGCACTGTTTTCTCTATTCCTCCCACCAACATGCCATCTACAGTCAACATGATTTCCTCAGTGGTCAAGTTTCCGGTGGTATTTATCAGCGGCATCTTTATACCGCTGGACGAATTGCCCACCTGGGGGCAGGCTGTTGCCTATATTTCACCCCTGACTTATTTTACCGACATCGCCAGATACAGTATCCAAGGGCGAGGCCACCTGCCCGTAGCTGTGGATCTTCTAGTTTTGCTGGCTTTCACCGCTCTTTTTCTAGTGGTGGCCATGAAGCTACACCAGAAGACAATGCCCAGGAGAATATGATATGAGTCTGGAGAAAACTGGAGATGAAAATGGGAGCGGAGCAAAAGTACGACCTTCACCATTTCCTAGAATTTATACCTGGTGATAAAGTAAAGAAAGACATATTCAAGGGAAGGCACTTCAACGTAGTGGTCATATGTTTAGACGATGGGTATGAAATACCTCCTCACCATGAGCCTTATGATGTCTTCTTCTATGTGGTATCAGGTAGAGGCGTCTTCACCGCCGGCGCAAAACAGTGGGATGCTGAACCAGGCACGATGATCTTCGCTCCTGCCGGTGTTAGAGGCATAAAATGCCTTAGCCGGCTGACTGTTCTGGACATCCAAGAGCCGCATTAAATAAGATGAGATGGCTTGACAATCAAGATCTTCCGGGATAAAATGCTTAATTTAATGCGGATATTCGAATATATGCATATAACAAGGCCCAACAATGAGAGATTTCACGAAGTTGTTTAAAGCTCTGTCTGATGAGACCAGGATTAGAATCTTGAAAGTCCTCCTGGAAAGAGAGTGCTGTGTCTGTGAGGTTAGGCAGTCATTGGACATCTCTCAGTCCCGCGCTTCGCGCAACCTGCGTATCCTTGAAGATGCTGGCTTTATTAAATTCAGGAGAGACGGGCTATGGATGATTTATTCTATCGCTGAGCAAACGACCAGTAACTATACTGCGCCCCTAATTGAAATGCTCCGCGGTTCCCTTGTTAATGAGGAAATTATTTTGCAGGACGGGGAAAGGTTAAGCCACGCTGTACGAGTTGGCCCAAGGGCGATACCCAGATAATTTTGCGGCAGTTATATGCGCTTATGCGTAGTTGGGAAAGGAATTTAAGACATGTCATTAGTTATTGAACTTCTTAAAGGTGGTGTGGCTACTCTCAAGGATTATCTCCTGGTTCATCTTCCCTTTGTGGTGCCAGCTTTCTTCTTAGCCGGGGCACTCTATGCACTTTTCCCCAAAGAGAAAATCCTCCGCTACCTCGGGCCACACTCACCAAAGTATATCTCCTATCCTATGTCAGTTGCGGCTGGACTGTGCCTGGCTGTTTGCTCCTGTACTATTCTGCCGCTCTTTGCCGGAATACGGAAAAGCGGGGCCGGCCTTGGACCAGCGATTGTCTTTCTTTATACTGCCCCGGCTACCAATATCCTGGCCGTCATCTATACCTCAGCGCTGATTGGTGTAGACGTTGCTCTGGCCCGAATTATCCTTTCTGTCAGCTTTGCTGTCATCATCGGCACCAGCATGAACGCTCTATTCCCTGACAAAATATCTGGCAATGCACCTGATGTGGCAGCAGGACAGGCCTTTCCCCTGGCTGGGAATAGCCCTACCTCCAAGTGGCTCTGGGTGTTCTTCGGGCTTCTTCTTGCCGTCTTACTGTGGGGAGCTTCACCCGCGATACACGTTCTTAAAGTGAAATTGATTGGACTTGCTCCGCTCTTGATAGCGCTTATATTTGTAGCGCGGCGTGCATTAAGTCGAGATAACGTGCTGAGCTGGATGAGGGAAACATGGGTTTTTGTCCGCACGATTGTTCCCCTGTTGCTAGTGGGTGTTTTTGTGGCAGGTATGCTTCGGGTAGTCATCCCGGCCGAGTTCGTCAGTCAGCATTTCGGAGGTACAACGGTGGGGGCAACATTCGCAGCAGTCCTGTTCGGGGTTGTCGCTTACTTCCCAACGCTGGTGGAAGTGCCCATGGCACGTTTGTTTTTAGACCTTGGCATGGGGAGAGGACCTCTGCTGGCTTACTTACTTTCTGACCCGGTGATTTCACTGCCCAGCATACTTGTCATTCGGCGGTTAATTGGAAACAGGAGGCTTTTCTGGTATGTAGCCATAATAATAGTATGTTGTACCGCGGCGGGATTGATATATGGTTTTGTCACCAGCTTATAGGGCTCGGAACGTGAGGAGGGAAAGTTAGTTTTAGGAAATTGAAAAGGAGGCACAAGAATGAACATAAAAATTTTAGGGACTGGATGTGCCAGATGTCACCAGTTGGAAAAGACCACCAGAGAGGTGGTGAAAGAGCTGGGCATTAATGCCACTATAGAAGAGGTCAAGGATATCAACAAACTAGTGGAGTATGCAGTCCTGACCACTCCTGGATTGGTAATTAACGAAGAGCTGGTCTGCGCCGGTCGAGTGCCCACCAAGGCCGAGCTTACCCAGTTAATTGCCAACGCCTTAACCAGAGAGGATAAAAACAAAAGATAGAAGATGAATCTCGCTACAGGAGCCGTGCAAATAGACAAGGAGGTAAAAATGGCAGGCGAGAAACCATGCTGTCCAGCAGCGGCGGCAAGGATGGTAAAGAAACTGGCCTTGCCCGGCGGTGAAGTTGGTATTGTGAACCTGGAGAACGTTCTCAGGGAAGTTGCTGACCTGAAGCTAGCTGATGATGAAACTATCAAAAGGGAGTTACTCAAGAGGGTTAAAATCTACAACTATGTTGCGCCTGGTGCCGATGATAATTACTCGAAGGCGCTGCTTGGTGAATACAAAAGGCTATTTGGGAGGCGAGTGTGAACTTATCTATAAGAGAACTCGAAAACAGACTTAAGGTCGCCCAAGGCAAGTTTGAGCTCTTAAGGTTACGGGAGGATATTACTACGTTTATGGAGAGTCCTCAATTCCAGCAATTTTCGCAGAGCGATAAGAATCGTGTGGAAGATTTACTTGTAGAGGTGCTAGCCAAGGAAGAGCAGTACAAAGGATGCGACCCTTTGAGAACTATCCTCGGCTACTAAAGGAGCCAAAGTGCAACCCTTCAAATTGAAGTCAAGAGGAAAAATAAAATAAGGAGGTAAACAACGGCAGAAATGAAAGAATGGGAAGAGGGAATGAAGACACACGAGAACGTTATATTCTCGTGCTATGGAGGCTTATCAAATACCGGCATAACCAGCGCCCTGGCTTGCCTGGAAGCGGTCAAGGAGTTGGGCCTGGAGAAGGTGGCTATCGGGTGTTTAGCTGGATTGCCGCTCGGGGTGAAGCCGGTGGTGGGCAAGACGAAAGCAGCGAAAAAGGTCCTTACTGTAGATGGCTGCCCCTTTGAATGCGCCAGAAAGACTGTTGAGCAGTCGGGCTTCAAGCCAACCAAGAGCATTGTGCTCACCAGGGATATAGGCATGAAGAAGAAAGCTCTGCACGAGGACATTGGGCAGAACATTAAGCGAGTTATGGAGTACGTCTCTGATGATGAAGTGAAAAGGGCAAAAGAGCTTATCATAAAAACTATACTTGAAAAATGAACAGAATTGCCAAATTACCCACTGTCCTCTTTGTCTGTGTTCACAACTCTGGCCGTAGTCAGATGGCGGAGGCTTTCTTCAACCGACTTGCAAAAGGGAAAGCTCAGGCACTTTCAGCAGGCACAGAACCTGATGATGCTGTTGACCCTGTAGTGGTCGAGGCCATGCAAGAGGTGGGAATTGATATAAGCGGCAATAGGCCAAAGGCACTCACGTTCCAGATGCTGGAACAAGCAGGTAGAGTGATCACCATGGGCTGCGGCGTGGAAGGGGTATGCCCAGCCACCTTCGTAGAGACTGAGGAATGGGACTTGGAAGACCCTAGAGGCAAGCCTTTATCAGAGGTGAGAAGAATAAGAGACGAGATAAAGGCCAGAGTGGTGGACCTCGTTAATAAGCTGGAGTGATGGGAAGGAGTGAGGTTATGCTGCTTAAAGACTGTAGCATAGATAAGCAAAGGAAAGTAACAATATGAAGAAAGAAGAACATGTCCCAGAGAACGCAATCTTCTGTTGCTTTGGCTGCATGTCCAGCGTTGGCACGCTGACCGGTGTGGCGACGCTAGAAGCTTATAGGAAGCTAGACAAGGAGAAGAATGGCCTATTTTGTACATCGGCCATAGCGGCTGAAGTGCCCAAGCACAGAAAAACAACCGAGAAAGCCAAGACCATAATTGCCATAGATGGCTGTTATAACAAATGCACAAAGAAGATTCTGGAAAAGGAAGGCATTAAGATAGACAAATACCTTAACCTGCTGCTTGACCTGAAAATACCCAAAATAGGGCCGTTCAAGCCCTTCGACTATAAAGAAGAAGACCTGGAGAGGACGGTAAATGAAATAATTAAACTGTGTAAGGAGGCAGAATGAAGGTTACAATTGTATTAGATGGTGGTCTGAAGTCATGCTGCACGGCATATCCTCCAGAGTCTGTGCGTGAGATGGTGGAAAGCTGGCTCAAGGAGGCAGGCGAGGTCGAGGTGATAGATAAACAACAGGGGAATTGGAGCCCGGATGTTCTAGCTTCTGTCGCGGAGAAATATTTCGGTGATGGGATTTATCCTTTAGTCTACTGTGGGGACGCCCTGGCGACCATCGGCTACCTCCCTGACGCAGATACTCTGGTAGCGATGGCCACCAACCAGGCGAACTTCGGCGTAACCGAGGAGGATATCAGGGAAGCGGCTAAAAGGTACGGGCTCCTGAAGGAGGAATAAAAATGTTCACGAAAATTCGTAAAAAGGAGGATAAAGAACATGACTAGTCAACATATTCCCCCGGAATGGGCATTTGAGTTTCACGGTCACCGTTGTCCGTTTATGCCCATTGGTTACCGGATGGGCAAGCTGGCAATGGAATATCTCGGCGTAGAACGTGAGAAAGACCATGGCTTCTTTGTATTTCCTGAAATCGGTGAAGGACACCCCCAGACCTGTATGGTAGATGGGATACAAATAGCCACTGGTGCCACCTATGGCAAGGTGCTCATGGCCAAGACTTTCTACGGCAAACTCGCGGCTACTTTCTATCATCCACAGAAGGGTGCTGTGCGTTACTCTCTCACACCTGATTTCATAGACGAGATGGGTAAATATGAGTTTTTTGTATATCGCAAAAAGGGAGTTGAGCCATCTCAGATTCCACAACCAGTTACAGAAGAGGTCATTAACTGGGTATATGAGCAATCAGATGATTTTATGTTTAAGGTTGAACCTAAACCCGATTTCAAGTTCTCACCGGCTAAAGGCTCATTCAATAAAGCCAAATGCAGCATTTGTGGTGAATACGTATTTGAGAGATATCTACGCCAAAAGGACGGACAATTTGTATGCGTTCCCTGCTCTGGTTACGCACGGTAACCCAGCAAGGAGTAATAAGATGTCAGTGGCAGTTCTGGTCATTGCTTGCTTGGCTGTGATGGCACTGGCCGTGCCGTTCTCCATGGTAGGACAGGGTGGAGGGTCCACGTATGTTCCGATACTGGTGACTGCTGGTATGGGCATGCATGAGGCCTCCACTACTAGCCTGTTCATGATCATGCTGGCGAGTATCTCCGCCACCCTTGTCTTTGGTCGGAAGAGAACGGTTGATTGGAAGCTACTTTTTTCTCTAGCTCCTCTCGCCATTCTGGGTTCTTTCTTCGGCGGGTATGTTGCCCAGTGGGTAAGTGCTCCAATTTTGAAGGTTATCTTTGCTATTGTGCTCGGTCTTGTCGCTTTCTTCATGCTCCGTCCGGCCACTGAGGGACGGAGCCCAAGCTTTATGCCGCAGTGGATGCCTTGGGACAGAACCTGTGGGGAATATCAGTACCAGATATCAATGGGGGTGCTGCTTCCCGCCATCGCGGTAGCCGGCTTTGTGGCAGGCCTGATAGGGGTTGGGGGAGGTCTGTTTCTCCTGCCCATGCTGGTGCTGCTATTTGGGTGCCCGATGCGTATTGCTATTGGGGTCTCCACCACTTACGTTGGGATTACTGCCCTCCCTGGTTTTGTCGGCCATCTTGCTGGAGGTGACCCTTTTAACATCTGGGTTGCCCTCCCTCTGGCAGCGGCGGCTTTTGCCGGTGCCAGGCTCGGGCCCATCATTTCACTCAGGACAAGTGTGACGAGACTGCGGGTGATACTGGCTATCATCCTCATCGCCCTCGCCGCGTGGATGGTGGTGAAGGTGTTTATCTGATTTATCTGAGTGGAATAGCAGGGGGATTATACATAAGGGATAGACGCAAATGAAGGCGATATTGACATATGCCAAGTTTGTCAGAGAGAAGTATACCTACATAATCCTGACCACGCTGGTTATTGCCGTGGTAGTGGGGCTTTTCACCCCCAGCCCCGGTCTTTTCATTCGCCAGTTTAATACTCCGCTGATTGTAATCCTCATAGCGGCCATGAGCTTTACTATTACCTTCAGCAACCTGGGAATGGCAGCCAGGGACTGGAAAGGGGCTCTCTTTGGGCTGGTGCTGAACTTCCTTTTTGCCCCTTTTTTGTGCTGGATTCTGGCTTCGCTGCTACTGTCCGGTCATTCCGACTTAGCCACCGGCCTCATTCTAATCGGAGTCGTCCCCTGCGCTGGCATGGCCATGATGTGGACTGGCCTCCTCAAGGGGGATGTTCCCCTGGCTATTGTGATTGAGGCAATCACCATGCTCCTGGCACCCTTTGTTATTCCTCCCCTCATGTCCCTGTTCGCCGGCGAGTTCGTCACCGTCAATACCTCGGCAATGTTTCAGCAGCTTATCTACACCGTGCTCCTGCCTGTGCTGGGTGGCGTTGCCTTAAGGGAACTTTTAGGAAGGCGGGTTAACGTTCAGAAATACCTGCCGATAATGCCGGCTATATCCGCTACTATGGCTGTGTTGCTGATGTTCATGGCGATTAATACCAACATCTCGCCAATCATGAAAAACTTAAGCTTGGTAGCACCTCTGGTGGTATCCACTATTCTGATCTTTCCCATCTTGTTTATCGTAGGACGTCTGGCAAGTGTTAAGCTCTTCCCCACAGGCACTAGTATCGCCATTACTTACTCCTCCGGGATGAAGAATCTTCCTCTTGCCATAGGCATAGCGGCAATGAGTTTTAAAGGTCTTGTGACCCTGCCGATAGCAGTAGGCTTTGCCTTTCAGATGGTGACCGCTGTTACTTTTTATCAGATATTTCGTCGAGCCAGCACAGCAAAGCGCTTAGAGTAGGAGGTGAGTTATGCTTCTCCGTGAGTATAAGATAACCAAAGTTAGCCGTAGCTTCTGCCATCCAGAATGGATTGCGGTAGCAGCCGAGCTTAGCGATGATATCAGCAAGGTTTTTCCTTACCTTAATGCTGTCGTTAAAAATGCCGTATATACTCCTGAAGCCCAAAACCTCAACTTCAAAGTAGACGCAGGGGTCGTAAGCCTTATGCCCCGCGAGATGAGTGTGGGACAGGTGGAATGTGAGGAGGACGGTATAAAGCTTCTGGATTATGTCAAGAAACTGATAAATGATACCTGGGAGAAGCGAGCAAGCATCACCCCTATCTATGAGAGGAAAGGCGAGATAAAGGCGAAGGATGTACTTCAGTATCTGCCCAAGACCAACTGTCGCGATTGTGGACTGCCTACATGCTTTGCTTTTGCCGTAGCTTTGCTGAAGGGGCAAAAACACTTGAGTGACTGCCCCGCTTTAAATAAACCAGAATTTGCTCAGGATAAGGAAGCACTGGCCAGGCTGCTTCAGATGGTTGGTTCGGAGGAGGTAGCAAAGTGACTAAAGCAACCAGGAACAAACAAAAAAAGGACAAGGCAACTAAGAGTAAAGTAACCAAGATTCTATGGATTGTATGCCCTATCGTTCTTGTAGGCTTAGCCGTATGGCTGATATTAGCTTACGGGACGTCATCTGCGACGCCCCCACCTTCAAACAATTCTACAGGTCTGGCTGAGAGGGTTGACATTGTTTACTTTCACCCTACACGGCGCTGCTCTTCCTGTATATGGCTGGAGGCAGGGACAAACTATACGGTGAACACTTACTTCGCGGATGAGCTGGATAGTGGCAAACTGACTTTCCAGGTGATAAATATAGACGATGAAGCAAACTCCGACATTATCGAAAAATACGGTGCCTTCACCTCGTCGCTGTTCATCAATATTGTAAAGGACGGCGCTGACCATATTGAGCAGGCAACGGAAGTCTATTACCTTATCGGCAGGGAGGAGGCGTTTGTCACAGCATTGAAGAGCAAAATTGAGAAATGCCTCAACGGAGAGACCTGATGGATTTGATTGGCGCCATGGCAAGTTCCAACATCCCGGTCCTGTCAGCCCTGGTTCTGGGGCTGATGACTGCCATCAGTCCCTGTCCTCTGGCTACCAACATTGCTGCCCTGGGATATGTCAGCCGCAGGGTGACAGAGCGCAGATATGCTGTCCTAACCGGATTGCTCTATACGCTGGGGCGTATGTTTTCTTATTCTGTCATCGGCGTTCTGATAATCGTGGCTGGCCTTGAGATTCCTGGGGTCGCCACATTTCTTCAGGATTTCGGCGAGCAAGTGCTGGGGCCACTTCTGATAGTGGTAGGAGTGATAATGCTGACTATAAACAAGATTTCCCTTAGTTTGGGAGGAGGGAAGCTGTCTTCAATAGGAGCAAAGGTCGCCGACTGGGGGATGATAGGGGGATTCCTGCTAGGTGCCCTGTTTGCCCTTGCCTTTTGCCCTTATAGCGCACTCCTGTTCTTTGGAGTATTGATACCTTTGGCCCTTAAATCCGCTGGCGGCGTGGCACTCCCTGCGGTATATGCCATCGGCACAGGACTACCTGTTTTAGTATTCGGCGTGCTTATATCCCTCGGTGTAGCCAGAGTTTCCACCTGGCTTAACGCGGTCACCCGCGCCGAGAAAATCATTCGTGTGGCAGTCTCCATCATCTTCATAGGTGTGGGAATATACCTTGTCGTGCTCTGGATACAGGCTTGAACGAAAGAGGCTTCAGAAGGGAGAAACTAATGAACAAAAAAAGATGTCTAGCAATTATGGTGGCGGCAGTACTGTTCTTGGCTTCATCTTGCGAGCCGGCCAACCATCAGCCAACTATCAACAGTCTGGAAGCTGAGGGAGACTGGACCACTCCCTCGGGTAGTCTCCAGGTGACGTGTACTGCTACAGACCCTGATGGCGACGAGCTGAGTTATGAGTGGTCAGTGAATGGAGGTAATATTACCGGGACAGGCGCGGTTGTAAACTGGACTGCTCCCCAAGAAGTTGGAGTATACGACATCACAGTTGTGGTGAAGGATGGCTACGGTGGCTCAGCTACGAAAACGCTGCCTATTGTGGTGACAGTGCAACCACCCATTATCGAAGACTTGCTTGTCACGAAGGATCGTTACGGACATTGCTACCTGCTGGCATATTCATGGGGATATAAAGTCGGGAAAGGACAAAAGTATGATATTGAGTGCATTGCTTCAAACACGAGCGGCGAACCGGTTTATGATTGGTCCTGCGATGACGGCGAAATTTCCGGGGAAGGCTCTATGATTACCTGGATTGCCCCAAATAAGACGTCCGTTGAAGTTACAGTCATGGTAATAGTGTCTGATGTTGCTGGCAATAGGGTGGGTAAGAGCATAGTTTTCAGGGTGCCGTCTTGTACATGTGGTTTTTAGATAAAATTAGTGGATAAATGGCAGCTCTAGCTAAAAGCATGGTCTTCCCAGTGGCGACCTGCTCACCATGGGCCTTTCAGATATGCTTCAAACAGAGAATATGGGCATGAAAAAGAAAGCTCTGCCCGGGGAAGACATTGGGCAGGACATTAAGGGAGTCATGGAGTACGTCTCCGACGATGAGGTGCAAAAGACAAAAGAGCTTATCATGAAGATTGTATTAGAGGAGTGAGCATTAGAAAGGCTCTGAAGTAGGGTAAAGGTTTTATGGCGCAAGAGAACAGGCTTCCCTTACTGGATCGACTCCTTACACTCTGGATTTTCCTGGCGATGGGCTTGGGGGTGGGGCTGGGGTATCTTGTCCCGCAGGTAGCTGATTTTATTGGCCTCTTTCAGGTAGATACCACTTCAATCCCTATCGCTATAGGGCTCATCCTGATGATGTACCCACCTCTGGCTAAGGTGAGGTATGAGGAGATGGGGCGGGTGTTCCGCGACTGGCGTGTGCTGGGGCTGTCTCTGGTACAGAACTATATTATCGGCCCGGTGCTCATGTTCCTCCTTGCCATCCTCTTCCTCGGTTTTATATGGCCATATCCTGACTACATGATTGGTCTTATTATGATCGGCCTGGCACGCTGCATCGCCATGGTTATTGTCTGGAACCAGTTAGCCAAGGGGGATACCGAGTATGCCGCGGGACTGGTGGCTTTGAACTCAATCTTTCAAATAGTCTTCTACTCAGTCTATGCCTATATCTTCATCACAATACTGCCTGGTTGGTTCGGACTGGAGGGGTCGGTGGTGAAGGTCACCATGGGTGAAATTGCCAAGAGCGTGCTTATCTACCTTGGTATTCCCTTCTTCGGAGGCATGATTACCCGCTTCACATTGATAAAAGCAAAAGGACGCGAGTGGTACGAGAGCAAGTTTATCCCCAAGATAAGCCCAATCACATTGGCGGCTTTACTTTTTACCATTGTGGTGATGTTCTCCCTCAAGGGTGAACTTATCGTGCAAATACCGCTGGATGTGGTTCGCATCGCGGTTCCGCTCCTCATCTA
>Ga0315280_10002656_pt1 | contig 28632 bp, 28 predicted proteins | sample YL17G06_40_MG_FD_203697 | JGI IMG/M metagenome (GOLD analysis project Ga0315280, IMG submission 203697) | Sediment microbial communities from Yellowstone Lake, YNP, Wyoming, USA - YL17G06_40 | ecosystem: Environmental > Aquatic > Freshwater > Lake > Sediment | place: USA: Wyoming | collected... | reverse complement strand
CGCAAACAATTCAGGCTGGACGGGAAGGGCAATGAAGATCCTGGCCCTCAGCGACCAGGTGGTCGAGCACCTGTACAGTCCCTTCGTCAAAGAGCGCTTCGGCGACGTGGACCTGGTCGTGGGCTGCGGAGACCTGCCCGACTTTTACCTCGACTACATTGTGTCAATGCTAAGCGTGCCACTCACCCTCGTCCCGGGCAATCATGATCGTCCGGCGGACCCCTCGAGTTCCGACTTCGTGCCCGAAGGTCGCCACGGCCGCAGGGGACTCGCCAACATCGACGGGACGGTCGTGGAAGAACATGGGCTGCTCCTGGCCGGTCTGGGGGGAAGCATCCGGTACCGGCCGGATGGCGTCCACCAGTACACACAGACCCAAATGGCGCGCCGGGCCCTGGCGCTGACCCCGCGCCTGTACTGGAATCGCGTCCGCCACGGGCGCTTCCTGGATATCTTGATCACCCACGCCCCGCCGCGGGGGATCCACGACGCCGAGGATCCGGCGCATGTGGGCTTCGAGGCGTTCAACACGTTGATCGCCCGCTTCCGCCCGCGCTACCTGCTGCATGGCCATTCCCACGTGTACCGGCGCGGCGCCATCACCACCACCCAGGTGGGCCCGACCACCATCGTCAACGTGTATCCATACCGCGTGATCGAGGTCGACATCATCCATGGTTGATGAGATAGACTCGCGCGTGCACGCCGATTTTGCCCGTGTCCGCTCCCGCGCCTTCCTCAAGGACGTGCTGGCCCTGTTTTCCGGCAAGCGGGACGGCCTGCTGTCGTACGACCAAGTCAAGGAGAAGCTCCGCATCGGCGGACCGATCTACCGGGGGGTCCGCACCGTGGAGGTTGCCAAGATCGTCGGCAGCGTGAACCGGTACCGGGACTTCGATCGGGCCTTCCTCCCCACGCGCAACAGCCTCGCCCCGCGCTGGCAGCGCGTGGACCGCGCCTTCTACGAGGACGTCAGCCTGCCGCCCGTGGTTCTGTACAAGGTGGGTGAGGTGTACTTCGTGGTGGACGGACATCACCGGGTTTCCGTGGCCAGGGAACAGGGACAGGAATTCATCGAGGCCGAGGTCCGCGAGTGCCGGGTCAAGGTGCCGGTGGGCCCCGACCTGCAGCCGGAAGATCTGGAGATCCTGGGGGCCAAGGTGGAATTCCTCGAGCGCACCGGTCTGGACCGCCTGCGGCCCGAGGCCAGGATTGAACTCACCGTGCCCGACGGGTACAGCCGCATGCTGGAGCACATCGCGGTCCACGGCTACTTCATGGGTCTGGATCAGCGGCGGGACATCCCCGAGGAAGAGGCGGTCGCCCACTGGTATGATAGGGTGTACCTGCCCATCGTCGAGGTCATCCGCCGGCGCGGCGTCCTGGAGGAATTCCCGGACCGCACGGAGGGAGACCTGTACCTGTGGGTGCTGGACCACCAGCAGTTCCTGCACGACCACGGCAAGGAACTCTCCCCACCGGAGGAGGCGGCCGAAGAGTATGTGGAGCGGCTGGAGCAGGCCCCTCAGCGGCTCAGTGAATTGTGAATTCCTTCTTGTTCTTGCCATGAGGAGGTCGTCATGAGCTTCGATGTTTCCGAAAAGCTGGCCCTGCACGGCGGCCCCAAGGCCAAGCGCACCCCGTTTTCCCAGGGCAAGCGCCATGGGGAGCTGGAGAAGCGCTACCTGTCGGAGGTCATCGACGCCGACATGCTCTTCTACTTCTTCGGCAGCAAGGTGCGCGAGTTCGAGAAGCGCTTTGCGCAGATGTACAGCATGAAGCACTGCATCGCGTGCTCCAGCGGGACGGCGGCCGTCCACATGGCGGTGGCGGCACTGCAGCTCCCGCTGGGGAGCGAGGTGATCACCTCCGCCATCACCGACATGGGCTCCCTGACCGGGGTCCTGTACCAGGGGTTGGTGCCCGTCTTCGCGGACGTCGAGCCGGATACCCTCAACCTGAGCCCGGCGTCGGTCCGGGCCCGCATCACAGACCGGACCAAGGCCATCCTGGTCGTCCACCACAGCGGCCTGGCCGCGGATATGGACGCGTTCCTGAGGATCGGAGCGGAAGCCGGCCTTCCCGTCGTCGAGGACTGCGCCCAGGCCTACTACTGCTCCTACCAGGGGAAGCTGGCCGGGACCATGGGGGCCATCAGCGCCTTCTCGCTGAATCACTTCAAGCACATCACGTGCGGCTCGGGCGGGATGGTGCTGACGAACGATGACCAGCTCCGCTATCGCGCCTCCCTGTTCCTCGACAAGTGCTTCCAGCGCGAGGAGGGGATCCGCAACCCCTTCTTCCTGGCGCCGAACTATCAGATGACCGAGCTCCAGGGGGCGGTGGCCCTGGCCCAACTGGAGAAGGTCGAGGGGATCGTGGAGAGCCGGAACCGCCTGGGCGCCCGGCTGAACCAGCTCCTGTCCGGGATTCCCGGCGTGACTCCACAGCCGATCCCCGCCGGACGGAAGCACGCCTTCTTCCTCTACCTGTTCAGGCTGGACCTGAAGGCGCTCCACGGCACGGCCGCGGAGTTTTCCGAGGCGCTGAACGCGGAGGGGATCCCCAACAAGGCCCACCTCATCACCGGCGGCCGGCCTGTGTACCTGTACGACATCTTCCGGAATCGCTCGGCCTTCCCGGGGAGCACCTTCCCCTTCACCCGTCCCGACGGCACGGGGCGGGCCTACAAGGCGGGCGATTGTCCGGTGGCCGAGGATGCCTTCAACTGCTGGATCACCATGAACATCTACGAGCATTACTCCGCGCTGGACATGGAAGAGGTCGCGCACGGCATCGGCAAGGTGGCTCATTTCTTCCGCGCCCGCAGTCGTTGAGCGGCAGAGGTGGGAAGGGGACAGGCGTTTCTTCACGTGGGACCATGCGAACGGAGGTCAGCCCATGACTAGCCAGCAGGCCGAGCAGGAAATTCGCCAGCGCGAAACCCGCCGCTTCGAGGCCCTCGTCCGGGGCGACACGGCGTCGCTCGAGGAGATCATGGCGGACGATGCGATCTACACGCACGCCACCGGAGTAGTCGAGACCAAGGCGGAATATCTCGCCAAGATGAAGTCCGGCGAGGTCACGTACGAGTCCTTCGTCCCCGAGGAGCTCCGGGTGCGCGTGTACGGCACGGCCGCCGTGCTCAACGGCATTGCCCGCGTCAAGGCCCACGTCGGGGGCGAGGTTCGCAACCTCCGCCTGCTTTTCACCGACGTGTACGTGAAGCAGGGAGAGCGCTGGCGGATGGTCGCCTGGCAGTCCACCCGGCTGCCGGAGAGCTAGCCCGAACGGCGATCAAGGATTTCTTGAACATTGCAGCAGTAATGGAAAACCTGCCATCGACGGGACCTCTCACCTCGATCCTCTCCCCCGTCGTGGGGGGAGAGGGGAGAGGGGAGGGTGAGGGGGCAAGCGGTCGAGTGGCGTTCCATCAGCTATGCAAGAGTCAATCAATCAAGGCTGAAGGGAAGTGTTTGATGCTCAAGGTCGGAGTCGTCGGGGTCGGGAGCATCGGGGGTGAGATCTGCCGGGCGATCGACGGGGGGATTGCGCAGGCCACGCTGGTGGGAATCGGCGACGTGGATCTGGCCAAAGCGGAGAATCTTGCTCGAAGCCTGAGAACACCCACCCCCGTTTTATCCCTGCCGGAGCTGATCAAGGCGTCGGACCTCGTGGTGGAGGCCGCTTCAAAGGCGGCCGCGCCGGCGATCATCCGAGAGGCCCTGGAGGGGTCGCGCGACGTGATGGTCATGAGCGTGGGCGGGCTCCTGGAATGTGCCGCCGATCTCGCGGCGTTGGCGACGCGTCAGGGAAAGAAACTGTACGTCCCCACCGGCGCGATCGCGGGGCTGGACGCCATCAAGGGCGCGATGGTGGGCCGCGTTTCGAAGGTGACCCTGACCACGCGGAAGCCCCCCCGAGGCTTGGAGGGGGCCCCGTACGTGGTGGAGAAGCGGATTGACCTGAAGGCTCTGAAAGAACCGACGGTCATTTTCTCGGGTCCCGCCAGAGAGGCCGTTCCCGCCTTTCCGGCCAACGTCAACGTGGCCGCGGCCTTGAGCCTGGCCGGGATCGGCGCCGACGGGACCGAGGTGCGGATCCTCGCCGATCCCACGTCCGACAAGAACATCCACGAGATCGAGGCGGAGGGAGAGTTCGGGAAACTCCTTGTCCGGATGGAGAACGTGCCGAGCCCCACCAATCCCAAGACCAGCCACATGGCCGCCCTCTCGGCCGTCGCGCTGCTCCGGAGGATCACCGCGTCCCTGGTGGTGGGAACCTAAGGCCTCCCCGCCTCTGCCATGATATCTCTCGTTCATTCACTCAAAAACGGGAGAAGAGGCCATGCCCTCGCCGAGCCAGACAATAGGCCAAGGACGCGGGATTCTGCGCTTCGTCGTTCACGAGCATAAGGCGACGCGGTTGCACTACGACTTCCGGTTGGAGATGGGCGGCGTGCTCAAATCGTGGGCCGTTCCCAAGGGGCCCTCGCTGAATCCGGCGGACAAGCGGCTGGCGGTGATGGTCGAGGACCATCCGGTGGAGTACATCGACTTTGAAGGCATCATTCCGGAAGGCAGCTACGGAGCCGGCCAGGTGGTCGTCTGGGACCAGGGGACCTACGAGGCCAACGAGCCTGGCGATCCCGAGGCGCAGCTCCGTTCCGGGAAGTTTGCGTTCACGCTGAAGGGAAAGAAGCTGAAGGGCGCCTTTACCCTCGCCCGATTCGCCAGGGGCCAGACCGGCAAGGAATGGCTCCTCATGAAGAAGAAGGACGGATACGCCGATCCGTCCTTCATGCTGAAGACCGAGCTCACTCCGGAGCGACTTACGAACCTGCGCGTCAGGGTCCCACCCTGCGAGACCTCGTAAGCAACCTAATTGGCGAGCGTGGCGACTTGGCGGTTGGCGTCTAGCCCAGCGCCCGGCCGCCGTCAACGATTATGACGTCGCCCGTCATGAACTCGCCGCGGGTTGCGAGGAAGAGGACGGCGTCCGCGATCTCCTCCGGCTTTCCCACTCGCTTGAGAGGCGCCGCCTGGCTCGCCTTCTCGGCTGTGGCCTCGAGATTCGGCCGGCCGACGTTCCACCGGGTCTCTGCGATGAAGCCGGGGGCGATCACGTTCACCCGGATCTCCGGCCCCAGGGTCCGCGCCAGGCACTTGCTCAGATGGATGACGGCCGCCTTGGAGGTCGCGTAGGCGATCGAACTTCCCCCCGGCAAGATGCCGGAGATCGACGCGATGTTGATGATCCGTCCGTGCCCTTGCTTCCGCATGGCCGGCACCACAGCACGGCAACAGAAGAACGTCCCCTTCACGTTGACGTTGTACAGGCGATCCCAAACGTCGTCGGTCAGTCTCTCCAGGTCGGGAAAGTCAACGAAGGCCGTGATGCCGGCGTTGTTCACCAGGACGTCGATGCGGCCGAAGCGTTCCAGGGTCTCCGCGACCATGGCCCGAACCTGCCGATCCTGGGCGACGTCCGCCCGGATCAGCAGGGGCTCGCCTCCCGCCTGTTTGACCAGGTTGGCCGTCTCCTCGGCCTCTCTTTGGGATTTCGAGTAGTTCACGACGACCTTGGCGCCCTCGCGCCCCAAGGCCACCGCGATGGCCCGGCCGATGCCCACGGCTGCGCCGGTCACAATCGCCACCTCGTCGGTCAGTTGCCCCATGGTTCCCTCCTGTCTACTTCTTCCATTCGGTGTGGAACGTCCCCTCGCGATCCACCCGCCGGTAGGTGTGCGCGCCGAAGTAATCGCGCTGGGCCTGGGTGAGGTTGGCGGGCAGGCGCTCACTGCGGTAGGCGTCGAAGTACGCCAGCGACGCGCTCAGGGCCAGGACCGGAATGCCCATGCCCACGGCCGCCTGCACGACGAACCGCCAGGCGGCCTGTCGGCTCTCCACCGCCCCGCGGAAGGCATTGTCCAGGAGGAGGTTCACCAGGCCCGGGTTCCTCCGGTACGCGGCCGTGATGTCGTCCAGCAGGGTCGCCCGGATGATGCAGCCTGCCCGCCAGATCTTGGCGATCTCACCCGGGCGCAGGTCGTACCCGTACTCCTCCGAGGCGATCCTGAGGAGCCCGAGTCCCTGGGCATAGGAGATGATCTTGCTGGCGTACAGGGCATCCCGCGCCGCGTCGATCAGGCGCCGCTTCTCGCCGGTGAACCGGATCTCCGGGCCGCGGATCAGGCGGCTGGCGCTCACCCGCTCCCGCTTGAGCGCCGAGATGATCCGGCTGTCCACGGCGGCGTTGATGGTCTGAAGCGGCGCCCCCACGTCCAGCGCGTTCTGGCTGGTCCACTTGCCGGTTCCCTTCTGTTGGGCTTCGTCCAGGATCAGGTCCACCAGCGGGCGTCCCGTCTCCCCGTCCACCGTGCGGCAGATGTCGGCCGTGATCTCGATGAGATAGGATCTCAGCTCGCCGGTGTTCCACTCCGCGAAGATGTCGTGCAGTTCCACCGCCGAGAGCCCCAGGCCGCGGTGCAGGAGGTCGTAGGTTTCGGCGATCAATTGCATATCGCCATATTCGATGCCGTTGTGCACCATCTTGACGTAGTGGCCGGCCCCCCGCGGTCCCATGTACTCCACACAGGGCTGGCCGTCCTCCGCCTCGGCCGCGATGGCGCGCAGGATCGGCGCGAGGTGTTCCCATGCCTCGCGCTGGCCGCCGGGCATGAGGCTCGGCCCCCACAGCGCTCCCTCCTCCCCGCCCGAGACGCCCATCCCGACGAAATGAAATCCCTCCACCTCCAGCTCTTCGTTGCGACGCTCGGTGTCCATGAAGAACGAGTTGCCGCCGTCCATCAGGATGTCACCCGGCGCGAGGTGCGGCGTCAGATGCGCGATGGCAGAATCCACCGCCTTGCCGGCCGGCACCATCATCAGGATGCGGCGGGGTTTCTCCAGCGCCGCCATCAACTCCGTGGGCGAGCTGGCGCCGATGATCGCCTTGCCGGCCGCCGGTCCAGTAAGAAACGCCCGGGTCTTGGCGACATCCAGATCATACCCGGCCACCGGGAACCCGTGGCGTTCCATGTTGAGGGCCAGGTTGTGGCCCATGACCCCCAGCCCGACCACGCCGATCTTGCACGCCATCGATGCCTCCTGCAACGCCCTGCTCTGCCGCCACAGGCCATGAGGGCATTGTTATCATGCTACAGTGTTTCGGGACACGGGCGCAAGGCCCGGACCGTGAGAGGTTCAGGAACTCTCAGACGCATTCGATTCCCGCTTGACGCCGCGCCCGGGGCTGCGACATACTCGCTGCCACCGGCGAGGTGGCTGCGGAACCGGTCGGCGCACGCCCGAGCAATTCGGTGCAGCGCCAGAGTCCGGAATCGAGATGTGGGTGAAGGGGCTCCGCAGACGTCGGAATGACTGCCAACTGAGCGGGCCGATCACATGACGACGAACCCGAGCGCAATGCCCCGGCCCGCCACCATCCCCGGCCCCGATCCCAACACGCGCCGTCCCCGCGTGAAGTTCCCGCCGGGGGCGTGCGACTGCCACGCCCACGTGTTCGGGCCGCAACGTCGCTTCCCCTACCTCCCGAACGCGGCCTACATCCCGCCGGATGCACTGCCGCAGGGCTACGCCAGTATGCTGACGACCATCGCTTGCCAGCGCGCCGTGCTGGTGCAGCCCAGCGTCTACGGCGCCGACAACCGGTGTATGGTTGCGGCGCTGACGTCCGGGGTCTTCAACTTCCGGGGCGTGGCGGTGGTCAGGGAGGACATCGGGGACGCGGAGCTGGAGGCGCTGCACCAGGCCGGCGTGCGCGGCGTGCGCATCAACGTCGCATCCAAGACCGCAGGGCTTACCGTGGAGCAGGCGCCGCGCCTCGCCGCACGGATCACACGGCTCGGCTGGCACCTGCAGTTTTTCCTCCGCATCGAGCAATCTCCCTCATTCGAGCGCGAGATCGCGGATCTGCCGGTTCCGTGCGTGATCGACCATTTCGGCCACGTGCATGCCGCCGACGGCGTGGGCTCCAAGGGATTTGAAACGCTGCTCAGGCTCGCCCGGCTGGCACACGTCTGGTTCAAGTTGACTGGTCCATATCGCATTTCCGAGCGACGGCCGCTCTACCCGGACGTGGCGCCGCTCGCGCAGGCGTTGGTTGCGGCGGCGCCCGATCGTTGCGTGTGGGGCACCGACTGGCCTCACCCCAACGCGGATCACATGCCGAACGACGGCGACCTCGCGGATGCCCTCGCCGAGTGGCTTCCCGATGCGGCCATCCGCCACAAGGTGCTGGTCGGAAACCCCGCCCGCCTCTACGACTTCGCCCGACCGGACCGGGCCAGTGGCAGGGGCGGATCCGGGGCATCCTAAGCACCGGTAGGCGAGATGGAAGGCGCACCCCGGATCGCGCACGGCGTCGGCGGGACGGCCCTCACCGCGGGCCCGCGGATCACATCCGCCGGCCGACTGCCTTCACAAACGGGCGGAGACCTCTCATGAGGCCCGCAAACTGCCTGGGGTCGAGCGACTGGTGGCCGTCGGAGAGGGCCTCCCGGGGATTGTGGTGCACCTCGACCAGGAGGCCGTCCGCGCCGCACGCCACGGCCGCCCTGGCCATGGGCGTCACGTACTCACGGACCCCCGTTCCATGGGATGGGTCCACGATGACCGGTAGATGGCTGTGGGTCTTGATGTGCGGAATGGCATTCAGGTCCAGCGTGTTCCGCGTCGCCGTCTCGAACGTTCGGATTCCCCGCTCGCACAGAATCACGTTGGGATTACCCTCCGAGAGGATGTACTCGGCGGCCAGCAGGAGGTCCTCGACGGACGCCGCCATGCCTCGCTTGAGGACGACGGGTTTCCGGCTCTGGCCCAACGCCCTGAGCAGGCGGAAATTCTGCATATTCCGCGCGCCGACCTGGAACGCAGAGGCGTAGCGTTCGACGGCGGCGACGTCCCCGACCTCGACCACCTCCGTGACAGCCGGCATCCCCAGTTTCTGTGAGACCTCGTGGAGGATCTGCAGGCCCTGCAATCCCAATCCCTGGAAACTGTACGGACTCGTCCGGGGCTTGTATGCCCCGCCACGCAGGCATTTGGCGCCCGCTCGCTTCACCGCCTGCGCGGTTAGAAGCATCTGCCGCGGGTCCTCCACCGCGCAGGGTCCGGCGATCACCGTGAAATGCCTTCCTCCCACGGGGACCCCGCCGATCCGGACGATCGTGTCCTTGGGGTGGACCTCCCGGCTGACCAGCTTGTACGGCGTGAGAACCGGGGAGACCCTCTCCACCAGGGGATGATTCTCGATGTGCAGCTTCCCGAGGATGCGCTCGTCGCCGATCGCCCCCAGCACGGTGCGCTCCGTCCCGGGCATATAGAGGGGCTTCAAGCCTACGGCCGCGATCTGGCGAAGGATCTCGTCCGCGTCCTTCTTGGTTGCCGCCGGCTTGAGGATGATAATCATGGGCGCCTCTTTCGTTCCCTCAGGGGTGTTGCCGGTCTGGACGTTTTCCGGTGGTAGCTCCCGACCCGCGATCGCTTAGGCGGCGCATTATAACACTCATTCCCTGCGTTTCTACTCCTTAATCGGCTTCCCCATCTCCGCCAGAACCGATAGATATGGCACCGAATCCATTCTGCCCTATAATTGCACCGTCGGGTCAGAAACCAAAGCCTTCCCCGATAGTCGTAGATGGGAGATAACCCATGCGTTTTGAGTTCGCCACAGCGACCCGTATCCTCTTCGGGCCAGGCAGCGTGACCGAGGTTGCCCCAGCGGCAGCCGCGCTGGGACGCCGGGCACTGCTGGTCACCGGTCGCAATGTCGAGCGTAGCGCGCCGCTGCGAGAGCGGTTGAACGCGCGGGGTGTTGTCGCCGTGACTCTTGCCGTTGCCGGCGAACCGACGGTGGGTATAGCCCGAGCCGGCGCTCAGCGGGCCCGCGAGACGGAGTGCGATCTGGTCATCGGCCTCGGCGGCGGCAGCGTGCTCGATACCGGAAAGGCGATCGCGGCGTTGCTCGCCAACGGCGCCGACCCTTTGGATTACGTCGAGGTTATCGGCCGAGGGCAGAGGCTCACCAAGCCTTCTGCGCCGTACATCGCCATCCCGACGACTGCGGGTACCGGCGCAGAAGTCACGCGCAACGCCGTGCTGGCCTCGCCTGAACACCGTGTCAAAGTCAGCCTTCGCAGCCCGCTCATGTTTCCGCGCCTGGCCGTGGTCGATCCTGAGCTGACGTACTCGCTGCCGCCCGCCGTCACCGCGAGCACGGGTCTGGATGCGCTTACGCAACTGATCGAGCCGTTCGTATCGAACAGCGCGACCCCGCTGACCGATGCCCTGTGCCGCCAGGGCATGCGGAGGGCGGCTTCCTCCCTGCGCCGGGCATATGAGAACGGAAGGGATGCGACCGCGCGGGAGGACATGGCCCTCGCCAGCCTGTTCGGCGGATTGGCGCTGGCAAACGCCAAGCTGGGCGCCGTGCACGGCTGCGCCTCACCGCTCGGCGGCCTCTTCCAGGCGCCGCACGGGGCGATCTGCGCCCGATTGCTGCCCCACGTCATGGAAACGAACGCGCGCGCCCTCCAGGCGCGCGCGGCCGGTTCCCCCGTGCTTGATCGCTACGCCGAGATCGCACGCATCGTGACCGGACGATTTGACGCAACGATCGCCGATGGCATCGAGTGGGTGCGGTCCTTGTGCGCCGACCTGGAGATCCCCGGCCTGAGCCGGTACGGGGTGACCGAGGCGGACATTCCAGCCGTGGTTGCCGAGGCGCAGAGAGCCAGCAGCACGAAGGGCAACCCGATCGTCCTGAGCGGCGGGGAATTGGCTGCCCGGCTCCGGCAGGCGCTGTAGGCATGTGCCCGTGCCATTCCCCGGAACGATGGGAGGGTGGGGTCAGACTCTTGCCTGCACGATCCCACGCTGACCGTTCACCAGCCAGGCGGGGTCTTCCGCCTGCAGTCGCTCTGCTTCCCCGGGCCGCAGCCCGACGATGATCTCTGCTTTCGGCGTGCGCAGCGCCGCGATCGGCGCGGGGAAGTAGCTCGTGGCCGACGCAAATGCTGTCGTTGGTGGCCAGTGAGCGTCCCCCAGCAGGCGCCGGTAGTTGGCGTCGCCTTTGACGAGAACCAGGTCCACGCCGGCCAGGGTGCTATGCAGGTCCTCGGGCAACTGGAAGAAGAACAAGCTCGTAGCGTAATGCCAGTGGGTAAAAAAGTGTAGGCGCCCGTTGGCGATGTGGGTCCGGAGGCGTCCGGCGAGCGACGCGGCGACGTCACCCTCCCGCTCCAGTGCGTCCAGCCCAGCAGTTACATCCTGGGGCATGGCATCGGACACGAAGAAGGGCTGCGGCTTCAGGTTGCTACGCTCATCGCCGGCTCCGGTGGGGCGCCCCAGGCGCGACGCCGCCTCGTAGCTGAGGTCCATCCGGTTCCCCCACAAGCTGGCGTGCAGCAACATCTCGAACCGAGCCGCGGGATCATCGGGCAAGCGCCGCAGGAGAGCCTTCGCCGCGTCCGGTGCCGCCTCCGGCACCAACTCGGTAGCTTTCTTCGAGCCAAAGGGATCCACGCCCTGCCAGGGACCGGGTTGGAAATAGCGCGTGCCCTCCAGCAGGCGACGGTAGAAGTAGGCCTCGGCCCAGTACCAAGGGACGTCCAACCAAGTGCGGCCGATGTAAGGAGCGGAGACCATATTCCAGAAGGCCCGGTCCGGCGCGTCCTCCCGCAGTTCGTGGATCACCCCGCCGGTGAGCTCGGCGTAAAGTGCGTCCATCGCCTCTCGAATATCGTCCGGGAAGGTGTTCAACGCGACGGTCTCCTGGACAATCCCTGGCACACGCTCCTTCAGTGTGTAGCGCGCGAAGGAGCCGGGCTCCGACGTCAGGATGGCTGGCGGGAGACCGACAAGATCAATCTGGAAGGATGGAATAAGAAACCTGCTCAAGACACACCTCCCCCCTTGCCTCGAATCGCCCCCATGCAGAGCAATCCACCTCTTCTATTGATGCTTGGAATCATCGGGAGTGCGCGCCTCGGCGACCGGCAGCAAGAGCATTCACGAACAACAAAGGGGATATTCCCTCCCGCTCTTGGCAAGGAAGTCCATCGGACATCGCCGGGGGGACTTTCCCGACCGCGGAAGATCGCACTGACCTCCTGGGATCCATTCGGCCAATCTCGCACCGCTTTTCCCAGTGACCATGCGGTCTCCAGGCCGGATTGAAGGCTGAGAGGCTTGCAGAGGGGGACGTCGAAGCCCCCACCGTCTCTGCCCTTAGCGACGGAAAGTCTTCGCTAGATTCGTAGCTCCCCTCCCTCCAGTACCGTGCGACCGTCCAGCCTCAGGGTCGGCCGGTACATCATCCCGTCGAAGTGGCAGGCGGCCTTCGTCGCCCCGCCGATATTGGCGCTGGCCCCGATGCCGATGTGCGCCGTCCCGAAGGCCCCGTGGTCCTGGGGCCACACGCCCGTGAGGAGGGGAATCGCGGGGTCCAGGCCAATGGCCGACTGCGCGACGTTGTAGACCGCCGCATCCCCCATCTCGGCCCACACCTTCCGGATCATGTCGGCCTCGGGACCCCCCTCCACCTTCACGATGTTCCCCGGTTTGACCGTGCAGCGCACCGGGGCCCGCAGCGGCCGCTCCCGCGGTGTCCCTAACCTTCCTCGCCTTCGTCAGGACTTCAGCGCCCCCGCGGTTATTCCCTGGACGAGCACCCGTTGGATGACCATGAAGATGAGGACGACAGGGAGGGTGGTGAGGACGCCACTCGCCATGATGCCGCCCCAGTTCGTCTGGCCGAAGAACGTCAGCAGCTCCGACAGGCTCAACTGGATCGTCTTCGCCCGCTCTGAACTGGTGAGGATCAGCGCATACTGGTAATCGTTCCAGGCGACGACGAAGGCGTAGAGCGAGGTGGCGGCAAGCCCGGGGAGGGTCAGCGGCAAGAGGATCCGGGAGAACGCCTGGACCGGGCTACATCCGTCCACCAGCGCCGCCTCCTCCAGCTCGCGGGGGAGGCTCCGGAAGAACCCGGCCATGAGCCAGATGCAGATGGGCAGCGTGAGCGACATGTAGACCAGGACCAGACCCGGGATCGTGTTCAGCAGCCTCAAGGTCGAGAGGATCCGGTAGAACGGAATCATCACCGGTGGTCCCTGGAACATGGGCGACAGCAGGAGCGCCAGGGCCAACGCCCGGCGCCCGGGGAAGGCATACCGGGCCATGGCGTAGCCGCCCATGGCGCCCAGCCCGGCCGTGAGGAGCGCCGTGGCCCCGGCCGCGAGCACCGTGTTCCAGAAGAAGATCCCGAGGTTTCCGCCCGTCGGTCCCAGCGCCCAGACATAATTCTTGAGCGTGGCTCCGTGCAGGCTCCAGTTGGGCGTCCGGGTGAAGATCTCGGTGGACGGCTTGAACGAGCTGACCACCAACCAGGCATACGGCGACAGCGTGAAGGCCATGACCAGGAGCAGGGCGGCGTACAGCCCCATGCGGCGCACGAGCCTTCTTCTCATGGCTCCCGCTCCTCCAGCCGCAGCATCCGGGCGTAGATAATGCAGACGAGCAGGATGACCAGGATGGAGAGCGTCGCCACGGCCGCCCCCGAGCCGAGCTGGAAGAAGACGAAACCCTTCGTGTAGACGTAGGTTGCCAGGACGCTCGTGGCGTATGCCGGCCCGCCCTCGGTGAGGACCCAGATCATCTGGAAGTTGTTCCAGGTGAGGACGAGCGCCACCAGGGTCACGATGCCGGCAACCGGCTTGAGCAGCGGCAGGGTGATGTACCAGAGTCGCTTGAAGCCGCTGGCGCCGTCCACATCGGCCGCCTCGTACACGTCCTGCGGGATCGTCTGCAGCCCGGCCAGGAGCATCAGGCACATGTAGGGGTAGCCCTTCCAGAGGCTTGCGAGCAGGATCGCCGGCCAGACGGCGACATCCTCACCCAGCCAGACGACGTACCGGTTCAGCAGGCCGACAACGTTCAGGTAGTAGTTCAGCAGTCCGTAGCTGCCATCATAGATCCAGCGCCAGATGATTCCCACCACCACGATGGGCGTGACCCACGGCACGAGCATGATGCCGCGCCAGAAGCCGCGCGCGGGCAGCCGCGCGTTCAGGATCAAGCCGGTGGCCAGGCCCAGGACGAACTGCAAGGCGGTGCTGCCGAATGTCCAGATGAACGTGTTCACCACGATGCGGCGGAAGTCGGCGTCGCTCCAGATCAGGTCCCGGAAGTTCTGGAGCCCGATGAATCGGGGAATCAGGGACTTCACCAGGTGCAGGTCGGTCACGCTGAGATAGAACACGTTCAGGATGGGATAGATCGTGAAGCCAACCAGGTAGGCGACACTGGGCAGCAGGAGGAGATACGGGGTTCGGTATCGGGACAGTGTCGTCCCGAGGCGCGACAGGGCTGACATGGCGTATCGGATGACAGGGGGGCTCGGGTCGTACCCGAGCCCCCCGGATGGTTGATCTATCCGCGCTTGATCTTGTCGATCTCCGCCTTGATGCGCTCGTAGGCCTGTTCAGGCGTCAGCTTGCCGTCAAGCATCTCGATCATGATCTTCTGGAAGGCGACCTCCATCTCCTCGCGGCGGAGGATCTTCCGCATCGGGACGCCGACGGGGTGGGCATTGGTCACGAAGTCGTTGATGATCCGCTTGTTGTCCTCCACCGCATCCGGGTAAAACCGCGCGGCCGCCTGCGCCAGCTTCCCCATGTCGATGTCCCGGCGCGCCGGCGTGTTCAGCATGGCCGACTCTTCCGTCAGGTTCTCAAGGCTGCAGAACAGGCTGAGGACCTTCCACGCTTGTTCCTTGTGCTTGCTGCCCTTGAACATGGCCCAACCGACGTTGGCCACCGGCGCCCGCGGCTTCGTCGCCGAGGGCCCCTTGGGGTACGCAACGACGCGGCTGACCTTCAGGATCTTGGGATTGATGGGGTACAGGTTCGCCACGAAGAAATCCCCGGTGGCCATCATGGCGATGTTACCCAGCCCCCACGCCTGGAAGGCCTCGCGGAGCCCCATCACCTTGGTCGTGGGGGACATGGAGGGCTGGAGATCCTTGAACAGTCTCAGCATCTGGAGGTACTTTGCCTTCGTGGCCTCGCTGGTGTCGGAGAGGTCGAAGTCGTTGCTATACCCCGCGATGTACGGACCTTCGCGCCAGGCGAATCGGGGCAGGCCGAGCGGGTAACCGTACCCGTAGACGTCCCCCTTCGTCATGGCCTTGGCCGCCTTCTTCATGTCGTCCCAGGTCTTCAGATCGCCGAGCTTCATGCCGGCCTGGGTCAGTAGGTCCTCGCGCACGATCAGTCCGTAGGAGATGGCCCGGATAGGGATAGTGTAAACCTTCCCATCGTAGACCGAGTAGTCCCACACCCCCTCGTAGAACTGTGCCTTCTTCAGCGCGCTGTCGGGCCGGGCGAGGTAAGAATCCAGGGGTTCCAGCGCGCCCATGGCCACCAAGTTGGTGGCCTCCTGCTGCTGGACCAGGTCCGGGATGTCGCCACCAGGCAGCATCACCGACAGCTTCTTCTCCAGGTCCGGCCATCCGATGTACATCATCTCGATCTTGATGTCCGGGAACTTGCTCTCCGCGAGCTGCTTGAGCCGGACCGCCCCCTGCTTCTCCGTTTCGGAGGTGCCCGGGAACACGACCCGGAGCGTCGTGCCCGCCTCCGCGATCGCGGCGAGGGTCATGAAACCGACGAAGAGAAGCGCCATCGCCAGGAGCATTGTTCGTCTCATCTGCCTGCCTCCTTTCCCAGACTTGTGGGTGGACAAGCCAGGCGACCCCGCCCTGGGTCGGTCAGCGCCGGTGAAATCCGCCTCGCTCCTCTAGTGTCCTGAGTCAGAGATTCGCTAACATATTCAAGGCCCGAGGGGCGCCCCGAAACGCCGCGCCCGCGGCGCGGCCGGGTCCGGTCCGGAGGCCACCGTTCTGTGGTGGCCGACACGGAGCAAGGCCGCGCGGTTCTCGACGAGGCGCCAGGCGTCGGAGGGGCGTCCCTCGGGCCGGGAATTTGTCTGAGGACTTCCGATTCACCACACTAGTACCCTTCGATGTACAAGTGCGCCCCACCGTGGTGCCGGCCTTTTCCCGGTGCCACTGGAGGAGGGCGAGGCCATCGCCTGCGCGATTGGTTGGCCTGGCCCCACTGATTGGTCCACCCGGAATGTTGGTTCCGAGCGGCGTCCAACTCTACCTCCGATGGCGGGGGCGGCGCAAGCCCCTGCGCGGCCGCGCCTCTCGGGCGAGGGCCTGCACGCGGTCAGGCCGCAGGATGGTCTTTCGCCCTGTGTAGGTCCACCGCTCGTGCGAGCAGGGTCGGGTCGTTCCCGAGGGTGAACTTCGCCACCCGATGGGTCGGGGTATGGGGGAGGGAATCCACAAACAGGACGTAGCGGGGAATCTTGATCGGCGCCAGATGCTGGGCGCACCACCGGGCAATGTCGCTCGCCGTCAGAACCGTGCCGGTCTTCGGGACCACGGCAACCAGGATCTCGTCCTCGCCGAGATCCGAAGGCACTGCGATGGCCGCCGCTTCCGCAACCCCGTGATGCTGGCCCACCACGCGGTCGAGCTCCGCCCCGGCAATATTCTCTCTGCGTCTCCGGATGATATCCTTCTTTCTCGCCACGAAGCAATAGAAGCCGTCCCCGTCACGCCGCATTAGGTCGGCGATGTCGAACAATTCGGCGCGGCACTTCGTGGCAATCACTCGGCCAGCCGACGCCGGGATCACGGCCGTCTTTGTCTCCGCCTGGGCGAGCGCCGCTTCGAAGTCGAGCATGCCACGAAGCCGCGCGTGATCGGTGAAGAGCGCCGACGTTTCGGCCGAGCCGAAAAGCGGTCCCAGGAGTTCGGAGAATGGAGCAGTGGTCATCGCCCGCCTTCCCACCCGGCCCGCCCGCCATGGGCGGTCTACGCTTTCACACGCGCTCGAGCGCGAGCGCCACTCCCTGGCCGACGCCGACGCACATCGTGACGAGCGCGCGCCGGCCACCTGTCTTCTGCAGCTGATGCACGGCCGTGAGCGCGAGTCGTGCTCCGCTCATGCCCAGCGGATGACCGAGCGCGATGGCGCCGCCGTTCGGATTGACCTCCTCGGCACCATCTGGCAGGCCGAGCTGGCGCAGGCAGGCGAGCACCTGGCTCGCGAAGGCCTCGTTGAGTTCGACCACGTCGAAGTCGCCGAGCTTGAGCCTGAGACGTCCCAGCAGTCTGTGGACCGCCGGCACGGGGCCGATGCCCATGATCCTGGGCGGCACGGCGGCCGTGGCCATGCCGAGCACCCGGGCGCGCGGCGTGAGGCCATGCGTCTTCGCCGCTGCCTCGGAGGCGAGGACCATCGCCGCGGCGCCGTCGGTGATGCCCGACGCGTTGCCGGCGGTGATCGTGCCGGGGTTGCGGAACAGTGTCTTGAGCTTGGCGAGCCCCTCCAGCGTCGTCTCGGGGCGGGGATGCTCGTCGGTGGTGACTTCGCCCTTCTCGCCCGCTCGGCTGGCCACCGAGACCGGCACGATTTCCTCGGGGAAGAACCCCGTCGCCAGCGCCTTCGCCGCCCGCATCTGGCTGCGGTACGCGAACGCGTCCTGGTCGGCGCGCTTGATCCCGAACTCCTCGGCCACGTTCTCGCCGGTCTCGGGCATCGAATCCACGCCATATTGGGCCTTGAGGACGGGGTTGATGAACCGCCAGCCCAGCGTCGTGTCCTCGAGCGTGGCCGTGCGCGGGAACGCGCCCTCGGCCTTGGCCATGACAAACGGCGCACGCGACATGGATTCGACGCCGCCTGCGATCGCCAGGTCGATCTCGCCCGTCTTGATCGCCCGCGCCGCCGTCCCGACCGCGTCCAGCGCGGACGCGCAGACCCGGTTGATCGTGGTGCCCGGCACCACGACCGGCAGGCCGGCGAGCAAGAGCGCCATCCGCGCCACGTTTCGGTTGTCTTCACCTGCCTGATTGGCACAGCCCATGAAGACGTCGTCAAGCCGCGACCAATCCACTTCCACGTTGCGCGCGATGAGGGCCCGCAGCGGCACCGCCGCGAGATCATCGGTCCGCACGCGCGCGAGTGCTCCACCATACCGCCCAATCGGGGTCCGGACGGCGTCGCAGACGAAAGCCTCACTCACCGGTGTCCTCCGCACGCCCCCGCGGTTCCCGGGTGCGCTGCCGTCGGTCCCGTCTCAGCGTCCACCCATGCGACGCGGGCGCTCCGGTTGTTCCAGGTCCATTCAACACGAGAGATTTCTGACAGGGTTTTCGCGCCTCGAGCCGCCCCTCCGCAGCTCCTCTATCCGGCTCGGAGCGGCAGTATAACACGCCAAGCCTGAATCGGCGATCACCCCCGGTCTGGTCCCAGGGCTTGACGCCCCCGCCGCGCGGCGGCTCATCGCACGCTGAGGCGCTGTAATCCGGTGTAATCCGGGACGTAGCACGGTTATCCCGGTTGTTTGGGTGTTTGGGCGGCGGCTCGCGCTCGCGATCTCGCGTCGGAACCGACGGGGGGAATCCAGGCAGGGGAGGGCTTGGATGCGACGAGGCAGCCTTCCGATGCTGCCGCCTTGGGGGGGGCGTGGTGCCGGGGGCCCGGACCGATAGGTATAATTGCTTTGGAAGCACGAGCTTCTGGTCGTGCCCTTTAGCGGCCAGTGGGCCGCCTGAGCCCCGCGGCGGGTCTGATTATAGCATCGTCTTCGCATCGTTTGGCAACAGAATGCGTATAGTCAGACCAGTTGCCAGCGGAGGTGCCCCGCACATCCCGTTTACCCCTATGTCGGCATGCCCTGCCTCCTTCTGGCTCGCCATTGTAAGCGAGTTGGGTGTCCAAGGAAACCGGGTCCGATTTATGACATCCTTAAAGATGCCTTATTCTGTCATAGTTTTCTTTACATACTCAGCGTCAATATAGTAATGAGACTGGCAGGGCATGATCCCGCCTTCATGCAGAACCATCCTCGGTACTAACAACTTGTTTGCATGTATCGAGTTTCCGGCGTTGCCGTCGAAGAACCAGAAGTCCCCATCGGTCAATTCGAGAACCGAGATGTTTGCTTTCCGACCGACCGATAGAGTCCCCCACTCATCGTCCAATCCCAGGGCGCGAGCTGGCTGAATTGTGGTCGCGGCGACGATTCCCGCCAAACCCATTCCCATCGATAGAAATTTCGACATTGTCACCAAAAGGCTTTGAACCGTAGAGTACGCGGTTTCACACAGATCCGTAGAAATAATATCCGGTATCAAACCTTTTTCCATCAGAATCCTCGCGACTTTAAAGCTGAAATTATTCTTTCCATGAGAGGAATCGAGGAAGACACCCCGTTTCTTCGCTTCAGTCAGCTCTTCAAATATTTCACCGTTAGGAAGTACCATGCCCCCTGGGCGTTCAGTCATATAATGGCTGATGATATCCCCTTCAGCCAGAGCGCCCACCGACTTCCGCCCGAAGATATCCATGGGGTCATCATTTTTTCTTTCACGGAATTCGCCGAGATGAACCATTACCGGGAGGTGTACTTCGTTTGCAATTTCCTTGGCAACCTTGACGACACTGCGTTCCACCCCACTTGCAGCTTCCATGGCACGGACTTTTATTCCTCTTATATCCGATCTGTTTTCTTCCACGATTCTCAGAACCGCTTTCTCGTCAATGTCCGTAAGCCTTTGGATTTCAGGAGTTTTAATCAACCCTGTTGACGCGACGTTCAGGAAATATACCATGCTGGTCTTGGAGTGTGGCCGGATGAAATCCCGAAGCACTATGAAATTGATCGGTCCCGTGGTTCCCGCGTCACATATGAGAAGCACGCCAGCGTTTATTCCAGCGACATCAGGAGGGACGGCATTTCCGCCCATTCCGAAAGCCGGATGACAGTGAATGTCTATAAGACCGGGCGTTACGATTTTCCCGTCAAGCGTCAGTACTTTTTTCGCTGTTAACGGAGCAATGGACTTTTCCAAGGCCACTATCTTGTCTTCAGCAATCGCGATATCTCTAACGCCATCAATGCCTTGAAATGGATCAATGACTCGAGCGCCTTTTAATAAAATGTCATACATTCTGTATTCTCCTCGCTTTCCGCGAAGTTAAGGATTTTCATGATCACCAAGCGGCAACGCCGCTTCATGCATATGGCCCGCCCCCACTGATTGGTCCACTCCGAGGTTAATTCCGAGTAGCGATGACCTGCCCCTGGAATCTGCTCCAAAAATAAGTTGAGGTTTCGGCAAACTGACCTGCCCTAGCGCTAAGCGGGGGGAGCGCGCAAGCGGAGGCCACTCCACCGCCGGCGGCCGATAGCCGAGGGCGCTGAGCGGCGGAACGGTGTTGTGGTGCTGCCGCCACCCGTCGATCAGGATTTGCGCCTCGTGCAGGGTGTAGAAGATCTCCCGGTCCAGCAACTCATCCCGGAGCTTCCCGTTGAGGGCCTCGCTGTAGCCATCCACCCTCCATTCCTTGTTCCGTAAGAGCGCGGCGATTCGCCGGTAGCCGTACCGGGTCGCCCGGTCGACAATCGCTGCCATCAGGGCCGGCTCATCGGGCCGCGGCATCGCCGGATGCCGCTGCGTCGCCCCGGTGCTGGCCCAAGACAGGCAAACTCGCCGTTCGGACACTCCGAGCCCCTCGCATACTGCCATGACGCACGTCCGGCGGCGGGAGGGGCTCAGACGTTTCCCTTCGCGGCCTCCTGGTGGAGGAGCTTGTCGGGGGTGAGGTTGGCGACGATCTTCCCGCGCTGGCCGTTCTCGCCCTCGAGTTCCTTCAAGCGTTTAGCCTGGGCGACCGTCGTCCCGCCGAACTCCTGGCGCCCGCGGGAGTCCGCGACATCGGTGATGCCGAGGGCCTTGACGATCTCCGCCACCTTAGGAGCAGGCCACGTATCAGGAGACAATTGGATTCGGACAGGCCTTTTATGCCTGTCCGAATCCAATTCTCGCTATTGGTTCTTTTTCACTTTTTCGATTTCCGCAAGGAACGAATCCACCAATTCATTGCCGATTTTCTTTCTGATGTTCTCGTACACGGGCGCGGCTTTTTCTTTCATGACGTCGAGGTCGGCGGGGCTGAGGCTAATAATCTCCAATCCCTTGTCGGTTATGACCTTCTTGTCGGCCGCTATGCTGTCGTCGGCGAGACTTCTTCCGTAATCGATTGCGTCCTTAGCAGACTCATCGACCATGCGGCGAACCTTTTCCGGTAACCCCTCGTACAGTTTGTTGCTCATGATGAAAATGATGATATGACCGAGATGGTTTGTTTCGATCACGTATTTCTGCGCCTCATAGAGCTTGTTCGCGACGATGTTCATGTAGGGATTTTCCTGCGCATCAACTGTTCGTTGTTGCAGAGCCACATAGAGTTCGCCGAAATCCATGGCTACCGGGCTGGCCCCGAGGGATTTCCAATATGCAATGTGGTTCGGATTCTGCATGACGCGAATCTTTAGCCCCGAAAAGTCCTTTACCGACCGCACTGATCTGCTACTCGTCGTCTGGCGGAAGCCAGCGTCAGCATAGCCGAGCATCAGGATATTGTTCCTTTTATTGTAGGCGTTCATTTTGGCCTTGAAAGCACTGTCGAGTATGGCGCGCATTACCCTAATATTCGGCAGCGCGCTGGGCAGATCGAAGACCGCATTTTCGGGAACGAAGTTGACAAGAATCGTGGTGATGGCGGAGAGGAAATGGATGTTCCCTGCGACGAGCCCTTCCATCATTTCCTTGTCGCCGCCTAATTGTCCATTCGGGTAGATGTTGACAACGATTTTCCCGCCGCTCTTCTCACCAATCAGCTGTTTGAATTTATTCACGATTTTATAGTTGAGCGTCGTTTCCGCCACGTTCAGAGCAGCGCTCCATTTGTAATTGGGAATATCCGCCCCGCTCTGTTGCGCTGCACATTCACCGCTTGTGTTGCCAAAGGCTACCGCGAACATCAGAAGACCGCAGACTAACAACGTCGTCGAGAACCACCGATAGTTGTGCGTTAATGCTCTTCTCTTTTTCATCACTGTTCCTCCTTTTATGGTAAAGCGATTGTCGGACACAATTACGGGCTGCGGGGTCAAGGCGCAATTAAGAAAAGGGTTAATTGCGGAACAAACGTAATGAAGACCAATGCTACTAGGAACGCGACCAAAAACGGGACCGTGGCCCGGGCGATTGTAAGAACAGGTAATCCCGTCATGCTACTTGCGACGAACGTATTGATCCCCATCGGAGGAGTCACCATGCCGATCGCAAGGTTTGCCGTAAGCATTATGCCGAAATGGACCGGATCCATGCCGACCGCAGTTACAACCGGCAGGAAAATGGGAGTCAGAATCATTATGTTGGGGATGTTATCAATAACCATTCCGCAAGCAAGCAGGATGAGGTTTACAACGATGAGAGTCCCTACCTTGCTGGAAAACAAGGCAAACAGGCCGGAGCTGATTACCTGAGGGTATTGAAGCATCGTGATTACCCGCCCGAAAGCGATAGCCGCTGCGATGATGAACAAGATAGCCACATACGTTTTACAGCCTTCTCGGAAGACGCCGTAAAGATCTCTTACCTTGAGCGTTTTATACACACAAAGACAGATGATCAACGCATAAGCCACCGAAATAGCGGCTGCTTCCGTTGGAGACGCTAGTCCCCCGTAAATGCTGCCGAGGATTATCACAGGCGACAAGAGGCCCCAGAAGCTCTCTTTGAATAGTTTCAAGAAGCCTATGGCACGAATCTTCTCATAATTGGCGAGCAGTTTGTCCCTATCTTCACCATGCCTTTTGCAGTAAATATACGCGTAGGTCATAAGGCAGAGACCAATAAGAATGCCCGGAAGGACCCCGCCGATAAACAGTTGCGAGGGCGAGGTATCCGAAATTGAGGCATACACAATATACGAAATGCTGGGCGGGATAATGACACCTAACCCGCCGGCCACAGTGACGATGGCTGTGGCAAACACCTTGCCGTATCCCATGCTCGTCAAGAACGGAATGGACATGCTGCCTACTGCAGAGACAGTGGCAGGCGAAGACCCAGAGATGGCCGCATAGAACATGCAGGTGCCGATGACAGTACACGGGAAGCCGGCCGTTTTGTTTCCGATGAAGTACGCGATAAAATTAAAGAGCTTATCGGAAATCTTTCCTTTGGTCATGATGAGGCCAGCGAGCATGAAGAGCGGGATAGCCAGGAGGACAAAACTGTCGAGCCCGTTCACCATGCTTCTGACGGCCGATTCTATCGTGTAGGGAAATGAAGCATCAAGCAACGAAGGCAGAAAAGACATGCCGCCGAATAAAACGGCAACCGGCGTGGCGATGACGGAAAGAATTGCGAATATTAGGAAGAATACGCCGATTGGCATACGCTGCTCCGCCGCATCAGGGATTCGTTTCGTTGCCGACTTTTCGTACCTTCATCACGAAACGTTGGAGAAGTCTGAATAGCGCTAATGCAAAACCTGAAGCGGCGATCATGTAAATATAGTGAACCGGGATGCGAAGAGCCGCGCTTTCCTGGCGGCTTATTAGGTTTTCCTGGACGACCTGGATTCCCGCATAGAACGCAATGGAGAAGAATAATAGAAGTAATGCTGATACGGCAAACTCAAGGATTGTTCGTATTCTACTGCTTACGAACTGCAAACATGCGTCGAGGCGAATCATGAGGTCGTTTTTGACGCAGTAACCAATACTGAAGAATCCCGATGTGATAAGTGATAACTTACAGATCTCTTCGCTCCACGTAAGGGAATAGAGGGAAAGATAACGTGTTATAACATTGATTATCGTAAGGAAGGATAAAGTAACTAAGCACCCAACCAGGACCCATTCTTCGAGATGGTCATCCAACCATTCAAGAAGAGTCATTTCCTTTCCCCTTACTCTTCTTTTTCCCGACCGTATGTTGCGCTACAAACAATAATCACAACTCGCTTTGAGATGGGCCCATAAGTAACACGGAGTAGGTAGTGGGCAATAGCATTCACTCGTTCACTGCATATGAGACGACGTGTTGCGAGAGCCCGGGGCGCAGACATGGGCCTCCTGCATTGTGATGACCGCCAGTGCTATTCATGTTCAGAAACTCCCTGTGGGTCGCTGGCACGAGCGTTGACTGGCGTTGGCAATGTGCGCAACTGGACTGACAACTCCTCGGGAAGGATACCGGCCCTTGGTGGAGCGTGGCCCCGTCTCCATAGAGGGATAGATCTCACGGCCCGGATAGCCAAGGCGCCTCGAAATCCCGAGGGCGGTCTTCTGGACCAAAGCGCCGAAGCGGTGTAACCGTTTGCTGTCCACAGACGAGGTGGGGGCTGCGACGCTCACCGCGGCGATCACCCTACCGCGGTCGGAATAGATGGGCGCTCCAACGCAGCTCACATTGAGGGCGTTCTCCTGGTTGTCAATGGCAAACCCTCGCTCCCGAATGCGTTTCAACTCTTGCTGGAGATCGCGAATGTTGCCGATCGTGTTACTCGTCATCCTCTTCAGGCGCCTGGTCTTGAGGATTTCAAGGGTCTTCGCATCTGGGTAGGCTGCGAGGACGGCCTTCCCCAGGGCAGTACAGTGCATCGGAACACGGGCTCCCAACTTTACCGATGTTCGCAGCACGGAGTGTCCTTCGACCCTGTCGAGGCACACCATGAACCCCTTGTCTTCAATCGCCAGGATGGCTGTCTCCCCTGTGGACTGATTCAATTCTCGCAGCAAAGGGCGGGCCTCTCTTGGGAGGTCAATCTGGGATAACGCATGGAGGCCCACCTCGAGCAGTCCCAACCCCGCTCGGAAGGTCTTGAGGGCAGTATCGGCTATCTCAGCCATTCCCTCGTCCACCAAGGTGTGCAGGATCTCGAACGTGCTGCTCTTGGGAATGCGCAGGGCTCCGCTGATGGCGGTGAGCGTGAGAGCAGTGTCGCTTGTCGAGAGCAGGCGGAGAATCGCAATCGCCCGCAGGGCGGCCCTATTCTTTCTCAAGGAGATTTCCCCAGTTCGATATTTCGAACACTGTACGTAATGGAGAACAACGCACGCATTGTCTCAAGGACCAAATCTCAGTGTCAAGCACAAAGTTGGACTCTTTCCCGAATCTTTTGCAGCCTCAGGTTAGATTCTTTTCCGCAAGGTAGTGGGTGAGCTGGAACAGCTTCAGATGGTCCAGGCGTCCCTGGGGGCTCTTGAAGCCCCGCCGGAGGGCCTCCATCTGTCGCCAGATGTTAATCAGCGTTTCCGACTGCCCACAGCGGGGGACCTCGGGGTGCTCCAGGTAGGTGACCATCCGGTCGAACTTCTCGCTCAGGAGGAACTCCTTGCACTTGGTGAGATGCCAGGAGGGGCGCCACCACGCCTCCTGGGCCAAGGCGTCCCGTTTCGCGTACGCCTCGGCCTTGGACTGGGAGTCATCGAAGATATCCCAGAGGGCCTCTTTGAAGAGCAGGACTTTCTCCATGTCAATGCCGATTTAAAATTCCCCAGTTCTGGCGGTCGATTTTCCCCAGGGGGACAGGCGCCAGGGAACGACGACGAGCCGATGCTCTCACCCCCCTTCAGCCGGCAGGGGCCGGGGCGGCCGGCCGCGCCGCCGGGCCGTGGGAGGGGCCGACGGCGCGGTCGTCTCCGGCCCCAGGTCGGCCACCCGGTCGCGGAGCCGGTACGAGGCGCCGCGGATGTTGATCACGATCGCGTGATGGAGCAGGCGATCGAGGAGCGCGCTGGCGATGACCTCGTCCCCGAACACGCCGCCCCACTCCCGGAAGGCCTTGTTGGACGTCAGGATGAGGCTCCCCCGCTCGTACCGGGCGCTCACGAGCTGGAACAGCAGGTTCGGCCCGCCCGGGGCGAGGGGCAGGGTCCCCCACCTCATCGAGGATGAGTAGCGCGTGCTTGCAGTAGAACGGGAGCCGGGCCCCGAGCGCCCCGCGCCGTTGCGCCTCGAGGAGGCTCGTCACGAGCTCCGCGAGGGTCGTGAAGTAGGTCTGGAGCCCGGCCTGGCAGGCGGCCACGGCGAGGGCGATCGCCAAGTGCGTTTTCCCCACGCCGGGTGGCCCGAGGAACACGACGTTCTCCTTGCGCCGGATGAAGTCCAGGCTCGCCAAGGCCTGGAGGCGCGCGCGGTCCACCGAGGGCGCGAACGCGAAGTCGAAGTCCTCCAGCGTCTTCACCGCCGGGAGGTGGCTCATGCTGAGGGTGGTCTTGAGCCGCCGGGTCTCCCGGGCGGCCGCCTCTTCCCCGAGGAGGGTGGCGAGGGCATCGAGGAGCGTGCTCTCCCCCCGCTCGGCCTGCGCCAGGACGGTCGGGAGCACGGCGAGCGCCCGTGGGAGCCGGAGGCGGGTGAGGGCCTGGGTCACCTGGTCGAGCAGCTGCGCGCTCATCGGGAGCCCTCCCCGACGGTCTCATACACCGTCAGGTCCCGCCGCTCCACCTCGTGCGTGAGCCACGCGAGCGTGGGCGGGAGGACCGGCAGGGGGGCACAGGCGCGGCATCCCTCACCCCCGTGTCAAGGGTCATCCAATTTTCCCCAGGTATGGGCATCGAAAATTCCCCAGCCGTCACCCGTTTAGTGGATTACGCCGTTGCCTCGGCCCCCTTCAGGAGGCCGGCCTTGATCTTCTCCTTGAGCCGGTAGCTCTCGCCCCGGATGGTCACGGTGATCCCGTGGTGCAGGAGCCGGTCGAGGATCGCCGTGGCGATGACGCGATCCCCGAAGACCTCGCCCCAGGTGGCGAAGCTCTGGTTGGAGGTGAGGATCACCGGGCCCCGCTCGTAGCGCCGGCTGATGAGCTGAAAGAACAGGTTGGCGCCCTGGCGGTCGATGGGCAGGTAGCCGATCTCATCGATAACCGGCAATCGGGGCACACTGTAGAGCTTGAGCTTCTCCTCCAGCCGGTTCTCGCCGAGCGCCTTGGTGAGCGTGGCGATCATGGCGGCCGTCGTCGTGAAGAGGACCCGGTAGCCGTGCTGGATGGCCTGCAGGCCGAGGCCGACGGCGAGATGCGTTTTCCCCACTCCCGGCGGCCCGAGCAGGATCACGTTCTCCCCGGTCTCCACGAACCGGCAGGTGGCGAGCATCTGGAGCTGCTTCTTGTCCAGCGAGGGCTGGTAGCTCCAGTCGAAGCTCTCCAGCGTCTTCACGAAGGGGAAGCGCGCCAGGCTCGTGCGCATGGCCACGTGCTTCTCGGTCTTGGACGTGACCTCCTCGGTCAGGACGGCCTCGACGAAGTCGGCGTAGTTCCATTCCTTCGCCGTTGCGTCCTGGAGGAGCGCTTCGAGCCGCTCGCGGCCCTTGAAGAGGCGCAGCCGCTGGCAGGGCTCCTGGAGCCGCTCGAGCTGGGCGGGGGTCGTCATCCGGCCCCTCCCGCCTGTAATCCGGGACGTAGCACGGTTATCCCGGTTGTTTGGGTGTTTGGGTGGCCGCTCGCGCTCGCGATCTCGCGTCGGAGCTGACGGGGGGAATCCAGGCAGGGGAGGGCTTGGATGCGACGAGGCAGCCTTCCGATGCTGCCGCCTTGGGGGGGCGTGGTGCCGGGGGAGGGAATCGAACCCTCATGGGGTTGCCCCCGCGGGATTTTGAGTCCCGTGCGTCTACCAGTTTCACCACCCCGGCCTTTTCCCTGGTGCCTTTTTATGCCAGTGCAAGGACGGTGTCAAGTGAAACGCACCCGCTCATAGCTCATGGCTGATGGCTCATGGTTCGCGATGCCCGACGCGGGAGAGACAGATGGCGCAGAGGTGAAACGGGGAACCGGAGAAACGGAGAGGCGAGGACCGAGAGCCGTGAGCCGAGATGAGAGGGGAGCTGGGCAGAGGACAGCGGGCAGAGGACAGAAAGGGAGAGCAGCAACGACTGCCGGGCGGCGCCGGGGATTTTTCCCTTGACGATTCGGGCGCCGGCTGGGTATAAGAGAGTCGAGCTGAGGGGCGAATCGGTTCCCGTTCGAAGCCGAAGCACCTTCAGCTCATCTGCATTTCTGGGGCTGTGGCGCAGTTGGGAGCGCGCCTGACTGGCAGTCAGGAGGTCAGGGGTTCGAATCCCCTCAGCTCCACCAGAGCGGAGGAACGGGACCGGCATTCGGGTCCCGTTTTTTCGTTCGAGGGCCGCCCTCCACAGCCCCCCTCACCCGGCCTCCCCCGCCTTCCCGCTCGACCATCCCAGGCGGACGCTCGCCTCGTCGAATGCCACGCCGCATCGGCGACAGAGAAACTTCGGACGGCCCCACTCCGGAAGATATCCCGCCTCGACGTCATCCTGCCCGCACGTCGGATGGACGAAGATGTAGCGAACGCTGCGGCCGCGGCCCCACATCCGCCTCTTGATCCAGCGACGAATATCCATAAGCACACCCCGCTGCCCAATGTGACCGGTGGGCAATGCCCCCTTCGCCGCCCTTCCGTCCCTCACCCTTGCTGCGCCAGGGCGTGAACCCGATCCAGGATGGATCGGATCAGATCCTCATGCGTCCGTCGGCCCCCGGCAGGGGTGGGCCGTGGCGCCCGCCGGAGCCAGGCGAGGTAGGCCTGGCAGGCCTGGAACAATTCCTCCGAGAGGCCGCTCACCTCTTCAAAACGGGGAATCGGCAGGCGCAGCCACCCATCCAGGAGGTCGCTTCCCATCCACTCGACGAGGCCGCCCAGAACCTGCTCCACG
>Ga0315280_10002655_pt1 | contig 28659 bp, 29 predicted proteins | sample YL17G06_40_MG_FD_203697 | JGI IMG/M metagenome (GOLD analysis project Ga0315280, IMG submission 203697) | Sediment microbial communities from Yellowstone Lake, YNP, Wyoming, USA - YL17G06_40 | ecosystem: Environmental > Aquatic > Freshwater > Lake > Sediment | place: USA: Wyoming | collected... | reverse complement strand
TTTCTGCTCATAACCTCATCCCGGCTTCCAAAGAATCCCCTCAAGGCTTAAATATCTAGTATCAGGGCATCGAAATTCTGTCACCATAACATAAGGCGGTGCAACATATGCCAATAAGAATGTCAGACAGACTTGAATGCATCGCAGTGTCCGGAATTCTGCGGATGATAGGAATAGCGAGAACGATGCCCGACGCGATCGGTCTTCACGTAGGGGAACCCGACTTTCCAACCCCAGATCACATAAGAAAGGCTGCGGCTGACTTCATATTGAAAGGCAGGATCAGGTACGTTCCGAGCCCTGGGATACCAGACCTCCGAGAGCTGATAGCTCGTAAGCTGAAGACAGAGAACGGGATAGCCGTCGAATCCTCGGACATCATAGTGACCGCGGGAGCCACCCAAGCCATATACTTCGCCGTTGCGGCGCTTGTGAACCCGGGCGACGAGGTGATAGCCATCGAGCCCTGCTTCGGCAACTTCGAAGGAACGGTCCGCATAATCAACGGTTTCCCCGTGAAGGTTCCGTACAGGATGGAGGACGGCTACGCTAGGATAGACGAGAAAGCCCTGTCAAAAGTGGTCACCCCGAGGACGCGAGCCATAATCATCAACTCGCCCAACAACCCCACCAGCACAGTACTTCCCAAGGAGGAGCTGGAGAAGATCGCGAAGATCGCCATTGCGAACAACATAGTGGTCATCGCCGACGAGGTCTACGACCACATCGTCTACGACGGAGTCAAGCCGGTCAGCATGGCCACTCTCCCCGGCATGGCTGATCTGACGATTACGATGAACAGTTTCTCCAAGACCTACGCGATGACCGGGATGAGGATTGGCTACCTCGCCTTGAAGGACCAGAAGATCGTCCAGAAGCTGGCGGCGCTCCAGGAGAACAGCATGATCTGCCTCAGCCCCGTGATACAGGAGGCGGCTAAGGCGGCTCTCACCGGCCCGCAGGACTGCATCGAGGAGATGCGCAGGGAGTTCGAGAAGAGGAGAGACTTCCTCCTGAAGAGGCTCGGCGAGATCAAGGGCATCCACATCCAACGCCCCAGAGGAGCCTTCTACTTCTTCCCAGACATCTCGGAGTTCGGGCTCAGCTCCTACGACTTCTGCGAGGAGCTGATGATGAAAGCCCACGTCCTCACCGTCCCCGGAACAGCCTTCGGCAGCTCAGGGGAGGGACACCTCCGGATCTCCTTCGCCACAGACATCAAGACCCTCGCCGAAGGGATGGACAGGCTGGAGAAGTTTACCAAACAGCTCCGAAAGTAGACTTCTCCCTATTTTCTCCTCCAAGGCAAGAGCTTTTGTAGTTGCAGCTTCAGTCCAACCCTATTGGAGGCGTTTCTCTGGCTCAATTGAAAATCCTCCTCGAAGGGGCAGGCGTCCGAACAAACCAAGGTATGCTCGGTTTGTGCACCGTGCCCCTCATACGAGACAAGCAGAACATCATCGTCGACACCGGACACTTCGGAAACAGGAGGCAGCTCCTCGACGCCCTGAAGAGGGAGAACCTCACCCCAGCCGACATCGACACCGTGGTCATATCCCACATGCACTGGGACCACATCCTCAACATTGACCTCTTCCCCAAGTCCACCTTCGTCGTCCACAGCAAGGAGTTCGCCTACGCGCACAAGATCAAAGCCAGCGACTGGGCTACACCCGCCTACATCGCACCAATCCTCGACAAGATGAAGGTGAAGATCGTGGAAGGGGAGACCAAGCTGACCGATGGCATCACCCTGATGGAGACCCCAGGACACACTGTGGGGCACATATCAATAGCCGTCAACACGCCCCGGGGAAAGGTCGTGGTCGCTCAGGACGCCCTTCCGAACGCGAGATCACTGCTCCGCGAAATGCCCGACCTCATATTCGATGACGAGAAGGAGGCAAAGCAGAGCATCAAGAAGATCATGGCTTCTGGCGCAGAAGTGATCTACCCGGGACACGACCGACCGTTCACGTACAAGGATGGCAAGGTCCGGTACATTGGGCACTCGTCGCTCAAGGTAGTCATCCGACGCGAGATCGAGGAAAATTTCTCCCTTATGCTGGCTACTGAAGAAGCCGACAAGCCCGAGAAGATCTAGCCTTCCTTTTTCTCTCCTCGTTTTTCCATGAGCTCTAGACGCTTAAGCCAGATGCTGACATAGTCGCTAGGTTCGAAACGACACATTCGAACGACCCTCACATCGTCTGGCAGTTCGAGGGTTAACCTTGAGCTTAGAATCAGGATTCCGATCTCCTCGTCTCCGAGAGTCCTAGAGACTGTCGAGGAGATGTGACGGATCCTGTCACGAAGACATTCGCTGTACAGCTCCTCCACCATCTTGAGATCGGGTCTGTTCCCGACCATCTCCAGCCAGGCTGTCCACTCCCGAACTAAGTTTGCGTCCTCAGTCGCTTCCAGCTTCGCGCCGTGCTCGAGTAGACCCTCCACCATCTTCGATAGATGTTCGTCCGAGGTTCTGTGAATGGTCTCAAGACCCTCCTCCCCACCCGCAACCAAGAGCTCACAGTAGACCCTGTTGACCTTTCCAAAGAAAGCTCGAATCTTCTCCTCCACGTACCCCCAGAACTCCTCGCGTCTAGCCTCAAAGTCCTCAGGCAGAGCCGGAGCCAGATCTCTGAGTTCCCTCTCGGACGGCATTCTCGGGATCACTATGAGCATCCTAGACAATCGACCATCAGACTCCCATGACGAGGAAGGCCACGCACATTGCAATCGGAAAAAGCCTTCTGATAAACGTTAAAGCTTTTTCAACCTCACTATCATACCGGAGGTTTTAACATGCTCAAGCCGAGTCAGGTCAAAGGCATCATCCCGGCGATGGTCACGCCCTTCACTTCCGACGACGAACTCGATGTGAAGGGGATTAAAAAGCTGGTCCAGTATCTCATCAGCAACCGGGTCCACGGCCTAATGACTACCGGAGGAAACGGAGAGTTCCCCCACCTCACAGCTGACGAGAGGAAGAAAGTTCTAGAGACTGTTGTGAACGAGGTCAACGGCAAGGTCCCAGTCATCGCTTGCACCACAGCCTGTAGCACCAAAGAGACGATCATATTCACCAAGCACGCGAAGGACGCGGGCGCGGATGCCTCGATCGTCGTTCAACCCTACTACTTCCCACTCCCAGACCGCGCCCTGTACGACTACTACAAGTCCGTGGCTGAAGCCGTAGACCTGCCACTCATCGTCTACAACAACCCAGGCTACACCAAGAACAACATCTCACCTGCCCTGATGGCGCAGATCGCCGAGGTCGACGGCGTCATCGGACTGAAGCAGAGCAACTACGACATAAGCCAGACGACCGAGATCATCAGGCTCGTCGGTAATAAGATCTCAGTGCTCACAGGAATCGACAGCCAGCTCTACGCCACCATGTGCATCGGCGCGCGCGGAGTCTTCTCCACGGCAGCGTGTGCCATACCCGCCCAGATGGTCGAGCTCTACGAGGCGTTCCTGAAGGGCGACCACAAGAAGGCGTACGACCTCCAGATCAAGCTCCACGTCCTGAACAGGTTCTTTGAGTACGATCCGGGCTACGTTGCTCCCTGCAAGGAAGCCCTGATGGCGATGGGACTTCCAGGGGGACACTCTAGGAAACCGCTACCACCCCTCACCGAGGAAGAGAAAAAGCAGATCCGGGCGGCTCTCAAGACTCTCGGACTCGTCAAGAAGTAACCCGAAAGCCCCTTTCCGTTTCTCTCTTTTACTCTAGTTTCGGGACTCGACAGGAATAATCGCAGCTCGCTTAGCATGATTAGGCCGCACACCACCGCCGATGACTTCACTCTAAAGGCAAGCATAAGTTGCACCTTGCAGATAGTCGGATGAAATCACGAGCTTGAGCTGATTTAATGTTCGCAAAGGCGTACAAACTGACTAGCTGTTTTACCCAGCCCGTCATCATTTCCACCCGGTCTTTTGACAAGAGCGTCGGTTGTGGGTGTGGAGCTTTTGTCGTGCTGAACAACGAAGGCTGGATAGTTACCGTCGCGCATCTCTGGGAGTCATACTTCGCGTTTGAAGTGCACGCCAAGGAGATCTCCAACTACTACGGACAACTTCAGACCATCCAGCAGGATACGAGATTAGACGACAAACAGAAACGAGAAAGACTCGGTCTTCTGAGAACCAACCCCAAATGGGTCACAAACCATTCGTTCTGGTGGGGGCGCGATGGAGTTTGGCTCAAGGACATAAGACTCCTTCCAGAAGGAGACTTGGCGATCGGCCGACTGGAACCATTCGATCCAAAATCCATTCCGGTCTATCCTGTTTTGAAAGATCCGACTTCCAATCTCGACGTAGGCACAAGCCTCTGCAAACTCGGATTTCCGTTCCATGAGATTAGGGCCACCTTTAACGATGCTAGTAACACATTTGAGCTAGCGCCCAACTCTGTTCCTCTCCCATTCTTCCCGATCGAAGGGATCTACACTAGAAACGTCCTCGCCGGCAGATCAAAGGACGGAAAGTACGAGATCAAATTTCTTGAGACTTCATCCCCAGGTCTAAGAGGACAAAGTGGCGGTCCCATCTTCGACATCAACGGGACTATTTGGGCAATACAGAGCAGGACATACCATTTCCCACTCGGATTCAGTCCAAAGGTAGAGAAGGACGGAATAGAAGTCGAAGAAAACCAATTCCTCAACGTCGGATGCGGAGTTCATCCCGAACTGATAGTTGCATTCCTGAGGGATAACGGAGTCAGATTCCGTCTGTCCGAGTATTGACCCAACCTTACTTCAAGGTGTGGGCGAAGTCTTTGTGCTGATACCCTAGAGCTTGAGCCTGAGCAGCTCCGCCATATTTCCTCCCAGCACCCTCCGCCTTTCATCCTCGGTAATGTCGAGTACTCGGATCTTGGCGATCTCCGGTGACGGGTGGCTGTAGGGCCAATCAGAGCCGAAGACGACCCTGTGCGCGCCCAGCGTTCTGACCGCCTCCTCAATAGCAAGCCTCCTAGCGACCCCGGATGTCTCAAGGAGCAGGTTCTCAGCCCTCTTCGCTGAGGGAACCGCGTCGATCACCAGCCCCGAGCCGCCCATGTGCCCCATTATCACCGTCACTTCCGCAAACCTAGAGGCTACGTCCGCCACCTGGCTCGGCAGCGCGTAGGGCGGGCTACCCGCGTGGATCAGAACGGGTATCTTGAGCCTCGACGCTGTTTCCATGATCGGGTCGACTAGTGGGCTATTCGCTGGGAACACTTCCATTGTCGGGTGAAGCTTGACACCTCTCATGCCCTTTGAGATCGCCCTCTCGACCTCAGCGGCTGCACTCGAGCCGTAGTGAGGATTGACCCTCGCAAACCCGACCAGCCTATGGGGGTATCTTTGGACAGCGTTCAGAGCCTGATCGTTCTCCTTTGAGTAGTCAGTGGGCTTGTGCCCACCCGTTGGAAAGACGACCGCCTTGTCGACACCACACGCGTCCATATCGGCTAACAGCCTCTTGGCGGTCCAAACGTGTCGGCCGTAGGAACCTAGGTGGCAGTGGACATCAACTATCATGCTAGGATAGTTGACCGGCGCACACGCGTATTAAGGTTTGGCGTTGGAAAAGAGACGTGGAGAACCGAGTTAGACTGAACAATTTCAGATGCCGATATCGTTTTCCACGTCTAGGGCGAACAAGGCTGGATACAGGGTCCACATCCAGCGCTAACAGTTAATACGGGATTCAGGGAAATCATTCCGTTGGAGACGCCCTGCACTTCCTAGTGAGTTGATGCAGACTTCTCTCGGGATGGGATGCGTTTGTCGAAAGAACTCAGGGTTCGCGATATCATGAGCAAGAACATAATCGCGGTCTCGCCCGACGACGGAATGAATGAAGTGGTGCGGAAAATGAATCAGTTCCGGATAGGTTCCATTCTCGTTGTCGAGTCGGCATCGCCCATAGGCATGATCACGGAGAGGGATGTTCTGGCAAAAGTCGTAGAGAAAGGACTACTCGCAAGAGAAGTCAGGGCTCGGGAAGTCATGTCCCACCCAGTACGCACAGTCTCTGAAGAAGCCAGCGTGGAAAGCGCAGCAAGAGAGATGGTACAGAAAAATATCAAAAGACTAGCGGTAACACGAAACAACCAGTTATGCGGAGTCTTGACATCCACGGACATTCTCAGAGCCGTGGCCAAAGGTATGCTCTCACGCGAGATGTATCTTTACCTCTCAGACATCTTCAAGAAACCTCCTCTGTCCGACACCCTAGGGCGTTGAATGCCAGATCACGTGAATTTTAATCTCTACAACGTTTGTATGAAGCTTCACAGCACTAAGCGCTCGACAGGCCAACAAGCGCTCACTTGCTAGATCGTTTCTCGGACTGTTCGATGGAATCCGAGATCCTATCCGCTAACTTCCTCGAAAAGACCTCGATATGCCGGTAGATTGTCCGGCCTATGTCCCAAAAAAGCAGGACCACTATCGCCACTATCACGATGGGAAGGGCGGTTGCAATTGCCGATCCAACACCAGGGATGAGCGGTGTGAACGGTTCCACGATCCAGAATAGAAGGACGATCAGTATGACGTATAGTAGATTGTAGCTTATCCTCCTCAGGTCACTCATATGTTCACTCGTTAGACCTGGCACCAGTTTGGCGAGCAAATTGGCAGAGATACCGAATAGAGACGTCAGATCATTAAAGATTCTGATCGCGAAAAGAACAACAATCGCCAATATGATTACGGAAATCACTAAACCAACAGAGATACCGATTCCTGGAATTTGCATCTGGTAGGCGTAGTTAACGATCGGAAGAGTGATGTAGCCAACGATCAAGACGACAAACAGCATTGCGAAGCCGATGAGCACTCGCGGCAACTTTTCTCTGATCGCAGCGGAAAGAGCTCTCCTCTCGTCCGACCTGTTTACGCCCATTTTCCATCATCAGTTAATAGCATGTTTTTACTTATTAATCAACCAGTGATGATCTTGACCGGGTATCTGTTCAGGCTTGAGGACGAGCACCAGGTCATCGAGTTGACCAAGCATATGCTGACTGCCAAACTCAGGCCAGAGGTTATCCAAGCTCTGAGACAACTTGTCCAGGGAGACGAGAAGCTCCGCGCGGCGGTTCAGACGTTGCTCGGCTGGGCACATGAGCTCGTGATTCCAGTCTCACAGATCGCAGCTGTATCGATGGAAGTCATTGCGTCCCCACCGGGTCAACCCGAATCCATGGCATTAACAGTAAAGTCCAGACATCACGGGGGGTTCTACATACATCAGATCCGCGATCTGAGGCCCGAGGACGCCAACAGATTGGCTTCGGAGATCCAAAAACTGATAGTGCCCGAGTTCTGATTTTTAAGGCGATCTCCTTAGGTGCAGGTTGCTCGGATGCGGACTCTGCCACCGCTGAGCAGGGCACCTCTCCTCTTGAACAGCTAGTCGTGGGGAAGTAGCAGACAGCACTTCTAACTACAATTGCTTCAGTTTTGTCGGTATAAGCTCCAGCGTAAGGTACATCAGAAGATGGTCTCGGACATGTCTTGTTATGATGAAGTTCCGTCGCACGTGTTCCTTCCCGGCCTTTCCCATATCTTCTGCTTTTCGTGGGTTCTTGAGAAGGAATCGCACACGTTCTACGCATTGCTCGATGCTATTGACCAAGAAGCCGTTGACCCCGTCAATGACCTGAAGAGGAATTCCGCCCGTGTTTCCCCCGATTACAGGTCTAGCCTTCCAAAGTGCCTCGGTCACAGTGAGGGCGAATCCCTCTTTGAGGGATTTCTGAAGGACGACGTTGGAAGACCGTTGCAGGGCGTTGATATCCAAATCCGAAAACGCTGGGAGGTTGAGCAAATGGACGTTCTTGTCCCCTTCAGCCAGTTTGCGCAGTCTTTGGTAGATCTCCTCGGAATCGGGATCTGTCACGCCTCCCGCGAGGATCAATTGACAGTCGATCTGCTCCTTCGACAGCCGCGTCGCATCTATCACGTCTGCTCCTTGAAACAGGCGGTGAACATCGAGAACCGCGCCTGGCTTCCTAAGCTGTTGATATACTTTCACGACTCCCTCTGGATCTTTCAGCCGGTCAAAGCGACCTATCTGACTGATTATGGGCTTTTCCAAGCTTATTCCATACTTTTGTAGAGTAAGATCAGATTCCAGCTCGGAGATGTCTCGATTCTTGTCGCTAAGAGGATCTATGGAGGGAGGAATTATGAACTGTCTGATGAAGAGGTCCTTCTTTGCAAACCCGTCAATATGGAAGACCGCCGCGTCATACTGAGATATGAATGGTCTTAGAAACTCCCATACCCTTGGCTGCGGTGTGGAAACATCGATGTGACAGCGCCATATCCACTTCCCTCGCCTGTTTGGAAAGTGCTGAATGAGGGCGGCTGGCTGAGGATCGTGGACGACCACGAAGTCGGCATCATCGAGATCCAACAGCTTGGCGTTTTCCTGATTGGTCCTCAGATAGTCATCGAACATCTTGGACGTTATCGGTACGTTCGCGCCGTGGAGGGCGTTGTGGAAGCTCTTCGTGGCAAACCAGAAGTCTTCTCCACCCTCGATAAGCTCCCACTTGGCTTCGATACCAGTCTCATTCAGGAATGGAACGAGCTTGTTCAGTATCTCTGCAACTCCTCCCCAGACCTTAGTTTCGTTGACGTGCACTACTTTCTTGTGGCTGAGTCTTCCGCCCAGTCGGAACAGCTCGTCTATTACCTCGGTTCCGACGACTTTCTCATAGTCTTTCAGGGTTGTCATACGAATCCAAGTCTTCCAAGGCGACCCTCGTTTTTCTCTAGGTCGACGACAATGAGGTTTTTGAGAGATCCACCTTCTGCTGATGAGTTCCGATTGTTGGTGCCACGTATCTCCCTGGGCTTCCCATCTTCGAGCGCGTTCCTATCTTATCTGGGTGAAGCTTATCTTGCCATCCTTAAACCCGATCTCATAGATCTGGTTTACGTCGAAGCGGATGCCCAGCTGCTCGTACTCGTCCTCCGTCAGGAACAGCACTAGCTTCGGATAGACCTGGGGGTGCGATTGGAATATCGGTATCTGGAGCTGCCTCAGCGCTTGAAGGGTACCCTCAGCTATCATCCGCGCCTCGGGATCGCCCATCAACGCCTGCGCGGGAGCAGGCTGCCTCTCCTCGACCAGGTCTATCTTCTTCCCGGGCACCCCGTCTGCGTCTTGGATAGCCTCGATTCGCAGAACCTTGACACGTACCGTTCTCGATATTCCCCCTGCTAAAGTGTTCACCAAGGACTGATTAGTCTTTTTGGTTCGGGCACTTTCATCTCCTTGACCTGAACATTCGAATGGTCGGCGTAGATTCTAGTTATCATAACAACACTGAAGATGCGTCCGCCATTTCCGAATTGGCTCGAGATATCGCGCGGGTGTTGGCAACCCTATCTTATATGAACGTGGCTCAAGCGCTGCGCGTCCTCACTGATCTGCTGCTTCACTATCGACCCGACAAGTTCCACCAAATTGAGCACGTCTTTCCTCTTCAACCTGTAGTACGACCATTTGCCTTTCTTGCGCACGTCCACGAGTCCCGCCCTGCGCAGTATATCAAGATGATGCGAGACCGTCGGCTGAGCCATCTGTAGTCCTGAGACGATCTCGCAGACGCACCTCTCGCCAGAGCTCAGCATGAGAAGCATCCTCAACCTTGAGGGATTAGCTAAGGCCTCGAACAACTCGGATTGCGCCTCTATCAGGAGAGGGTCGGCCTCGACTTGCTTGCTCAACCGACTACACCCATGGTTTTTAGTCAAATCGAAATATTTAAATTTTACAATTTGACAAAGCAACACCGCGGAGCTGCACGAATGATGCTCGAGCTAGCACTGCCTCAGATGCTGGTCGAGATCGGTCAAACCGCCCTAAACCTCTTTCTAGAGATGTGGTACTGGCTAATCATCGGCATCGTCATCTCCTCTGCCGCCAGACTCTTCGTTCCCCAGAAGATGATGTCGCAGCTCTTTGAGCAACGGGGTCTAATCGCTGTGCTCGGCGCAACCCTAATCGGAGTCTTGGCACCCTTCTGCTCCTGCACCGTGATTCCCCTCCTAGTAACCATGTCCGTGGCTGGCGTCCCGATCGCGCCGCTCATCTCGTTCATCGTGACCTCACCGATGATCCACCCCGGCTCCTTCGTAGTTACAGCCGGGATCTTGGGATGGAATCTAGCCCTCGCCAGGCTGATCACGGCGTTCGCGATCGGCTTCGGGACAGGACTACTCGCCTTATACCTCGGTCAGAACGGGTTCTTCCACAACCAAGTGAGAAACAACTCAAAACCAGACACGAGTGAGGATTCCGAGTCCCGCGACTGCGGATGCAGGAAGGACGAGGAGCCCGACACTGACAACGATTCCCAATCCCGCGGTTGCACATGCGGAAAGAAAGACGAGGGAAAGCTTAGGGAATTCGTGCGGGAGATGTGGAGTCAGACCAAGTTCATCGGCAAGTTCTTCGTATTCGCGATCATCTCGGGCTCGGTGATCAGGGTGATAATCCCAGGCGATTGGGTAATGATGACTCTCGGAGGCCAGCAGCTCCTCTCTGTACCTCTGGCCGCGGCGGCTGGCGTCCCGATCTACACCTGCAGCGTGGGCGCGGTTCCGCTCGTCCAGGTACTGATGTCGATGGGCATGAGCCCCGGAGCCGCCCTAGCCTTCCTGATAACAGGCTCGGCTACGAGTATCCCTGCTATAGCCACGGTCGTCTCCCTGTACAAGCGTCGCGTGGTCCTTGTGTACGTGGCAGCCATATTCACAGGCGCTGTCCTGTCGGGGTTCATCTACAACTTTCTAATATGATGCTGACCCCGCTTTCTGAAAGCAAGGCTTCTAACGACGACTTTACGACTCTTTGGGGAAGGACGAGGACCCGAGCCTCCAAGTTTTCGGCTATTGGAAAACTCTTCCTCAAGAACCTGAGCACGTTTTCAACTCGCTCCTCCTCAGTTTGGCGCCGCTTGGGAAGGACCAAGAAGAAGACTGTCAGCATCTCCTCCAGAGGTAACGTTCGGGCGAACTCGCTGGCTAGGATTAAGCTCGCGATCACCTTCTTCTGCTGGAACCTGGGCTCGAACTCGAAGAGAACACGTGGCTTCCCCCTTCGGATCCAGATGAGGTCTGGACGGAATCTCACCCGAAGGGCCCGGTCGATCAAGAGAGACTTCTCGCCCTGAGGAACCTCACAGCCCAGCTCAGACCCGATCTCCGCGAGGAGCCTGATGACCTTTTGAACCAAGCGATCGGCCCTCTCAACCGGACGGAGGACGGGCGTCTACTCTCCTACAGCGACGGGAAGCATCCAGCTCTCAACTTCAACGGACAGATCCCAGGCCACACCTAGAATCTCGCTCCACGTCCTGTCCTCCACGACGATGCCCCTCTCGCGTCTCCGCTTCTCTTCTCTCAACTCTGGTTCTCCCGGGACGAGGATCTCGCATGCGCTGGGCGCAAGGGGGGAGCCCCTAACGGACTTCACCAGATCCTCAACCCTTCCTAGGAAGCTATCGACGGGCGTGAAGGATTCTATCTTGATAGCCCCCATAATAACCCCATTTCCACCCTTGAACTCCTTGCTCGAGGCGCAGCCCGCCCCAGTCAGAGCGCCGCAGAGCACCTCCACGACCAAGCTGAGCCCATAACCCTTGTAGCCCACAACACCTCCGAAGGGCAGGATGGCCCCGCCCGCATATAGAGCCTCGGGATCCGTGGTGGGATGACCCTCCTTGTCCATAATCCAGCCTTCGGGGGTCTCCTCCCCCCTGTTCCGACGCACCCTCACCTTCCCCTCCGCCACGACGCTTGTCGCCATATCCAATAGTATAGGGGAGCCGTTAGTAGGAATCGAGACGCAGATCGGATTTGTTCCGAGAACCTTGGTCCTTCCTCCCCACGCGGCGACCTGAGGACTTGCGTTCACCACGGTTAAACCTATCATGTTCTGCCCAGACGCGATAACAGGATAATCAGCTAGTCTGCCGATATGGTTACAGTGGAAAACCCCCACGACGCCCACCCCACACTCCTTAGCCTTGGCGATGGCGAGATCCATCGCCCGCACCCCGATCACCTGTCCGAACCCCCAGTTCCCGTCGACCAGTGCGGTCGCCGTGGTCTCCCGGACGATTTTGAACGGAGCGCTTGGTCGCATCATACCATCCTTGACCCTCTTTACGTACTGAGGGACCCTGATCACCCCATGGGAGTCGTGCCCAGCTAGGTTCGCTCCCACCAGAAACTTGGCGACCGTCTCGGCTTCGCTCTTGTCCGCTCCGACAGCCGCCAAGATCTTTGTACAGATTCCTTTCAGCTGATCAACCCTGAAAACCGGCATGGCAACTACCCTCCTCGGAAGTTCACACCAGCCCGTGAACCCTTAAATGTGACTCTGAGGGGATAAGAAGCTATCAATTCTGCGCAGAACCGAACCCATAGATGGGAAACGGTATGAACCTCACGGAAGATGTCGAAGAATTCGCAAGGAAGGTCGGCGCTGATATCGTGGGGGTCGCCTCAGCGGAGAGACTCGAAGGTGCACCGAAGGGACACAGACCCTCGGACCTCCTACCAGGCTCGAGGAGCGTGGTTGTCGCCGGGATCAGAATGCTCGAGGCGGTTGTAGACTCGCTTCCAAGCCCGATCTACCAGTTCATGGGATATGCCGCGCTGAACAACGAGCTCAGCCACATCGCCTACCATACCGCAAAGCACATCGAGGATCTTGGATACCTGGCGCTGCCGACGCCTCCGACCCGCGACTATGACATGAAAACCATCACAGGAACCTTCTCCCACATCCACGCCGCCATCGAGGCCGGTCTGGGAGAGCGCGGGTTGAACGGACTATTCCTTACGCCCGAGTACGGTCCCCGAGTCAGACTCGTCTCAGTCCTCACAGTCGCACCTCTGACACCGACCAGACCTCTTAAACAAGAGGTCTGCACCCGATGTGGCATCTGCGTCAAGGCCTGCCCTATGAAAGCCATAGGTGAGGACGGGAGGGTCGATCCTGTGAGATGCCTCGCCCAGTCAACCCTCTACACGAAGGAACCCGAAGAGGAGTTCAAACGCCAACTCGAATCATTGAAGCAGATCCCCCACGAGATATTCGTAGCTAGGTCGCTCGTTGGAAGAAACGTCCTCCCACCTCTCTGCGGAATCTGCGTCAAGGTCTGCCCCATAGGCAGACCGAAGCCCTGAACACTATCCGGCTATTTCCCACTCCCAACACTAAAATCAGGGCTTATGCTAGTTGCACATTGACCAAAGGATGGGTGCATGCAAGGTCTGTGGACTAGAATCGCCGCTCATCTCCGGCAAACTCGGCGTCTGTGTAAGCTGTATCCGAAACGCCCCAGAGGCTTCTCTGAAGGTGACCTCAAAGGTCCACGCCTCCAGCCGTGCCGAGTTCGGACTTCCAGCCTTCCCTCCACAGGCCCTGAAAGGGCTGTCCTGCGGCGTGTGCATGAACCACTGCATGATGGACAGGGGGGATACGGGATTCTGCGGAGTCACGGTCAACAGGAACGGGGTTCTCGAACGTAGGGATGGGCTACTCGATTACTATTACGACCCGCTTCCCACCAACTGCGTCGCGTGGTGGTTCTGCCCGGGCTGCACGGGAGCTGGCTATCCCACGTACGCCTACAGGAATGGCCCTGAAGTGGGGTACCACAACCTCGCCGTCTTCTACAGGTCTTGCACATATGACTGCCTCTTCTGCCAGAACTGGCACTTCCGATTGAGCGCAGGGAGAAGCAGCACGTTAACGGACCCAGAATCCCTGGCGAGAAAGGTGAACAAGAACACGTCATGCATATGCTACTTCGGAGGCGACCCCTCATCCCAGATGCTTCACGCTCTCAGAACGAGTGAGATCGCCCTTGAAAAGGCGAAAGAAGAAGGAGGGAAACTGAGAATCTGCTGGGAGACGAACGGGAACTCGTTGCCTCAGCTTCTGAAGCGGGCTGCAGAACTCTCCTTGGGGAGTGGGGGAGTGGTCAAGTTCGATCTCAAGGCGTGGACCGAGAGCCTGAACTTGGCGCTATGCAGTGTCTCAAACAGGGGGAGCCTCCAGAACTTCCGGACGATCGCCCATCAGTTCTTCGGGAGGAGACCTGACCTGCCAGTTGTGACTGCAAGCACGCTGCTGGTGCCAGGATACGTAGACGCCTATGAGGTCTCTCGCCTAGCCACATTTCTGGCTGAAATCGACCAGAGGATCCCCTACACACTCCTCGCGTTCTACCCCTGCTTCGTCATGAACGACCTGCCTACCACCAGCAGGCGGCAGGCACAAGACTGTCTAGCCGCCGCGAAAGAGGCTGGACTATCGTGCGTACGACTAGGCAACCTCCACCTGCTCTCCTAGCCGTAACATTCAACCATCAGCCACCTCATCACTGACCTCCCACCGGAGAGGAGACGATTATCGGGGAGCTGGCCGCCGTCTCAGCCGCTTTCTGTTGGACGGTCTCATCGATCCTCTACAAGAAGGCACTTTTCACAGTCGAGCCCATGGTGGCCTGCCCGGTGAGAAGCGTCTCCGCAGCCATCTTCCTCTTCCTACTTACTATAACAGACCTCAGCTCCTTCCTCCACATCGACACCGGAGCCTCGCCCTCATCACAGTGGGTGTCGTCCTAGGGCTAGCGATAGGAGACATCCTGTACTTCGAAGGGCTGAGCAGAATCGCGGTCTCGCTGGCGGCGCCTCTCTCCTCCACGTACCCGCTCTACACCGTAGCATTCGCGTATCTCCTAGCGAACGAGCCCGTCGGCTGGAAGTCGCTCTGGGCGCGATCGCGATAGTAGTAGGCACCTGGCTCGTGAGCGCTAGGCAAGACCACTCCCAGAGTCTGGCTGGTCATCTGAGCGAGGCATTATGGTCATATTAGCCGCTGCACCGCTTGGGGGTCTGAGCATGATCATCTTCAAGGTCGCGGTTGTGAGCAATGACCTGATTCAGGTGAGCGCCCTGAGAATGCTGACAGTGTCACCAATCCTGTTGACGATTACAACGGTCTCGGGCCGCGGCCGACACCTGAAAAGTCTGGACGCCAAAGAGGTCGCGATACTGTCCGTGGCAGGGGTTCTTGCCCTTGGAATCGGAGGGACCCTTCTCCTCCTGAGCCTGACCCTTACCGAAGCCTCCAAGACCGCCCCGATCTCATCAACCTCGCCCTAGCCTTTCTCAAAGAGAAGATCACTACGAAGCTTCTGACCGGAACTGGGCTGATCGTGCTGGGCATCTACCTAGTTGCACTAGCCTAAAGCAACCCTTCCGCCCGCCGATCACTCTAAAGATGGCGTGAGCCACTGTATCGGAATATCCTGGTAGGTGCCATCGGGCAGCGTCCGCCTCACCGTGATCGGAAGCACACCCGACTTCAGCTCTAGTATCGCTATCTCCATCAGGTTCGCCATCCCCTCGGGGGGAGAAATGAGCAACGGGGCACCCATCGAGACTTGAAGGGTCCTAGCCCCCACTATCCTGGCCGTCTCGAAGCGCGTGAGCTTCGGTGGACCCACAAGGATCTGATGCTGCTCAGCCGTTTCGCTAGTCGCCCTCTGGGAACTCGCCCTTCGGACCACCTGGCGGCCCTTTCTCCTTCATCTTCGATGCTGCTATAACGTCGTCGATTCTCAGGATCATCGTCGCGGCCTCACTCGCGGACTTGATGATCTGCTTCTTCACGCTCAGCGGCTCGTACACATCGAGCTTCCCCATGTCCTGGACATCGCCAGAGAACGCGTCCACGCCAGACCAGAGCTCACCCTTCTCGTGATTCGCCCTAAGCTTCACAATAATATCCAGCGGGTCCAACCCGGCGTTCTCAGCCAGGGTTAAGGGTACAATCTCGAGAGCGTCGGCGAACGCGGACACAGCGAGCTGCTCGCGGCCCGGCAAGCCCTGACCCCACGCTCTGAGCCTCCTTGATACCTCCTCCTCAACAGACCCGCCGCCTGCTACGATGAATGGCTCCTGAACCACGTCCTTCACAACCATCAGGGCGTCATGCAACGATCGCTCCGCCTCATCGATGATCCTGTCAGTTCCGCCACGGATGAGCACGGTCACCGCCTTCGGGTTCTTGCATCCCTCGATGAAGGTCCACTTGTCCTCACCGATCTTCCTCTCCTCCACCAGAGAGGCTTCACCCAAGTCCGACGCGGCGAGCTCCTCTAGGTTCGTTACTATCTTTCCACCAGTCGCCCTCGCAATCTTCTCAAGATCCGATTTCTTCGCACGCCTCACAGTAAGGATCTTCCTTCGAGCGAGGAAGGATTGGGCCACATCATCTATCCCCTTTTGACAGACAACCACGGTGGCTCCGCTCTTCTCGATCCTGTCGACCATGCCCCTTAGCATCTGCTCTTCCTCGTCGAGGAATGCCTTCATCTGCTCCGGTCTCTCAATGTTGATCTTCGCGTCGAATTCGGTCTTCTCAATCTCCAAGGCACAGTCGAGCAAAGCGATCTTCGCGTTTCTGACGAGCTTCGGCATCCCCGGATGGACGACCTCCTTGTCCACGACGATGCCCTGGATCAACCTCGTGTTCTCCAGGGACTCACCAGGCTTCTTCTGGATCCTCACATCGTCGATGTCCACCCTAAACCCGCCATCCGACGGTTCAGCCACCTGGAGAACCGCCTCAACGGCCAAGCTGGCAAGGTAGTCCTTTGCGAGCTTACCCGCCATGGACGTGAGCGCGATCTTCTTCAGGGACCCCCTGTCCGTCGCTCTTACCTTGATTCCCATTTCAGCCAGGTACGTCAGAGCCTTCTCAGCCGCCTTCCTGTATCCGTCCGCGACGATCGTCGGGTGGACATCCTTATCCACCAGTTCCTGGGCCTTCGAGAGCAGCTCCCCTGCCAGAATCACGGCGGTGGTCGTCCCGTCGCCCACCTCATTATCCTGGGTCTTGGCCACCTCGACCATCATCTTGGCCGCAGGGTGCTGAACGTCCATCTCCTTGAGGATAGTCGCCCCGTCGTTTGTTATCGTCACGTCACCAAAGCTGTCGACGAGCATCTTGTCCATTCCCTTGGGTCCTAGAACTGTCTTCACGACCTCGCCGACGACCCGGGCGGCTTCAATGTTGGAGTGCTGCGCCTCTCTACCTCTTGAACGCGCCGTGCCCTCCCGTAGAATAAGGACTTGTTGTCCCGCATATTCAGTTTGAGCCATTAAAAGAACATCTCCAAGCTAGGGCTTAGGTTGTGAGATTTTGTATCTCCATATAAACTTTGCTTCACAGATCGAGCACGCGAGACGCGAAAACCGAAGAAATCAGCAAGATTTCTTAACTAAATCTCGACAAGAACACATAAAGTGGAAGGCTACCCTTGTCTGATCAAGGTGTCTCGAGGGTCGGCGTGAGGTTCATCATAGAGGGTGTGGGGGAGGCAGAGGGTGAACTGATCAGGTACCTCTCCCCCAGAATCGTCGACTCAATAATCAGGAGGCTCCCCTTTGAAGGGAGGGTCGCTCTTAGAGAGGGAGAGGTCTACTTCCAAGTCCGTCTGGGCTTGGGCGTGGAGAAGCCAAAAAAGACCGTGGATAAGGGGCAGATCGCGTACTGGCCCTACGCTGACGCCCTCTCAGTCTTTCTCGCCGCTTCGCAACTCAACAGCCCCGTCTGCCTCGTTGGGCGTATAACCTCAGGGCTCGACCTATTCACCAGACTCGGGTCTGGGACGAAGATCATTGTAAGGAAGGCCTAGGATGAGGCGACCGTATAGATCCGGAGCCGGTTGCTTCCCGCGACTAGGGTCAAAACCCCCCTTCCCGCCAGGTCCTCCAACACGCCCTTTGAGGTGCTCAGCTTCATGTTGAACCTAGAAGCCACCGAGGAGGGCGTCACCGCCTTCATCTTCCCCAGTTCTCCAATGAACTCCTTGCTTTTTACATCTGGAAGCCCTGAGTCTCCCTGAGACTTCTCAGTGGTCTTGGCCTTGGCGGTCTTCCCTTTTTCTCCACCCTTCTCCTTCTTAGTCTGCATCTGCTGCAGCTTCTCCGCCTGAGCCAGCGACCTCTTCTTCGCACCACCCATCTCTTCCAGCCTCACCTATGACGACCACAGAATCAAATAAAAACATTATGAATTTAGCGAATGGCCAGTCTCGCGATTTAATCTTCTCTGTAACTCTTCGGGGTTCTAATCAAGAGGAATACTGCTAACGAGAGGATTCAGACCCGAAGAGACGCTAGTGGACCGAGGTTTTGGAAGCCCTTGGCGACAATCCTAAGAGAGCGAAGAAGCACTCAATCAAGTGACCTGCTATGACCGACATATCAGATGCGACCGAGATTTTGAGAGATTGGAAAGGCGACTCCTACGTCTTTGGGAAGGGCGTGCTGAACCGCGTTGGTGGACTTGCCAAGAGATTTGGGAGCCGCACCATTGTGCTTGTGAGCGAGAAGGCGAGCTGGATAGATGAGCCACTGAAGATCATTTCCGCATCTCTAAGGGAGAACGGGGTTTCATACGATGCTACCCTTGGCGCTCGTCCCAACTGCCCGCGCGAGGACCTCTACCGGATAGCGTTGCACGTGAAGACGAACAGACCGGACAGCATCATAGCCTTTGGCGGCGGGAGTACAATCGACGCTGGTAAGGCGGCAAGCGTGCTCGCCACCTACACGCCAAGCGAGGTGAGCAATGTGCTAGGCGTTGACTGGGACCTAGCCTGCACAATCGACCCGTACTTCGGAACAGGCATCGTGAGCAGACTGAAGCAGACAACCGGGAAAGACGTTCTTCCAGTCATTGCCGTGCAGACCGCCGCTAGCTCTGGCGCGCACCTGACTAAGTACTCAAACATAACCGATCCCTTGGTAGGCCAGAAGAAACTCATCGTCGACGACGCTATTGTGCCAAAAGTCTCGCTGTTCGACTATGGAATGACCATCGGAGCGCCCGCGAGCCTGACGGTTGACGGCGGACTCGACGGGATCGCCCACTGCTGGGAGGTCTTCATGGGAGCAACGGGGAAGGACTACTACGAGAAGATGAGACGGATCACTCTCGTGAGCACCAGACTGATCACGAAATACCTGAAACTCGCGAAGGAGAACCCGAAGAATGCCGAAGCGAGAACCGCCCTTGGGCTGGCGACCGACCTAGGGGGATACGCGATAATGATCGGAGGAACGAGCGGAGCCCATCTGGGCAGCTTCTCGCTGGTGGACGTGCTAACCCACGGAAGAGCGTGCGCAATTCTCAACCCGTACTACACTGTACTCTTCTCACCAAACATCCAGGACCAGCTGAGGACAATCGCGCCAACTCTGAGAGAAGCGGGGTACCTAAGAGGAGACCTCAGCAAGCTCGAAGGCAGAAAGCTCGGAGAGGCGGTCGCTGAGGGAATGATAAACCTCCTCAGAGATCTGGGTGTCCCCGCAACGCTAAGGGAAGCCAGTGCGACCAGAGAACACTTGGACAGAATGCTTAGCGCGGCAAAAGATCCACAGCTCAAGATGAAACTGTTGAACATGCCCGTACCGCTAAACCCAGACAAGGGGGACATCGAAGGCTACATGAAACCCGTCCTGGAGGCATCGTTCACCGGAGAGATCAAACACATTAGGACGGTTGGAGGCTGACGCCAAGGCGCGCAGACGAGCCTATCATCACTTCCTATTTTTCTTCGTCGCGAGAAAGCTACTTGTCAAACATTCTCGGGTTGGGCAGAGCCCCCAAGCTCGGGCATTTCTTGCTCCGCCAGTTCGATTCGGAGAAAATTTCTCACAAGTTTCCATCAGTAGAGCCCCTATCCTCGAGGTATCGATAATCGATTAAATAGAGGCTGCCCGGTTCCATATTGGAGTTAGGAGCCTAGGCTTGGTCGAACCGATCTTTAGGGACAGGAACAAGCTCTCCCCGCGCCATATACCCAAGGTGCTGCCACACCGCGAGGAGCATATCAGGATATTGAACAGCCTCTTCACAGGCATCCTAGACAACATCACCCAATCCCACCTGAGGGTCGCTCAGATCATAGGCGGAGTCGGATCCGGGAAAACAGCTACTGTCATACGGTTCGGAGAGAACTTCGAGAACGCAGCAAGGCGCAGGAAGATCGACCTTACCCACGTCTACATCAACCTGAAGCTCCAAGGCGGCAACCGCGTGATAGTCTACCGCTACCTGATCGAGAAAGGGGCTCCCGCCATCTATTCCACCAGTCTGAGTGCCGAGGAGATGCTGCGAAACCTCGTAAGGTACCTCCAAGCCGAGAGCCGCTATCTGCTCGTCTCCCTGGACGAGGTCGACTATTACATCAAGCACTATCCGAGGGAACCGATACTCTACGACCTGACAAGGATAAGCGAGCTCAGCCCCGGGGAACCATGCGGAGTAGTTGGACTCGTAGCCACCGCCAGGAGCGCCGAGTTCTACAAGAGCCTAGACAGGGCGGAGCTGAGCGCGTTTGGCCGAAACTCGATCGAGTTCTCGCCCTACACTTCCAGCCAGATCGTAGACATACTCAACCAGAGGGTGGAGGAGGCCTTCCAACCTGAGGTCGTGACAGACGACGTCTTGGAGTACGTGGCTGACGTTACGGCGAGGCCTCCAGTCTGCGGCGACGTGCGCCACGCGCTGGACCTCCTTCTCTACTCAGGTAATCTCGCCGAGAACCAGGGCTCCAGCCGGGTTCTCCTAGACCACGTCAGGAGAGTTCACGGAGAAACCTATCCCATGATCACCTCGGAGGACATGATGAACCTCCATGACAGGGAGAAGATCGTGCTGCTGGCAGTAGCCCGATCCTTGAAGACCAAGAGGGTGGCCTACGTCTCGCTCAGTGATATTCGCGACACACTGGGCATGGTCTGTGAGGAGTTCGAGGCGAAGCCTATCGAGAACGCCGAGGAGTACATTCAAGACCTGTGCGACAGAGGAATGGTTGACATCAAGTCTCTCACATCGATCGGAATAAGCGGCATTCCGACCGAGGACCTGGACAGGTTCCTCGACAACATAATCGAACGCGTCAAGAGCGAACTAGAATGAGCCTCAAGGCTGAGCGGAAGGTCAAGGAGGAGATCGAGTCCGGGCTCGGGAGCGAGGGAAAGATCAGAATCCTCGGAGCCCTCGCCAAGAATTCGGACGCCCCTCTAACAAGGTACAGCTTGGAGAAGATCACAAAGCTGAAGTCGACCGATGTTAGGACCAACCTTGAGGTGCTGGTCAAGATGAAGTGGGTGATCGAACACCCCTACCAGCCACGAAAGTACAGGATCAACCTCGAGAACGAAACGGTGAGGCACCTGATCGAGTTCTTCCACAGGGCGAGGTATCTCTAACGGTTGCGAGCAAGCAGCCTCTGAACCCGGTGTACGGAGAGGCTCCAAAGCCGACACCTTCACCCACCCCTCTCCCCCTCCCCAGGGGTACGTGACTGAATAAATAGGCTATCGAGCCCCACCAGCTTGGAGATCCAGAGATTGGGCATCGTAATCGAGAAGAGCATAGAGGACATCAGGGGGATCGGGCAGACCATAGCCTCTAAGCTCAGAACAACAGGCTACGGAACGGTCGAGTCCCTGGCGGCGACCCCCATCAGGGAGATAGTGGATAGAACGGGCTTGGGATACGACACCGCCCGGAGGATCTGCGAAGAAGCAAGGGGCATGATCAGCACCGAGTTCATTTCCGCGAGCGAGCTGTACAAGCAGAGGCAGCAAGCCATGAAGCTGACAACCGGCTCCAAGAACCTAGACTCCCTTCTCGGGAGAGGGATTGAGACCCAGGCGATAACGGAGATCATAGGCGAGTACGGGACGGGAAAAAGCCAGATCTGCATGAAACTAGCCGTCACGGTACAGCTGCCGAGCAAGGATGGCGGACTCGGAGGCTCCGCGCTCTTCATGGACACGGAGGGGACGTTCTCACCCGAGAGGATATACCAGATAGCGAAGTCCATGAGCCTAGATCCAGAAAAAGTGCTGGAAAACATAATCTACGCCCGCTGCTTCAACAGCGACCACCAGATGATACTGCTGGACCACTCCTCCAAGGTCATCAAAGAGGAGAACGTGAAGCTCGTGATAGTAGACTCGGTGATCTCCCACTTCAGGGGCGAGTACGTCGGTCGGGAGACACTGAGCGAGAGGCAGCAGAAGCTGAATATGTACATGCACAAGCTCCTCCGCCTAGCCGAGGTGTACAACGTAGCCGTGGTCGTAACGAACCAGTGCCAAGCGAATCCACAGGCCTTCTTCGGCGACCCCAACAGACCAGCCGGAGGCAACGTTCTAGCCCACGCCTCCACCCATCGGGTCTACCTGCACAGGTGTAAGGGGAACACCCGCTCAGCAAAGATAATCGACAGCCCAAGCCTACCCGAGAACAAGACAAGATTCCAGATAACTGATAGAGGCATCGAAGACTGCGAGACCGAGGTTGGAGAAGAGGAGAGCTAGCCATCCCACAATCCCTTCCCACTCTGCGGACGTGGGATCATTGGTCTTGTTTGTCGAGAGGACCCTTCCGGCAACGCCCCAGGCTCTATCGACTGGAGAGCCAAAGACCCGCTTCGACGCCGAGAGCCTGATTCTACACGGCGTCAGGCGGAAGCTACTGGGCAGGACCGTGAAGGCGTCCGGCTCCGTGGTCCAGGCTTGGGGCAGGCTCTACTTCTTCCCGAAGACCGTGGAGGGCGTCTCCTAGATGTTCGGCGACTTCAGAACAGCCCTACAGGTCTACAACGAGGGAGTGAACAAGCCCCGACTGACCACGGGCTCCGGAGACCTAGACCTGCTGATCGGAGGGGGCATCGAACCCGGCCGCCTCTACCTCTTCTACGGGGACGAGGACAGCGGCGTCGACTTCCTCATCCACCGGATACTCATCAACTCGCTTCTCGAGAGGGGCAAGGGCGGACTCGGCGGGAGATGTCTCTACGTGAACTGCGGCAACTACAAGTACGAGCGGACGATCCTAGACATCGAGCTACTCGCCGGAATAGCGAAGGCAGCCAACCTAGACCCCCTGCAGTCGATGAACGACATCTACGCGGTCTGCGCCTTCAGCGAGAATCAGGAGGAGAGGATCGTCGGCGAGATCTGCGGGCTGATCGAAGGCGACAGAGACCTCAAGTTGGTCGTGGTCCACCACATAGCCAAGCTCTTCACGAACTCGAAGCTGAGGACCGCCATCCCCAACACGGCGCGCCTCCAGAAGGTCGTCGGGGCAATCTTCCAAGCCTGCGCGAAGAACGGCGCCGCCTTCGTAACGAGCTGCAGACCCAACACCGCCCCGGGTGGTAGAACGCCGTCCCCCGAAGGGGGGAAGTACCTGCGCCACACCGCAAGCGTGATCGTGTACCTGAAACGCGCCGATAATAGACCGTTCGTTCACGCCCTTTTGTTGAAGCACTACGACCGTCCCCAGCGGAGGACGGAATTCATCCTGGGAGATGAGAGTGTGGGAAGAATAACCTTACCCTTCAGAACACGCCTCCAAGAGCAGCTGGACGAGCTGAAGAAGAACCTGGGCCCAGTCATGATGGACCGGACCAGAGTGGACGCGTTTGAGAGCCTGAGCAGGGCCTGGACCTCCGAGCAGGGTGCCATGAGCTGCCTCAACGTCCCCACGGTCCTAGACGCGATGGTTCTCGTGGGGGAGATAGACAACAGGAAGCTGATTCTAGAGCTCACAGAGCGCCTATCCAGGATCGAAGGGAAGATCGACAGGCTGCAGAAGGGCTGAGCGCGGGTGAAGGAGAGAGGCTGGGTACTCGACGTTTACCTAGACAGGGGAGGCGCCGCGCTCTGGATCAAGACGGAAGATGGACGAGCGGTCAAGCTGACGGACAGGTACGAGCCGGACTTCTACCTCGAACTGAAGGATGGCGTTGATCCGGAGGCAGCCCGCGACCGGATCCTCGAACACCCCAACATCGCCGACACACCGATCGAGCGCAAGTACACGTCCGTGAACAACAGGGAGAAGAGCCCGGTCCTGCATGTCCAAGTCGACAGCCCCAACAACGTCAAGAGGGTGCTGCGCGACCTCCAGAAGATCCCGGAGATCAGGCAGTTCTTTAACACGGACATCCTCCCAGTCCAGAACTACCTATTCAAGAAGCACTTCGCACCGACGAACAAGGTCGAAGTCGAGTTTGATGACGAGAAGCGGCTCCTCCACATCACCGTCCTAGACGATGAGAAGGAGATCGGCCCACCACCATTCACAGCCTTGATCTTCGAGATCGAGTTCCAAGAAGACACGCTCACACCCAACGCCGCGAAGGACCCCATACGAAGGATCACGATAAGGAACGATGACCTCGAAGCCAGAGACGTGCTGGAGGGCGGGGAGGAGGAGATCATGCGAGAGTTCGAGCAATCCGTAAAAGAGGCGGACCCCGACCTCCTCGTCTCGCCGAACATCACCGACCTAGATCTTCCGTACATCTTCAGACGTGCCAAGACAGCCGGCTACAACATTCAACTCGGCCGCGAAGAGACCGAACCGGACGAGTTCGGGAGGGTCATTCCCCACGGGATCAAGGGGAGAGTCCCCCTAGAGCTTGTGAGGTACGCGAATATAGGCGTCTGCGGGGTCGTGGAGAGGGCTAGGTTCACCCTCGCCCCGATAACCATGAGCGCGACGTGGCAGGCGGGTAAGACGATTGACTCGAGGCAGTGCTACGAGGCGCTGAAGAAGGAGATCCTCGTGCCCAGCTCGAACATGGAGTTCTTCAAGTGGATCACAACCGTCAGGCAGATCCTAGTCCGAGATAGGGGAGGCCTGATCCTCTCTCCCAAGGTCGGGATACACGAGAACGTCGGAGAGTGCGACTTCGAGAGCGAGTTCCCCAACATCATCATAAAACACAACCTCTCCTACGAAACGGTCACGCCAGCCCACGTAGACAGGACCAGACAGGGCTTCCTGAGCGAGCTGACGCGGAGAGTTGTGGACAGGCGGCTCCGCTTCAAACGCCTGAAGAAAGAGTTCCCGAGGGGCAGTCGGGAATGGCGGTACTGCGAGCAGAGGAACACCGTGCTCAAGGAAATCCTGGTGTGCATCTACGGCTACAGCGGATGCTTCGCCAACCGCTTCAACAACGTGAGCCTGTACGAGGAGATCAACCGGATCGGAAGAGAGTGTCTGAGGGAGACGAAGAGGATCTGCGAGGCCAGGGGATTCGAGGTGATCTACGGTGACACGGACGCCATATACGTGAAGAGGGACGGAGCAACCAAGAAGGACTACGAGGACCTCTGCGCGCTGATCCGCGAGCAGATCGGTCTGCCCGTCGCCCTGGAGCACCACTACAGGTTCCTCGTCCTGCTCACGCAGGAGGGCCACCCAGGGGTCGAGGCCACCCGAAGGTACTTCGGAAAGCTGACGAACGGGGAGATCTTCTACCGAGGGATCGAGCTCAGGCGACACGACTACCCCACCTTCATGAAGGAATTCCAGGCTAGGCTCATAGAGACCCTCCTAGGCTGCCAGACCGTCGAAAAGGTCAGGAGCGCAGGCTACAAGAACGCCCTCAACCACGTCCTAGAGATGCACGACAAGATCATGGGCGGAGACGTCCCGATCGAGGAGCTGATCGTTTCAAAGACGCTCAACAAGCCCGTTAGCGAGTACAGGTCGATGTTTCCACATGTAAGCGCCGCCATAGACGCGATCCAACACGGCAAGAGGGTGAAGGTCGGGGATATGATAGACTTTGTCTACGTCAGCTCCGACCACCCCAACCCGCTGAGGAGGGTTATGCCCGCAGAGATGATCAACGGCGACCACCACTACGTGGACAGGGAGAAGTACGGGGAGATTCTCATGGACGTGGCTGAGACGATCCTGGGCTGGAACGGGTTTACACGCACTCAGCTCGGCATACGCCCGAAACCGCGCGACTTCCTAGAGGAGATTCGAATGGAGAGAGCTCAGGATCTCATCCACGAACTGGAAACTCTCGAGGACGAATAGGGTGAAGGGGAAAGACCCGCAAAGAGCAGGGCTCAGAAAGGAAAAATGAGGCGCAACCGACATCTTTCATCCAGCAATGTCCGATGAAATCACGCTTTTGTGAGATCGACCCCCGCCAAACTCCGGGTAACCTCGCTGATGCTTGCATAAATCCCCTCGGCCAATCTTTCCAGTAGCGCGGAAGCCCTAGCCCTTCTGTGCGGCGTCAAATCGATGATCTTCCACCCTTGATGGCTCAAAAGCTCACTCTTGGAGCACGGGAACCTAGCGTCCTCGCTCAGAACCTGCTCCAACGAGCCCAAGCCAATCGATCCTGTTACCTGAGGAAAGGTGCCTGTGCTCTCGTAGAACTTGATCCTCGCCGCGTCCTTGTACATCCTTATCCCATGGAAGATGAGGATGCTCTTCCTCGACCCGCTCTTTCGACTCTTCTCCCTGATCTCCCGCAGTTCATCGTCTGTGAACTGGTAGATGTTGTGCTGCCCTCTTCCGAACATACGGGCGTAGGAAATTTCGCTATCGTATGCAGGCAGTTCGGTAGAGAGATCGACTGAGTGTAAGACCCCCATCTCGTGGAGGAGGTTTAGAAGCTGATTGTAGCCTGGTTGCTCCTTGTTCCTGACCTCCCAAGCAAAGCGGATGCCCCTCCGATCCGCCGAGAGGAGAAAGTCCCGTATTTCCAGAAGTCTCTGGGGCGTTACACGCAGGTCTTCCGAGGTCTGGAGGTGGAGTATCTCCGCGCCTAGGGCTCGACATACGTCCCTCATCCGCTCGTAGATCTTAAACGACTCCTCTGACGGCTTCAGCCCGAACACGTGGGTCAGGCTTCTGTGGCATCTCACCGTGAACTCAAAGACCCGAGGCACACGTTTCCTCCACCCTACAACTGTCGGTAGGTCGGGGAGCCAATAGAAGGTTGAGTTGACCTCAACGATGTCGAAGGCTCTAGCATAGGATCTCAGTCGATCTCCGGGGGCATCGAAATACGCCCAGCCTCCGGCTCCGATACGGGACTCCATCCTCATATCAGCGCGAGAATTGTATCTCATCGGTTTAGCTCTTTACTTGTGTGGATAGTCCGCCTTCGACGAGATCCCTGTTCACGCGCCAATCTAGGTTGAGAATCGTTCACCGCGGGCGCCTAACGTGAGAACCCATCAGCATCAGCACCATCGCGCATGCCCCAGCCACGGCCGCGCTCAAGTAAAAGACAGAGACAAGATCGAAGAGGGCAACCGCAACACCCATCGTCAGCAGTCCCGTCGCGCGACCACCCATGAGCATTGTGCCGAAGATGCCCATGGCCGCGCCCCTGTGTTTCACGTCTACATTCTCCACTATGCTTGCCATAGAAGCCGGACTCAGAATCCCTTCCCCAAGGCCGAGCATAGAGATCAGGGCAAAAGACGCGTATCCTCCAACGGAGGGAATAAGCGCGGGGGAAATCACGTAGAGGAAGAGCCCGGCGAGCATAGGTTTCACCCTGCCTATCTTATCGGACAATCTACCGAGCAGCGGCATCGAAACGGTCCAGAGGAGAGCTCTCGTCGCGAGAGCCGCTCCAATAGCAAACTCGTTGAACCCAATCGTCTTTGCGTAAAGAGGATAGTACGACTCTAGGGCAGCGAGCGCGAAGGTGGAGGCGAATACGGCGGCTGAGGGAGCGACTATCCGCTTGTTCCTGAACGTCTCAACTAGCATACCGGGGATTCCTATGATCTCTCTTCCCAAGATTTGGAACTGCTCAGCCCACCGCCCTGTGGGCTGACTTGGGCGGGTCTCTCTTAGAAAGAGAATGGAGATCCCGCCTCCCAGGGAGGTAAGTACAAAGCTGATCAGGAATAGCGGTCTGTAGGACGGAAACATCTCTGCAAGGAAACCGCCAGCCAGGGGTCCGATAAGATAGCTTAAGCTTATGGACATGGTGTAGCGACCCATCGTTTCGGCGAGCCTCCCCTGAGGTGCCAGTTCCGAGGCGTAGGTTTGGGCGGCCGGGTAGAGCATGGCCATTCCAATCCCGTTGAGGAGAAGTCCAACGGTTATGAGCAGCGGATCCCATGAGACGAAGAAGGCTAGCTGAGCTAGGGCATGGAAGCCAATTCCTGCGGCTATTACTTTCTTGCGTCCAATCTTGTCACTGAACGAGCCGAATGGGATGCGTAGGAACACCTGTGCGATATCCCGAGTGGAGAACATCAGACCGATAATGGCAATCGCAGCTCCCAATCCCCTTGAGTAAAGTGGAAGGATAGGAGAGACAAGGGTGGAGCAGCACATCGCCACGAAAGACGCTGACCAGACAGCGGCAAACGACTTATTCAGTCTCGACCCCCCGCACGACAGGAAGACAGCCAGATTAGAGAAAACTCAGAAAAGTCGGAGTCTTTGATATCTCTTCTATCCCGAACCCGGCTGGGCCTTCTCCTGAACTAGGTCTAGGACTCCCTGGGCCGCTCGGGTGATGAATCTGGAGCACTTCTCCTTCCTCATCGCCCGCTGTTTCTCTCTCCCCTCGGGTGTGGTCAGATCGCACTGTATCAGATCATAGCAGATCAGGCTCCCGAACTCCTTCTCAAACCACTTCGCAAAGTCGAGACCCAGAGCATACGATCTGTCCCTAGAGGCTGTGTCCGACCCTACACTGCGCCCAAAGCGAGCGCCAATCGCCATCACGCC
>Ga0315280_10002654_pt1 | contig 28662 bp, 43 predicted proteins | sample YL17G06_40_MG_FD_203697 | JGI IMG/M metagenome (GOLD analysis project Ga0315280, IMG submission 203697) | Sediment microbial communities from Yellowstone Lake, YNP, Wyoming, USA - YL17G06_40 | ecosystem: Environmental > Aquatic > Freshwater > Lake > Sediment | place: USA: Wyoming | collected... | reverse complement strand
GCCTTCTGACGTAGATATAAAGAAGGTTTGGGCGCACGTGTATGCAGTGCCTTGACTTCCGTAAACTGAAACTTGCCAGCCATCGCTGTTTCGTGCCAGCCAAAAACTCACATATCCAAAAGCAGAGCCGTAAGCTCTACCTTTTATGGCTATTACTATATCGTCAATTATAGCGTCATCTGGAAGGCTTGAGAAGTCGAAGCTGCTCACTGCGATTTTATGTGTATAAGTTCCGCTTCGGGTGTGCACTGCGCAGTTGTTGTCTTCTGCTCCCGTCACGTTTTCAGGTGTAACCCAAGTGCCGCTTAGTACGTTGTACTGAGCGGGGTAGGCTCGTATGGGGCTTGTCACTGTTACCAGTCGAATGTTTTTCCTTCTAAGCCTGCGGTTGCGGTTATGAGCGTGTTTACGCGGGTGTAGATGTCTTTGATCTTCTGCGTTACAAAATCATTCAATGTGCCTGCGGGGTTAGAGTCTTTCCAGTATGTAAACTCAGATCTTGTAAGTTGAAGCGGAAGGGTGATGTTTGTGCCTGTAGGCGTGTATTTGAGGTTGTACTCTACGTTAAGCTGGATCGTGTCTGGATTCATTATTTGGACAGCGCGTATAGTAGCCTTCACAACCATGCCGTGTTCATTCTCCTATTTCGGGTTTGGAACTTTTCCGGGGCAGCCGCCGCCTGCTTGGTATTCATACTTTGGCGGTGGTGTGTATGGGGGATCTACCATCATAGGGTGTGGGTCTGCATTGTACGCATTTATTCTGTAGGGTGTGTCACCTAAGCCGTCGCCATCCGCATCTATTCCTTGGTAGTCGCTCCAATAGTTGTTCGGGAATTCACCGACCCACAGCGCGACAGGGTGAACATAAACGTTATACGTGTTGTTGAGGAAGTTGTTGTACTGAACCTTGTTGTATGTTGTTTCTGGCTGGAAGATTAAGCCCCACATGTTGTTTTCTATCGTGCAGTTTCTCAGGGTCATTAGAGAGTGCTGGCCAATCCATATTCCTGCAGCGCCACCTTCTCGGACAAAATTATCTTTGATTGTGGAGCCAAAAATCTGAACGTCTGTAGAGTAACTCAGCATCACTTGCCAGGTTGTGTTGTATATGTTCAAGGTTTTTAGTGACACTGTTACCGTTTGGAAGATTCCGACTCCCATGAAGCAGTTAGTGACTGAGCAGTTTTCTATTTGGGTGCCTCTGGTCTGGTAAACGTAGATGCCTGAGCCATCCATTTCAAGATCAAGCTCAGAAATCTCAGGGGGAACTCCGAATGCGTCGGGAAAGCGAATGACATTTTGGACGGTGAAGCCGCTTAATATGACGTTGGGAGCTAATATGAGGATTCCTGCTTGCTGTCCGTTTGCGTCTATGATGGCGTTGTCGCCTATTAGGGTGAGGGTTTTGTTGATTTTGAGGACGCCAAAGTAGATGTTTCTGGGAACTCTTATGGTCGCTCCTTCTTGTGCTGTGTTGATGGTGTCTTGGATTGGAGAGAACTTGACAGGTAAGCCGGATGGACAGTTTACGTGTTTTGCTAGGACAATTGCTGAGAGAACTAGGAGTAGCAGAATTCCGGTTTCTCTAATTTTCAATTCTTTCACCATTGATAGAGAAAGTTAGTTGAGTCTTTAAGGTTTTCTAAACACTTAGACCGCTAATTTTTCAGTGCTGGCGCTAGCCGTAATGTTGCAGGCAACAGTTGAAGCGATAGTCAATGCGGCATTGTTGCCACCTTCATAGTTATCATCAACGAAGTTTCGTTCAATGCTTCCGTTGACTGGCAAATAATATGAGCGAAATGCTGTTGTATCCCATCTGAGGTCGATGCGTGTTGCAGCATCAACGCTTATTTGAATCCCCTTTAACCTCAGTTTATAGCCTGATCCGGGGGCGTTAACGATTGTAAGTGCTGCACCAGCCCCTATCGCTTGTGGAGTCAAGTAGCCAGCTCCGCTTCCAGCAGGCGTGGAGACAACTTTTGTTACGTCTACAACTGTCACGTATCCTGGCCTGCTGGAAGTGTCCATGGAAGGCATTCGGTTTCCGCTCGCGTCGACGATTCCTGCAAAAATCGGGTTGGTTGTTGAAAGCTCAGATCCTCCCTGTCTAAGTGCCGTGTAGAGGTCTAGGCTTGTGGCTCTCTGTTGAAGTTGACCAACATTTCCATAGACAACACCAACAAGCCTAGCCGCTCTGTCTATGATGTCAACGTAGCCGGGTCTTGTAGACGCATCCATACTTGGCATGCGATTCCCAGATGCGTCAACGACACCCGCAAAGATCGGGTTAGTAGTGCTGAGCTCTGAACCACCCTGTCTCAGCGCCACGAACAAATCATTAGAAGTTGTCCTTTGCTGCAGCTGAGCTTGATTGCCATAAACAACGCCGACTAATCTTCCTGCACGGTCTATAATGTCCCCGTAGCCTGGCCGCAACGCTGAATCCATGCTTGGCATTCTGTTGCCAGAAGCATCATAGACACCTACGATGACAGGGTTAGAAGCTGAGAGTGCAGCGCCAAGGACACGGCTCAAATCTACAAGTCCAAGTTGCCTAGCCCACTTGTCATAGATGTCCACAACGTCAGCAGAAGTTAAAGAGCGAATCTGTCGGCCGTCATACTCGGTTCCTTGGTGAGAAAGTTGGACAACACTCTCATAGGTTGATGCCCTCTGAAGAAGCACCTGTCCTTGGCTACCGTAAATTTTCCCCAAAAGACGTGCTGCTCTATCGCTTACATCGGGAACGTCGCTTGAGCCTAGATTCCAGCTTCGATCCCGCGCATCATAGGCGACACCCGCATCTGTTCGAAGAACTGAATAGAGCTCATCGGTTGTCTTGACAAGCGCCCTTATTGACCGCGGGTCGATTTCTGAACCTGCATTCCTTAATTGAACGTATAGGTCGAGGCTTGATACTCTTTGCGTTAAAACGCCTTGATCGCCATAAATCTTGCCGAGTAAGCGAGCCGCTCGATCGGACACATCTCGAGGGTCAACTACGGCGCCACTGACCACTATTTGTGAGTGTAAGGGATTAGTCGCACCAATCGCTGAGCCCAAATACCTCTGAAGGTCAACCTGTCCCAACTGTCGAGTCCAATCATCCGTAATATCAACGCTGCCTGAAACGGTAGCTATGCCCTCAACCTTCACGGTGCCATCTGACTTAACCAGCATTTGCGCGTAAGTTCCAGCTGCACCTTCAATCTCACCCCAAACAACTATGCCGACTGTACTCTGGTACAGGGCTATCAGCTGTTCAAGAAGTTTTTCCTCACGCTCCGAGCGCATCAATAATGACCCACCATCCGTATCCTTGCACTACCGGAAGCAACCCTCAATGTTACATGTTTGATGGTTGCCTTCGGACGAGAAATAGCGATTTGTTCACGATCTTCTATATAGATCTCCTTTGCATCGTCTGCCCGAATATACACGGTGCTGGAGCCCTTATTGAAAAAGTCTATTGAACGGATAGGGCGATATGGGAAATCGCGCTCAAAATTCAGACGTGTGATAGACGTCACGGTTTGCTCTTCAATCGGAAAATCTACGCCCTCAGGAGTCGTGGCGACCATGTGTCCAAAAATATCGGCGAGGCGAGAATTCATTTCATCGAGCTGCATAGCTAAAAGTGCTTCGGGCGGAATCCGTACTTTCGCAGCCGCTGATTCCTGCTTAGCCAAGCTCCTTCACTTGTCTCTCAACAACTAGCACTCTTTTTCTGCCCTGGTAGTCTATCCATGACCATTTTTCCGTGTTGCTCACAGTAGGCGTAAGAGACCTTGATGCAGCTGTATTCTGTCGCAGCCCAGAAGACCTGGATCCCTGTGAGAAGCCTAAAAGCAGGTTAACAATTGGCCACTTCCATATTCCAAGACCAAAGCCTTGGAACAGAGCATGGACAGGACGTTCTTGAGACAAAGAGGTCACCAGAACTAAAATATTAAGCCCTGAACCTTTAAAGATTTAGCTCTTTCCTGAAACATCAATTTTTCGAGTCAAATACAATGCACTTGCTTAATGTAAGTTCATTGATTGAGAATGCTACAAATCCTGTTGTCCTATCTGAATTAGTTGTTAGCTACTTCCATCATAATTTTTGCTTGTTTTTCCTCTGGAAGTCTCGCAATTTCCATATAATGTGAAGGTTGAAGTGTATTTTCAACGACAATATTGTCGCTATGTGATTTCGCAACATTCACGATACTTTCCATCGTTGCACTTCTCGAAGGTTAACACAGAAATCAGTTAACATCTGTTCGTTGATTTTGCTAGCTCTCTCTTTCGGCGACAAGTCTCTATAGCGTTCTTCCAAGGCTTCCAGTCGGTTAGCTACCTTACGCATGAATATGATACTACATTTTCTACCTTTCATTAATATCCTTCCATGAAAGTTCTGCATCCATGCTTGGCATACTTGGCATGTTATACATCTCCATGACACTAAACCACTAGTCTTTAAACCACTAGTCTTAAATCGAGTTTATTATCTTATAAGATTCTGTGATGCGAGATGCCGACTCTTAGGCTGAGGTCTGTCATGTATGTGGTTCCTGTGCAAGCGGAAATTGTAGTTGTTGATTCTGCCTTTCACGCCTTGGGCGACGTGAACTGGGACGGAGTCATAGATGATAAGGACTACGCGCTTGTGCAGGCTGCTTTCGGGTCTGTACCTGGAGGTTCAAACTGGAACCCTGATGCAGACTTGAACGGTGATGGGAAAGTCGATGTAAGAGACACGTACATGGTGGCCAAAAACATGGGTAAAACTGTACCACGGTACAATGCACCTAACGTTGTGGCAGTGGTGGCTCCGGGACAAGTGGCTATTACAGGAAAGTTCAAGCAACAGAAATTGACGTGGAAAGGAGCTGCCAGAGATTCTGCTCTTACGTTTGTTTTCACAGCACTAGGCATCTTCGGAAGAGCAATACCCCGCTAGAAAGATCAGATTATCCCAAAGGTTCTGAGCAGAGCAACTGACCCGACAAGAACCATTGCCAGCCCGATTATTCTTCCGTGGAAGGGCGGCGAGAGCTTGTTTTTCAGATGATTGTTCACCCAAGCGGATATCGGATCTGCGATGAAAGAGCCTATGGCCAGTGGTGCCGCAACAGCAAGCACTATACCCGTCATTTGAGTATACATCGCTACACCCAAGGAGCAAGCTATTCCTTCCGCAATTGTTGTTGTTCCAATTGCAATCGCAGCTGGCAAACCCATAACCATGTACCCTGTCACACTGAAAGGCCCGTAGTTGCCACCTGAAGTTCCTTTTTGGTAGCCGATCAGAAAACCCATGATTGTAAAGAGCCATTTATGCTTTCCCAGGTTCATCTTCTCTATTCTATGGATCATGTAGCTACGGATTACCACAAACCCACCCATGACAACCGCGAACACGGATATCACGTACTTTAGCATTGCAGGAGAAAGGTAGGTTCCCATAATGTACGTCGCTAAGGCCATTGCAATCAAGCTTCCGGCAAGCGTCATTCCAACTGCTCTCCAGTTCACATTCCCCCATTTTGCATGCCAAAAGCCACCCCATACACCGCTAATCATCTCACTCACCAGAATAGCAGGCACCAGAACCTTAGCGTCAAAACCGAACAGAACCAGGAGAGGAGACAAAATCGTTCCGAAATCCTCCCCCGAGTCCATTATCAATCATCTCCAGAACAATTGCCAGAAGGAAGAGAGAAAATAGATCGAGCAATTAATCACCTCTTTGTTTACGATGACAGTTAATCATATAAGGCTACCAATAGAATCGTAAGTATTTAATACTTGTCACCATAGAACAACGGTGCAAAGGTGACCTCTATTGGTAGAGAATTGCATACTCAAACATGAAACATCAACCGTTACTGTGAGAGGATATCGCCATCGAACCACCGTTCCCATCACAATCTTCGACATACTGAACCTTAAAGACAAAGACCTGCTGCACTGGGTGCTTCTAAAAAACGGAACTCTCATCGTCTATCCAGAAAAGAAAAAATAGGGTTGAGGGCTCTCCTATTCCAGGTGGCTTACTCAGCCATCTTGCCCTTTCTATTCAGATGCCGGACTTCTTTAGCAATTTCGAACAGTCGGGGATTGTACTCCATCCATTTATCTTGAAGTCTAACATTACAGAATTCTAACACTAATTCCGCTTGTCTTTTCTTGACAATGAGGAAGGGAAGAACTTGTTCTAAGAGAGCTTGAACATCTTATGTCATCATCTGTCCAATGAGGTTTTTTCATATAAAAAGAAGTGGGGTGTGAAGCATATAGATGTTGCTAATCGCAACCCCATATACTTTGGCTTGAACTGGAACTATGGCGAGGTTTACTCGGCCATCCTTGCCGCTCAGAGGGTTACTCTGAAACTTTGGCTTTCCAGTTCGTAGCCCACTTAGTTGGGTCTGGGGCTCGATATGTTGCGGCGTTGACACCGGTGTTGAAAGCACTCTTTCTTGTCGGTCCGAACGGAAGCGCGGCATAGTGTGTCTGCATTCTGCTCTTCGCTGCGTTCCAGCTTGCGGCCATCGTTGAGGCCTTGGTTGTCAGCTTGGTTGTGCCCTTTGCCGCCATCTCTTCAAGTGATCTTGGCAAGTTCTCATTCTCCTTGAAACATGTTTGCATGGAATTGTCTTATAAAGTAACCGTTTATGTTGCACACTTTATTTAGTGGGGGGTATACTGAAATGCTTGGTAGAAATGGAGCAATATCTCGATATCAAGAATGCTGCTCAAAGATTACACCTTTGTGAGGATACAATCAGTGAGTATTTACGCAGGGGGATCTTGAAGGGAAAGAAACACCCAGTTTTGACACCTAATGGCAGATCAATTTTAACCTACAAATGGTTGATATCGGTGTCTGAAATTGCAGAATACAAGCCGCCGCATGTTTTCAGTCGCCATGTTCCAACTTTAGATAAAGAGCACCGGCTAGCTATAGCTTGGACAATCGCGTCGGAAGGAACAATAACGATAAACCCGTATTTCTCCAAAAGTCGTAAAGGATATTCTTTAGCGTACCCTACCCTTAGCGTATCTAACACGGAGCAAGAGTTCTTAAGAGCTTTTCATGAAATGGTTGGTAAAATAGGGCTTATTACCCGAAGTAGCAAAGCTGTTGGTAATCGAAAAGAAAGTGGGCAGTGGCAACTTAGATCAATAGAGGGATGTCTAAGACTTCTTGAGCAGATTTTTGATTACCTCCCGATTAAAAAGAAGCAGGCCATGATCGTAATGGAATACTGTCGTTTACGACTGAAACATATGAGTAAACCTTACGGTGAGGACGAAATAAGACTAATTAACCAAATTCGCCATTTGAATACACGTGGAAGAAAACCCCGAGAAGATATTATGGCTTCCATGTATAACTTTGTTGACCTAAGGCGAAAAATGAATGACGGCTGAAACAAGTTTACAAGAAGATATTTGCCATGAAGTACTCACTATGCTTTCACATGACACAGATGGGACCATTAAAAAACTTTTAGAAACGATAGTAGACTGGGAAAGAAATAACCCGCCAAAAGACGACCCATATCACGGCTTTGAATGGTTCACAGTGTTTGGCAATTCCCGAACCTTAAATAGTCTCGTAACTCGTAGGATCTTGAAGGTAGTCTTTAAGAGTAACAGTTCTTGCGCGTACCGTGCTGTTGATGTGAAGGCTGTTGAGAGGGCTTTGGCTTCTTACGACGGCAGCTTCACTCAAGAGCCAACGGCAGAACAAGAAATACCACGAGATCTCTTCCAGATTGTGATAGGACACGACGAAAAGAAGGACATAGTATCACGGTCCTTGGCAGCCGTTAAACCTGTTCACTGCTTACTATGGGGTACGGTTGCCTCCGCCAAAACCCTGTTTCTAGATGAGATCGCACGTCTTCCGCAAAGTAGATTCATCTTGGGATCCTCGTTAACCAGAGCCGGTTTGCTTGATATTCTGTTTAACGAGAGGCCTCGTTACCTCATAATTGACGAGCTTGAAAAGATCGAGCATACTGAAAATCTGGCTGCTCTTCTGAGCCTGATGGAACGCGGCGTAGTGACTGAGACAAAGTACAGGCGCCATAGAACCGTTCGCCTCAAAACGTGGGTCTTCGCCAGCTGCAACGAAATTCAGCGTCTCCCAAAAGAGCTGATGAGCCGGTTCACTCCCTTGAGGTTCCGGGACTATATACCTGACGAATTCATAGAAGTCACCGTGAAAGTTCTCGTGGAAAGAGAGGGAGTATCTGAGAACATTGCCATCTACATAGCTGAAAAAACGTTGCGGGAGCTGAACAGCAAGGACGTTAGGGACACTGTGAAAATTGCTCGCCTGCTCAAAGAGAAAACAAAAGAGGATGTCGACAAGATTATAGAGATTTTCAAGAAACAGAAATAGACCAGGTGAAAACCTGTGCACATCCATGCATTCATCTATAGTAGCGCCAATGCTTTGGGAAGCCGAGCCAATTTAGAGTAAGCGAACAGTCCCAGCATGGCCAGCAGGACAAGGGCTAAGCCAATCCAGGCTTCAGGAGGAACCTCGTCCAACATATTTGCCCGCATCTCCATCCTGCGCTTGAAAGGTCCTTCTGGAAGACTACTAATGCGCTTACGCAAGGTCGCAGACAACCTCTTCTTTCTTTCTTCACTCATTTTATCATCGCCTCAATCCACGCTTCAGCGTTCTCAAGAGCTTTAGGGTAGGAACTGAGAAATATGGTTTTCCTCAGTTCAGGTGGCGCAAACGCATTAGCCATGCTTGAAGCCCATTTGTCAGCTAACTTCAAAGCCTGCTCGATCAACACATCCGAATACCCCCTTGCTCTCCACTCAGCCACCTTCACATCTCGCATTTGCTCACCTGCATCCTCAGCCGGTGTCACATTCTGACGTCTCTCTTCTAAGAGCCTTCGCAGAGGACCGTTCCTAAGCACCTTTACCTTTCCCTCTGTTCTTCACGTACCACAACACGTTTTCCACTCTGCACTTTTCACGCCAAATTAGCATTCGAATACCCGGTAGAAGAGGACCCGATTTTTCATAAGCACTCTGCATATGCTCAACTGCCCGCTTCACCTCATCCTCCGCGTCAGACAAGTTTTTTTTCTCCCTCTAGCGCAACCCGGATATCACCCAAGATCCGGTAATGACGGCCCTCATCAGAAGCTAAACCAAGAATCAGCTGCCGTTGCGCGTCATTGAACACGGGATTAGCAGCTAACTGAGTGTAATCCACTTGAGCCTTCTCTTCATCAAACAGCAGATCTGCAAAAATCTTCCGTGGTAGAACTGGAGATGAACCAAAAGCACCGGACTTCAATGCCATTCGAAGTATACCGACATTCCGAGCAATCCTCTCCGTTAACGGTGGCAAGATTAACTTCCTTCCCACTTTTTGGTTTCATTATAGAGTTTTTCTTGAAGTTCTACGAGAGGTTTGGTAATCTCTGTAGCGACCCAGAGTAAACTTGTAGCCGACATCGCTTGGAGGGCTTTTGAAGTTTCTATCGCTGTGGTTAGTTCTCTGAAAAGTATATCCGAAACCTGTTTTATCCCGACTTGGCCGTTCGGTGACCTTTTCAACAGTCTGCGAACTGGTCCTTCTCCTCCTCTTAGAATTCCAGCCATCTTTATCCTCTCCTTGGTCTTCGTGTTGGAAGCGGCGCAGGCGGCATCGGCGGAGGAGTCCACGACATGCCTAGTGTTCCTGCTGCAACTTTGTGGCTAACATTGTGGACGCAGCTGTCATATTCTGGCGTGCCAGGAGTAAAGCCAGCGTAGCCGGGGCCACATACGCCTTGAGCTAACCCTTTAGCCCACGTAGTGGTTGCCACAACCTCAAGTGCCTGCTCAGGCCTTATTCCCTCGATCTTCTGCGCGAACGTGTGTCCAAATATTTCGATGAGCCGCTTGTGTGGTAGAAGAGGTTCACGCTCTCTCAGAAATGTCCGTACTGGGTGGGCTAGCATAACAGACCACAAAATAGAAGTGGGTCTTTCAGAGATTTAAAACTATTCGCATTAATGTGAACACTCACGGAGCAGAGAAGCCGGGAAGCCAACAAGAAATTTTGGGGAGATCAGTGTAGGCTCCTCTGCTCCATGATCTCTTCCCTTTCTTCTGTTCAGGCATCCTCTCTTGGTGGTCAAGACAGCAGCAATAGACCATAGCCTGAGTCGTGATTTAAGGATTATGGCACCTTGTTATAGAACTATCTTCTAGCCAAGTACAAATACCAGTACCAGTAACAACAGAGCCCAAGGAGGAACACGGATGAAGCCCTTTTGGGTTGATAAACTTGATGAGACGATGGACAAGTTCGGCACAAACCTGGATGGTTTTGGAAAGGAGATCCAGGCTCACTTAACACTGATCAAGACGTGGCAGGAAGAGGCAGATAGAAGAATCAGAAGGAGGCCTCGAGCAAAGCGACGAAAGGAAGCGCCTGCCCGCAGAGGTCGATGCCAAAAGATCTCAGAGGCTCTTAAAAGAATTAATGCTCTCAAGCGCGAAGGAAGATTGCACCAAGTTTAGTTTGAAGGGCTGCCAAATCAGCTGACGGGTTTCTGCGTTTTAGGCAGCCCACGTGCACAAGCACGCGCGTGAAAGCCTTGGACTTGTAGGCGCCCCTTGCGCGCCTCGTTGTTCGGACACCGCCACGTTTCGGGCCTACACCACGGCAAAGAGCAAGGATCATGAGGGTCTTGGTCTCCATCCAAGGCCACGTGGTAAGTGCACGTGCGGCCAGACAGATGGCTGCGTGACCCAAGGGCCACATCCTAACTGCTGACTTCCGGACCACGTGCAGGCCGGGCGAGCACGCAGGAGCCAGCAGTTTTGTGTAGGGAATTCGATGTCTTGTGGGCATCGTGCCGTCATGTTTCTACAAACCGCTGAGCAGCTCATCACGCCGTGCTAATTTCAACATACCTGTGATTCTATAAAAGCTTTGCAGTGCTGCACAGTGTTGCGTTACGCAACGTTGTATACCACATCGTATAGCATATAGAACACGATATCGCATAAGCACATAATCATAAGATCACAAAATCACATAAACGCATAGTGTACTATACGCCGCCCCATTTGCCAAGAGCATAAAAGACTCCGGCAAGAATGAGCGGAACAACAAACGGAATGACAACAGAGCGAACAACACTTGTGGCCATATCGACTTTAGCTCTTATACAAGTCATGTCCTTCACCATTCCGCCTCTGAAGTCCTCACCAAAAAGTGCAAGCTCAATCTTACGACTCCGCTCACGGTCTTCCGCGCGAAATGTTACACAATCCTCAGTTCGAACAAAACCAGGATTATCTTTCTTGTGACTCATCATTGACCACTACACGTTCGTATCTACTTGTAGTTGCCATGAATGCGGGTTAGCCCGCTTCTAGGGTGCGTATTCAGTTGCCTGGATTATGATGTCAAATGAGAAGTTGTCTATCCCTGTGATGGACGATGAGATGGTCAGAGTCAGTTTTACAGGTATGATTTGACTAGGCTGCAGGATTGTACTGTTCGTATAGTTCCAAGAGAGCATCATAAACCCGCTCAGCGATGGCGGATTCCAATTAGCGAAGCTCATTGAAAGAGTAACGTTTGTGTTGTTCGTATTCTTGACGTAGAAGTTAACTGCAACAACTTCTCCAGGCGTTCTCCATCCCCAATCGATTTGCTGTAATACTTTTGTGGCGTTAGCATCGCTGTATACCTCAACACCGACACCTTTGATTCGACCAACGTTTGAAATGACCCGTTGCATGTACACATACGCGGCGGCAGCCACGATTATCGTGATGACAAGTGCAGTAAGCAAGATTGCTTCTGTTCTGGTCGCCAAGCACATCACCTATTGCCCCGCTGGCGCTGGCAGACGATATTGCCCCGCTGGCGCTGGCAGACGATCAGTGACTACTCTGTTTGCAACGTCGTTGAGAGCCCATCCTTGAAGGAAAAACAGCAATGCAACAGCAAGAACACTCATTGAAGATATCGGTAGCGATTCAAGCATAGGTGTAAAGGCTTCAAAAGCAATTACGAGGCTCAGAATGATTGATATTACCATTGAGGCAGCATATCTAGCCCAGAAACCAGGCCATCCTTCTTCACCCATCTTTTGAATGTATGGAACCATTGTTCGAAGCACTGAACCGATGATTATGGCAATGAACGCGGCTAACTCGTATGCGAATGGAACCACTTTCTTTTAACCTCATTCAAGTATCTCTTTACAGAGCTTTAAAAAACTTGCCTATTAGCCGAGGTTTCTTACGTATAAGATGAACAACTCCTCTTCGCAATTCCTTTCCTATCGACGAAGACTTGAGATGAAACGACCGCATAGTTTCAATCAGATCATTGAAATCCTGGTCTTTTAATGAACAGATAACAGTCTTCATCCGATACCTCCTGTGATTCTCTTTCCTCAACCAAGCAATAAGACTGTCATAGCATTCTAAATCACCATAAACTATTGCCTCAGCCGCCGCCTTCCCTGTCATTATGGCTTGGCAGATCCCGCCGCCGGTGAGAGGATCCGTCGCCGGCAAAGCATCGCCAACCAAAACAACGTTTCCATACACGCCCTTCTTCGGCATCCTCGCAGTGGGAATCTGCTTAGCAATTGAGCATTTAGCCTCATATTCCACAACGTGCCGAGCAATGAACCTCTCCAGGAGAGCTCCAGCTTGGCTGCCCAACTCCACCGGGACTCCTAAGCCTATTCTCACCATTCCATTTCCACAAGGAAAGATCCACGCATAGCCTTTGGGAGCCACTTTTTCCCCAAAGTAAACCTCTATCAAATCTTGCGGGTAATAATCCATCATAATCGTTTTCTGTACGCCGATGTGCATGTCCTGCCCTAATGGCTGAAGCTGTTTATTCTGCAGGTAAAGGTAGTCTTGTTGTGTGAGAAACTGTCTAACAACAGAGTTCGGACCGTCAGCTCCAACAACAACATTCCCGACATGAACAGAACACGCTATGTCCTCTTTTACTATCCTTTTCTGTATGATCAGTCCTCCCAAATTCTGAACCTGCTCGGCCCAAATCTGCTCCAGCTTTGTGCGGTCCAGAACATACCCATAATTCATTCCCTTCATTTCCCAATACTTACCATTTGGCGCATAGATGGTAACTCTTCGAACATTCGCTACTATCGTGTTTGGCGGGGGTTCAAATCCCACCCTTCCCGCCATCCATAAACCGACTCCTCCAGCACACCGTTGAGGCTCTCCGATCTTCTCTTTCTCATCATAAACAGTGACTGCACAGGGCATTGCTTGATTTAGCCACCATACTTGTTCACGCGTGTTCCTTTGAACTATTTCTAGCGCTGTTGCGAGCCCTGCTGGACCAGCACCAACAATATCTACACCTACCATGACCATCAAAAGGCTTATTTGCTGGAGGAACAAATATGGCTTTTGGTGTATTTTATTGGCAGAACAGGAAGACGAGCCTAAGTCTCTGGAAGAAGAAGTCCAAGAACTGCTAGACCAGCAAGTCAAACCTGAAGCTATAGCTGAGAAAATACTGCAAGAAGACCTGAATGCCAGCGTGAAAGACCTGTCAAGGCTTCTAGGTTTAGACTCCATGGCAATTGGAAGGATCAAAGGTCGCCTTTCAAGGCTAAAGAAACGGAAGCAACAAGACTCGAGCGCTACAACACTAAAACCGCTCGAAGAAGCAGAAGGTCCGGGGGGTCCCTATAAGGAAGAAATCGATGCTACATCCATATTGAGAAAGATTCTATTATCCTATCCGAACATGCCGACCAATGTAGTTGAGGAAGTTTGCAGTTGGGCTGCATTTGGGCCTATTCACCCAACACAGTTGGTGTATCTGCTTCAAAGTATGAAAGGTATCAGCAACATGACAGCAAACGTTCTCGCTCAAAAATACAGTCTAGCATTACAGAAGGCTGCTCTTGAAGGAAAAGCTAACATCCCGCCACTAGGTCCAGGACCAGGAGTATCTCAAACTGGCGGTGCTCAGTGGGGTATTCTACCCGGTCTTCCAGGAGTACCTCCACCTGGTGGTGGTTATTCGCCAGGTGGTTATCCACAAGCTGGACAAGGACAGGGTCAAGGTCAATACAATCAGCCACCGCTTGACATGCGGACAATGATACGCGAAGAAGTGGAAAGGCAAAAACCTAGAGAGACTGCTGACGCGATGGTAGAGATTGAGGAGCCAGTACGCGCTCCTGATGGTAGCGTCATTGTGGATGATCATGAGAGGCCGATCGTGAGAAGGATACGGGCACCGGCAAGCCAAGCAGCATCTCTGTTTGGAGCCAGAGAAGATCCGGAGGCGCGTATACTGGACAAAATGGCGAAGTATAAGGAGCTTTTTGGGGAGAAAGGTTTGGATGAGTCCAAGATACGAGCGATCATAAGGGATGAGTTACCTCACGGGCAACCTTCGACTGAGAAGCCCGTTACTTTAGAAGATGTTAAGACAGCGGCATCTAACGCCGCAGCGGAAGCGACCAAAGCCGCGAATGAGGCTCATGAGAAAGAGAAGAAAGAGGATGAACGGTTCAGGCGTCTTGAGGACAGTATAACGAGGGCTAACTCTAGTAGGACCGTAGAAGGCTACAGAGATGATGGCTTCCGAGTTCTAGGGCAAGGAATGAGTGAGGCTAGCAACATGCTCAGAGACAGAAAACCTGTGGAGGTTTTTGTAAGAGATGGACTGCCTTACTTATTTGGAGGAGTTCCAGGGAAGCAGGTTGAGCCTGGCGCAGCAGGCGGGCTGATTGAGAGACTAGAAAAACGTGGATGGGTGGCTGAATCTTGAATTACGTACTAGTGATCAGTGGGAAAGGCGGCACTGGAAAGACTCTAGTTGCCGTTAATTTGGCTCATGAGCTCGCAAAAAAGAAAGGATCCGTCGCGTTGATCGATGCTGACATCAGTAATCCGAATGCCGCAGTCCTGCTTGGTGTGAAGACTCCTATGCAAGTCACTTCCAAGGCTTTCACACCGATCCTTGTAGATGGGATCGAGTTCTTCTCGATGGCGACGATCAGCGGTGAGAGGCCGGTGAGCATGGATGCTAGTGAGTATGCGCAGATACTCCGTGACGTGCTCAAACATTCCGGTTGGAAGTCAGAGATTGGAGTCATTGACATGCCGGCAGGGCTTCATAACGAATTCCTAGAAATGGTTTCTAGCTTTGGCGAGAATCTATTAGGTTCCATAATTGTCATGCAGCCGGCGCACGTGGATTCCGCCAGGAAGTTGCTTCAACTGCATAAAAGCGAAGGAATTCCAGTATTGGGCGTTATCAAGAACATGTCTAAATTCAAGTGCGACTGTGGCAAAGAGTATGACATTTTTGGCACTGTTTCCCTCGAAGATCTCTGTAAGGAATTTGGAGTTGAGCCTTTAGGGGAAATTCCGCTCTCGATCGAGATCAGAAACGCAATTATGTCTGCATCGCCGTTTCTACCAGAAACTCTTGCTGCTCCAATCGTAAAAAGCGCTGAGAAGGTCATGGAGACTAAGCCAGTAGGCGTCAGTTTCGTAGAAAGGATGAAGGAGAGGTTGAAAGGGATCGCCAGAGACGCTCTGTTAGAAGTAATAGCTGCTGTAATCGAGATATCCAACACAGAAATAAACATTGGAGAGATACAGAAGGCAAACGGCTTTGCCGGAGGCAGAGTCATAGAGCTTGACGTGACAGATGAAACATTGCGAAATGTTAAGCTGCAAGCGTTTTTCAGAATAGACAATGGTGTTCTGAAGGTTATTAAGAACCCCAAGGCTGTTGACGACGAGATCAGGGTCTGGGAACGCGCTTTAATCTGGGTGTTCATGGGAAAGAGGCCGGACACGAACACACCATGGGATCTGTTTGATGCTTGGCTGCAAGGCAAGGTGAAGTTCTACAGCGTGACCGGAGGAACGCCACGTGCTCTGCAGTTCATGAGGAGCGTTTGGGCCGGTGTCAAGGACACGTCGTCATTCAACAAGTTGAAACCCATATTGGAGAGACTAGCCTAGGGCGTGAATACAAATGGAAGGAATCATCTTTGAAGAAGGGCTCGGGCACTTTATTCCCATCGAAAAAGTATCTGATGCTGGACTAGTCAATGCCATACAACAGCTTCTGGACGAAGTAGTCAAAAGAAAAGCCAGAAGAGGGCTCATTGATTTACTAGAGCAGGGTAAACCATTTGGGAAAGAATTGGCTAGAAAACTGAGGGAGGGATAGAATGGGAGGATTGTTTGGAAGAATAGTTGGGCTTGACGACCTTAGAAAAGAGCTGAGAGAACGAACTGATACACTTAAGCTATCTAGTGAGAAGTGGGTTGTGGCGGCTAATGACCTTACGAAAGCTGATAAAGAGCTCACTAAAGCGCTGCGGGAACATAAGCAAACTGTTGTGCAATTCATAGACCTGCTTGGAAAGCTGTGAGCTACTTCTTAGCAGCAAAGAGTGTTAGAGTCCACCATCCAACTCTAGCATAAACCGTGTTCTTTTTTCGCGTTGGGGACCCGAAAACCCAAACATTCATGAGTATGCCTGGGAACACTTCTGCGCCGTCCCATCTGTAGACCCGACCCGGTATCACAGGATAGATCTTACCCATGTGCTCGGTTTCCACGACGTGCTCGATGGCTTTGACCGCGTCGTCGATTGGCGCGTGAAAAGAGACGAAGGATAAGACTCGATAGTATGCTTGTTTCAGCAAGGCGGTAACAACTGGAACCCATTTTTCCCAAGGTTCAGGCATAGAACTATCCTCTATTACGTTTTATTAACGGTCTGTGCATATTAGGATTTTGGGATGAACATGGAAAAGGTTAGAGACTATTTGAGACTTTTTCGTGCACAAACCGCGCCTGCCACGATCCTTCTGATCTTAGTACCATACTTGGCTAACGCGCCGCTTCTCTCAGTTTCAACTCTGGCGATAGGAGTCTTTGCTTTGGTTGCACATTGGTTTGCCTTTGGCCACAATAGCCTTATGGATACGGCAATGGGCTATGATAAAGCAGATCCTGCAAAGAGTCATCATCCACTTGTAGCGGGAAGAATCAGTCTGACGGCAGCTCACAATGTCATCCATTGGGGTCTGTGTGGGCTAGCGGTTTTGGCGATATACTTGAGTTTTCTTTCACCTGTTCCAGTGGCTGCGCTGATCTCAATTTTCCTTTGGTTTGTTTTTGGCTATGCGTATAACTCGGGATTGTCGAAGGAAAGTTTGTTGGGTTTTCTTCCAATTGCAGCTTGTTTCGGAGCTATGGGCGCATGGGGATGGTTTTTGAGCCATGATGCTCTGAATACATCAGGTCTGATCCTTCTAGCGTATTTCTTCTTGACTATTGTTTTTCAAACTTCGTGGTCTGGGCATTTGAAGGAGATGCGAGTTCAGGAAAGAGGTAATCTTCTGATTAGAATGGGTGCACAGTTGAAAGGCCATAGGCTTCAAGAAAGGTTCATTCCTGGTCGATCACGCATTTATGGATGGTTCATCAAGGGCTTGAACCTCTTTTTGGGTGTCTGGCTAATGCTGGGACAATTCAACGTGGTGCGTTTGGTGTGGACGGTGATACTTGGCGCACTTATCATCACCAGCCTTCACCGACTAACACGACCACGGACCTATATCCGCGATAAGGAACTGAGAATTATGAGCGTGATGGAGATTCTCACGATCTATCTGCCCGTCCCGCTGGTATTACCTTTGATGGAAGCAACTGTACTCATGTTGTTTGGGGTTGTTTACTTCGTTGTTGTTAACAAAGTTCTATGGGACGCTTCGTATCCAAGGGTTTAACGCTTCAAACGCCTTCTCAAGAACGTCAACAACGGAAATTGTGCACCTTTCACATCTAGTACACTGGCCAGCTTTGACCTAGCAGATTTCCGAACAGGTCCCTCGAACACTATTCCCCAAGATGAGAATGTTGACTTGGCGAACCTCTCAGCTGTTTCAAGAGCCATCTTTCTCGTCACCTATCAATCGACTTAACAGCCCAAAACCTAATAAGCCTTTTTTGCTTCCTTTCGGAAGCCCCAGTACGTCTCGCAGGGTAGTCTGCTTAGTAAGATGGAATTTGTCTCCCAACATTTCCGCTAATGGCCTATCTAGAAGCGGAAGAGGAAACTCGTTTTCCTTCAATTTCGTGAGGGCTCCTGTCATTGTTTGGAGTTCTTCTTTGGTCAGTTTCGTGAAGTCAATTGTGGTTCCGAGAACCTTGTTTACTTGCGCAGAAAGCTCTTCCTTTGTCTTGTCAGGCACTTTAAACACCAAAATTATAAATCCATCACTGCTCTTATTTAAAATGTGGGGTAATATGTCTCGCAAGAATTCTTCAGAGAATCCAGGTCCGTTGCAAGAGGCTATCGCACGTTTAAGAAGTGAGGCTCAATCAGTCAGACAAGAGGTAACACAAACTAGTGACGACTTAAGGGGTATGGGTCGTGAGGCCATTCCACATCCAATAATGCGCAGAGTTCAGAAGCGTGTAGACGAGGTTCTAGAGGGTAGACGAAGACGACGACGGTGAGCCTGTGAGGGTCACTCGACAAGTCGAACAAGCGATGAGTGGGTGTGTTGCAACACCTGTAATAGTCAAGGTGCGATCCGGTTCTCTAGATACTCTCAGTCAACATCTTCTTTTCGACTTCAAGATGCTAGGTCTGCAAATTCCTAGGTTCAACATGCTGGCAACTATTTTACCGAACGAAATTATCGATGAAGTGAAACAGCTCCCTTTTGTTGAGACTATATATTTTGACCAAGTAGTACGGATTCCAGAAATAAGAGGCGCTAACGTCAGCTTTGAACCTATTCAACGTCTACTGCTCAAAGTGGCCGAAGTGAGAGCTAGCAAGGCAGTGCTTAGAAAACCCGAATGGGTTCCAACAAGCGAATCGAGAAAAATGCTGGAAGCAGACAAGGCTGAACTCGAAGGCTATCAAGGTGAAGGCGTAAAAATAGCTGTTGTGGACACTGACGCGAGCCCACGATACCAGAATCACCCTCAACTCGCGGGGCGTGTTACAGGGTACAGGGTGATTGAAGAGGCAAGTGACAAGAACGGTCATGGAGGACACGTAAGCACTACAGCTTTCGGCAGTGAAGGCTATAGTCGACTGGCGCGATTGAGAGCTGTCGGTGTGGCTCCAAAAGCATCCGGCATTGGAATAAAAGTCCTTCGAGGCGCTGCAGGCATGGGCAACACGTCAGACGTCATTAAGGGCGTAGAACTCGCAGCCAACCAAGGAGCAGACGTCATAAACCTCAGTTTAGGCGGACCACCAACCAAAGACCCATCCGAAGACCCAATGTTCCTCGTCTTTGAACAGATCAAAACCAAGATAATATCATGTGTCGCAATTGGGAACGAAGGACCGGACGCGGGGACAACATCAGCTCCAGGCAGCTTACCAAATGTGCTGTCTGTCGGAGCCGTCGACATTCACGGCAATCTTGCTCAATTCAGCAGCAGAGGCCCGACACCAGACGGAAGAATCAAGCCTGACGTAGTTGCGCCCGGAGTAAATATCTGGTCGGGCATAACAATGGAAACATATCTTGACTATGTTGCAGACTTTCTCGGCAACGGGTTCACATCTATTTCAGGAACCAGCATGGCCACACCACACGTAGCGGGGCTCATGGCCTTAGCGATTCAACTTTTCAAACACAAACTACCTGAGGTCAAGCTGACTACAGATCTGGTATTGAAAATCTGCCAAATGTTCGGAGAAAACAAAGATAACGAAAGGGGCTGGGGCCTTATTAGATACTCATGGTTCAAAGAATACGTTGAACAGCATGGGTGACAAGTTCTTGAAACCGTACATCCGTCTGCTGCGCCCAGGAACACTGATCGCTCCATTCTGCGGGGGACTAATGTTCAGTTTGCTAGGCTTGAAAGTGGCTGGATCTTTCAGTACAGAGGCTCTTCTTCTGGGCTGTCTAAGTGGCTTCTTGCTGGCATGCACGAACGCGATTTCCAACATTACAAACCAAGTTCACGACAGGGACATAGATCTGCAAACACTGCACAAGAAGAATCGTCCTATTCCGTCTGGCGAAGTGAGTGTTGATGAAGCACTAAGCATAGTTGTAGTGCTCACTATCATTGTCCTCGGGTTAGCCTGGTATTTCTTTCCGCATTTCTACGGGATCCTCTTGTCAATTATCCTGATGTTCTCGTGGATGTATAACAGTCCTCCACTACGGCTAAAAGCAAGGTTCTTTTGGAGCAATCTGTCGATCGCTGCGCCCAGAGGCGGGTTGGGAATTGTCGCGGCATTCTCTGCTTTTGCATCTCCCTTTGATTCTCGGGTTCTGATCCCGGCGCTGGCGTTTGGGATCTACGTTTTTGGTGTGAACACCTTGAAAGACTATGAGGATTATGAAGCTGATCGGAAGATGGGAGTGCGGAACTTCTGCACAGTATTGGGTAAGGAGAAGGCGTCAGCTTTGATCGTGCCCTTTCTGGGTTTGCCCTATGTTGTTTTTGCTTTTGGATTGTATCCTTTCATTTTCCTAACGGTACCGATAGGCGCGGTCATGGTCTACATTCTCTGTCGATATCCTCGCCTGGAGGGTCGTGGGCTCTGGATGTGGAGGCTCTTCTATCTGCATTTTGCTTTGATGATGGTCACTTACGTTCTTCCTTTCTTGTTAGCGTAAGTGATTTAAGCCTTAGACACGGCATATGATTCTGTGGCCTCATTATGACTATTCGAGAGAGTATTGCAAAACGGGTATCACCTCTAAAGCAGCGCTTAAGGCTCGAAACCCCTGTAATCGATGAAGTTCCAATGATGGCTGAGAATCTTCACACCCAAGCATTTGAGTTACCGGGCGGTCTTGGCGGCATGATCCCTGTGATTATACGCGGAAAAGCCTATGGCGATGTTGCGGGAAAATGGTATCGCGTCAGTTTCTCAAAGACGCTAGGCTCTCCCTCCGTTGTGGCGGTCGGTGAGGCAAGAGGAGGAAAAATTCCAAGTGTGGCAGCGCCAACAATAAATATATCAGCCGCTGAAGTTGCTTCCGAATCCATCGACATTGCTTCGGTGTCCGTTACAGTGGATATACCGACCACTAAGATCCCTTTTATAAACGCAAGTTTTCCAGCTCTCTACAGTGACATTGCATGGGTTCAAAAGCAAATCTGTGACCCGGTGAACACAATAAGAAACTCCGTGGTTGACATGCAGTCCAAACTCAATGATGCCATCGGTAGAATAAATGAAGGACTGGCAAAGGCATCACAAGTGGCTAAAGACCTAAATAACGCTATCAACGATGGACTAAAGAAAACTCGAGATAACGCACAAAACGCATTGAACGATGGGTTAAAGAAATCTCGGGATAATACGCAAAGGGCGTTGGGTGACACAATCTCAAACGTTCGAGACTCTGTGAACAACGGATTGAGTCAACTTATTCCAAACCTTTACAGCGCATGGGGCCTGCCTTCAACGATGATCATAACGCCGGTCCACATTCGAAACGTAAGCTCCACTGGTTTTGAGTTTCAAAGCTTCGGAAAAACGACCTGCTACTATATCGCTATCGGCAATAGAAGCTAGGCACGTACCTAAACTGACATACCCCAATAGCCCACGTCTGAACCTCTGGGAAACGTCTTTACCATATTGCCATCCACGCTAATGTTCAATTCAGTACCTGCCATTCTTCCAACCTCAAAGTGCTTCACTCCAACATTGTCGATGTAAACACACATCAATGCTTCTGGATCGTCCTTGTTGCAGAATGCGTACAGTTCCCCGTACCCGCCGGTGAACGGAGTGTAGCTGGCAACGTATTTCAAGGCCAAATCTGCGGATGGAACCTCGGAGTTAAAAGCTTGTGCGTATATTGTGACTCTTTTCGCGTCAGATGACAGTTTGGGCCTAGCTTTAGGAAGCATTCGCCCTTTTAGAGTAATAAACTTCCTCTGCAAAGATGCCATGCTCTCAACCTCTACAGCAAGTTTTTTAAGCTGATAACAGATTTAAGATTAGTGGTGCAAGTTAGTTATGTCAACATCGACCAAAGTGAAGAATAACGTGAGAGACAGAGTTAATGCGGTCCCCACTCTCTTGACGACCCCCCTCAACACTCTTGTAACCAGTGTAGAAAATCTCATTGCATTGAAACCAGTGAGAGCTCTAACAAACCTCGTTGAGCATGCCGGTGACGGCACCGTAGCATTTGTAAACACGCAGGCGGATATCACGAGACGTTGGATGTGATGATGGATGTCCATGATTGAAAAGGTCCAAGCCAAGACTGAAGAGCTCAGAACTAAAGTGCAAACACGAGTGAAGGATATGCGCGGGGGCTCAGCTGGAGCCGGGCTCTTCGGTGAGTCAGGCGCATTCGGCAAATTCGGAGGCGGCAAGGGTCTTGGGCTCGGAATCCTAAAGACGGGAATGCTGGCAGACATAAGGTCAAGAGGTGCGATCCCCACGATCAAGGAACGTGTTGCAAAGCTTAGAGGCGGGAGCTCAGGAATTTTTGGAGAAGGCGGAATGTTCGGAGAACCATTCGCGCCAATTGCTGAGAAGCCATCCTTTCAAAAGGAAGCTGGCCTAAAGGCGCAGCGACGTACAATCGCGATCGAAGCCTAGCCCTTTGAGTCCTGAGTTGGCCTTTCTACGGCAACTCTACTTCTCTCAATATCCAGTTTCTTCTGGGTATGTTCGTTTAGTAGTTCTTCTAATCCCGCACTATAAGTTATAAAGTGTTCTTCGTTTACGAATACTTTAAATCTCCCCAGCAAGTTTTTAGGGCAACGTATTCTTAGCATTTCGGTTTTTTTCCCTACGATGTTAGGCACAGGGTGTGTCAGCTCTCTTAGTTCCGCTTTCAAGGAATTAATTTCGTTCTCATACCTTTCGAGTTTTTCATTAGCTTCCTTAGAGATTCTCAAAAAATTTTCAGATGCCCAAGTAGAATCAATGAGTAAAACACTGTCAAACTCATTCCGCAATTCTTCCAGTTTCCGATGACTTGTCTTGCCACATTCTATAGCTGTTACTGAACAAGAGGGATGCGGTCCTTGCCAACTTATCCCAACTAAGTCAATTCTATAAGGCTTTCCATTAACCTGCACGGCACATTCTTCGAGAATTTCATGATCGATGTATCCGCGTTCCCTTAGAATGAGTCTTCCTATCTCTTTAAACAGCTTATGAGATCTATTCTCCATGTAGCACAGTATGCCGCACAACTTTATAAAAGATTATTCTTTATAACGTTTTCGGAGGAAATCCAAATGCCAATATCAATCGATCAGTTGAAAGCGGATCAAGATGACGCGGCAAAAGTTGGGAAAGCCTTAGGACTTGAGCTTGAACCACTTGACGATGAAGAGCTGGATAAGTTTGGACGCAGTTTTGAACGACAGTTCGTTATAGGCACGAGCGAACGTGAGATCGTAGACATTCTTAATCGCCATAGAGCAGAGATCCTCATGGGTGCTATGGTTGCAACTAAGCAATTTGCGAGCAGGTTTGACGGTGAGCGGCCAGATGCAGGCAAATTCGGTATGTCGGAAATCAGAGCAAGCTTCTTGGGCATAGGCGACGACTGGGAAGACATCACCCTTTACTCTTCAGCCACAGTTTTACCCTTCACAGGCGGATCTCTACAAAACTGGATACACAGTGGCACAAACCTGATGACTGGCACTGCGGGAAACGCCGTGAAAATCGGCAAGAACGCGGTCCACGTCATTGTAGCCATTGGAGACTATTTCGAAGATTCAAAGCTTGAATCACTCCAGTTTACCATAGATGGCAAGCCCAAGACTGGGATCACACTGAAGAGGGCACTAGCACACAGTGATTTCAAGATCAAAGAGCTCGATGTTGCCTTCATCCTCAAGTACAAGACAACAGTTCTGGGCAAAGTATTCCAGAAACCAACAGCCACCGCATATCCATACTTGCTAGGTGCAACATTCGTTCCAGAGAACATACTCAGAGAATACGTCGACCCCGCAAGCCTTCCAGGCACAACCAACGACTTCATCCTGACGACTTAGGCAACCTGACCGACCCATATAGCCTCTATGAATTGGTCAAAATCGTAAAAACGGTTACCATAAGAATGGTGAAAGTATGGGAAAACTCGTAAGAAGATTCATAAAAACGAATCAGCTTCAAGGCGGAACGTGGGCCACACCACTATCAATATACGCTGCTAGCCAGATAGCTTGCCAATTTGTCCACAACGTTTTCACCCCTGGAACAGCAGAAGGCGGTCTTTTCGGCGTCCAAGGAAGCATAACTTCAGGGAACTTAACCCTGAAAGGTGTTCATGCAAGGGCTACTGTGCTTACAACAAAGAACCTTGGTACAGGAAGCGTGTATGGAATACACGTTGAGACGGAAGCCTTAGGCACGGGAATCGTCGGTGGAAACATGGAAGGAATCGACGTCGAAACTTACGTCGAGTCCACAGCCACTATTACAGGAGACCACTACGGTATCTATGTCAAGACATACTCAGACATCGCTGGCTCTAAACAAATCTTTCCACTAAGACTAGAGCATAACGGTGTATCTGTAGCTGAAGCATTCATTGGTGTCTACTGTCAAACCTCAAAGATGACTTATCTTCTGGAAAGCTCAAACACTGCTGAATTGTGGTGTGCTGTAACTGGCACTCTATCTGTTGGCGCTGGCTGGCTTCGAATAAAGCTTGGCGGATACGTCAGGTACATACCTTTGTACTCGTCTTAGGCTAGTAGGCTAGTGATTGACTAAACTCAACTCTCAAACCCTCTTTTTTTTTGTTAATAGCAAGATTTTTAAAGGTTAGACCAATATTCTGACTCCATGAAACAGAAACTCAATATTGCAGAGCGAGTCGCGCTGTTGAACATTCTGCCACCCGAGGGCAACCTTGTTACTCTCAAGATAATCAGGGAGCTTAAAACCGACCTTAGCTTTTCCGAAGAGGAAGTTAAACGCTTCAAGATAAAGGCGAACCCAGCTCCTGGAGGCCTTGGCTCCTTTATAACTTGGGACTCCGATTTCACTAAAGAAACAAAGGAGGTCGAAATCGGCAATGTTGCCAAGGACATAATAGTTGAACAGCTGAAAGCCCTTGAGAGTCAGAAAAGGCTCCGTATGGAAACGCTCGATCTCTATGAGAAATTCGTCGTTGAAGACCAGCCTAAGCCTCCACAAAATTAAAAACAGTAAAGACCCTATTGGCATGTGGTGAACGCCATGTCTGACGAAGAGAAAAAGACTGAAGAGAAACGGTTCCTCTCGTACAAGGAATCCACTGGCAATGAAGTCTGCATTGAAATCAGCCCAGATATAAACGTCAAAGAACGTGTGGGCTTTCTAACGAAACACGGCTGCACGGACTTTGTACTCTTAGACGCGGACAAGAAGCCCATCGAACCACAACCAAAGCTCTGAATAGCGTAGCATACTTCACAGCCCCTCTTTTTTGGGGAACAGACTATTTTGAGACAAGAACTTGCTAAAATAGCTGGATGCAGGCGATGTTTCCAAGGTGTTTTTGTCAGGTTTGGTACTAAAGCCGGCTTCAAACATCCATTAACGACAGTGCTACTGAAAGATATTGTGGATATCGCTGCAGGCAAGGTTGTGACAGACCATGCATGGTTTACGATGGGCAAGCGAATGGCTGAACTTAACTTGAAAGAGGGAGACGTTGTCAGGTTTGAGGCTCGTGTCACCCAATACTTGAAGGGGTACAGGGGCCATCGACATGAAGATGATTTTGAAGGCGACTACAAGCCGTTGGAGTATGATTATCGCCTAAGTTTTCCAACGAAAGTGGTCAAGCTCCAGTTCACTGCAACTTCCAACCAAGTGCGGCTGACCAGCTTTTGTAGCAAAAGTTATTAATCTTCTAGAGGATACTCTATTCACAAGACAAAAAAGGTGCATTGTTGTGCGAGATAAGGGAATTATTCCCATAGTTGAGAAGTTCTTGCTGCCAAACCACCTACTTGCATTAGAATTCAATGAAGGCTGGATCTTTGGACGTATTGTACGTAGACGACTGATGCACTATAAGCCGTACAGTCTCATAAACGCCTCTGGAACCACCGTTGACATTGCAGCTTCATCGGCCCAAGGTGAATTGTACCTGCGTGATCCTAGAAATTATGCGGTGGACATACTCTACCTAGACAAGAGCACAGATGAAGGATTGCCATGGATACTTCATGGTGCCATCGGATGGAAACCACACCAAATACTTGTCTACCCACGAATACCCGAAGGAAAGGACATTCCGGGGAAGTTTCCAAACATTGACCCTATTCAACCAAGCGCTGGAGACTTAACTGGCTACTACAGCGGTGTTGAATCTCCATATGACGAGCCTACAGACTGGATGGAATACGTGATCCCTCCAGGGATCCGTGTAGGCCACGAATGGTACAACAAAGACGCCAGCCGAGCTCACAATCCAGTTGCCAACATACTTTTCGCGCTCTATCATTTCCAACTCTTCGTACCGATGATAGTGACGCCTGCACCGCAGAACCAGATAATCCGAGACATAGCACTGCGACGTATTCCTGCAGCGTTTCTCACGGTTGGTGATACTAGCGGTCCGCTAGATCTGGGCACAAATCTGAAAGAGGACTGGAAAGCCACGCCTATAAGCCTGGAAGATGCCGTGGCTCTGGAGGTCGGTTGAAAATGGGTTTGACAAGAGACCAGATTAGAGAAAGACTACAGTATGCTCAGCTGACGGTGTCCAACGCAAGACAGAACATTTTTACCGCTGATGTCGCGGAGCGGATTAAACGAAACATTGTAGCCATCTTCATAATGACTGATGCCACGCTGCGCACTGTGGAAATAGAGAAGCAAAAAGAGGACGACACTTGGGACATGATATTCGACGCGGTGCCCATTGACGTGGCCACAGGACCAGAGCAAGGTATACTGCAAATACCAAAAGGACATTACGACATTGAAGATCCCATAATAGTGCTCGAGGGCGGAACAAACCTGAGCTTCATAGCAAGCGCGGGAGCACCCGAAGTAACGGTCTTATATTGGGATGACGAATTGTAGGGTTGATGGAAATGAAACTCAAAAAACATAGCGCCGAAATCTTGGCAGACGGCCAATTGAAGGTTTGGGTTGAAGACGTAGAGCCGGAAAAAGGAGTTAAACCGAGAGAAAAAGCTGACAAAATCAAAGTGGGAAGCTTCACCGTAACAGTAGACGCCAGCATAAGCAAGGCAGATCTGGACAAGGCCATCAAAGCCGAATATGAGAAAATCAAGAAGCAAAAAGAGCGGATTGAAGAGCTGGGTATTGGAGAAGATGTTCTGCAGGGCTAGCAATGGAGCGGGTCAAGCGAGCCAAGGAAGAACCGTTGTTAGATGGTAGATTCCCGCATCCCTATCGTGAAGTTATCAAGAAGCTCGAAGACACTACCACCCTTTTGAACAAATTGCTAGAGGCTCTGCTGAGGCCAGCTGCTGCAATTCGTATTCCAGGGCAGTATCCGCCAGCACAACCTGGAGACTATGTTAATGTTGTTGCAAATGGTTTGAACGTTTTCGGCGGCTTAAGAATGGCTCAAGACCTACTCGTTGAAACAGTAGACCTCTCAACAGCACGAGCAACATCAACAATACAAGAATTTGAGAAACTAAGCGGGATAGCCCTAACGGTATTCAGCAGCACGGGCACTTTTGACCTATACCTGAACGAGAAAAACGCTGAACACAAGTTAACAATCGGCGCCCTAACATTCCCCCAAGTCCTACACATTGATTGGCTGAAAATCAACACGATCTTTATTGGAAACACCGCGCAAGCTAACAAATCCGCGGTCCTAATAGCGTGGAAGGCTGTATCCGCGCCTAGGGCAATAGCGCCGACTCCGGCCTCACTCGTGATCACGCCGGCAGATACAGAAGCATTCAGAAGGCTAGGTGACGTGAACCGTGACGGCGTCATCGACAAGCGAGACTTAGACCTCATTCAAGCAGCTTTCGGATCTACAAAAGGAATGCCGAAGTATAACGCTGACTATGACTTGAACGGTGATGGGAAAATAGACGTGAAGGACGTCTACACTGCGCAGCAACACTTTGGCCTAACGATCGAGCAGTGGAAAACAAAAAGGTGACATTGAGAAATGCCGGGAATAACAGGTGCAGGACCCGAAACCGTCACGCCGAAGCCGAAAGGCAGTACACGAGAATTCAACACAACAGCAGTAACAACAACGAACACCTATGCCACACTCGTAGAGCTCATACCCACCGACAAAAAAGACTTTGACCTAGCCTACTTTAGTGCAGGATGCGACGAGGACATATGGATCAGGCTCAAGTGGGGATCCGATGTAATCACGCCGGATATCCCGGTGATGGCGAAGACGTTCCCGCAGTTCTGGGTTCCATCAGAATACAAGAAAGTGACAGGAGACGGCACGACGAAGTTCACGTTGGAAGTTAAGTACATGAGCGCGGCGGGATCCGCATTCGGTGAGATCGTGGGCGAAGAAACATAGAGTGAGTGAGCGTATGTGTCTCTGCTACAGAAAGGAGCAATCACGCGAAGAGGCGGACTACCAACTTTTAAGCCGATAGGTTTGGCTCCTCAAAAGGCAGTTGCCAATGCAGGAGGTG
>Ga0315280_10002653_pt1 | contig 28670 bp, 30 predicted proteins | sample YL17G06_40_MG_FD_203697 | JGI IMG/M metagenome (GOLD analysis project Ga0315280, IMG submission 203697) | Sediment microbial communities from Yellowstone Lake, YNP, Wyoming, USA - YL17G06_40 | ecosystem: Environmental > Aquatic > Freshwater > Lake > Sediment | place: USA: Wyoming | collected... | reverse complement strand
TCCCAGTTGCTAGTCGACCCACACAACTGCAATCAATGTTGATCGGCATAGCCGTAATGTCTGAAGCTAGAATGAAGTGCTTATGAGTCTGATCGAATCCGAAACACTGTGCGCTTCGGCCCCTTGGTCATAGAAGGCCCACCAGGCCCATCCCACATTATACATGTTGAAGAGTGTGGTGGCGTCTCTTAACCATTCGGCGTAGCTGCCGTCAGTCATGAAGGCCGCGAACTCTCCTATCCACATTGGAGCTCCGTAGCCAATCACGTAGCGTCGGTACTTTGCTGCGATGTCAGCTTGCAGCATCGTAAAGTTCTGAGGGTAGTACTTTTGATAGAATGCATTTGCATAGAAATGGGGGGACCAAACAATTCTTTCTTTGAATGGGGGGTTTGCGTCTGGTATGTTGGATGGTTCCAGGAAGAAAATGTGGTTAGTGTCAACTTTCCTAATGGATTGCATTACTCTGTCATAGAAGGCATCAAGATATGTCGAATTTGCGTTTGGAGCATACAGCCAAGGCTCGTTGATGATATCATATCCTGCTATCGTGGTTTCGTTTGCATATCCTTGAGCGATTCGCTGCCACACATCCGCCAAGTGGTTCTGGAGGCTCTGATTTACCCAGAAGTTGGATACAGCTTTCCGCATACCGCCGGTTGTCGGTGGGTATTGTTGTACAGCCCAGTCAGGTGCACCGTTTCCGTTGAACCTCTTCGACCAGTCGAATTGGTGCATGTCGAGTATTATGTAGATACCATGCTCCTTGGCCCATGTGACATCGAGGTTCACGCGTTGACTCAGGTATCCCCAATCGAACTTACCCGGAAGTGGTTCAAAGTTTGCCCAAGAGACTTGAAGTCTAACAACATTGAAGCCCTTCTCAGCAAAGGTTTGGTAGCTTGATTCCCTGTGCGCCGGTGGATAATCATCAACTCCAACTGTTTCATAGCCTGGGTAGCTGACCCCTCGTAGAAGGACGACTCTGCCGCTAGCGTCCGTAATGGATGTGCCTTTCACCGTCAGAAAAACTTGAGGTTTCGCGGAGACCGTTGCGATGTTAGGACAGTACACTGAGCCGACAATCAAACCAAGGATGAAGATAGAGAGGATTCCACCCGGTCGCATGACTAATCCACGATGGACGATGATGCCGTTGGTGTGGGTTATTAATGTGCCTTTACTGGAACAACAATGTTTCATCACTCAAAATCGGCACGATCAATCGGGACGGCTACGAGTTGGATATTCCTCTCTCGAATTCTCTGACGGAAAATTCGTCGAGGCAGTGAACACAATCTTTCTGAGAGAAGCATTGAATCATGAAAGGACCAGCCTTGTTCACATGCGTTGCATAGCTTTATAGTGCACTTCGTGAATTTGACGACAGCAAATTGGAGATTGCGAATTGAAGAAAGCCCTCATACTCTCCGTCGTTGTAATGCTCATGGTTGTGCTCGTTCCTGGTGCTAATCTTGCTTCCGCGGCGCCGGGCGTGCAGCAGGCCAGTCCCGGTTGCCCAACATATCAGACGAATTTGACAGTGGACTTCGTCAATTCGATCCCGCACTTGGCGCTCGTTGGAGATACTATTGTCACAACGTTTCATGTTATCTATCCAGATGGAACTCCAGTCACTTTAGAACCTCAGACGGCGTCATTCAACTGGACTGGACCTTCTGGTTCGAAGGAATTTGATAACGTACCTGTTGTCTTCAATGGGAGAGCTGGCTTCTACAATTACACTCAACCTTTCACTCAGGATTTAATCCAAGCTACCGGATCCGGAACGATTACGATCGCTGTCGTGGTCTGCAGTTGTCAGGACGGATTGGGCAACCGAGGCCCGACTGGGTTGATTAGCTCAATTCAGACCCTGATTCCAACGGATAATTCCCAGATAGCTCCAACAACACCTCCGCAGACACCTACCCAAATGGTGACAAACTACGTGGTCCCAATAGTAATCATCATACTCCTCATCCTGGCACTGCTCCTGCTCCTCCGCAGAAGAGGAAAGAAGAAAACCTAGCAGAACGCACGGCAAACAGAACTCAATATAGCACGATCGAAGAAGCATCCCCCTGTCGCTGACGAGACTTAACTGGCGACGCAGGACCGCCAAGTAATCATTTGAGACGACATATCGGCGGAGCGCATCGAAGACACCCAAGAAGCGCAGCTGACATCAGCGGAGCCCAAGCCGTGCTTCAGTTCAACCGTAAACCGAACCTTGAAAGCGACCTTAGCGAATCGTGGGGGACAGCAGATTCAGTCTCGCTGGCATCTCAGGCGCGAGCGGTTTGCAATGCATTAGTAGGGATGCGAAAACTCATATCACAAGCCCTCGGTTGAATATTCAGATAGTAATTGCCACGAAGAACGTCGACGCTTCGGCCCGTCGCTTTGACGATGTTCGTTTTCGGTTTGCTCGTGTGGGTGTATGTTGTCGCGGTTCAAATAACGCATCCCCAGTGGCTTTATGAACAGTTTTCTCATGTTGAGTTTCCTCCCTTCAATTGGCGTTTGGATGAGGTGGGCATGATCGCCTTTGCGGTTTCAGCCTTCGGGTTCTTCGTATGGCAACTGGAAGAAACCGATTCCAAACGGTGATGTGCTCCCACGACTAAAGTCGTGGCTTCCAGCCTCACACCTCGGCTTACCTCCGTAGGGGCGGCAGTTGATGCTTTCTTGTCTTTGCTTCTTTCCACCATTCGCCGCTTCCCTCGTCCGGCTATCATATCCCCTCATTAGTGAGCGTCTCGGCGAACTTGGGACCACTCATCAACACATTGAATTGCTTTACAGTGTAAACCCTTCGCTTTCCAAAGGTCCCCCTCAACACAAGAAACGCAAACTCAGTGAACTCTATCATCACGATCGATACTTCGGACAATTCACAAGTAGCAGTTGGCCCTCTGACCACGACGGCCCAACCAGGCCAACTCATCACAAGCACTGAAGTGCTATTGCTCATCGCGGCACTCCTGATCATCGCCCTGCTTCTCTTCGCGCAGAAAGCGCAAGTAGTCTAAGAGAGATCTTGAAGGATCGAGGCGTAATCTGGCCACTCAGTTATGATGGCCGCTAGAGTTGCAACAGTCCTTGAGACTGAGCGTGCTGGAGGACCCGTGTAGGAGTCACAGTCCCGGAAACACGAGATAACTATTCGACCCACTGGTTAGAAGAAGAAACCGAAGCAGCCCCTCCCGACAGAGAGTAGCTCTGACGTATCTTTTTTTTGAAGACCCCTTGCTGGTGATGAGTGGCAATGAACCGGACGAATTCGGTTGAAGATAACGACGTGGCAGTTATCGAAGTATCCGCAATAGCTCAGGATATCTGGAACGTGGAGTCCCATGTTCCTGAAACCGTGTTCGGCTTATTGACGGGGATCTGCGAGAACGAGGAATCCGTGAACGTAATCTCTCCTGTGAAGGTCCCGGAGCCTTGCGTTCCGGAGAGCGTGCCCGTCCACGTTCCTTCGCCGATGTAATCCGCATGTCCACAGAAGATGAAGAAGATACATGGATGAGCGATCCCCGCCACATTCTCAACTTGGCCTACAAGCGTCGTTCCGTTAAGCGTCCCATGCCATTCGCCTGAACCGGTGATCGCGACACCGCCCAGAGGCGCTTGCAGGTAGTCGTTGACGAGCATCGTTGCCGTCACTGTCGTGTCATTATGGATGATGGCGTTGATTATTCGGCCATGGACCGTATAGCCTCGCAACGTGAATGAAAACGAACCTGTCACAGGCTGCGCCTGTATAGTGGGTAGAGCAATCAGGACAATGAGTAACGTGATGCAGCACAGTATTCGTTTCATGGGTATCCATGAACGCACATGAATTGGTGCGCTGTAAACGTTCCGTTGAAGCCTTGGCGGAAAGACTTCACCAATAGTTCCTGGTGAGCAAAAGTCTCAGCGAGAGCAAATCCTCACATGTCATGAGGGCGGTTGGTTCAAGACTGCAGTGAGCATCTATTTCACAAGATCAAAGTACGATCAGACATGGACAAGTCCCGACAACCTCAGTACTTTTTGTCTTGTTGGTTCGAGTGATGGCGATAGTCTTTGCATTCGAAGAATACTCTGCGGCGGTGGAATTCTCCGCGATACAGGACATATGCGCGCTTGGCGTCTTCTCAGCGGTGGGTTTCGGGGTTTATCATCGCAATCAAACCGTCGACCTAATCCAGTACATTCCCTACGACCCGACCCGGCAAGACGCCAATACTAACCCACAACCAAAGCTAACGCGACAAACATCCACCCATCTTTCATCAATCGCAGAGTAACATGTTGTCCCCCAAAAATGGGGTACACCCCCCCTCCCCCCCACCAAGCCTACGCGCAGGTACTGAGATTCCAACTCACCCCCATCCAAAAAACTGCAACCCACTTCTCCACCCCACCGTAGCCCAACGCGACTAACACCCCAAGAGAAGATGCCTAACCTATCTTATACACCGAACCGCTTTCTCTCAACACGCATCTCTTGGACACATTTCAATCCGCCCCGAACGCGAGGAACCTTCACGAATCCTCACTACTGGCCAGACCCTCCCCGTAGCCCAAAGAATAATCCACTATTGCCCACTCAACACTATGTCCGCGCACCAAAACCAAGTGCATCGAAACCATTAAACATCAAACGAACAAAGTCCAGCTGGATTTTCATGCCAACCAAAACGCTTCTCACGCGGCTGGCGACTTTCGGGGTGGTGGCCGTTCTTTCCGCGTTGCTCCTGATACTGTTTCCGTTCTACCCCTTCTATATCGCAATCGTGTTGGCGATCGTTCTTGGAGCAGTATCCCTACAGTTACCGTACATCGCGTTAGTGCTTGCTATCGTATTGTCCACTCTCGCATCGATGTATCAGAATGCGTTGGCTGGGCTGATATTCTTGGTGGTCATAATGATCACGATCGCAGTAACAACCAATTGGCTCGACGTGGCCCTCATAGCGGCCAGTTGGGTCCTGGCCTTCTTCACGATGCCATCATTAGCCATTGCACCAACAGTCTTGGCTGGACTCCATCGTGGAAGAGAGGATGCCCTGAAGATTGGTCTCCTATCCGCACTTTCGATCTTCCTTTTGAGTTGGATTAGGGGCATTGTACAAGCTGGGCTCTTGTTAGTTCCCAGTCCGGCGACTTACGCTGCGAAGGCTATTCCTGACCCTTGGCAGTTCTCCGCGTTTATTCCAAACGCAGATGTTTTCAGCACTGCTCGTACGAGTGATTTCTACGCACCTCTCGGACAGGCGATCGGAGATTTTCGTATCTACGTCTTGATCGCCGCCTGGGCCGTTGCGGGTTACTTGATTGCATTTCTTGTAACCAAATGGAGGCAGGGCCCACTCTATGTGGGGGCAGCGGTTGCAGGAATCCTTCCACCAGTCATCCTCGCGATCGTCTTCGCCCAAACCCCGCTGCTCCAGATCGGAGTGGCACTCGTTTCGGGCGCCATCGTTGCTGCCGCTTACACGTACCTTCAACCTGTAGTCACCGGCCCCTCCTTGAATGTTTTCAGTGGACTGGATGAGATCATTCGAACGGGAATGCCGCAGAAGTACAGTATCCTCTTGGGATCGCCGGCATGCGACGAACGCAATCTGGTAGTTGAAGACTTCGTACAGTCCGGCCTCAAGAAGAAAGCTCCATGTTTCCTGCTGACCTCCGACACGGGATTCGCTAGCGGATTGAAGGAGCATTTCGGCGACAAGATCACTGTCCTTGTGGCCAATCCTCGAGCTCCCGCGAGTCAAGATAAGACACTAATCCCAGTGCAGACCGGTGTGCAAAACCTGACCTCTCTGAACATTGAGCTGGTCAGAGTGATCAAAGATCATGCGGGTTCGGGGGCAAGAGTCATCTTGGATGTGATGTCGGAGATGCTACTGTCTCATAAGTTACTGACCACTCGTAAGTGGGCAAGCGACATTCTCCCTCGCCTCGAGGGCTGGAGTTTCACAACATTAGGTGTCTTCAACCCAGGTCTCCACACACCCGAAGACGTACAAGGCTTGGTTGAGCTTTTCAACGGCTATGTTGAAATCTTCGAAAAGGACTACGCAGGAAAGGCCCGAAAACTCATCGCCGTACGCAAAATGACGAATCTACAGTACAATGAAAACGAACTGCTCATAGACAAACAGCAACTCACGAGAAAGAGTAAACGAGGAAGACTTTCATGAGAACGATTAACTAAAGGGCCCTTTGCGTAATGGCCCGTTTCTGCAACTCCTTCTCGGCCAAGCCCGTTATAATAGAATCAAAATCGTCAAGTGATTGCTGCGGCCTTGTTTTCAAATAGACCCACATTACAAGTACACGTCGATTTAGAGACTGCGAGGGAACCGCCAGATCCAACAGTTCGCCATCCGACAGAGAACCAAGCTCAATATCGAGACCTGGCAAGTCCTAACCCCCGTTAGCATACTATCTCGTGCAAGAAACATCTTCTGTCACCAAGGTCTCTATAGATTTAGACCAATTACTGTAATTATCGACCTGTATGTGCGGAATCCACGCGGTTAGCTCTTCTCACCGTTAGCTCGTCTTTCTAACTCCTTTTCTGCTGAAGCTGTAAGTAGTCGATCAAACTCGTCCACAGGCATTGCAGGGCCTCCTTTCAAGTACAGCCAGATCACTAGTATACGCCTGTTAGTTGTGTTGGAGGGTACGGCAAGCTCCAACAGCTCACCATCTGGAAGGCCCTTTAGGTTAACCAGCGATACTGTCGTACTTGTCTCCCCATCTTCCGGACCCGAACACCTTGATCTCTCTTCTCGCTTGCAACTATATACGGGATTTACTTTCCCGGCCAGCCCTCACGCGCGTTCAAGCACAATTAGACATCCTCGTATTTTCGTAATTAAGTCGTTCCGTTGTTGATGACAAAAGTAGGGGATGTAGAGGAAGTGACATAAGCATCCTTGATCACGGGTTGAAATTGAAAAGCGTGGCCGGGGGACGTGGGGAAAATGCGGTTGGACATTTCACAGATCAAACACCTCGGCTGGAAGCCCAGACTAAGCAGTGAGGAAGCTGTTCGTGTAGCGGCTAAGGAGTTGAACGAAGAACTCGAAAACACGCATTAATCTCAGGATCCTGAATGATGTGGATCCACCTTGATGAGATGGACCCACCTTGAGAGGCTAGGCGGGCTGAGCACACCCAAATGGGGGTGAGCACACCTTTGACCTCAAGAGTAAAGGTCGTATGGCTTACAACCCGGGTCTTGGAGTTGTCACTGAAAAACACCCCAGTGGCTACTGCGCGTTTCTCTGCCTTCTCAAAACTGGACATTCACACCAGAAAGGGTGAACTGAGCAGGATGTTCGAACGCTCAGTAAGATATACCACGCTCCTTATCGTTCCGGTTGCGATCTCGATAACCGTACTGGAGGTTTGAAGGTATTGCACGAAGTCGTGGCGTACAATGGATCGCGAATAACTGTCACTCGTGAAGTCATAGATCACATTGAGAGAAAGCATCCGCAAATGCTTTCAGTTGCGGGCCTAAGCGCCGAACGGTTGCTGTCATTGATGATTCAAACCATAGAAAGCCCCACCGAGGTAACGTCAAGTCTACGGTTGAAACCCCTGAATGAATGGGCTGTAAAAAAGCGGTTGACGAAACGGTTAGAGTTGAAGCATTTGCCTTAGTTGAGCATCAAGTCTAGCCAAATCCTCAGAACCGAGCACGCCAAGTTTGCGGATTAGGCGTTTCTTGTCTACCGCCCTGATCTGAAGACCTAGAGCAACGGAAGGAACGGTTAGGCCATTACTCTTAGTTGGTTGTATTACGGCTGTAAACGGGGCGGATGCCATGTTCATATTCTTCGTGACGGGAACAATGATGACAATCAAATAATGAGTGATTTCTGCGAGAACTATCGCTGGTCTCGTTCCATACTGTTCGTGTCCAACGGTTTCAGGTATATCTACGAGCCAAATGTCGCCCTTAGCCAAAGCGCTTCTCGAAGTTCTCTAGCGCTTCATCACTTAGCTTTTCCCATGCATTCAAGTCTTCATGAAGTGCGGCCAAAATCTTATTGTCTGGTTCAACCTGAACGTTGAAGAGCCTATAGATGCATACCGCCAAATAGTGTGATGCGTTTTGCACGGGTTCGACGAATATCTCTTTCAACGACACCTTTTTCACGCGGCCCGATTGGCCTGTCGGTACTGTACCGTAAATTACGGTACTGTACCTTATACATTTTACCTTATCCGTATAAGGTACCTTATGCGTAGACAGTGATGACTAAGCCTTCGCTCTTTTTGAGGCGTTTTGGATGATGGTTAGCCACTTGTCCTTGCCATCGACGCGTATCCCAGCGGCTTCGGCTGGGGTTTTGCCTTTTAAGCCCATGTGCGGCCTGACGAAATTATGATAGACCCGCATGCCGTCAATTATTGGACTGTCTGATCGCTCTAGGGTTCGCATGACCCGTTCCATCTTGTTGTTGTGAATCTTGCCAGTTAGTCGGATTTCCTGAATGTGCTCGGTTCGGTTCTCAAGTTTCTGTGTCCAGTATTCTTGTTTGTAGGCTTCGTGAAAGTTCGGTGCACCATCCGTGATTAGGGTAACGGGCTTCTTACCAGCCATGTTTCGGGCGAGTTTGAACAGTGGTCTAAGGTCGGCGGTGTATTTCGTGTCAGCTACTTCTTGGGCTATCCAGAAGCGGGTTTGGTCATCCATCATCGCATACAGGTACTTCATGTTCCCTTTGACTTTCAGGAATAGCTCATCCGCTCTCCAAGTGTCGCTGACTTGGGGAGTTATCTTGTCTAGGTACTTCTCCATTAGAGCCGTGTACTTTTCAATCCAATTGTACACTGTTTGGTGGCTAACCTGAGTGCCTAGTAGTCTGAGTGACCGAGCCGTATTTCTGAGACTCTTTCCGTTCTTTGCCTGTATTCTTTGATTACTACTAAGAGATCGTGCGCTACGTTCGTAAGACGAGCTACGCCCTGTTTTGAAGCCTCCAAAAGGTCGGGGTTTAGGTAATATTTCTCATGGTCTACTCTAAGAAGGGCTTCAGCATCCGATTCGAGTTCGTCATACTTGACCACTTGCTGTCGGAATTGGATTTTTCCAATGTAATTGTCGCCAGACTGCATGAATGTTCGTGCTGGTTCACTGACTAGTTGTGCTAGGCCATTCTCTAATTCTTCGAGTTTCTGTTTATGTTGGATACGATTCATCACATCGGGAAAATCCATTGATTTCGGTTCTTCGGCAACTGTGGGTTTCTTAGGCCATTTCTGCCCAATCCACTTGTATCCCTCGTACGTCAGGGTGCCAAAGAAGTACAGTAAAGCGCCCACTAGAACGATACGTACGATATAATATCCAGCGTTTGGAAGGAAGGAATCAATGAACTCCCTAATCTGGTCTGGATAAACGTAGGTTATGCCAGCAAGCAATCCGCTAATCAGCCAACCCATTACGGCCCTCGCGTTGGTCATTCGCATCAATCAAAAAATAATTAACGCAAACATCCTTAAGACGCAAACCGTCAACCGAAACTTTACAGGCCCACGGACGGGCCGCATCAACCGACATCTTGACGGTACCGTAAAGACAGCATACTTAATGGGCGGGCGAACTCATATGAGAATGGAGAAAACGAGATGGCTACATCGTCTTTACTCGACTTAGATCTAGCCAATCTGCTGCGCAAGGCCGAAAGCCTTGCCGGGACCAAGTTGCCTACGGAAGTCGTTGAAGTAACTCTGGAACCGCAGCTCAACACCCTCTGTATACGGTTCATAAAGCCAAAAGACGGAGAGCTAGGTGAACCCATTCATCCACAGATTCACTTATTCAGGGACACGAGGACTGAAGAGGTTACCGCAGTAGAGCTCACTGAAATGGACCAGTTGCTTAGAAAGAAGTGAGTTTCTAGCCACTCGCCGTAATGAGAATCAGGCACTTTCAAGAACATAGAGACTGTGTTCTTGCTTCGCATTCAAGCACTCAGGCACTCACGAGGCTACGACTGTCGCCAACGGGCGCCTAGTCGGAGCCTATGGCAGCTTAGATGCCGCAGCGCAAGCGATCACGTCACTGACACCTAAACCAGTTCACGCGATCCTGACGAAGGCCGGCGAAGAGTTCGAGGAGCTAGGCGAATGGCTGGGCGGTTCTTTAGAGCGTTAGACTGCTACGCGCACCATGGCTGGGTCGTCGTCCGGGACGCGGCAAGGTCCATAAAAATCTGCTCGCAAACACATTCACTCAGCTCCTCCCACAAAAAAAGCATCACAAAGTAACATGTTGTCCCCCAAAAATATGGTACACCCCCCCTCCCCCCCAACAAGCCTACGCGCAGGCACTGAGATTCCAACTCGAAAATACGCATTGATCCTAGCATGCTGGGTTCTCTTGCTTGATGAGGTGGATCCACCTTGAGAGGCTGGGCGGGCTGACCACACCAAATGAGGTGAACGCACTTCGAAGAAAGGGAATTTCGGCTAGGATATGTTGAACGTTCGAAGGAATCGATCGACGCATAACCATGTCATTTTTCTATAGCTCCTAGATGACGAGTTTACAGCCAGTTGCATAGAGTCCTTATTCTCCATGCCAGTTACCCAGAACTCTCGACGAGTAGGATTACCACATTTCTTATTGAGCTAGGGAACAAAAGCCGAGACCATAGCTGCTGGTTGAGTTAAGGCCTTTCGAATTGAAGACAGAAACTAGCCTTAGTGCGCCATCGAAGGAGACGTTGGCCGCAATCCTGTATTGCACTTTCTCGGTCAGCGTTTTCTTCGCGTTTGCAGGAATCTCAAGGCTTCTGAACCTTCAGTATGACGTCGGCTATTTCAGAGGAGCGATTGATCTCGCCATTCTTTCTAAGACGGCTGATCCTATCGTCTGGCTCATAACTATCGCAGTAGAAGCGATGATTGCCAGCATCATCGCATTGTGGAGCGCTGCCAAGGAAAGGGTCATTTTCATTCTTCTTTGTGTAGCGGAGCTGACTCAAATAATTCTCTTCTTCCTGAACGAGAGAAATGTCGCTTTCTTCCTTTCATTGTTGCTCACTGTGACATTCGTGGCATCCTCCGCGATCTGGAACAAGCGCCTAGGAATACAAATTCAGCCTAAGTGTGGCTTGTTGACGATAGCGAGCTTGTTTGTACTCTTGGTCGTTGTGGAATCGCTCGCTGTCGCCGCTAGAACAATTGCCGTCTTCCAACCTAACGCATCGCATCCTTGGTTCCTACCTCACGCAGAAGAACTTCAGTCGGAGCTCTCGGACATTCTCTTCGTTTACTCGCCGGTATTGATGCTCATGGCCATCTTCCTTTGGATTCCAACTCTACCACTAATCCTAGGGAAACACAAACACACGGGCGAAAAGCTCGGTGAACATGTATTCGAAATATCACCAAGAACTTCGTTGACGTTGCTTGCTGTAGCCATAGCAGTAGCGTTATTCGTCCCGCTCTCACCCTACGTCAATAATTCAGTCCTCCATGGCGTTGACGCATCTTTCTACTACACTCGACTGAATTCCACCGCAAGTCTCTCCAACGCGATTGGTCGACTGGGGGTGGAAGCACGGGCTCCATACATCCTGCTTCTTTTCATGATCAAACTGCTCACAGGTTGGAACCCTTTCCTGGTCGCCATTACTGGTCCTAGCGTGACGGCAGCATTCTTCACCTTTTCAACCTATGTGTCTGTGAAAGAGCTCACGCGCAGTTGGTTGGCATCTACTGTGGCAGCGTTACTGGCCGCATCATGGTTTCATACGACCGTGGGGCTTTTCGCGGGCATATACTCTAACTGGCTCGCGATGTCTTTCGTGATGCTCTTTCTTTGCTTTCTTAACAGAGCGCTTTCAGACGCACGCCGAATCAATATTGTGGCTACGATCCTAACGGGCTATGTCACAGCATTCGTTCATGTGTGGACATGGGCAGTCTTGATTGCTAGCGTGGTTCTCGGATTCGCGATCGTTTTGATAAACTCTCGAATTATCCATCCACCTAAATGCTTAGGCAGTCAAGCGAGGACGTATGGAGGAATTCTACTGTTGAGTGTGATACCGATTCTTGCGCTAACTCTGGTGTTTTCCGGGCTGGAGGGCGAACCGTATTCCTCTCTTCGTTACATAGGGGGAGGCATGAGCCTGACAAGACTTGGCAACGTCCTACCCGTATTATCGTATAATCTGTACAGTTATGTCGGTGCGCTCTTAACCTACCCTTCGATTCCAGTTCTCGGAATTCTGGGATGGATCTACTTCACAGCTAAACATCGTTCGAATATCCGGTTCACGCTCACGGGATTTCTAGTCGTCACTTCCGTCGGCACAGTATTGTTGGATTCTTGGCTCCAATGGCGTATGCTCTACGTGATTCCTTTCGAAATATTCGCAGGCTTTGGTTTAATTGCTCTACTGGTCGCAATGGAACGAGCAGCCGTGCTAGTTGGGCTTGGATCAAACAGCTCCCGCCTAGTTCGACTCATGAGCTTCCTCCTAGTCTCCCTCATCATGATAGATTCTGTGAACTATGCGATCGCGAATGCCGCCCTTCTTCCTTTCGGATAAATCCGCGGCACGCTTGATGAATTCTTTTTCACTTAAGACTAGAATTTATCCGCCCCCAATCGGATCAGTATGAATTGTGGTTGTTACTTGCGTTCGAGATCTTTCAAGTACCTTGAAACGGCCTCGCGGATTAGGTAGGAACGTGAGGGGACCTTGTCTCCCTCTATTAGCTCGTCGATGCGATCCAGTATGAGAATTGGGAGTGTGGCGGTGATGCTGGCCATCCGCTTGGATTTGTTTCCTAACACGTTCATGGCCTTCTTGAAATTGGGTACAAGAGGACGGGGGGTCTGGGGCGCCGGCGACTTAGCAGGAGAAGGATCAGAACCACCGCGACGGCAAGGACAGCAATGACGCCCACAACCAAAGCGATAGCGTTACCGCCAGATACAATCGGCGCCACCACGGTTGTGTTCGTGCTTGTAGTTGTTGTGAGGATCGTTGAAGAGGATACCGTGGAACTGGTCACAAGAGTTGTCGATGTTGACACGGTCGAGACAACGGTAGTAGTCAAAGTTCCAGTAACGACTGGCGAGGATAATCGGAGTATTGCGGAGAGTTCTGGCACTGGTGGACTGGGGTATGGGGGACTTGTAGATGATGTGAAAGAGCGGCTTGAGCCTACGATCCATCCGCTACCTGGGGAGGTCAAATAGATTGAGCTTACGATGGGTGGAAACACGATTCCCCCTGAAGCGGGTGCGAGATTTTGTCCGAGCAGAGCGGGTGAGGTTGTCACTTGATTCCAAGCTACACCGTCCCAGTGGAAGAGCGTCGCCACGAGCTTACCCGGTAACCCTCCGGTCCAACAATCATTGGGCCCTGTGCAGTAGACCGACTTCAGCAAAGCGCTTGTGCGACCAGTAGGCGAAGTACCGCTCGGTATTGTTGGAGTAGCCACCGGTGTCCATTTCGTTCCGTCCCAGTAAATGATGACTGGACCAGTGGAAGATGAACTACTAGCTTGGATGCCACCGACTGCCCAACCGCTTGTGGGGCTCAGCATGAAGATTGATGTTAGGTTCGCGTCTTGGGACAGCCCGGGACTTCCGCTTACAGTGACAAGGTTCCATGTCCCCACGCCACCAGTAACAGTGTAGTGAAGGATTGTCGCATTGTCTCCAACCACCCAACCTTCGTTTGGTCCCAGCATGAAGACTGAATTTAGAGAGGTAATCGTTGTCGGTGTTGCAGGCGCAGGAAATATGGCCCAAGTTCCAACTCCTCCAGTGACTGTGTAGTGGAGAATGATACCTCCGGCTGTTACTCCTGTGTATGAGGCGGGCACCATACTTTCACCAACCGCCCATCCCTCAGATGTACTGACCATGAAGACTGACTTCAACTTGTAACTGCCAGGTGGCGGCGTCACTGTGTTCCATGATCCTCCATTGAAGTGCAGTATCACAGGGCAAGGGCCAGTAACGCATGAAGCTGTTGGGTTCTTTCCTCCACCAACAGTCCAGACATCTCCGCTCGATAGCATAAAGACAGAGTTCAGATCATTGCTTGTTCCAATCGCGATACCCTTCGTCCACATAAATCCGTTCCAATGGTAAATTGTTGGTTCGCCGGTTGCCGAAGCGTTGCCAACGGCCCAGCCGTCGTTAGAATTTATAGGTCCGATTAATGGTGGACCGAAGTGGATTGACGTGAAGTTATTGATAGTTGGACTCGTAACGCTGCCCCAGTTGACGCCATCCCAATGAACGATGACACCCGCTGTACCAACTGTCCAAATGTCCGTTGCCGTCTTTGCGAAGACCGAATTGAAATTGAAATTTGAAACCGGAGAGGTTGGAATCTGATTAGATGGCAATGCGGTCCATGTTCCTCCAGCGTAGTGGAGGATAGTTCCCGTGCTGCCAGCAGCTCCAACAGCCCAACCTTCGGTTGACGAAACCATGAAAACCGACAGCAGGTTGTTTGTAGTCGTGCCGGGGCTGAAGGGGCCAGACCAGATTCCACCTGTATAATGAAGGATTGTCCCGTGGTCGCCGACAGCCCAACCATCGGTCGGGCTATTCATGAAAACTGAGCGAAGGGATACTGCCACCGGTGAGGCAAAAGCCGTCCAAGTTCCTCCAAAGTAATGGTAGATTGCCCCCCCAGATCCAACGGCCCAGCCCTCCGTCGAACTCACCATAAAGACAGAGTAGAAGAAAATACTCGAAACAAGAGCCTGAGGCATATTCCAGCCACCACCCAAGCCTGGGACACCAGTCCAATGCCAAAACACACCGCCTGTCCCAGCTGTGTCCTGTCCCACTGCCCAGACGTCCGTTGAGCTGACCATGAAGGCTGACCATAGTGGTCCTGCGTTGGTGCCTGTCAATCCTGGGTTCATCACTCGCCATGAGACACCATCCCAATGGAGCGCAACTGAACTACATGTAGGACTTGCGCCACAGGAGTTGCCGCTGAATACTCCAGTGTTGTTGAATCCGACCGTCCAGCCATCATTTCTGCTGATTGGACTTCCAGGAGGACCAAAGGTTACTGAGGTAAGGTTGTATGCGCCTTGTTTGAATGGGAAGTCAGGGAACCTAGGTGCCGGTACCAGGTTCCAAGCTGATCCATCGTAATGCAATATCGCAGGTAGGCCGGTGGTTGCGTTGGTCGTGGGTCTACTGTCTCCGACCACCCAACCCTCGTTCGTTGAGAGCATATACATGGAGTTGAGGCTTGGATTAGCGGCGGGATTGATGTAGACGGTGGGGTTGATGTCATTCCAGACAGCCTGTGCGTTAACCACGGATACAGCAGAAACCGATAGTATCAAGACAGATATGAGAATGAGCGCGATTGAGAACTTCGTCTTTCCCATCGAAACCAACAGCCCTCTCGGTTGATGGACCTAAAGTCGCTCAACTTTGACATGTAACATTAAGTAAGCACTACATGTCAAAGCTCGAGAAAACGCATTGCTGTTCTTACATGATGATGCTTACTTAATCTCGACCGCAAGTCCACTATTCGTGAGGGGCTATGTTTGGCATCAGATGGTTGATGCCTAATGATTAACATGTAGCACTACTTGTCTACGCACGCCCTCCGATACCCCTGAGGCGTATGTTAAAACAAGACCCGACAAAGGTTGACTACTCGGCCCCGAAAATTCCGCAACCGATACGATAGAGTCGCACGTCTCGCCATCAACCAAACACAGCAATTCCAATCTAGTTAACGGTAAACTGATTGCTTACCGGAGGGCTGAGCGCGGGTACACAGATGCTTGATAACAGCATGAGCACCACTTCGGGTTCATTGCAATGCCCGGAACGGGTGTACCCAGCATGCAGTACACTTGTATCGGATTGTTCAGAGATGTGTAGAGGTAATCCGTCTGTTCTTCTTGTCCAAGTCTTCCTCCACCCAAGGGTTCCTCGGCAAGCCTGCAGACCTGAGAGCGACGTCCATTGATAGAAGAATCAATAGAGAAACCTATAGCCCGCAAACTACGCTGATGAAGAAAGATGCCACGCATATTGCAGCCTTTAGGGTAGTGCTTTCTAGCCATCGGTTTTGGGTGTTGAGATGCCAATTCCAAATCACATTTCAATCACCTATTGGTCATCAATGCGGAGTCTGACGCCAATTGAATCTAAGTTCGCTACGGGTTTTCTTCTTCGATCTTGACGGAGTTCTCTCAGTAGGCAAGGAGAACCCGCGCTACCTGGGAGGCCGAGAGCTCATCATGAAGATCAGGTCCCAAGGTAAGCGGGCACTTCTCTTAACAAACGATTCCACACACACTCGCGAGGAGATTCATCTGAACCTCTCCAAACTTGGAATCAAACTTGAAGTCGAGGAGATTCTGACTTCAAGCTATCTAACGTCCGATTATCTGACCAAGCGATTCGGAAAAACCACATTCTTCTTGGTAGGGGAACAGGGGCTTCTACGCGAGCTCGAAATTGCCGGTCACAGCCCAACCGAAAAACATCCTCAAGTGGTAGTCGTGGGTTTCGACCGACAACTCAGTTACGACAAACTCGACCGAGCGATGCGTTATCTGAGGAACGGCGCTGCGCTAATTGGAAGCTATGGCGGCGCCGTGTACATGAGCGACCGAGGCCCTGCACTATCGGCGGGCCCTATCATCAAGGCACTGGAGTATGCGTCGGGCAGAAAAGCGATCATGATTGGCAAGCCCTCTCCTAGAATGTTTCAGTGGGCTCTCAGACGAGTCAGAGAAAAGTCAGCGAGGGCTGTTATGATAGGTGATCAGATTGAAACAGATTTGGCGGGAGCCCGAAAGGCAAGAGTTCACACAATCTTGGTTCTGACGGGTGTCGAGAACCGCGACACAATTCGGAATTCAGAACTGAAGCCTGAAATGGTCATTGAAACTGTTGACGAGCTGATGAATTACCTATAGATGGTCTGCTCTGACCGACTGGTAGAAATCATAAGCCTTAAGACCCTCACGCCAGTGTTCTTCGGTCACCGTTTAGACAGAAGTAGACCAAAATGTCAGAAGAGAAAGGACAAGCCGGGGCTTCGGCACTTAGCGCTCCTCCTGTGAAAGTGAGCGAACTTGGCCCCTACTCAAAACAGGTCAACACAACAGTGAAAGTTGTCCAGAAGGGTGAAGCTCGAGAAACCGTTTCCCGACAGGACGGCACAACACACCGTGTGCTGGACGCTCTTGTTGGAGACGAGACTGGAGCCATCTACATGACCCTTTGGGACGAGAACATAGACAAGGTCAATGAAGGCGACACCGTGAACGTCAAGAATGGATACGTGCGACCCTTCAAGGGTTCGATGCGACTGAACATCGGTCGTTATGGAAGCCTTGAACCGGGCGAACCTGCTCTTGGCGACGTGAATACTCAGAACAACCTATCAGACAAAACTGTTGAGGAACAACCATACCGCTCCTACGGCGGTGGCGGAAGACGCTACGGCGGAGGCGGCGGCGGATACGGTAGAGGCGGCGGCTACGGTGGCGGCTATGGCGACAGAGGCCGAGGCAGAGGCGGCGGTTACGGCGGAAGAGGCCGCAGTCGCGACCGATACTAGAAACTGAAATAGCAGCCGAGCGCTGCAAAGAATTCCCCCACTGAACTTTTCTTTTTTTCCATTCTCGCTCAGACACGTTAACTGCTACTAAGATCCGCATTATCATCCGAGAGCAGGAAGCAGATACTTAATGACAAAGTAGAATAGAATGAAGTATACAGCTAGCAAACCGATTGAGATTATCAAGTTCTTCTTCCATTTACTACTCCACGCCATCCCAAGCGGCAATCCAAGCGCGAATCCTATGACGTGTGATACGTAGGCAATGTTACTCTGAAAGTGATAGTAAACAGCCAAACCGTAGTATAGGAAATAGAGAATGCAACCAATCCCACTGGCATGAGTAGTAGCCATGAGAAACGCAGCGGCTTGAGCAACATGACAACAGCCGTTAACGTGAATATCGCTGCTGATGCACCAACGAAAGTCGCATCCGGAGGAAAGAAGGGCACACTTAACGGAAAACTGAGGACACCGCCAAGGAAGAAGGCGGTCAACATCTTTCTTGTATCGGCGACACTCTCAAGCGTGTTTCCGAAGACCTACAGGAATACCATGTAGATAAATCAGGTTTGCATGAACGAACACCGCAGTGACGATTGTCCACAACCGACCTTCTAGAATGCTCTTAAGGCTGAAGGCGAGGTTACTCTCATCAAAAGCAGGATCCAGGGTCCAACTATAGAGACTCACCAGGATACAGAGTAAAATCAGTATGTTTGTGGCCCTCATGGAATCCAACTCGAAGCAGACAGTTAATCGGCTCATACCTCAAAAGTCTAGCCCAATAAGCTACGATGAGGTTCTTCTGATGCTTCCGACCCTGAACGAAGAGGAAGCGATCGAAGAACTGATAACCGAAGCTCACATTGCAGGATTCCGAAAAATATTAGTCGTCGATGGATTTAGCACGGATCAGACCAGAGAAATAGCAAAGAAAGCTGGAGCGAGCGTCATACTCCAAGATTTCGGAAAGGGTAAGGGTTGCGGCGTTCGCACTGGAATGAGAGAATTTCTGAGCGGAACCGCAGAACTACTATGCATACTTGACGGCGATGGAACCAATGTCCCTTCATTCCTCACGGCCCTGACACCGCTAGTGAATTCTGGCGAAGCTGATGTTGTGCTGGGATCCAGGACACGTGGTCCCAGAGAAAAAGACTCGATGGACTTGCTTACTCTGGCATCCAATCTTACCGTTTCCTTTCTCCTAGGCATGAAGTTTGGACGGATCTTCACCGATGTCCAGACCGGTTACTGGCTACTTACCAGACGCGCGGTCGAAGAAATCTACCCGAACATAAAATCGACAGGGTTTGAAATTGAATTAGAGCTTTTTGTCAAGATTCTCAAAGCACGATTGAACGTTGCTGAAGTACCTGTTGGGTTCAGATGTCGGAAAGGATTCACGAAGTTCAGTTTTGCGCTGCGGATAAGAAATCTATACTACGCTTTCAAGTATCTCGCGTCATACTGATGTCTTCGAGTTCTGAACGGTGAGATATGCGGCCAAGTTCTATACGGACCGTTCTATGGCAATCGAGTACAGTGTGGCTCCGCCGAGGATGAAGATTCCTGCGAACGTCAATAGCTCGAACCAACTGAACAGAGTCACTGGCGGAGTTCCCATCAAGTAGCCTCTAAGGAGATCCGAGACTGTGCTCAACGGATTCGTCCGAGCGAAGAAAATCAAAGGTTCCTTCAGAATCTGCTGCAGGACTGTCAATGGATAGAATACGGTGCTACAGAAGACGAGCAGAAGATAGAGCAGACTTCGCGCTGTTGTAAATCTTTCAAAACTTCTCAACGCTACTGCCAGGCTAATCGCTAGACCGGAGATGCCCATTCCGAGAAGGTACATGGCGAATAGCATCAGACCAAGTTCAGGTAATGAAGGAAATTTCAGGATGAACATTGCAAGAACCAGGAGGGGAACAGCGTAGATTAGTCCTCTTATTCCACCCGCTATCATGCGTCCCAAGACGAGCTCAGAACGGCGCAGCGGTAGGCTGAGCAGATATTGGTTGTAACCTCTACGTGTTTCGTTGTTGACCTCTCTGCCGATAACAAATGCTGCCGCGAAAAGGCCCATCGTTACGATTCCAGGAGCGAGGAATCTGAAGTAGTCGAATGAAACCATTTTCGTGAAGACGACTGCCATTATGAGCAGGTCTGCGAGATTCATGCTTATGAGACCTGCGAGGAACCATCTGTACTTGAAGAAGACCCTGAAGTCGTGCTCTATGACCGCCCACATTCCTGTTCTCATTTGGTCATCTCCATGTTCCGCCCTCGAGTGATCGTTCGTAGATTATGACGCCAGTGAAATTGAATGTCATGAGGAAGAGGACTACGACTATCAAGGCGACTACTGGGTCCGCGAGATACTTCATGTCAAAATTGAGCGACCATCGGAATAGATCCGTCGCGTAGGTCAACGGATTGAACTTGGACAGCACTGCTATAGGCCCAGGCATGAAGGCCTGTGGGTAGAGCGCAGAACTCAACCTCACTATGAATGCGTCCAACGCTCCCATTATGATATCGAACCTGTCACCAGACTTCAATCCCACCGCCAACGTGATGCTCAGCCCGGATACACCGAACGCGAACCCGTAAAGTGCTGCTAGTGCCGCCAAGACCTTGAAGGGATCGAAGACTCCGATGAATATCAGAAAGCCAGCGATTATTGGTGCCATGAAGATGAAACTCCTGAGGCCACCCGCCAAAGATCGCCCTATTACGAGTTCTCGGCGAGTGATGGGCAAACTCAGAAGGTACTCCACGAAACCCTCGTCTGCCTCGTCATAGATCTCGTAGCCGGTGAAGATGGCAACCGAATACATGGTCATCACCATCACTCCCATCGCGTAATAGTAGAAGTAGTCCTGCATCACAACGATGATGCGTGAAACAGCTAGGCCGAATATTCCAATTTGCACTACGACGAAGAACCACCGCATCAGTAAGATGCTTTTGTTCTGTACCAGTGAACGGAGATCCCGTTCGACAACGAGCAGTAATTTGCTCATGACGATGGCGCACTCGGGGTTGCTTGCGATTCTTCCAGGACGGCTCCGGTGTAATGGAGGAAAACGTCATCCAGTGACGGTTCCTTCATGTTTATGGAACTGATCTCGACCCCAAGATTTGAGAGGACATCCATTATCTTGGGCAGCATCTTCTCGGCTCGGTTGAGATAAATCCTCATGTGAGTGGTCTTCACAAGAGCCATGTTCACGATACCGGCGATCCCCTTCAGCTCTGCCATAGTCTTGTCTTCAACCGGTGCCCCGAATCGTATGTCAATTACATCCCCGCCTGGTATGCTGTCTTTGAGGTTTCTGGGCGTGTCGCATACGAGAAGGCGACCACGATACATTATCGCAACTCGATCCGACAGCCTGTCCGCCTCGCTCAACTCATTTGTGGCTAGGATTATTGTTGAGCCTTCATCACGAAGTCCTCGAATCATATTCCAGATCTGGAACTTTCCTCCGATGTCTATCTGGGCGGTGGGTTCATCTACTATTGCAATCTTTGGCCGCTGAATCAAAACCTTGGCTACTTCGACTCTTTTCTTCATTCCACCGGAGAGCTCGTGAGCGAATTTCTTTCGAGCATCCCACAGGTCCAGTTTTTTGAGCATGGTCTCGACTGCTTGTTTCGGATTCTTGACACCGCAAACCTTTGCGTGCCAAGTTAGAATTTCCCAAGGAGTGTTAACCCAGAAAAGCTTCGGTTCCTGGAAAGCGATCCCGATCAGTTCACGAGTCTCGTAAGGATTCTTGCGAATGTCGAACCCGCCCACCTGCGCTGTCCCTTCCGTGGGTTTGATGATGGTCGACAGCATCAGAAGGATTGAAGTCTTGCCAGCTCCATTTGGTCCCAGAATTCCGAGGATCTCGCCCTCCTGAACTTCCAGGTTCAGGTGGTCCACTGCCACGTTCGAACCGTATTTCTTTGTTAGACCTAATGTTCGAACTATCGCCACCCGCAAGACCTCTCGAATATTGACGCGACAGATGCCCAGTGGAATTTACACCTAGCGACAGACGATGTTGTTCTGTAACAACGTTCTTTCTGCCGAGAGCAACCATGAATGTGTGCTGTACAAGTTAGCATCTATGCGCCGCAATAGTCAGGCGGGGAGGAGAGAGCCTCCTCTGTTGTCCGGGACCAGAGTGCAGAGTCCATTGATCCTGGGCACGGCTGGAATTTCTGATATCGATAATTCATTTTTCGTACCACACGGTAATTCCTTGAAGAAGTCCGGCAACACATGACGGGTCTAATGTTGCGATGTTGTAGACGCTTGTTCTCACGTTCGCGCTTTGGTTTCCAGTCTTTAAGCCGTTTTCTGTCCTCTGATACTCATTTTCGGACCTATATTTTCCTGTCACGATTTAGTCTCTGAAGGAGTGGTGCGGGGGAGAGGATTCTGACCCCAATTTACCGGTACACGTAAGTTGGTCTTACTGGACTTGGTCCGAATCCGCCGGGATATACACCCAAAAGGGTTCAAAACCACTTTCGTCTCACTTGTAGTAGTTGCATTAATGTGACAAGTACGTCTCGTCGCCTGGTGGTGGGTCTAATGGTGCGAACATGGTGATTTGAACCGCCATCTCAGTGTGCATGCGCATAAGAGGCGACGACGAAACTGGCGAACATGAGTAGTGAATTATCAAGCTATACAGTCATATTCATTCAGCGAAATTATAACAGAGATCATAACAGAGAATCGCCACTCAGCTAAGATGAAGTGGTCGAACTGACGCGCTTCCACGCCGGGTCACCTGTAAAGATCGGGCAACATATTCAGCTGGCGGCGCTTACGATGCTGGATGGGGAACATACCCTGATGGGGTTCCTAAATATGTAGTCTTCCAAGATGTAATCAGTATCTACGATACCTCTACGGGCGCTCTAATTGCTTGTGTAGCCTGTGGCAAATGCTTGCTATCCTGCTTCTTCTGCGCTACCAGACCGATCTGTAGAATTGGCCATTTCACTCTCGTTATGTGCTCTTTAGCCTCCTTTCCTTGCACCACTCTCAGATGAAAGAACGGGCTATGAGTGGCCTCTCGGATAACGAGAAAATAACGCATCCCAAATGCGGCGATGGAGCCAAGAAGGATCAGGCCGATAACAATAGTCAGGAGCTTTGGACTTAGAAAGCTTCTACTTTACCCTTCTACTTTACCGTTATCGATTCAATGCTGAAACCAAGACCTACTTCATTGGTTATTTGCGCGGTCAATTTAACTCGGGGACCGATTACAGAGCCTGCCATCTCAAATGGGATACTGTCATCGAGCAGAAAACAAAGGAACTTGGCCAGTACATCATCCATAGACTGCAATCAGTGAATTTTCTGGAGCCAGCACCGGTCTTAGTGAGACCGGATTCCTCTGAGATTCGGCACAGGATCTTCAGATTAACTCAAACCGAAGCTCAGAAACTCAAGATCGGACGGAGTACCCTGCACTACTTAAGGAGAAGCGCTTCCCGCGATAGATCGTTTAGGCTTTCGTCCAAGGTGCGAATGAGGATAATGCACGAACCTATTCCTTCGCAATGCAAGCACGCAAAGTAGGAGGAATCCATACGCATCGACCTAAAGAACACGTGATGGATACACAAAGCGACAAGATCTTCTCTAGCCAAGTGCCCGATGAATGGATTTACAGAAAGATTAACCCCGACTATGGACTTGACAGAGAAATAGAGGGGGGAGCAGGTCTGTGGCTTCGCTCGGAAGAGCCTTCAGATCGTCTCCAACGTAACCTTGACCTTTGTAGCCTTCTTCGCCTCTCCGAGGATTGTAACTCCCGTTGTCCTCTTGCTTGCGTATGAGAATAGGCTATCCAGGCTCTCTTTCGCGTCCTTCTTGATGTCCTTGTCTAGATCAAGGGTGATCTCCCCTATCTTCGCCATGCGCGTCTCACCTCACGAGTCATGCCTGCAAAGCCGTTCCTATAAGGTCTCTGACGTATTCCTGCGTAGTTTTCCGCATTTTTTGTGTAACACATTTTATGTAGGAATATTTTTAACCTAACAAAGCGCTCACACAACATTTCTCATAGTTCATGAAAGGCATTCTATTCTTCAACCTTCGTACTCTCGTCCCAGGAATCAAAAAAATGGGGAGGGAAGGTCTCAGCGTAGTGCCTGAAACTTTTCCCAGGGCAATTCGATGACTTCGCTGAAACGCGTGTGTCTAGGTACTCGTGAGCCTTCCGCAGCGTCTCCTTCGCGTTTTTGTATGGCAACCGTTCGTGAGCATAATTGTAGGACAACCAATCGTTTCCAAATGGTTTTTCCGCCTCTTCTGTAGTAGTAGCTGATGGGTTGACGGAAGCCTTCAATGAAGTTTGGATCTGTTACCTCTTCCTCCGTTTCTCGCAAGACCGTCTCTCGTTCCGACTCATTCTTCTCCACATGGCCTTTTACGAAGTCCCAGTGCCCGCCCTGAAGCAACAAGTACTTGTGGTCTCCATCTCGCCTGAATATGACGGCTCCACATGATTCTCCTCAACAGAAAAATGAACGTTAGTGTTTCGCCTGATGACCGGTAACCGTACACCATTCCAGCCCGTTCAGGATGATGTGGCTATGTGGCATAGGATATTCAGGGCAAGACTCAACTGAACACATGTTTCGCATCTCCTGGGCTCGTTCTAGTCAGTGGACACGATCTTCCCTATGGCCGTGCACCATTCCTGTTTTTTCGCGTCTATCTGGTGAACGTGCTTATTCCGGTGATGCTGGCAGATGGATTTGTTTCCAGTGTTTACTTCGACCACTTTCATGCGTTTCACGAAGGGTAGCTCACCCTTCTTGGCAAGTTCCTCACACGACTGATCGTTGCCACTCATGCTTGCCCTCTCCCTAGAGCTTATCGTGGTAAGCTCCATTTTAAGCCAAGCACTTAACGGAATTTGCGGCGACATGAAGAACAGGCAATCCAGAGCGCATCGCCTAGAGGCTTATTGTCTTTAGGATTGACAGGGAAGAGTTCGTAATACTCATCATTGATTGAAAGTGGCTTGAAGTTAGGGCAAAAATTGCATTCCATCACAGCCTCAACATGTTCTGCTGTCACAGTCTTTGGTTCATCGGATATTTCAAACGAGACGGAAACCCTGACAATCAAATCACCTTAGAGGTTAGCGTAACCTCTCCAGCTTATACTGGGCTCTCTCCTTCGAATATTGCATCAATCCCGCAGATAGTAGCTCCGACCATTGCTGCCACAAAACCAAATTTAATCCACCAAGTGTCGAAACTACTCAACAGCGTCAATAACCATGCAACAGCAATCTCTTCGCTCATTTTGCTCTCTCCTTGACCATATCTCGACCCAATGCGGATCCATGTTTGGCTCGTAAAGGAACATTCTGTAGTACTTCGGGCTAGTGGTCCAGGTTTTGTTCATTTTGATTCCTTCTTCTCACCCACAAGAATTTCTAAGCCTACCTCAAGACCTTGAACGTATGCTTCTTGCAATTCACGGTTGCGCCGAACCAACTTAAACTGTTTCAAAACTGCCTTGGATATGGCTATGCGTTTTTCGAGTTTCCTGATTGCTTCCTGAACATCACTCATTTTGATTCCTTCTTCACGGCCGCAACCCAAACATGCGGTGAAACCGTTGTGAGGAGATTCATTGGAGAAGCCGACATGCAGACACCGTTTTCATAGGCGCAAATCCAAGGAGTCTCATCCGATGCCCATTGAATTACCTAGTTCTCATTTGGATTCATTCTCCTTGTCAGCTTTCTTTCCTAATCTCTCATTTAATCGGAATCACATGCTGAATGTAACAATCCAGTATCTTTCCTCGCTTTCTCGGGTTATCTGCACGCCTTCTATAAGGCAAGAGGCCATAGGATTGATCTCCCCGATGGCTTCGACAGTAGCTCTCCTTACGCTTCGCGAACGCCCGGATTGACCTAGGAGGCGTGAAGGTTTGGAAAAGGCATTCATAGAGACTTAGCGTACTTGGTTTCGCTCCTAGAAAAGAACAGGGGCTAGAATGAAATCATCATGCAGCCCGTGCTCCTGAAGTGGGCGATGAAGGGTGAGTACGCAAAGAGCAAGGCCGAAATGGAGCAACGAAGAAAAGACCCAGAGATTCTGCGAGTGCCGCCGCCTGAACAGTCCAGTAGAGGAAACCAACAACATCGCCGTGATAATGTGCCCGTGCGGTAGATACAGGGCGTTCGCCAAGGACCCCACGCTATGGTATGAGGCAATAACGCCAGGGGGCGCGCCACAGGGTCAAAGTAAAGATCTGTAGTCGATACTGTGGGGTAGACTGCGCGTGTCCCCACACTAGCCAGTACGTATCTTAGTAGTAAGAGGGGGGAGTTCCCCCCTTCTAACCCCCCGATGCTGTGCTGACTTACCGAGTGACGCGTCTTGCAGCCATTCGTTCCTTGTGCTTAATTGAGAGTCGATGTACGCGGAGAGCGTGGTTCCATTGAGCGTCAGTCATGGGTTTGAATGCCATACCGCACTTGGGACACTTCCGACGCTGTTTTCGTTTGGTCAACTGTGCTCACAACCTCGAAGAGGTGAGGTTGTTGAAAAGACTTCGCAATATCGTGCCGGGACGGGTTGGCCGAAGATACGAGCCCCGAGGGGCCGGATCTGTTATCCCATGACATCTGGCACACTCATAAGTTGAGAGAGCATCGATCAAAGTGTTGCGCCCATTGCCGCAGCGCTGAAGGAGCAAGGGTTTGGGGTCCTTGGCGTTCTGGACTTCTAGGCGATTCTGGAGCAGAAGAGTGTACAGTTGGGAAGGAGCTACAAATTGCTGGAGGTATGCAATCCGCATTCTGCGAAAACGGAGCTTGACAGGGGTCCAAGGATAGGGCTACTCCTACCATGCACTATCGCTGTGTATAGCGATGGTGGCATGACGCGAGTGAGCTTGCTGAGGCCGACCCACCTCCTCAATCTCGCCCGTGAAACTCAGCTCACTCAATTAGGCAACGAGATTGAGGCAAAACTGAAGATCGCCATAGACCATGCCGCTCGCTTATTCTCCCTCTCTAGCCAAAATGCGCAATTCGCCTAGATTCCGACTCATTGTTTCCGTAATTTGATAATAGCAGCGCTTGCACAGCTATCCTGAGTTTTCATACTCGTAACACTTGTAACAACCTTTCCTGATTCCACTTGGGAAATGAAGTGGGACAAGTGGCGGAGACGTTGGGATACGGCCCCCTCATTGGGGTGGGGCCAATCTCTCCCCAGTCTGGTTGGGTTAATGGGATTTGGACCTCTAATTTTTCTGACGCTGCAAGCGAGGAGACGGAAAATGAATACTGGCGTCTCCGACATAGAAGACTTTGAATCCGTTTTGGACGCGGGCCGGCCGTTCCTGTATCTGTAGTGCTGGGAATAATTTGATCTGCCGCTGAGGGCTTGTTTCTTAGTGGAACGAGACATCACATCCGCAAACTGGAAACCGTCCCGTAACACACGTTCCCCCACCTCTACAGGAATCGGTTCCTTGAAGATGGGACCATCGTAGACGAAAGTATGGAATTCGCCGTTCTCACCGCAAGGATCCACTTGTGGAGGCAGGTCCCTCAGAAAAGACTCATCGAACTGGCGACCTGCGAACTTCGGTTCAAGCTTCTTCGGGTCCACGCAAGTGATAATCGCACGAAAGCCAACTTTCAGCATTTCCTCCGCTAGTGACCTCGTGTTTTCTCCCCAGATGGGAAAGACCGGTCTAATACCGATCTGCGATAGTTTTTCTTCACGATACCTTCGAATATCTTCCAGAAACAGGTCTCCGAAGATAACTTGTGAGACACCTTTGGTCTTCCAGGAATCTAGAGCATTCCGCATTTTTCCCTCGTAGATCTCATTTGGACACGGGTAGGGGATGAAGATCTTCTCCATGGGATAGCGGGCCGACTTCGCCTGTAGGTCGAGAAGTTCTTCCCTGACTCCGTGCATCGAAACCCGGTGGAAGCTTTCGGTGATTGTTGTTAGGAGACAGACTACCTCAAACTCTCCTGAAGAAAGAACACGGTGCAGTGCCATGGCGCTGTCTTTACCTGAGGACCACGACATAATCGCTTTAGGATGTTCTGCTGCTTGTTCAGACAATCTCGTTTCCCGATTAGTCTACTAACTTCACTTCACCCGAATCCACGAGCTCTATTCTAACAAGAACAGTTCTCACAAAGAAAAAGGCTCGCGCAATGATAACCATCCTGTGTATTCTCTACATTCTCGACATTCTGAGGAAGAAGACTGGAGGTTCTCAAGTCCTCATTTGCTGCTGAGGCAGACGCAAAATAATAAGCGCTTATGTAGTTACGATTGTGGGCTCTTTTGGAGAAAGATGATGCAGTTTTCTATGCGCTTATGAAAATGGGCCATCAGTGTCCTCAAGCCATTACGCCGCATCCCAATCCGCTAAGCAAGAAAATCGGGGATGCATGGCTTGTCGAAGTCGAACACGAGCATAATGACCTCGGCAAGCATGGAAATTACATCTTCTGGTATAAGATCGTGGACGATCCAAAAAAGGCAGAGTGGGGATGCAGGAAAGGGACTTGACGACTTGAGCTGACACTTGCGTTCTGAATGATTGTCGGCCATTTGTTATCGCCCTTAACTTGGATGCCTGAGACTTCGACTGGGGTCGAACTCCGTATCCGGTATCCTTTCGCCTCTCCTATTATCTGTCGCCTTTACGGACGATGAACATTCTCTTCGTTCTTTCCTTCGATGACGCCAATGACAGAGAGTTGTAATGGTCGTGGCCCCCATACTTTTTCCAACGAGCAATCACTTGGCCTAGGCTACCGGCGTACGTGCTGCGGCTCTTTCTCTTCTGAGCCTCTTCGAGAATTTCTGGTACCATGCATCGTCCTCGGGGGCGATGCTAGGACCAACTCGTTCCATTGCTTCATCAAAGTCTCGCCTTGAGACCTCTGTTGCATCTACGTCTTCTCGTAAAGCGTTCATGGCCGCTTCTCTGCAGATTGCTTCAATGTCTGCACCTGAATAGCCTTGTGC
>Ga0315280_10002652_pt1 | contig 28673 bp, 26 predicted proteins | sample YL17G06_40_MG_FD_203697 | JGI IMG/M metagenome (GOLD analysis project Ga0315280, IMG submission 203697) | Sediment microbial communities from Yellowstone Lake, YNP, Wyoming, USA - YL17G06_40 | ecosystem: Environmental > Aquatic > Freshwater > Lake > Sediment | place: USA: Wyoming | collected... | reverse complement strand
GCCGATGAATTCTCTTGACTGAGCATGGCGTATTGCGGAATTACGAGCCAAATTAGAAGTGCCGCCACCAAGATCGTCTTTCGCGGGATCCTGCCTTTCAGGCTCGGGAAGACAGGTGGAACAAGTGCAGCTAGGATCGGGTATACGGGTAGCAGTCTAGCTGGACTTCCGAGGTCCAGGGCGATTACGTGGAAGAGAGTTCCAGTGGCAGCGAGGGCAAGAACGGAGAGGGCGAGTATTCTGGTTAGCTGGCCCTTGTAGAGGCCCCAGACGACGGCCACTAAACCGATGAAGAACGTTGGGACAAGGAGCTGCAGCAAATACAAACCGGCTTCTTCCGAGTTGAAAGCGAAATGCCAACCTATGACGGCCAAATAGCGAATGACCCACCCTACGATGCTTCCACTATTGATTGTCGACCAAACGGACCATAGCACTATGATGGAGATCGGCAACCCAAGAGCCTGCAGAGCCTTCTTTCCCCTCCAACCTCTCAGCTGATATGCAAGCAACCCGATCACGAAGACGGCAATCCAAGCCTCGTAAGCAGTGGCAACAGCCAAAGCTCCTACGACTCCGAAGGCAAGAGGGCGTTCTGTTATGAACGCATATGCGGCGAACGCGATCAGTAAACCTGCCAGACTGTAGGGAACCCCCCACAATGAGTAGTCAGTGAACCAAGGCAGTGTCGCCGCCACGAGGCCCGCTATTGTTGCATGCCACAAATTATTGTAGAGTCTGCGAGCAATGAGGACGACGACGGCCGGCGTGAGAGTTCCCGCGATCGCACTCACCATTCGCGTCGTATCAAGCGACCAGTCACCTGTTACTAACATCGCTGCGATTGATACAGCATTGTAAAATGGAAGCCAGTAGATCGACTGGTTCGGTTGAGGTTGAAAGTCTGAGTATACCCCGCTCCTGTAAATCGTCAACATATCCATGACCCACCGGTGATATGATTCGCCGATTCGGTCGATGTTCAAGTTCGAGCCGTAGGTGCTGACGAAATAAGAAACGTAGGTTTCGTATTGGAGGTACCTGACTATAGCCGCGACCGCAATTACTGAGGCTAGTATGAAATAGATCGGGCTAATTCGTAGCTTGGGTTTCTTATCTGAGTCTGACATCGTTGAGCGAGCTCAAACTCTCGCCATTTTAGCTCTCGTCGTGTCCCGCATAGTTATGCGGGCTATGAAGAGGTATGAGCTAGTGTAGAGGAACAGTATGGGCATGATTCCCCAATTTGGTGTCGGAGTGCTCAAGTAGGCTCTGGCGATTGAGATGATTCCAATGATCCCTGCAAGTATCTCCAGTAGGACGATTTTGTCTACTTTGATTTGGTATTTCTTGTCGCGCCAAGTGTCGGCTGTTCGTTCAATCCTGTATTTCGGAGTTCGTGTGAATACCCCTGAGCTGCGCCCGAATACTCCTTGAGCCACGGCGATTGTGTTGCTAAGGCTTATTCCGAAACCTATCAGGCCAAGGGCTCCGAGTGCCTGAATCTGTCCTTTAATTCTCATTCCTTGTGTTCGAAGAGCACTCGCATAGAATATCCACATTGAGACTGCACAGAAGGCTATGGTGAGGTTCAATGCCACCCATTGCGGCATCGCCAACGTTGCAAACCAAAGACTCTGGCCGAGGGACGAGATGTAAGTCCAAATGCCATACCCCAGATTTGATATGAACTGTACAGGGGCTTGAAATGGACTCAGCTCCGGATAGACTCCCGCTTTCTTCAGAGGTTCACTGAGGAAACTCGGTGCATCGAATTGAACCAATCTGATGTTGAGCATGGCTGCAATGATAGCGATCGCGTAAGCTGACAACATTAGAGGATGAACGGAATAGAAGGATAGATGGATGAGCCCTTCGAGTTTCTGCCCTAGTGTCAACTGTTTATCGCCAAGCAGTTTCCAGATTAGCTTCCTGCAAGTTCTAATGGACCCTGACGCCCATCTCGCTTGCTGTTTCTTGACCGCGGGGATTGTTGGGGGAATCTCGGCTAGACATTCCACGTCGCGGAGATAGAGAGCCTTCCAGCCTCGGAGCTGCATCCTATAACTCAAGTCCAGGTCTTCTGCTAAAGTATCTGGTTGCCAGCCACCTGCGTCATCTATGGACGCACGGCGGATAATCCCTGCCGAACCGTTGAAATTGAGAAGATAGTTGGCAGCGTATCTGCCGGTCTGCTCTAGAACATGATGTCCGTCGTACCCAATTGCAATCGCCCTCGTGACTATGTTGTAATTTCTGTTAACGTGACCCCACTTACACTGGGCCATGGAGAGTTTTTCGTCTTCAAAGTACGGCATGACTCGGCTGAGGAAGTCTTTCGGAGGAACGAAATCCGCATCGAAAATTGCGATAAATGGGCTCTTGCAGGTCTTCAGGCCATTCTGGAGCGCTCCAGCCTTGTATCCTTCTCTATTATCCCGGTGAACAAACTCGATGTCGTAGCCGGCCTTCCGGTAGTTTTCTACGGTCTCTTTCGCAATAACGGTAGTTTCGTCGGTAGAGTCGTCAAGAACTTGTATCTGAACTATACTCCGACCGTAGTCGTCGGCCATCTTTGAACAACTGTCGAGTAGTCTCTGCACAACATAGCGCTCGTTGTATATTGGGAGCTGAATCGCCACTGCCGGTTTTCGTTTGGATTCCTTCTTGGGGACTCGATATTCGCCGGCACGCCTCATAAGAACATAAAAATTGATCCCATACGGGAAGAACAGCACCGAGAGAATTACAGAGGCGCCGAGCAATACGGCGCGAAGGGTTGCAGGATCAGCTATCACGACGGAGCACCCTCGGATGTCTCCCTGTACAACCGCTAGGCAGCCCGCATGCTATTTAAGAGATGTTACGGGCGCTGACATGGACAGATGAGCCGAGAGCTTCTTTAGACCGAAAGAGGATTCATCTTTTCGTTCGTAGAGCACTGCAATTCCCTGAAATATTGACGAAGCCTACCATCAGTTGGATTTGGTAATGTGATACTTTGAGGGAATCCAAAACCATTGTCCAAATGCCAAAGATCTGCGCCGGGTTCCCAAACCACCTGTTAATGACCCAGCTCCGGAGACCAGTTCTGATATGAGAAACCCACTAGCTATCATTCTAATGGCTCTGATGCTACTTTCCTTGGTTGCAACGGTTCGTGCCGACTCAGTCCCAAAGGCAGAGATTGTAGGATTCGATTCCCCGACCGAAATCTCCGCAGGAGAGTCGTTCAACGTGAACGTCTCCATCAGGTACTCATATGGAGGATGGACAATAGCTGAATTAGGGGTCTTCCAAGGGAACCTTACCAACATCATAGACTACGTTCAGTATTATCTCACAGGGGACGCGCTCAGGAACTTCACTTTGACGGTGGTAGCTCCGACAAATTCATCGGACTTGCAATTGAGAATGATCACCAGATTCTGGTATCAGAACTTCTGGCTCGTCGACGAGAAAGGCTATGCAGACTTCAGTGTCAAGGTACTGGGTAATTCAACAGGACTGCCACTCAAGCAACCATCGATTATCCAAATTGACGAGAACGAATGGCACTACTGGAACAACAATGCAAGTGACACCCTGCTGATCTGGCTGAGCGGTGGGCAAGCCTTTTCGGACCATGTTACGACGAACCCGTACGAGATGGAATCCTTCGGCGCCATGAAGTACGTCAACGATCTGTCAAAGCGATACAGCGTATTAGCACTGTTTAGGGGTTCCACAAGGTATACGGTTGCGATCACGAACCAACCATTCTTTGCATCGGACTACTACCCAGATAGCACTTTTCTCAGGAAACTTCACGATTGGAGTCTGGAACAAGGGTATGATTTCACTTACTTGATCGGGTATTCCACAGGAGGCCTCGCTGCTGGATACGAAGTGACCGTTCGGGATCCGGACACTTGGGCGGCTCCAGATGGCGCCCTAATCATTAGCGCTCCATTAGGAGGATTACAGCCCAACAATCTTCTGGAGTCGTTATCCCACGCCAAAAGCCTGAGAGCAGATATTGCATTATTCTACGGAGGGATTTGGAGCGATGACCTCTGGCCACAAGGAACACAATTCTACAACAGCGCACCCGAGAAAACCAAGCCGGCCTCTTGGTACTGGAAGGAGTGGCGATTTTTCTCTGACTCCAGCCACGGAGTCTGGGTCAAAGAATACGATGGGGCCCATTATGATGGCCGTGCCTATAGCCTCACAAGCCAATTCATAGAGAAGTGCAAGAACCCATGGCGTAGACTCCCAAAATGGAAAGATGAATTCTACCCTACAATGCTGAGAGAACAAACGGCGTCCAAAGCAAAGCGTACACCATCCCATCTTAGCGTTGAGACAATGCTCCACGATATTGAGGGATCAGCTAAGGCTATCAGGTTACGACAAGGCTTGCAACGCTACCTCGTGCGAGCCAAACCTTTAGCATCTGAGACAGACCAAGACTTGCCAGACTGACCCGAGCGAAGAGCTGACACCGATTGGCTACACAGTTTGAAGTGACTATTCTAATTCCGGCACACAACGAAGAAAAACGCATAGAACTCTGCCTGCAAAGGCTCTCAGATTTCCTGGGACAGAATCATCCGTCATCCGAAATTGTGATCAGTGAAGACGGAAGCAGGGACAGAACAGTTGAACTCGTGAACGACTTCGAACGTCAATCCAAAACAATCCCAATAATTCTGCTGCATTCGATTACACGACTGGGAAAGGGGCGTGGTCTGAAAAGAGGCATCGAAGTTGCGCGCGGCGAATACACCGTTTTTATGGATACAGATCTCCCAGTCCCGCTCGACACGATCACGAGCGCGATACATCTACTAAGTTCCGGAGCCGACGTCATCGCGGGCAGCCGAGTACTGAAGGGGAGCAGCAGAGACGAACCCTTCCGCAGAAAGGCTCTGAGCCGCGGATTTCACGTTCTTGCCAGAATTTTGCTAGGAATGAGTTGGGATTCCCAATGCGGTTTCAAAGCCGTAAGAACGAGTGTGGGACAGGAGGCTTTCAGGCGGATGGTCAATCCTGGTTTCGCCTATGACGTAGAGTTCCTGATCAGAGCCCAGCAACTCGGGGGAAAAATTGTTGAGATACCGGTTCAGTGGCGTTACAACAAGGATTCATCCATGAGGCTTTCAAGAGATGTGTTCGGCATGTTTAGTGAACTGGTGCGCATTTTCCTCCAAGCCAGGTTCGGAACATCCGATTGATCTCATCGTTTAGAAGGAGAATAGTTGACCGGTTCGCGATAGAAAGCTTCTAATCGTGATCCGTTGGCACACTGAGTTCAGGCTCCTGGTATGCCGAGAGCGAAGCCCCTAAGATTCCTAGATCTTGTGTCGCGAGATCGAGAATTTCAGGTGATGCTTCTTGTTGCGACGACGCTCTGGCTCTACTCCACTATCGTCAAGCTACCTTTCGTTGTACCCAGCAATTACACGGACGTAGGTTTTCTTTGGATCCGAGACGTATACCAGGGACATAACAATATGGGCATCCCTTACGTCGACTACAAACTCGAATATCCTCCATTAATCGGCGCAATAATATGGTTAGGACAAGCCGTTGGGACGTACGTACCGTTTCTTCTGGATCAGTATAACACTTACGTGGCTGTAGAGTCGATTCTGCAATACCCGTTTGTCATCGGAACTCTCTACAACCTCTACGGACTTTGTGGGAAACTCAAAATCGACAGAAGACGTCTGTATCTGTACATTCTCACAACCCTCACGTTCATCATCTATGGCTTCTACAATTGGGACTTCGTTGTGGCATACTTCGTTAGCCTCTCAATCTGGTTCTACCTTGAAAAGAGATTTGACGGAAGCTCACTTGCATTGGTGTGTGGTATTCTCAGCAAATTCATTCCAGTATGCATGGCCCCAGCCATGATCGTCGGCTTGCCCAACAATCGGGCCAGATTGAGATTCATAGCGATCGGAGCTGGTGTCTGGCTACTCGTCAACGCACCCTTCGCTGCCGCAAACTTCCAGTTGTGGCTGAAGCTGTTTACCCACACACAAGACCACCAACTCCAGAATACCTGGATCTCAATGGTAATCTCTGTCTCAGGACTGGGAGACATTGTTTCAGGTCGCGCATGGGGACACTATCTTAGTCTAGCGATCATCGGATACCTAATCTTACGAGCAATAATCTCAAAGAGGAATCCTCTCGACAAGATACTCCTATCATGGTATGCATGGTTCGGGGCCATCTACTTGTTCGACCCACAAATGTTCATTGAACTCTTCCCGATCATAGTGCTCACGTCCAGCTTCGACTTGCTCACGTACAGAGCAGCGGATTTGCTGAACGCATTCATAATTCTCTTCTACTTCATAGGAGGCAGCCATCCCGAACTACCGAAATACCTCACCGACCAACTAACGCCGTTCGGATTGATCAACATCTCGGCGGCGATACGGCAACTCATCATACTGGCCGCCTACTTCCTAGCCTTTAACCCCGCCCGCCGGGCACGACTGAAGGGACTGTTCGCTAACCTGTTTGGACCGACAATCCGCACAACTGGAAAATCTGCCTAAATAGTCCAAGCGAATTCTTTGAAAGCAACGGCGTCCGTACAACTTCGCCTCACTTAGGCAGAGAGAATTTGTGGCTGGCGGGTTTTGAATGTCAATCAAGATGGAGCCCAGGGAAATACTGCTGGAGAAGCTTGATGAGGCGGCTCCGTCTGCCCAACACGTCGCAGTTTGCGTTTACGGGCCGGCGGTTTACGCTAGGCAAGGGACCCGCCCCGACAAAGACGTGCTGATAGTATGCGAGGAATATCCAAACGGGTTGAGAGCACACCTGAGGCTCATCAATGGCCATGAGGTGCGATATCTAATCGCCGACCGAAACCTGATGGAATCTGACATAAGGAAAGGCGCCTTGGGTGACTTCCTCACCGAAAACCTCCTCTACCCATACCAACCTCTGACTAATGCTGAATACTTTGAAAACCTCAGCCTTGAGGCAAGAAAGCGAATAGTGAAGGAAGAGGCTAGAGACCTAGTACTTGAATATGGTGAGATGTGTCGCGGTCTCGTGGCGAAGCCCGAATTCTTCGGTTTGTCTCGAATGAGGAAACGCGCTAGGGTGTTTATTCCAAGCATGGATGATTACCTGAGATTCCTGGAACCGTCAGTCCGTGACACAAACATATCCAGCCTGCGCGAGTCCTTCAAGAAAGCGATCTCAACGATGAGTCGTGATGTCGTCGAACTCGACGGCGACAACGCAGTTCTCGCAGATACCGCAGTTGATAGATGGCTGAAATACAGAACCTCAGAACAAGCCGTCAACATTCTGAGGCAAAGTCAACGAGCATTCCACTTGTACATCACACGAGGTCGTGCAGTTTACTTGAACTTAGATCTTCTCGCACGTGAGCTCTACAATCCACTCAGATTAGGAGTCGACCAGGCCCTACTAGGAGTACACCCCGAGAACCCAAAGGACTCTCTATTCCTCCGCACCTCAGAAGGACTTGTTTCCTTCAGTGAGAGAACATCCCTCGAAGAAATTGTTTCAAGCCTGCGCCCCGGGCGACCAATTACAATTTCACCCTTGGCAGGCGTTCTCAACGAAGTTTTCCTCGTTACCGTAGGCGGCGAGCAGTACGTGGCGAAGAAATTCACCGACTGGCACGGGTTCAAATGGTTCACACTAAATATTGTCTCATTTGGAAGCAAATTATTCTCCGTATCTGGCAAGAGCAGAATGGCTAACGAGTACGGCATCAACCGCTACCTTGCCGAGAAAGGACTGAAAGTGCCCCAAGTCATCTACGCTAGTGTAAAACAACGAATTCTGATTCAAAATTACATTCCCGGAACGGCACTCAACGACTTTGCCAAGCAGGTTGTGAGCCAGAGCTACCTAACCGAGTCACAAGCTCGTCTAGCAGAGAAGCTTGGTGAAACGCTCGCTCGCATACACAAGGTCGGTGTATCGATCGGAGACGCTAAACCCGAGAACTTCGTAGCCACAGACGATGAGATTTTCATCGTAGATCTTGAGCAAGCGGGAAGAAGAGGGGATTACGCGTGGGACATTGCAGAATTGCTCTTCTACACAGGGCACTATAGCAACAGCCCCACTCCAACTCGTGGTTTAGCTGGAGTCCTCGATGCATTCATTCACGGTTACGCTCGCAGCGGTGAAATCGCGGAACTGAAGCGGGCAGCTGGCGTTCGATATGCAAGAGTTTTCTCGCTATGGACCCCTGCCGGGATAATCCTAGAGATCTCGCGGATGCTTCGAGAAGCACGGTGAAGCTGTGAGCCCCGGTGAATCGAAATATCCGTCTTGTCGTCTTTGACCTAGATGGCACGTTAACGCCTGTCGATAGCCTCTGGCGCTACCTCCACGAAGCATTCGGAACATGGGACTTTGGCAAAATAGCTGCCCAAAAATACAGACGAGGCGAAATAACATACAAAGAATGGGCTGAAACGGACGCCGGATATTGGGCTGGGGCTCCACTCTCAGAAGTGAAGGAGATACTCGAGCGAATACCATATCGTCGGGGCGCAAGAGAAGTCTTTCAAGAACTCAAACAAAGAAAGGTAAAGACCGCTATACTGAGTGCTGGATTATCACTCCTCGCGGAAAAGGTCGCGAGCGACCTTGGGGCCGATTTTGCCATTGCAAACGAACTCCAATCAAATGACGGCCGACTGACCGGGGGAATCATCGTTAGAGTCGGCGTCAGCGACAAGAAGCGAATCATAGAACAACTAGCTGCTAAGCTACAGGTTCTATTGTCCGAAGTGGCACTGGTGGGTGATCGGGCCTTCGATTTGCCTCACCCAGAGTGCTTGCGAATCGCTTTCAAACCGAAAGACGACATTGCGAGGCAGGAGGCAGATTTCATCGTAGAAGATGACGATTTAAGTAGAATCCTGCCGTATCTGGCCTAGGAACTGGGCAATAGGTTACGCGGCCAGTCCCGGTCACTGAGGATAGCTCCAAATGAATCCAAGCGCCCCGCCTTATCATTGCCGCGGAGCGAACTGTTCGATTACACTCGACCCTGACAAAATCATTCTCAATGTGAAATTGACGGGCTCGAATTCCTACGAGCTACCAATCAACCGTATACGAGCCGTCATAATTGAACGCAAGAGCGTAGTGCCCTTCGCAACATTGACCATGTTGACCGCAATCGGAGCCGCGATTGCAAAATACAACGCGCTCTGGTTTCTTGTCAACCTTACACCAGATACCGCCGGACGGATTGGCGCAGTACTCGCCGCAGCAAGTATCATTCTGGTTATCCCGACGCTTTGGCGTGCACTGTTCGTGAATATTGCAATCTCGTGGGATGGCCAACCCTCCACCTTCCGCATCAGGTTTGTGTCAGCGCATCGGGGAAGACGGCTGGCAAGACGATTTCGAGAACTGTCTTCAGGGAGCTAGATCGCAAGTATGGATCAAACAATCAATGAAGGTTCATTGATACTGCTTCACTTCGACACGAGACGACAATGGCTATTGCGAGTTGACAAGACAAGGCAATTCCACACTCACAAGGGTTACATTAATCTCGGCGATATGATTGGACTGCCTTACGGAAGCGAAATCAAGAGCTCACTCCGTTACACGTTTTGGATTCTGAAACCGACTACACACGACCTCATAATGCACAGCGCACGGCGCACGCAGATCATGTATCCTAAAGACATTGGATTCATAATACTCAAACTTGCGCTCTCATCTGGAGCACAAGTCCTGGAGATTGGCACCGGGAGCGGGGCAATGACGGTCGCAGCCGCAATGGCCGTGAAACCTACTGGTCATGTACATACATACGAAGCTCGAAACGAATTCGCGGATATAGCCGAACGGAACCTCAGGAGGTCGTCACTAGCAGAATACGTTACAATTCACAGAGCAGACGCGAGCAGGGGAATTGAAGGTTCGAATTATGACGCCGCGATCATGGACGTTGGCGATCCATGGCCCATCATACCGCAAGTCCACAGGGGACTCTCCGGTGGATCGCCAATCGTTTCCTTCAGTCCCACGGTCAATCAGGTGGAGAGGACTACCGAAGCTTTTGCTAATGGCGGGTTTGCCAACATTCAGACTTTCGAGTGCTTCATACGCGAGATTAGGGTTGACACAGGGAAGACTAGGCCCGCCACAATTATGGTGGGACACACCGGGTACATGACCTTCGCCCAGAAGGTCATTCCTGCAACCGAGTCGAATAGTTCTTGAAGCGTTAAGGACAATCCAGAATTATCATTATGAGACACATTATGGAGCGACGTTCAGCGCGATGCCGGAGGTTAAGGGTAAAGGATGCGGCGAGACTTTCGCGAACGAGGAAAAACATAGGTCTCACGTGCATTCCATGCGCTTGCAACCGTGCTGTGACTGAAGCCGCAGGTTCTCAACCCTTCATCGCAAAGTAACATGTTGTCCCCACAAAGTTACACCACCCACCCCACCCCCATCCAAAAAATTGGTGCCGGGTTGTTCGTTTCATTTCTGGGCTGACTGGATTAGTTCAAGCCAGTTGCCATCTGGGTCCTTGACGAAAGCGATCTTGGATGCTGAACCCTGAAGTGAAAACGGTTCCATTGCGATCGTAACCCCGCCGGCCTTCAGTTCCTTAACCGTCGCATCTATGTCATTAACTGCAAAGGCGATGTGGTCGAAGTTGTCTCCCTCAGTTAGGGTCTTCTTGTCGCGCCAGTGCGTCAGTTCAATGGCGGATCCACTAGCGTCTGTCAAGAAAGCAAGCTCGGCGTTGTTCTGTTTGATCTCGCGTCGGCTCACGAATTTTAACCCAATACGCTTGGTGTAGAATTCTATCGATGCGTCGAGATTTGATACATTGAGACATGTGTGGAGGATTTTCATGGAACGAACCGTTCGAGAGTCCCTCCAGGTACAAGTTAAGGACTGCGGTGAATTCGCACCGCCTCAAGGACACGGTTGCGGTTCATCAAGGCCTTCGTGTTGCTTTGAATTAGTAGGTGCCAGTAACAGAAAAAACGGTAGGAGTGGGGTGTAACCCACTCAAGCAGTTCGAGGTCAGACTAGGCCTTGGTCCATCATTGCGTCGGCGACTTTGAGGAAGCCGGCGATGTTGGCTCCGTTGACCAGGTTGCCCGGGGTCCCGTATCGTTCGGCGGTCTCGAAGCAGTTCTTGTGAATCTTGACCATGATGTCGTGGAGTTTGGAGTCAACCTCTTCGCGGCTCCAGTTCATTCGTAGGCTGTTCTGCGACATCTCCAAGCCTGATGTGGCCACGCCGCCTGCGTTCGCAGCCTTGGCAGGACCGTACAGTATCTTCCGCTCTAGGAATAGCTTAGTCGCATCCAAGGTTGATGGCATGTTGGCGCATTCGCACACGACGTAGACTCCGTTCTTCAGGAGGTTGGCGGCGTCTTTTGCGTTGATCTCGTTCTGCGTGGCGCTCGGGAAGGCGCATTGAGCCTTGATGTCCCAGATCGGGTTGTAGTCTAGACTCGGATTGATGGGAACATACTTGGCGCCTTTGAACTTGTCCGCATACTCTTTGATTCGGCCGCGACGGACGTTCTTCAGATCCTTCACGAACGCGAGCTTCTCTCGGTTTATTCCGGCCTCGTCGTAGATGTAGCCGTTCGAGTCGGAGAGTGTGATCGGCTTTGCGCCTAGGTCGAGTAGTTTCTCGACGGTGTACTGCGCTACGTTTCCGCTCCCGGAGACTAGCGCTATCTTGCCTTTGAGTGTCTCATTGCGGGTCTTGAGCATCTCCTCCGCGAAGTAGACCGCGCCGTAACCGGTGGCTTCAGTGCGAATTAGTGAGCCACCCCAGTTGAGTCCTTTGCCCGTCAGAACACCGGTGAACTCGTTCCTGATCCGCTTATACTGGCCGAACAGGAAACCAATTTCCCGACCTCCGACGCCGATATCGCCCGCCGGGACGTCGGTATTCGGGCCCACATGACGGAAGAGTTCGGTCATGAAACTCTGGCAGAACCGCATCATCTCATTGTCGCTCTTGCCCTTTGGGTCGAAGTCCGAACCTCCCTTGCCGCCACCCATTGGGAGTGTGGTCAAGGAGTTCTTGAGGACTTGCTCGAAGGCTAGAAACTTGAGGATGCCCAGATTGACCGTTGGATGGAATCTTAGGCCGCCCTTGTACGGGCCCAGCGCACTGTTCATCTCGATCCGGAAACCACGATTAACGTGGAACTCACCGTGGTCGTCTTGCCACGGCACGCGGAACATGATCACGCGCTCCGGTTCTATGATCCGCTCGAGGATCTTGGCCTTGCGGTATTCAGGGTGACGATCGAACACGAGAGTAAGTGACTCGGCGACCTCCTGGACAGTCTGATAGAATTCAGGTTCCGCCGGGTTCTTGGCCTTCACTTCGGCCATAAGTTTAGAGACAAACTCACTCATCCCTTTTCACCAATGGAATTGGATTGGCGAAGGAAAGCTCCGTTATGTAAAGCCTATGGGAAGCTTTTATTTCCAGAAATGAGAGGCTACGTCGTGCTTAGGGAGAGTTTGCCGTTGGAAGAGAGAATTGTCCCACGAAAACGGGGGATTGTAGACGTTTTTCTGGTCATAGTAGCCGCGGCGCTGGTAATGTCCCCAAGCTTTCTAGCTAGCATCGAATTGCGCCGACTTGGCATCGGCCTCCCAATCGTCGCCATATCGTCATTAGCTCTGTTTCTAATTGGCGTATTCTTACTGGTCAGAACACTGAAAGACTAGAATTCTTTCCGAACTAGAACGGGCGGAGTACAAAGTTCGTGTAGACTGTTAGGGCAAGCGACACAAGGAACAATGCTGCCCAATGGCGTCTATTCCAAGAGTAGACCTTCTGTCCGTCGAACACAGCGAACGGAATGAGATTGAACAGTGCGAGAAAAGCGTTGATAGCAGCTCCCACAAGACACGCTCTGGAAAGTGCTGTCGTCCCGAAAAGCGGCATAGCGATCAAAAGGCCTGCAGTAATAATCACGTTGACTATAGGGCCAGCAATAGCGGTGCGTCCCATTCTGTCCCGATCCGCGAAACCTGAGATCATCACTGCGCCAGGAGCTATGAACTTCAATGGCGAGACGATCGATAGGGCCGTGAGTATCAGACCCATTGTATTGAGACGAAACTCTGCCCATAATCCGTAACCCTGAGCAACGTACTTGTGAGCGAGTTCGTGGAGAATGAATCCCATTGCGAACAGTACAGCAGCGAGTCCAAGTCCCAGCATCGTAAGCGGCTCTCCAACCAAAAAAGAAACACCGGCCGCAGTCACCAGCAGTGTGCCGACAACTAAGTGCCGCATTTCTGTCTTGCTGAAACGAATGGATCGTGCTTGTGGTTGTAGAAGTATGCTTCTGGTTTCAGTGGAGAGTTGCAGTGGAGCGACCGAGCTTCGCGCAGACCTAACTGCTTTGACGCGCCATGTTTCACTGCAATCATGGTTCTCGGGGAGTCGGTGCTGTGGGCAATAGTACTGTTCGCAATAGTTGCATCTGAAGGGGAGGTCAACTTCGACCCCGCAGCTCTCACACTTCAAACGATGAGCTCCCCGGCATCTCAGAGTAGATGGGTACTTCTCACTTTTAATCTTGGTACTGCACATTGCATTGTATCGAGGCTGAACGTTGCCTAAATGTGCAACATGCGGTAAAGAATTCGCTAAATTGGAAACATGCCAATACTGTGGAAAAATGTTCTGTGAAGAAGATTATCCCCAGCATATGGCCTGGGAGACTCGACACGCGGGGCTTGCAGAGGAGGAAGGAACATTCTGGCGAAAAAGGCGAGAAAGTCCTTCCTGACGTAGCCAGAGTATCATCTGCAAGATCTAACTCTTGAAGACCAGTCTCCAGGAGGTGGCAGGGCTGGCAGCTTGGGGTTACTCTGAATATGGTCGTTTGCGGAAAGTGCTTGTGCATTCTCCGGGTATCGAGTTGGGCCTCGTAGAACCACGGACATACGGCGAGTACCTCTTTGATGACGCTATCGAACCCGGGGAGTTCCGGCGGCAGCATGAATGCTTCATCGATCTCCTCAGGTCAGAAGGCGTCGACGTCATACTTCTAAGCGAGGTCTTGCGACAAAGTCGTGCGTCCCTGAATTCTATCAAAAAAGATCCGAATTTCGTTTACATACGTGACACTGCAACGGTCACGCCGAAAGGATACATTAGAATGAGAATGAAGAGCCCACCACGAACTGAAGAACCTCGAATAGTTGAGGCGGCTCTGACTGAACTCGAGATTCCCAAGGCACTGAGGGTTACTTCACCTGCAACAATGGAAGGCGGAGACCTAATCTTCCTCGATGGGGAGACTTTGCTCCTTGGTACCGGAAATAGAACTAACTTGAATGCTCTCCGACAATTGATCAAGAGCGGGATATCCAGACTGATTGCTGTGAGATTGTCGCCAAAAGCTATTCACTTGGATGGGACTATGATGGTCATTGACCGCGATCTTGCGGTGGTTCACCCACCCTCACTGAGCAGAACCGCATTTGTCTTCGAGGAAGGGAGAATGATCAGGCGCGTTCGGTTCCTCGAATATCTCAGAAGTCTTGGAATGAGGCTGATAGAGGTGACAGATTACGAAAGACGAAGACGTGCAACGAATGTTGTTACGCTAGGCCCCAGGAGGGTCGTCATGTACGCAGGGAACAAAAGGGTCACTCGAGAATTGGGAAGGGAGGATGTAGACGTCCTTGAGGTTGATGGTTCAGAGCTCGTGCGTGGAGGCGGAGGACCTAGATGCATGACAGGACCGATTCTGAGGGAATAGCCCAATTAAGGATACCATCATAAACCCTTCACGAGGAGAACGGCCTTGCCCAATTTGAAGAAATCAAAATGTACCGTCCTTCTCACGTTCGACTTCGACGCTGAGAGCGCGCAAGTCAGAAAGACGCCGCATCTTCCGGTGACTCTATCAAAGGGACAATTCGCCCCGCGAGTGGGCGTCCCGAGAATTCTTGACCTTCTAGATGAATATGGGATAAAGGCCACATTCTTCACACCCTCATGGACTGCCCAGACCTACCCAAAGGAGACCAGGGAAATCGCCCTACGAGGACATGAAGTAGCCACGCACGGATTCTTGCACGAAAACTTCTCCGAGCTATCTGATGAACAGGAATTGAAAGTACATCGAGACTCGATTCAGATTATCGAAGAGCTGACAGGGGAAAGGCCGGTCGGTTTTCGCGCCCCCTACTGGGAGTGGAGCACACGGACCCTAGCCTATCTTCAGCAATGTGGCTTCAGATACGACAGCAGTCTGATGAACGACGATAAACCATATCCTCTCAACGAGGGAACGAAAGAGGGGATATACGAACTACCCGTTGAATGGTTCCTAGATGATTGGACGTTATTCGAGGTTGAACATCAGAATCCGAGTGATATTTCCGAAACTTGGCAGCGCGAGTTCGACGCCGTGTACGCGTTGGGGGTCGGATATTTCATGCTCACGATGCATCCGGAATGCATCGGACGTGCTTCAAGGATTCTTCTCCTGAAAAGACTCATTGAGCATATCTCTAGAAAGAGAAATGCCACCTTCGTCAGGTGCGACGAACTGGTTCAACAGCTAATGAGTTCCACAGTTAGTAAAACACGTAGGTTGAACAGAGTTAATTAGCAGTGCAGCTAAACTGAACGCGGTTCATATGTCGAAGTACATGAAGACCGAAGCAAGGGTCATGATCCCGAAACACAAGCACTGCCCTGTCTGCGCAACACCCGTCCCATTTGACAGGGAATACTGCGGACCAGCCTGTGAAGGAAAATTCAAATCAAGTGAACGGAAAAGAAAGTACATGTTCATTCTTGTTCTGCTTATGTTCCCTCTATTCTTCTTAGTGTTGACATTGATGCGAGGTTCCCCGAAGTAGCCTCTAGACACCCCCACATAAGAAAGGGCATCCCTACAGCGTTCCACATCTGGAACGCTAAGTCTCTATGAACTCCTCGATTGTAAACCTTTAAATCTACTTCGACCGCCCAACGTACAATTGAGAAAAATTGTCAGAAAAGAAACTATTCGTACGTAAGGCTACAGGGCTCGTCAGAGAAGTCGGTCCCATGACTGCGATCATCATATGCTTGGCGAACACGATTGGTCTGGGTTGGCAGAAACGCATCTTCCAGTTCACAGGCCCAGCACCAGTACCGGAAAACACCTACCTCCTAGGAATGCCACCGATGGCTATGGCTTTCCTAATCGGAGGCATTGTAATACTATTCTCCACAGTTGCTTTCGCGATACTCACAGCCGCAATGCCACGATCCGGCGGAGGTTACGTCGTCATTTCACGTATACTCAATCCCTTCGTTGGATACGTGAGCAGTTGGGTTGAGTTTCTCAGCATCGCCTGGTCCTTTGGCATGATCGGAGTTGCCGTCTTTGAAGGACTCGGCGTCTTCGGAGCCGTTGCAGGGATTGCAGTGCCATTCACTGACGTTCAGATGTTCACAGGAGGTCTCATTCTCGTTATCCTCTTCACCGCCATCGGTGCCTTAGGAGTGAGGATGGCTGGATACCTCCTGCAAACGATGTTCTGGATACCCGCAGTTCTCACAGTTTACGTTCTCTTCCTCCTGTTCTCAGGAGCAGGGAACCCAACTCTAGTAACCGCAGGGATGCAGTCAGTTCTAGGCCACACTCCAGCTGATTACGTGAATGCTGCGCTCAAGCAAGGTATGGATACTGCCTTCAAGGGCAGTTACTTCGACGCGGTCTCTGTTGGGATATTGGGCGCGTACTGGTCCTACATAGGCTACGCAGCTTCGACATTCGTCGCAGGCGAGATCAAGGAGGCTAACAAGACTCTACCAAGGACGTTGTTCATCGCAGGCATCGTAATCGTAGCGGTCTACATGGCGGTCAGCATGGCGACCTACACTGGAACCAAAGTTGCAGTCACGCCTGACGGAAAGTGGTCCCTCTTCTCCGCATACGCGTTCCTATCGTGGGGCGGAGGTAACCTAGGGCAAGCTGGACTTTCGGGTGTGAAGGCATGGTCGACGGTGGTAGCCGGTTTGACCGGAAGCGGCATGGGCCTCGCATCACTGAACATTCTGCTAGTCATATTCGGTGTATTCTGGATCGCAAACGACATTCCACCCTTCATACTAACTGCGTCAAGAATTCTCTTCGCAATGTCCTTCGACAGGGTCATGCCAGAATCTCTGTCCTCCGTGAATGAAAGATTCCATTCACCAATCAATGCAACCATTGCTACAGGTGTCGTCGGGCTGATAGGAGTCGCCTCAGAATCAGGTGTCTTCAATATAGGCGGCGGATTTAACCCCGGCGGAAATGCGATGCTCCAAAACATATTCGCCACCGGTGTTGGCACAACTGACCTCTACGACGGGATCTTCTTCACAGTCTTTGCACTAGCGCTGTTGCTCTTCCCATTCAGAAAGAAAGCAATCTTCGACAAAGCACCATGGAAGCCCGGTGGAATCGCAACCATAGTGATAATCGGCGTCGTTGCATTCATCGGAAACCTGTACTTAGACTACGCATTCCTCTTCTCGCCGAAGGGAAGCTTCAACCTCGGCGCACTGCCCATGTCCAAAGATCCCTTCACAGATGGCTTCGCGCTCTGGTTCACAATATTCCTCGTCGTCTTGGGCGGCCTGATCTATGGCTTCTACAAGATGAAAGGAAGAACCACCGGCGTCGACTACAGTACAATCTTCACAGAGATACCTCCAGAGTAGGCCCACAACCGAAATAAACCCCTCCCTCTTTCCTTCTTTTTCTATGATTGATCAAGTAGTGGACGAGCTCGAACGCGAAATTCTAGAAGGCCGAGCCCGATGGGTAGCCGATCTCAACGAAACGTTCAGAGACTACTCGTTGGAAGGACAAAGATTCGAAATGTTCGCGAGAGGACAGACCCGAGGACAAGGGTTCATGCTCTCCAAATTCTTCGCTTGGACTGTACTCCCTAACTACAAAGTATCATTATACGCTAGGGTAGTAAGAGATTCTACGAACTTTCAGCGCGGAAACCTGCTTGAGCTACTTAGAGTCCTCAAGCAAGAGATGGAGAGACGAAACTTGAAATGGGTTTGGTTGATATTCTTCTTCGAAGGTGACCCTCCAGAGAGAATAGGTAGCTTGGTTCAAGAGTACAATAAGGAGGAGATTGGCATTGGGTGTGTCAATGCATACTCGGGAGCGGTCGTCGTCAGTAAGAATGTGCTGGGGAGAAGTTTAGTGAAGCACCTCGGGCTTCATCATCTGGTGTCGAATTATGAACGGAAAAGCAGGAAAAGTTCAGTTTCCTAAACTAATCTCCTACTGCGCGCTTGCCACAATCGGTCTCCTGATCCTTTTCGGAATCATTACTGGGCAAGTGCCACCCCAACTCAGAACCGTTGTACTGATTTTGCCTTTACCTTTGGGATTATTGTTAGGGGCCGTATTGTACTTCCGTCTTGCACATGAAGTGGTGCAATATGATGAGTATGGTTTTACTATGATGAAGGGTAAGGGGACCTCGAAATCGTACAAATGGGAACAGTTTGCAGGGATGTCCCTTTTTTCGGATTCAAAGGGCGGAGTAAGTGTTAGAATGTACTATCAGCCTGATGGAGAATTCGTTGATCTGCCCGCCACAAAGACCGGCATCGATCCCTTTTCGCTACGCAACACCTTGCAGAACAGGTTCACGAAAACTTAGCGAAACAGGTACCGGTTGAGATGAGAACTGGCATCAAGGGGTGAGTATGCAAATGAGGCGAGACCGCATTCTCCTCAGGGCGGGATACGTAGCAAGTGTGATGGTGGCTGCTGCGGTCTTCCTATTTGGATTCGGTTGGGCAGCCTCAGTTGGCGTGCTGGTCGGTATTGCTCTTGCGACACGCACCGCAATATACCTCTATTACGAACGCTTTCTAGCCTTCAAGTACTTTGACGACTTCGTTTCGGGAAAGATTCGTCATGAGTGCATGGCATGTGGCGCTTCGTGCCATCTGAAAGTAAACCTTGGAAAAGACGATGTGGAGAGAATTCTGAAATACGCGAAAGAAACTGGCATAACAGAGACCGTAATCGAGAAGAGTGGAGACAATTACTGGCTGAAGAGAAGGCAGACCGGTGCATGCATATTTCTGACCTACGAAGGCAATCTTCCTCGATGCAGCATTTATTCCATACGACCAACGGCGTGTAGACTTTACCCTCTGATTCCTTCGGGGAACAGGTTGAAAGTGGATCCGCTCTGCCCCGCGCTAAGCAAGGTGCGCGGACATACCTTCAAGGAGCATTTGATAACGCAAGACGTCCTAACACATGTGAGGAAAGTAATGGGGAAAATATAGGATAGTGAGCTTGTCAAACAAGGCTTGGGTTTCAGCCTTCTACTCTTTGTAGCTTCTTTATCTTGACGCCGTCGAGTTCTATGAGGTAGGCGCTGAGGATACCTTCAGTGTACTCGGATCCAGGATTCATGCACTTTGTGCGACCGATGTTCATGAATCCGCGGCATTCGTGGATGTGCCCATGCATCCCAAGTAGGGGTTGGTACTTTTCGATTATGGCGCGCACAGACTTCGATCCGACAGGAATGATTACTGGTCTGCCACCCTCGTATACGGGACGCAGATCCTTGTCCAGAAGCGGAGCTTGATCGATCTGAGACTCGAAAGGAGGGCAGTGGAGGCAGAACACGGATCTATCGACGTTTTGAACCTGCGACGCCACTTTCTCCAGCTTCACCCTCAATTCCTCCTCGGAACATTCCCGAGGACTGTTCCAAGGCGTGGGGTTCGACCAACCACAGCAGGCTGCTTCATGCTCGCCGTCCAGGTTAACAACCGACTCCTCCGCATAGGTCACATACGGGCTGTTCTTTAGAACTTCGTCAAGTTCGAACTTATCATCATTGCCTGGATGGATCAACACTTTGACATCCTTCGTCAACTTGTTCGGAATCAGGTCAATCCATTCTTTGAGGGTCTGCGCTTCGAGCTCTGCAAAGATCTTTTCAACTTCGTCCTGCGACGCCTGTTGCAACTGCTCAAACTGCTTCTGATCACACACGTATGGTATGTAGCAATGGTCCTTTACTTGCGTTCGAAAAGTTTCCAGATTAGCGGCTTGGATTACGTTAGTCTTGTCCAAGAAGTCTGCTTTGTAGGTCCCATCCGGCTGCAATACAATGGGCGTCAGAACCTTGCCCGTCAGATCTCCGCCCATGACCAACCACTCGCACTTGAAAATGTTCGCCGAGTTGAGGAACTTACGCCAGACCATTTCGTTGCCGTGAAAGTCAGACGCGAATAGCATCCTAACTTTAGCCAAAGAACATTACTTCGGTCCTAGAATTATGAGAAGTCTATTTCAACTTTGCCGGTCTATTCCGAGTTTGCCACTAGTCTCGTTGGACTTCCTCAACAACATTATACCATTTGACGGAGGGTCCCACTCTCGCCCGCAGTTTCCACTGCAGAGTCTTCGGAGTCTTGTCCACGATCTCTTGGAGTCTGTCGATTCTCTCGACAACCGCAGTTTTATCTTGTTTCGGTAAGTCGTATTTCTGCGTGAATTCCTTGACCTTCGGGAAGTTCGTGGTGACTGTGTAGTGGAAGCCCCATTCATTCGCTAGAACTTTCGCAAAGTATTCTCCGTTGATTTCCTCTTTGTCTCCCTGTCCGATGTCATGTTCCATGAGGAGGATTATTGTATCTTGTATGTCCTTTTCATTGGTTTGAACGATCTGGAGTTTCTGCAAGAGAAGTTCCGTTAAGGGTACAGTGGGGGAGTCGACTTCCAGTCTATCTTTGAAGTCGATCACGTGGCACATTTCCAGTTTGTCCAGAAACACGTCGATTGCTTTGTTGCCTTCTTTATCGTTGAAGATCTGACGGTGCCTTCCAGTTGCTCCCGTCATCATGAGAGAGATGTAGGGTTCGTATCCCAGGTCTGTGAAGAGCTTCTTCGTTAGTGGGCGAAACTTGCCGTAAGTAACGAAATCCATGTCGTGTTTCGGAACGCGTTTGAGTCGTTCGTACAGGCCGGAGTGGTTCGGGCAGTGCATGCGAATCGCTGCGCCACCCATGATCCTTAATGGAATTTCTCGCTGGTCAGCTTCCAATATAATGCGCCGAATCTCTTTCGCGAATTCATCAAAACTCGCAAAGTCGCCCAACCATCAACTCAACCTTGGCTTGGAACAGATTGTTGGATTTCATCAATGTGATTTGTGTTTCCACATATCACAAGCAGAAGATGTCTACGTTTGCTATTAAGCTAATCTACTTTTCTGGACAGAAGAGTTTTCGTCCACAAGTGCAAGTCTAGTTCTTCGTCATGATATTTTCTCGTGAGTTTTGTTAACATCCGATTGTAAATTGCCTCCGAATGTTTCGAGTTTCCATTAGGGGTTCACGGTTGCATTGCGTCAGATGATCGGTGAGACATGTCACACTTTCAACGCAAGTCATCTGAAGAAATGCTTCGAACCTTAATCTGACAGTTGGCATGACATCTACTTGTCCACCGCTTCTTGAGGTCACCTGCCCGTGTCTGTGGAGAAACAGAAAGCTCTCTCATTGTCCTTGACGAGCATGGGGTTCTCAGAGAATCGGCTTGCGAATTATCTTTGGATCTTGCCTCTCGGTCTGGGCTTTGCAGTTTGGGAACTGGTTACGAGGTTCAATTTGGTTCCTCGCTCGAACTTGCCCACTTTCTCGAGTGTACTCTTGGTATTCCTATCATCTGTGCAGGATGTTACCTTTCTGATACGGATCGCTCATAGCTTCCTCAACTTGATATGCGGTTTGGTGCTTGCGTTCTCTTTTGCTCTGCCAATGGCATTCATTGCCGGAAGCAAACACAAGTTTGACTTGACCATGACGCCTCTCGTGATGCTCTTTGGGGCGCTTCCCGACCTCTCCTTCCTACCACTGCTGGTTCTGTGGTTTGGAGCAGGAAGCGTCGCAGCAGTCATTATGGCCTCTTTGGCCGCCTTCTTTCCCATCTACTTCACCGTTAGGGAAGGCACAAAGAACATCCCGCGAGAACTATTCGACGTGACTTCCATCTTCAAGTCCGATCGACTGTCAACGTTCAGGAAGATGGTCTTGCCTGCTATTTCACCGCACATGTTTAGCGGCCTGAGAATGGCTTACGACTTCGATTGGGAGATTATCATTGCCATTGAAATTGCGACCCAAGTTGCTGGAATTGGAAGTTTCATAAACGGCACAGTTAGTTCGGGGTCGCTTGAGAGTGGCTTTGCTGCTATCTTGGCCATAGCCATCGTGGCTGTCGTAGTTGACAGAGTATTCTTCGGCACCTTGGAGTCCTGGACGAGGAAGTGGGTCTGATGGACGCGCATGTGGAACTGGACAACGTGACCAAGTTCTACAACACGCAAGAGAAGCTGCAGGCGCTTCACCAAGTGAGTTTCGACATCGACAAGGGGGAATTTGTCTGCATTGTAGGCCCAAGCGGATGTGGCAAGTCGACGCTCCTCAAGATCATGGCTGGTCTAGATGCGCCGAGCTCGGGAGAGGTGCGTTTTCAGGGAGGACCTGTGCGCGGACCGCATTCGAAGATAAGTATGATCTTCCAATCTTTCGGCCTATTCCCATGGAGAACCGTCCTCGAAAACGTCGAGTACGGACTGGAGATGCGCAAAATCCCCAAGAATGAACGTCGAGAGACTTCAAGGCAATACCTGGAGATGGTAGGGCTCGGCAACTACGAGCACATGTACCCCAAACAACTCTCCGGAGGCATGAAGCAAAGGGTTGGGATCGCTCGGGCGCTGGCTGTCGAACCTGAACTTGTGCTCATGGATGAAGCTTTTAGCGCTATAGACGAGGTGACCGCCGATGTCTTGAGAGAAGAGGTGTCGGAGATCCATAAGGAAACCGCAAAGACCTTCGTTTTGGTAACCCATAATCTGTCCGAAGCCATCGAGCTCGCCGACAAAGTCGTCGTTCTATCCTCACGCCCTGCTAAGGTCAAGCGAATCTTCCCAGTAACACTCGAACGGCCTCGAGATCGGACTCATTCATTATTCGTTTCCATGCACAGCGATATACTCCACTTACTCAAAGAAGAACTAGAGAACACGCTAATTCGTCACAAACTCAAAGGAATCAGGGAACTTCAGACGCTCCATGATATGGAAGCCCATGAAGAACACGCCGAGTCAGAGCGACCGAAAAAGACGGTGCTGACTACCTGAGACTAGCTCCACACTTTGGACAAAACTTCGCATGCCCAGGCGCCGACGTCCCACAGCTAGGGCAGATGATCATGGCCTGAACTGCGGGAACAGCTGGCGCTGGCGGTGAAGTCGACTGTGGCACCTGCGTGGGTAAGTCTACTTCTTTCTTGAGTAGCACAACATCCTCAACTGACAGTACGTCATCCCAACCCACATCCAGCTCAGTTCTAGCCTTAGTGGTCACCCGAAAGGCTAGGCTCTTGTTCTGGAAATCCACTGAAACATCCTTAACCATACCAACAAGCGATCCTTTGCTGTCTATAACCTGCATCCCAGAAAAACGCTGGGACGGAACGGACTTTGCTTCCTCTTTGGGCACAGTGTTCTACCGTACGGCAAGAAGCACAATCGCATAAATTTGATTTGTGCTAAGCACCGTTCTTGGACGCAAGAACGACTCCAAACCAGATAACGAGGCCTACCTTGAACTATTCTAAGTGATTGCAGAATGGTCCTACTGAAAACCACCCTGACAGGCCTTGTACTCATCGTTCTTGGAGTGATGATGCTCACTGTGTTAGGTCAATACGTTCCCATGGAACTACAGCAGATTACGAGGCATGATGTGGAACCACACGCTCAATTCTTGGTGGGAGATGTGGCCGATCGTTCGTACTCTCTTCCCGGGAGCGTAACTGTTGTCGGAAGAATTGATGTAGCTCAGGCGCCATCGAACCAGTCTGCCGACGTTCACTTCATGGTTTTGGATAATGAAAATTATCAGAAATGGAGCTTGGGAAGTCAATCAGACATCATATATTCTAGCAACCAACCTGGTCAATCTAACTTCACATTCAGCACTGGCAAGGGTGGAGTCTATCACTTCGTCTTCGACAACCGGGCTTCCTTGTTCAAGAAATACGTAGCATTAACAATCGCTTACAATGAGATATCGATCGCACGCGTTCCCGACCCTCGGGTAGGCTACGTCGGGTGGGTTTTGGTCGTAACGGGTGGGGTTGCGTTACTGTATGGGTTGATAAGGCGTGCCCCCGTCACGTGGGCGTAGCCTTCGACAACTTCTAAATAGAAAGCACGAGTAAGCAATAACGGTAGAACTTGAGCGGACTCACTCGGAAACAGGTCTACGTCGATAGAAACCTATCACATGTTCTGGGGATTTCCGAAGGAGAACTGGTCAGTTATGCCGATATCCAGAAACGCCTCCACAAATACATCAAGGATAACGATTTGAAGAATCCTCAAAGACCCCGTCAGATTGCGCCCCCTGCAGCCGCCGTAGAAGCGCCTCCTGTGACCAAAGAGATTGAGCGGCCGAGTGCGGCCAGTGTGAAAAAGTGCAGGGATTGTGGGTCGGAGATATCCTCAGAAGCTCTATATTGCGATATGTGTGGGGTTACTCAGTAGCCCGCCGGAACTGCTCCATCAAATCCAGCAGTTCTAGGGATGGAGTGAAATTCTGCCAAACCGACTTAACCGCCCACAACGCAGACGCGCAAAAGCGCCTAAACCACTTTACAAGTATTAGGGGTTCTAACGCGCTCCCTGCTCCCAGATCAGCCGTCAAGCTAACAGAACCGTTGCACTTCAATTGAACGTACGTGATGCCATTTTAAATATCGTGGTTGAGCGGTTACCATACTTTTAACCCTCGCAATCGGAGGATGCTTTTATGGTATCCGAAAGAGTCGGGATCATAGGCTACGGTGTCTACGTCCCGGTCCAGAGAATCAAGAGCGAATACATCGTCAAGGCCCGAGAAGGGAAACGGAAAGACTTACCCCAGTACTTGGACAAGGTAAGGAACGGTTTACTCCTCAAAGATAAGTCCGTAGCCTCGCTGACAGAAGATTCGATCACCATGGCCACAGAAGCCGCATTGAACGCGGTAGATATGGCTGGAATCGACCCACGCAAGATTGAGACCGTCGCGGCCGGCTCCGAATCAAAACCCTATGCAGTGGGTACAATCGCACGTCACGTAGCCTCGTTCATAGGACTTGGAAACCAAGTCTATGTGGCTGATTTGGAGGGTGCCTGTAATTCGGGAATGCAGTCCACCGCATTCGTTGAGAGCCAGATCCTGAGTGGAAGGATCAAGTACGGATTGGCAATTGGTTCAGATGTTGCCCAAGCGCCAATAGGCGACCCATTGGAATATGGGTGCGGCGCCGGCGCTGGAGCGTTCTTGCTTGGTAGAGATAATCCTCTCGCGACAATAGTTGACACTGCCGCTTACTCCACACTAACAATGGATTTCTGGAGAAGAGATGGTGCAGCTGTCCCGAGCCACTTTGGTAGAACCACGGTTGAGGCCTACATCAAGCATGTCATCGGCGCCATAGAACACCTGTTGATCAAGCATCCCGAGATCTCCCTGATGGATTTCGACTACATAACCTTCCATCAACCATCAGGCTACATGCCTATGAAAACCTGCAGAACACTTGCCCAAGAGAAGATTGAGATTCTGGATCATCCGGAGTTGGAGGAGAGGATTCGGCTGACGCCCGAGTTCATTGAAGAGAGAATCAAGCCGTGGCTCCGAGTACTAGATACTGGAAATACGTATGCCGCTTCCACCCTCATAGCCACAAGTGACATCCTCGACCACGCTAAGCCGGGGCAGGATGTTCTAGCGGTCTCCTACGGTTCCGGCGCATATACGATCGCCACATGGCTGCACGTTGAGGACGCCATCCGTGAAAGAAGAGCCAGGGTACCGACGGTAAGAGATTACGTTAACCGAAGACGCGACGTCAAACTCGACGCCTATCATAGACTCTTGAAATTCAAGCATGGATCGGTTAGAAGTAGGCTTCGGGCCCCTAGAATAATCGCAGAAATTGAACCGTATAACGGTCGCAACCTCACCTTCACTCTGTGCAACGGATGCCGACGAGTCTTCTATCCTGCTCGAGACCGATGCCTCGAGTTCGATTGCAATGGACCCGTTGAGCAGCGAACTCTACCAGTCAACGCGCGACTGCTGTCCGTGAAAAAACTGACACTCAAACACCGACTTCTCTCCAACTATGAGGTCCTGAGACAGGGAAAGGTTCTCATGGTTGACGCTAGTCTCTCGGAGCTCAAACCCGGAATGGAGCTTGAAAGCCTAATCCGAAGAATCGATGATGAAGGAAAATCGGGACTCATCATATACGGACCAACCTACAGGCCTGCCTTCAGGACCAAACCGCTTCTAAAACAGTCAGAAGTGACCCCTGTCTTGACCAACCCGACAGCGAACTGGGACCAAACAACGCACTGAGTCGTCGTGGTAACTATCGGGATGCTGACGCGAAGGTTTCTCCGAAGTCGATTCGTCAGTTTGTGAATTTGTTTACGATGGGCATCTTCCATCCCAGTCCGAATGCCTTCCTCGTAATCTTGATCGCAGGAGCTGCCTGCCGTCGCTTGTATTCAGCACCTCTAATCCGGCGAATGGTGTCATCGACCACGTCTGCCGGATATCCTTTCTCGATCAACTCCTTCCTTGCAAGGCGATTCTCAATGATCTCATCGACCAACGGCGAGACGACGGAGTAGTCGAAAGGGTCGAATTGATTGGGACGCAGCTCGGCTGACGGAATCTTGGCGAAGCAATTCTCTGGGATTATTGCCTTCTCGGCCCTCTTGTTGTAATACCTTGCGAGCGCATACACCTCCGTCTTGCTGACATCACCAATTACCTCCAAGCCACCGCTCATGTCTCCATAGAGCGTCGCATAGCCAAGGGCCAACTCCGTTTTGTTTCCGGTGGCAAGAACCATGCCTCCGAATTTGTTGGAAAAAGCCATCAGTATGTTTCCTCGTATTCGTGCTTGTAGATTCTCTTCTGCGACGTCAGGTTGGCGCCCCTCGAAGTATGGCGTAAGCTGTTCTAGGTAGGCTGTGAAGGGCTGGTCGATCGGTATTGTCAGAAATCTTATTCCCAGGTTTTCTGCCAACGTTTTCGCGTCGCTCTTGCTGTGGTCACTTGAGTATCGAGAAGGCATCGAGACACCAGTAACGTTCTGTCTCCCGAGCGCTTGGCTAGCAATGACTGCTACTAGCGATGAATCAATTCCTCCACTTAGGCCAACTAAGGCTTCTTTGAATCCGGTCTTTCTGAAGTAGTCTTTGACACCGAGGACAAGGGCGTCGAAGATCTCTTGCTCGCGAACATAGGGCGGTGGCAGGATTTCATCACCGATTCCCTTACCGCTCTGCAAATCAATATCCACTAATACCAAGTCCTCTTGGAACTGTTTCCCGATGCCAATCAGTTGGCCTGCGGAATCCACTGCAAGGCTTTCACCGTCGAAGACCAGCTCATCTTGGCCTCCCACTTGGTTAACGTAGAAGATTGGGACCTTCAGCCGCTTGGCCTTTTCTTTCAATATCCTCAAACGTACTTCTCGGATCTTGGCGTGGAATGGGGAAGCGTTCAGGTTAACTATCATCCGAGCTCCATGCGCGGCGAGAGCGTCAACAACCTTGACTCCATACCCAATCTGCTCGTCCCAGATGTCCTCGCAGATCGACGTTCCCAGACTAATTCTCTCACCTTGGTTAGCAATCGTCACAGGGTCATTGGTCAAAGCGGGTGTGAAATATCGTTGCTCGTCGAAGACATCGTAAGTTGGAAGAAGTGTCTTGTGAACGACGCTCTGAACGCGGCCATCATTGATTATGGCTGCTGCGTTGAACAGGTGATAATCATCATAGTCCACGAAGCCCACGACTGCAGTCGTGTGTTGGACCTCTTTGGCGAGGTCAAGAATTGATTCTTTGTTTAGGCGAACAAACTCCTCTTGGGCTGGTTTTCGGGTTCCCGCAGGGGCGCGCATCTCGCGAGGAATCAGTAGATCTAGGGGTGGGTAGCCTGTTACAGCCATCTCAGGGAAAGCGACGAGATCGGCTCCGGACTCTGTCGCCTTCTTTAGGTATTCACGAATAAGCCGTGTATTCATCCCAATGTCTCCCACGGTTGGATTGATCTGCGCCATCGCAATGCGAAATAGCAACTCAAATCAACGAGACTCATGACCGATTAGAACAAAAAACCTTCCGTAAACGTATCTCATCAAGCGAACTGTTGACAGCCTAAGATCAAGTCACCTCGCTTCCGTTAGCAGAATTCGCTCCACCTGATTGGCGACGGTATCCCACGCTGAATCGTTCCGAACCCCACTCTCCACCTCTGTTTGCGAGTTTTCGTAGGCCTTGCCCTATGATCGAACGTTCGATTTCGAGCATACTGCATAATAGAGGCTTTAATTATCTTGGAGATGTCGTGGCGAATTAGAGCAATGGGCGCAATAGGTTTCGTTGCCAGACTGTGGTTCTACTTCAGGATGGGTTACGCAACCTACCTAACGTTCCTATTGGGCTTCATATCCACACTTATCACAGTTTACTACTTAGCAATCAAGAACATCCCTTACCTGCTTGAT
>Ga0315280_10002651_pt1 | contig 28694 bp, 25 predicted proteins | sample YL17G06_40_MG_FD_203697 | JGI IMG/M metagenome (GOLD analysis project Ga0315280, IMG submission 203697) | Sediment microbial communities from Yellowstone Lake, YNP, Wyoming, USA - YL17G06_40 | ecosystem: Environmental > Aquatic > Freshwater > Lake > Sediment | place: USA: Wyoming | collected... | reverse complement strand
TGGTGGCGGAGCAGTTCGGCTTGCTGGATGTGCCGCCGCTGGAGCCGCGCTACAACATCGCGCCCACGCAGCCGGTGGCCGTTGTTCGCCTAATCGGCGCGGGGGTCGTCCAACTGCCTCTCCCCTCTCCCGTTTCGGGAGAGGGGCCGGGGGTGAGGGGATCGGATTCCCCCCCCCGCGAGCTGGTCTGGCTCCGCTGGGGCCTGCTCCCCAGTTGGGCCCAAGACCCAGCGATCGGCAATCGGCTCATCAACGCCCGGGCGGAGACGGCCGCCACGAAGCCGGCATTCCGCTCCGCCCTGCGGCGCCGGCGATGCCTGGTCGTGGCCGACGGCTTCTACGAGTGGCAGCGGACCGGCGCCCGCAAGCAGCCCTACTTCATCCACATGCGGGACGACCGGCCCTTTGCCCTTGCGGGCCTCTGGGAATCCTGGGAGGGCGCGGACCACAGCGCGCTGGAGACTTGCGCGATCTTGACCACCGACGCCAACGAACTGATGCGGCCGATCCACGACCGGATGCCGGTCATCGTTTCCCCGAACGACTACGACCGCTGGCTCGACGCGGCGATCCAGAAGCCGGAGCAAGTCGCACCGCTCTTGAAAGCGTATCCCGGCGACGGGATGATTGCCTATCCGGTCAGCCCGTACGTCAACAGCCCGGCGCGCGACGACCCGCGGTGCATCGAGCCGGCGGAGTGAGTCACTTAGCCGGGCGATGGCGGGCGTCTTGCGGTGTCCGGAAGCAACGATGTTGACCGGCCGAGTCCCCGCGGATTAGAAGGACGATGCGGCGGTGAGTGTGTTGCGATCCGAGTGCCCAGCGGTAGCGGAAGGCCAGTCTTGCTGGGGCAGGAGAGGGATCTGAATGACCAAGCTCGAAATGGCATTTGCGGAGGCCTCTAAGCTGCCTGAAAGCGAACAGGAATCGCTCGCGGGTTGGATCCTCGAAGAAATCTGTTCGCAGAGACGGTGGGATGAACTCCTTGCGCGATCTCCGGACGCTTTGGGCCGGCTCGCCGACGAAGCGCTGGCTGAGCATCGGGCCGGCAAGACGCTGCCCCTGGACCCCGATTGTCTATGACTTCCCGCACTACCGAGCGCCTTCGGAGGACGCTAGCTAGGCTTCCGCAGCAGGTGAGGCGCCAGGCGAGACAAGCCTACAGACCGTTCCAGCAGAATCCGCACCATCCCACTCTGCGGTTCAAACAGGTTCATCCCGTCAAGGGAATCTATTCGGTCCGGGTCAGTCTCGACTATCGAGCCCTCGGGGCCCGAGACCAGGACGAGATTGTCTGGTTCTGGATCGGCTCGCACTCGGACTGCGAAAGCCTGTTGGTGCGACTCAGCCAATAGCGCGGCCCGCCCGTCACGGTTTGAGCACCTTCAGCCGCGGGTTGCGGAAATCGACCGCCCGGCTGTGGCTCTGGAGCATGAGGTAGCCGGAAAGCGGCTTGTCCTTGATCTCCGCCACGGTGGTCTGATCCAGGTCCTGGATGGTCTTTCCGTTGAGCGTCACGCGGATCCGCGGGCCGCGGCACTCGATGCGGATCCGGTTCCACTGGCCCGCCGGCTTGGTGGCGTTCAGCTTGGGGGCCACGTAGCGGTAGAGCGAGCCCGTGGAGCCGGTCGTGGCCGGTTTGCCGGCGTCGTCCAGAAGCTGGACCTCGTACGCGGCAAACGAAGGCCGGGTCTTGGCCGGGCCCGTGAACTTGATGCCGCGGATGCCGATCCCGCTATTGGCCCGCGAGGTCATGCGGTACTCGACTTCGAACACGAAGTCAGCGACCTTCTTGTCGTAGCGGAGGAAGCCGAAGCGCTGGCCGGTGCAATGGATAACGCCATCGCGGACCGACCAGACCGGCTCCTTCTTCTGGTCCTTTTGGGAGCTGCCGGCCTCTTCCACGACCCAGCCGGCCAGGTCCTTGCCGTTGAAAATGGGTGCGAGGCCGTCGTCCGCCGGCGATGCCGCACGCGCGGCAACGGCCGCCGCAGCGAGGCAGAGGATCGCCAGAAAAAGCGGGGGAGAGAGTGGATTGCGTGTACTGGCAAAGGTCGTTGGCATCGGTTGCTCCATGGCCGGTGATTTCGTCAACCGAGGGTAGAGTAGTTTCAAAGCCCACGGGTTGCAACCCGTGGGCTTTACGGGATGCGGTAAGTTTCACAAAAGGGGACGGGCACCTCGCTGCGCTCGGAGCCAGTCCCCGTTTTCCGGGGTCGCGCAAGTCAACGTGATCCGCAGGGTCTCCGGGGGGCAATGGACCCTCCTTGCATGGCGGGATGTTGACAGGGCGTTTTCCGTCGGACAAACTAAATGGCTTCCATGCGCTGCCCGCCGACGTCGCTCCCCGAGTCTGACCCCGCTGGGAGGAAGGTCTATGGAAGTCATCATCAAGAACACCTACGAGGAAATGAGCAAGGCCGCCGCGGAGGCCGTGGCGGAGGTGATCAACAGCAAGCCCAATGCGGTTCTCGGGCTGGCCACCGGCTCCACGCCCCTGGGGCTCTACCGCGAGCTGGCGCGGATGCACAAGAGCGAGGGTCTCGACTTCTCCCAGGTCACCACCTTCAACCTGGATGAGTACGTGGGTCTGACCAAGGACCATCCGCAGAGCTACCACTACTTCATGCACGAGAACCTCTTCAAGCACATCAACATCCCCCCGCAGAACGTCTATATCCCGTCGGGCACCACGACCAACTACCGGGCGTTCTGCGCCTGGTTCGAGCGGCGGATCGAGGAGGTAGGCGGGATCGACCTGCAGCTTTTGGGGATCGGCTCCGACGGGCACATCGCCTTCAACGAGCCGTCCAGCTCGCTCGGCTCGCGGACGCGGATCAAGACCTTGGCTCGGCAGACCATCGAGGACAATGCCCGGTTCTTCGACCGGATCGAGGACGTGCCCGTTTACGCGATCACCATGGGAGTGGGCACGATCCTGGAGGCCCGGCAGATCTTGTTTCTGGCCAATGGCGAGAACAAGGCGGCGGCCGTGGCGGCGGCCGTCGAGGGCCCGGTGACGAGCATGATCACCGCCAGCGCCCTGCAGCTTCACCGGGACACGATCTGCTTCCTCGATCGCCCTGCGGCCGGCAAACTGAAGATGATCGACTACTACGAGTGGATTCAGGCCAAGCGGCCGGGAGCCCCGAGGACGGCATGAGGGAAATGACCAATGTCGAATGACGAATGACGAAGGCATGACCGAATGACGAAGCACGAAGGGACTGAATGAGGCTGGGCCGGTTCTCGTGCCGGCCATTCGTCATTCGGATTTCGTCATCGTTTCGTCATTTGGCCTTTCGACATTCGGGCTGGTTGCCAAGGTGCGGTGTATGCGTTTGATCCTTTTGGACCTGCCGATTGAAAAGCGGCTGAACTTTTCCCCGCTCGCGCTGAGCCGGCCAATCTGGGAACTCCGCTGCGGCATCACCTCGCTGGGCGAGAAGCTGGTGGCCAAGGCGCACGCGCGCGACGTGGCCTGCTTCGTCCCGCCCTACATGGCCGACGCGTACCGGGCGAGAACGCCCTGGCCGGTCAACGATCCGGCGAGTCTCCGCGGGGAGGACTTGCTCCTGGTCTCGGGCCGGGTGAAGGCCGCCGGTTGGCAGGCGCCGCAGAGCGGTCCGAGCCAAGCGGCCTTCGATGCCGACGGCGAGCTGCTCTTCGCCCGCGTCACACGCGAAGACCTTTCCAGGCTCGATGCGACGTCGATCGACTCGTTCGTCCAGGCGGTGAAGCAGACGCTGCCCCCGGCAGCCGTCGAAGTGCCGACGTGGAACTACACCTGGGACCTGATCCTCGCCAACCCCAGGCAACTGGCCGAGGACTTTGCCGCGGCGGGGCGGAGCGGCATCGAGGGGACGGTCGAGCAGCCCAACGCGATCCGCGGCAGCCTCAAGGACGTGTACATTGCCCGCGGCGCCCGGGTGCACCCCATGGTGGTGATCGACGCCGTGGGCGGCCCCGTCTACATCGACGAGGACGTCGAGGTCCATCCCTTCACGCGGATCGAAGGGCCCTGCTACATCGGCCGCAAGTCGATCCTCCTGGGGGCAAAGTGCCGCGAGGGGAATTCCATCGGGCCGGTCTGTCGCATCGGCGGCGAGGTCGAGGAGTCGATCATCCAGGGCCACTCGAACAAGTATCACGACGGGTTCCTGGGCCACGCCTACGTGGGCGAGTGGGTCAACCTGGGGGCCCTGACCACCAACAGCGACTTGAAGAACGACTACACCACCGTCGCGGTGATCCTCGACGGCCGCGAGGGGGTGGACACGGGCTCGACCAAGGTCGGCTCGCTCATCGGGGATCACACGAAGACCTCGATCGGCACGCTGTTGAACACCGGGGCCTGCGTCGGAGCGATGGCCATCATCGCGGCCACCGGGAGGCCCCTGCCCAAGTTCATCCCCTCGTTCGCCTGGTTCCTGGAAGGCGTGGTGACCAAGGGGTTTGGCAAGCAGAAGCTCTACGAGACGGCCCGAACGGCGATGAGCCGCCGCAAGTGCCAGTGGACCCCGGCGGAAGAGGCGATGTGGAACGAGATCTACAAGCTGACGGCCCCGGCACGCAGCGAAGCGGTCAAGAAAGGCCGCCGCTCGCTGGCCGGCTTACAACACTAGGAGGACAGGCATTCCTGCCTGCCGACAACGTGTATATCGCGGAGACTTCCGAAGTCTTGGAGACTTCGGAAGTCTGTTTGGCTGCGGCACGGCCGCATTTTCAGGAGATCGCACCATGGCTAGTACTCAAGATCGCGTGATTGCGGTGACCGCCCGCGTGCTGCGGCTCGACCCGAAGGAAATCAATCTGGAGCACCATTTTGCCAAGGACCTGGGCGCGGAGAGCATCCAGTCGGTCGAGCTGATCGCCAACTTCGAGGAGGAGTTCGGCATTGAGATGGACGAGGATGCCGCGCTTTCCGTATCGACCGTCGGCGAGGCGGTCCAGTTCATCGACAAGGTCTGCCAGGAACAAGGCGTGGCGACGTGAAGGGTTCAGGGTTCGGGGTTCAGGGTACAGAGCCGGGCCGTGTCGGCCCGGCCGCTGGAATGCGTAGCGGCGGGGCTTGCCCCGCGGGTGTGCGGTTCGCGGCAACGTCCAGGAAAGGTTGATAGGAGGTGTCATGTCCAAGATGACGAAAGTCAATAGCGTGCGGTCTTTCCCGCTGGTCGATGCCACCGAGCCGAACCTGCTGGAAGAGGTCTTCGACTACAGCCGGCCGCCTCTGATCCGTTTCGACGGCCCGATCATCGAATACATCGACGGCAAGCCGGTGCAGTTCGACCCGCAGACCCTCAGGACCCGCGAGCTGGTGATCACCGACACGACCTTCCGCGACGGCCAGCAGGCCCGCCCGCCCTACACCATTGACCAGATGGTCCACATCTACGATCTGTTGGGCAGGCTGGGCGGGCCCAACGGCGTGATTCGCCAGACCGAGTTCTTCCTCTACACCAAGAACGACCGCGAGACGCTGGACCGCTGCCGCGCCCTGGGCCACCGTTATCCCGAGTGTACCGGCTGGATCCGCGCCAACAACATGGACGACTTCCGCCTGGTCCAAGAGGCCAAGGTCACGGAAACCGGCCTCTTGACCAGTTGCTCCGACTACCACATCTTCAACAAGCTCAAGTTCAAGAGCCGCAAGGAGTGCATGGACCGCTACTGCCAGGTCGTGGATGCGGCCTTCGCGGCGGGCATCCGCCCCCGCTGCCACCTGGAGGACATCACCCGGGCCGACGTCGAAGGGTTTGTGTTCCCGTTCGTCGAGCGGGTCATGCGCATGAGCGAGCAGGTGCCCGAGCACCTTTCGGTCAAGATCCGCATGTGCGACACCATGGGCTTCGGCCTGAGTTACCCGGGCACGGAGCTGCCGCGAAGCATCCCCAAGCTCGTCTACAAGATGAACCGCCAGGTGGGCGTGCCCGGCGAGCGACTGGAGTGGCACGGCCACAACGACTTCCACAAGGTCCACATCAACGCCGCGACCGCCTGGCTCTACGGCTGCGACGCGCTGAACGCCACCGTCTTCGGCTTCGGCGAGCGCACGGGCAATCCGCCGCTCGAAAGCGCCGTCTTCGAGTACATCGGGCTCTGCGGCGACCTGTGCGGCATCCGCACCGAGGCGATCACCGAGCTGGCCGAGTACACGCGGTCCATCGGACTGCCGATCCCCGAGAACTACCCGTTCGTCGGCCGCAGCTTCAACACCACGCAGGCCGGGATCCACGCCGGGGGCTTGCGGCACGACGAGCGGATCTACAACATCTTCGACACCGCCAAGCTCCTCGGCCGGCCGCCCCGGGTGGCCATCACCGACAAGAGCGGCGCCGACGGCGTGGCCCACTGGGTCAACGAGTTCTTCCAACTCAAAGGCAGCCAGCGGATCAGCAAGATCAAGATGCACAAGGTCGCCCGCTGGGTCATCGAGCAGTACGAAGTCCACGGCCGGCTCACCTCCATCAGCGACCAGGAGATGGAGGCCAAAGTCCGCGAGCTGATGCCGGAGCACTGGGGCAAGTACAAAGCGTAGTCGAACGTAGCACCGCGGTGCCGCCCGCTATTTCGGCGTCATCACGCGCAGGTAGGCGACCGAATCCTTGGTCGGCAAGAGCCGCTGCAGCGCCTCGTAGCATCCCCGGACGTCTGCGTCGTTGATGCCGATGCAACCGAGCGTGCCGGGAACATTCCCGTCCGGATGGATCCGCAGGTCGGTCCGCTTCGTCGGGAAGAGTGGGTTCAGATCGACACTGAAGCCGACGCCGTCGCGGACCATCGCGCTCTTTGTCCGCCTCCTCAAGTTTCGGCATTCGTACCAGCCCGTGGGCAAAGGGCCGTTCCCGTAGGGGCCGGACACCGCGGTCCACGCCAGCCCGTACCTCGGCAGCTTCAAGAGCCCGTCTTCATAAACCACATCGGGCGTCGTGCTGCACCGGTCGATGGGCGTAATGGGGTACGACGATGCGGAAACGCAACGCTGGTTCACATAATCAAGGGCCATCCCAGATTCCTCCTTCGTTTCCCTGCCAATGACGACAAAACATCCCTCTTCCATTATCGTGGGATCTCGCGGAAAGTTGCGTCTTCGATCCCCCGCAGCTTGTAGATCAGTGCCCGGCGGCTGATGCCGAGCTTCTTGGCGGCGTGGGTGCGATTGCCGTGGCACTCGGCCAACGTGGCAAGGATGGTGGCCCGCTCGACCTGCGAAAGCCGGCCCGCGGGCGAAGCGGCCGCAGCCGGGCTACCCGCCAATCCGCCCACTTTCGGGGGGAGGTGCTCGGGCAGGATCACGTCGCCGCGGCACAGGAGGCACGCCCGCTGGATGGCGTTCCGCAGCTCGCGGACGTTCCCGGGCCAGAAATGGGCCAAGAGGCATTGCACCGCCTGGGGCGAGAGCCGCACGGGAGTGCCGGCGAACTCGACGGCGAATTGCCGCGCCAGCGGAAGGACGTCGTCGCGTCGCTCGCTGAGCGGCGGCACGATCAGCTCCACCACGTTGATACGGTAGTAGAGGTCCTCGCGGAACTTGCCTTGTTGGACCGCTTCGGCCAGATCGCGGTTGGTGGCCGCCACCAGCCGCGTGTCCACCTCGACCGGCGCATCGCTTCCCACGGGCGTGACCTGGCCGGATTCCAGGGCCCGGAGCAGTTTGGGCTGCAAGTGGAGCGGCAGCTCGCCGATCTCATCCAGAAAGAGCGTTCCTCCCTGAGCCGCCCGAAAGTAGCCCTGGCGAGACTGCGCGGCCCCGGTGAAGGCCCCCTTGGTGTGGCCGAATAGTTCGCTCTCAATGAGCGACTCGGGCAGGCCGGCACAATTGGCCGCCACCAGCGGCCCGGCCGACCTCGGGCTCCACTGGTGGATCAGCCGGGCAACGACCTCCTTGCCCGCCCCGCTTTGCCCGAGGATCAAGACCGGGGCGTTGGACGGGGCCACCACCCGCACGGTCTGGACCACGTGGCGCATCGCCGGGCTCTCGCAGACCACGCCCGGCGGGAGTTCGTCTTTAGCGCGTCCGGAATCTTGCGCGGCGGTCTCGGGCCCTTCCTCCGACGGCCCGAGCGCGTCGGAGATGGCGGCTTCCAGCTCGTCGAGGTCCAACGGCTTGGTCAGATAGTCGTCGGCGCCGCCCTTCATGGCCGAGACCGCCTGGCGCAGATCGGCGTAGGCCGTGATCAGGAGGACCGGGAGCCGCTCGGCGAGCTTTCGAATCTCGGCCAGGGCTTCGATGCCGCTCATCCCCGGGAGGCGGACGTCCAAGAGGACCATGTCCGGCGGATCGCGGCCGATGATTTTCAGGGCGTCTTCCGCGGAGGCCGCCTCGACGGTGGCAAAACCCCGGGACTCCAGAAAGCCGCCCAAGAGTTTGCGCTGCGCGGCCTCGTCGTCCACCACCAGGATCGTCCGGCGTTCGCTACCCATCGATGCCGTCCAGCCAGAAGATGGCCCCGCCGCCGGGCCGCGGCCTGTAGCCCGCCTCCCAGCCGTGACCGGCGGCGATGCGGCGAACAATCGCCAGCCCCAGCCCGGTGCCGTCCGGCCGCGTCGTAAAGTACGGCGTGAAGAGGCGGTCGACCTGCTCCGGAGGCACGCCGGAACCGCGGTCGGCCACTTCCAAGCGGCAGTGCCCATTCTCCCCGGGCACTACGGCGATTTCAACGGTTCCTTGCGGCGGGGAGAACTGGATCGCGTTGCGGACCAGGTTGAACATCGCCTGGCGGAGCATCTCCCGATCGGCGCGAATGGTCCGGCCCGGCCCCATGCCGACGCCTTCCAGCCGCAACTGCTTGGCGTCCAGATCCGGCTCCAAGAGTATCGCCAACTCGTCGATCAGCGAGCCGGCGTCCAGCGGCGCAGGGCTCGCAGCGCGAGGCTTCGCGAAGGCCAAGAACTGGTTGACCCGCGACGTGATTCGATCGCATTCCTCCAAGATCGCCCGCGCTTGCTCGTGCTGCTCCGGCTGGAGCGATTGCGACTGGGTCAATCGCTGGGTCCAGCCGCGGATCAGGCCCAACGGGTTGCGGGTTTCGTGGGCCAGACCGGCCGCAGCCTGGCTAAGGTCGCGCAGGTGGCGAGCCTCGGTTTCCAGGACTTGTGCCCGTGCGCGGGCCTGGGTCCAGCGGACGGTCGTGCGCCAGGCCACCGCCACCGAGATCAGGACTGCTCCCCCGGCCATCACCAACCGGAAGCGGACCCACCACGCCCGGCGGCAGAAGGCGTCGGTCGGCCCGCGGTCCAGCAGCAACACGGCGACGAAGCGGCCGCCGGCCGCGAAGGGACTGGCGTCTTGGTCGGCCGGACCGCGGCCCGTGCGTCCCCAACCCCAGCCACCCCCGCCACCGCCGCGTCCGCCACCGACACCACCGCCGCCCCACCCGCCGCCCATGCCGGGCCCGCTCCCCTCCGGTTGCGGCTCCAGCCGGAAACCCTCCGCGTAGCGGAAGCCGCTTTCGTCCCAGAACTCGCCGGTTACGACGGGCGGGGACGTGTCGAGCAAACCCGCCCGGCCGGCGGTGAGGGCGAGTTCTCCATTCTCAGCGACTACGGCCGCGGCAAGGATACTTCCTGGCCCCGCGGCGTCCTGGGACTTGGAGTTGGCCAGGTGCTCCAAGGCGTCTTGAAGCTGGGCAGGAAAGTAGCGCCCCATGCGGCGGTGGGAAAGGATGCCGCCGACCAGGGCGTTCCATACCGTCTTGGCCTGTCCGGAGAGCGTCTGCCTGGCCAGCCGGCACTCGAAGGCGTACTCATCGTATTGCCAGGCGGCGAGGCCAGCCCACAACACCAGCAGCAAGGCAACGTAACCAGACGCCCGCGGCCATCGCATCGGCGTGTCCCATCCCAGCTTTCAGCCGTCAGCTATCAGCTTTCAGCCGTCAGCTATCAGTTTTCAGCCGTCAGCTCTCGACTCTCCAGTCTACCCTTTCCCCCAAATGCGTTCATAGTTGTCGCAGATGCCATCTTTGTCCTCATCGACGAAGCCGGGCCCCGTGCCCATGCCGCGACCCATGCCGGGGCTTGATCCCGTGCCGGCTCCCCAACCGACTCCGCGGCGGGGAGCGTATCCGCGCCCGCCACCCCAGCCAGGCCCCCGGCCGGCGCCGGGGCCGCGTCCCCAGCCCATCCCGGGACCGCCCCATGCGCGGCCGGCCCCCCAACCGGGCCCTACACCGAGCCCCATGCCCGGGCCGTCTGCTCCTCGCCCGGAACCTCCCCACCAACCTGGGCCCATGCCCAGCCCAGGGCCACCCCACGGACAACCCCAGCCGGCGCTGGGGCCGCCCGCGCCTGCGGCGGGGCGTTGAGGCCGCTCGGCCCAGATCTTCGAGCGGAGTTCCTGCACCTTTGCCGCCAACTCCTTGATCTTTGTGGCGTCGGGCTTCTCTGCCGCCCGGGCCTCAATCAAGGCAGCCATGCTGCGATGCACTTCGGCCCGCAGCTTCGCCAAGTCCGCCGCCTTCGCTTGGCCTTCTTGAGCCGGCGGGCTCTTCGGAGGCGTCTTGGCATCTTGCGCAAAGCCTGCGGATACCCCGGCGACCAAAACCGCCGTGTTTAGAAGGGAAGTCATCACGTTTCTCATGGTCTTGAACCTCATTGGAGTCTCCTTGCCCGCGCCACCGGACGCGTGGACCCTGCAGCGACAGGCCATCGGTTTGCGAGGCGCCCTGCAGAAACTGCACACCACCAAACGGCTTTCCGGCACGGGCTTGCAGCGTCCGACTCTTCGGCTCGCTCGTGGCCGCCGTCTGTGCGGCGTGAAAACCACGAAAACCGGCCGGATGCCACCGAACCGGGCCAAGCGTCGGGCACCTCAACGTCAGCCAAGCCAAGTCCGGCGGGCAAGGCCGTGGCCTTTGGACCTTGCCGCAGGGAGGTTCCGCAACTCTGGTGCCAAACGCCGGGACCGAGGCGCGCAAAAAAAGGGAAGATCGCCCGCCTTCTCGGCTCGGGCGACCTTCCCTGCGCTGGTCAACAGCGTGTCAACTCGGGCTGACCACGCAAACGGCCAGTCAAAGTGAACCGGCCACGCGGGTTGCCTCGCGTCAGCGTTACTTGCCGGGCTCCTTGGGCTTTTCCTTTTCCGGCGGAGTTGGCTCGGGCATCTTGACCTTTTCCTTTTCCGGCGGAGTCGGCTCGGGCATCTTGACCTTTTCCTTTTCCGGCGGAGTTGGCTCGGGCATCTTGACCTTTTCCTTTTCCGGCGGAGTCGGCTCGGGCATCTTGACCTTTTCCTTTTCCGGCGGAGTCGGCTCGGGTAGCTTGGCCTTTTCCTTTTCCGGGGGTGTTGGCTCGATCCGCTCCCTGCCGGGCTCCTTCGGAGCACCCTTACCCGGCAGTTGCTTCGCTCCCTTGCCGTCCTTCTTGTCCACCTTCTTCGGGCAGCCCACCGCGAAGACCACGAAACTCAGCAACACCACCAACAATCCTAGTCGTTTCATGCGTTACCTCCCTAAAAACTGGTACATGGTTGCTTGGAGCATCCCAAGATACCCCCTTGCGAGCCACCTGTAAATAAGCCCCGCCTTGCGAAAAGATACGTTTTTTCCCCTGTCGCGAACCCGGGTTTTTCCTGACAGCCTATCCCAGTTTGCGGACCGTGGACGGCGTCGATTTCCTCGGATCTCTGTCTTCAATCGCCTGCCGGGCCCCATGGTCTTGGGCAAACCATTTATGCTGCTTACGCTCGGAAACCGTCGCCACTTGCAAGGACGGGACCGGAGACGTTGAGCAGATTCGCTATTTTCGCCATTTTCCCTGCTCGACACCATCTTCCGCGGTCCGCACACGATGCCCTGGGCACAGCCCTGTGGCCTGAGTTCCGTAACCGGCGGCAGCACCCACGGCCACGACTACTGCGATCATATCGTCGTGTGGACCTACCCGCTGGCACTGGCCAATCAGGACATCCGCGCGGCGTGTGCGAAGGGTGGGCTCATCGGCAGAATCCTTGACGCCGCTCGGGGGCCGGCAACACGTCAGCTCAGAACCCGACCCCGGTTTCGACGGAGAGCGGCAACTTGACGGCCTCGACCTTCTCGAAGTAGGTGACTCGCACCGTCAGCACGTCGGCCTTGTCGGCCAGGGCGTAGGTCCGGGTCGCGGTGGTCTCGCCGGACTCGTGCCTGATGCTGGAGCCCGAGCTGATCGTCCTGATCCTCTCGCCATCCGGGCCGAAGAAGGCAACCTCCTTGATGGCGATGAGCGGATCGTCCAGGGTGAGAGCCGGGGCAGGCAAGGTCCTGCCCAACACGGTGCGCGCACCCGAGGGCCGCGGCTGACTCGCGGTGAACGAGACGGCCATTTTCGCCTGGCCGGCCCAAGACTCCACCGGCGCTTGCTGGACGGTCACCGCCAGCGGGCCAAGGTTCATTTTCGCGCCGGTCTTCAGAGCGATGTCCTTCTGTTCGGCCGTCTTCTCCGCGGAGGCACAAAGTACCGCGAGCGTCGCTTTGAAGGTGATCTTGGCGGCCCCGCGGGCGGGCACGCTGTCGCCACCGACTTCCACGAGGCGTCCATCCAGAGTCGAGTAGCCCGCGTCCTTGAAGGGGCCAAAACGCGACCAACTGAACGGATGGTTGTAGGGCTCGGAAAGGTCGGTCCCCTTGTCATCGGTGAAGCTCTCCACCCGGCTGGCCTTGGGGTCAAAACCCACGATCCGGCCCTGAGGATACGCGATCCAAAACGCCAGCGACGTGCCGCTGTAGCTTCCGGCGCGGCCCATTCCGCTCGACCCGGGGATCGGCTTGTCGATCCGCACCGACCAGAGTTCGGCCTTCGGCAGGGCCGCGGGCTTCGCGTCCTGGTCGGCTGCGCGAGTTGCCGGCGGGCCGAAAACGCCGAATCCCATGGCCGCGAGCAGAAGCAGTGACGACTTCTTCATGACAGCCCTTTCTCGCCTTTCCCGTAGCTTCGAGAAACGCGGCGGACTCGTGCGCCTCGCTTGCCGCAAATGTCACAGACCACGGTTTGTGCCGATGCCATGCTACACCAAATAGACTGTGATGATCACCGATCTTCCAGTTGAGTCCAGTTTCGTCATTATATCAGCTTCGTGGTGAGCGATCCCCTACCCCCCCCTTGCTGTTTCGCCCACAGGGCCAATCGCGGCGCAAGCTCGTCGGGCTGGGCGGTGCCCGTGGTGGCCAACTGCTGCACGGTGATCGAGGCCACGAGATTGCCCACCAGCGCGGCCTCGGGGCACGTAGCGCCGGCCGCCAAGGCCAGCACGGCGCCGGCGGTCGCGCTGTCGCCGGCGCCGGTCGGATCGATCGGGCCTTCGACGCGAACGCCGGGCACCAGCGTCGGCTCGGGATCGCTCACCAGCATTCCGTCCGCGCCGCGCGTGGCGAAGACCGGCGCCCCGGTCTGGGCCCGGAGCCGCCGCACCGCCTCCTGAAGCTCCGAAATTCCGACCACGGCGTCGGGCGGGGCGCTTGCGACCCCCATCGCCTCGAACTGGTTCGGCTTGATGATGACGTTGCGGAAGCGGCGGATCCGCCGCCGGCTGTCGGCCCAGAACACGACCTTGGGCAGCCGCCTCGCAAAGTCCGCGATCGCCTCGGCAACCCGGGTGGTGATCGCGCCGCAGTCTTGCTCCTCGACCTGGTCGGCCACGATCAGGGCGTCCAACTGCGGCAGGAGCGTATCGAGGGAGCGGATCAACCATTCCTGCACGCCCGCGCTGGTGAGCAAGCGATTCTTGGTGTCGTATCGGTTGTGCTCGCCGGCGAGGCTCGGGTCGTTCCGGTCGCGGGGCTTCACATAAGTGGGCGTCATCCGCCCCGGGTCGCAGTAGAGATGATCGGTGCTGCACCTGAGGGCAGCCAGGTCCTTGCGCAGTTCGTACGACTCGCCGTCGTCGCCGGTGAAGCCGACCGCATGAAGCGTCCCAACTGCCAACGCCGCGAGATTGCACACGACCGTACCCGCTGCCCCGGGACTGTGGCGGATGCTCACCACCTGATGGGCCGTCTTGCCGGTCTCCAAGCTCACTTCGGCCACCAGCGGGTCCACGTCGAGGTACTTGTCCAAAAAGAAGTCCCCCATTACCGCGATTCGCAACTGCCCGAACCGCGCCACCAACTCCCCGAGCCGCTCCGCCGACATGCTCTTGAATCGCTTCATCTCCCCCTCATTCATCATTCATCATTCATCAGTCCTTTTCCGGCACAGGCAACGATCGCATCATACAGTGCCGGCACCGTCTGCCGGTGGTCGCCCTGCACGTAGAAGCTGACGCCGCCGTCGGCCACGGTCCGCACCAGCACCGTCTTGTACGGGCGGAAGTAGTACCGCGGGTCGGTCTTGGGCGCCTCTTGGTGAAGCTCGTCGCCGAGCTTGGGAAGGTCGAACACCGCCGTGGTGAAGTGCTGAATCACACGCCCCTCCTGCCTGGCCACGTTGCGGGCCATGGTGATGGCCTTCAGGTAGACCTCCGGGCCCATTACCGCCGAGCCGATATTCAGGAAGACCCCGCCTTCGAGCCGCATGATGCTCTGGGTGTAAATGAGGAAATCGGCGTAGGTCGCGGCACCGGTGGCGGCGGGGTCGAAATTCGGGTGCTCGTGGATGATATCCTGGCCGATCGCGACGTGGACCGTCACCGGCACGCCCAAGCGGACGCCCGCAGCCAGCACGCTCGTCTGGCGGTGCGGAAACCTCTCCTCTTCGATCATGCGCCCGACGGCCTCACCCAGCCCGATCCCGGTGCGGGCCGCGGCGACCGCGGCATCGTTGATCCGCCCGGTCTCTTGCCACAGGCCGAACTCGCCGGTGCGCACGTAGCGGGCGACGCTCTCGCACGTCTGGCCAATCAGGGCCAGCTCGAAGTCGTGGATCGCCCCGGCGCCGTTCAGCGCCAGGTGCGTCAGGAGCCGCCGCTCCATAAGGTCGATCAGAAGCGGCCCATTGCCCGTCCGCAGCACGTGGGCCCCGCAGCAGAACATCACCGCACTGCCGGACCGGGCCGCCCTCACCACGGCCTCGGCCAGCGCCGGGATCGCGGGGTGCGCGAACGGCTCGCGCGGGCCATCGGGAAAGACCATCGCCGAGCGATCCACGTCGTGGGTCCGCTCCGGCAACGGGCGGAGCAGAAGTCGGCTGCGGTCGAACTGGTCAAAGGGCATGATTTCGGGTCCAGGGTTTCAGGGGAAATGATGAATGATAAATGATGAAGGATGAACGACGAAAGAAGGCCCACCGAAGGCCACACGCCCGGACGGAGCGGCATTTGTCGTTCATCATTCATCACTCATCATTCATCGTTCCAAAGATACTCCACCAGCACCCGCCAGTCGCGGAAGTCCGGGATCACCAGGTCGGCCCCGGCGCCGATGAGGCGGTCGCGTTTCCACGGGTCGGGCTTGCCGCTGCGCCCGGCCTCGTCGCTGGCCACGGCGACGGCGGTGCCGCCGGCGGCCACGACGTTTTGGATCTCGACGTATCCGTCGCCAAAGCCGAGCAGTGCCGCGCCGTCCACGCGGTTCTCTGCAAGGATCCGCTGGATCACCATGGCCTTGGAGAACGACTTGTAGTCGTCCAAGGCCCCGTAGACGTGGCGTCCGAACAAGCGGTCGAGCCCCAGCAGCCGGACTTCCTCGATGACGTACGGCTCGTCGGTGCCGCTGGCCACGTAGAGGGCCGCGCCGCGGCGCTGCAGTTCTTCAAGGATTTCCAACGAATATGGGACGAGCATGTCCCGCGGCGACGCCTTGCCTGAGGCCAGGTCCTCGCGCCGCCGAGCGATCCGCTCCATGAGCCGGTCGTGATACCGCTGCTTGTAAACCAGCGGGTCCTCCGGAGTGCCCCCGCGCCGGGCGAGCTCCTCGCCCAGGCGGATCATCTGGTAGATCGTCTGCTTGCCGGTCAGCTCCATGACGAAATCCCGCGCGATGGCCGCCAAGGCCGACGGCGATTCGCTGGCCCCGGCGGCCGACAGCACCTCGACCATCATCGGGACCATCACGTCGATCCAGCCCTCGCGGATGAGGCTCAGGGTGCCGTCGAAATCGAAGAGCACGTGCCGGGGCGGCCCCCGCCGCTTGACCGGGCGGACGATCTCGATGCCCGTCCCCGGCAGAAAGCCCGCCGAGCGGACTTCCCCCACGACCCGCTGGTAGTCTTCTTCGTAGCAGTTCACGTTCATAGCGTCCATCGGACCGGCGTTCGGGAGGGCGAAGGTCCTGCGGGTGCCATGCCCACGGTTGCGTGGGCATGTCCCAGAGCGCTAGGCCATAGTCGCATGGCCAAGCAAGCTTGGCCATGGCACCCGAGGGCCCGGCTCGGCAGGTGCCTCGCCCTCCCGTAGTGCCCTATCGCGGAGCATAACAAAACGCGGCCCGGTCTCCAAGGGGCGGCGGAGCGCGGAGAGTTGACACGCCGGCGCCGCTGCGGTAAACCAAGGCCGCGTGAGAGACGCGGCGTCCCCGCGTATCCCGTCGAAATGGGTTGAGAATCGCACAGCCGAGGGCGGATTTGCCACATGACACGGAAGACTCGCCGCCCTTCCCCTTCGCAAGCCTATGAAATCACCCGCCGAGTTGCGAAACCGCAAACAGGAGCTCCGCCAATACGCCGAGTCGGCCCGGCAGGCCCAGCCCGACAAGGACGCGCTGAGCGAAGCGATCTGCCGCCGGTTTGCCGCAATGCCCGAATACTCCGCGGCCCGGACCGTGATGGTCTACGTCGGGGTACGGAGCGAAGTCCGCACGCTGCCGCTGTTGAAGGCAGCCATCGAGCAGCGCAGGCGTGTTGTGGTCCCGTATTGCGTCGGCAGTGAGCTGCAACTGTTCCTCCTGGAGTCCTTAGACGACTTGGCCTCTGGCACCTACGGCATCCTGGAGCCTCGCTCCGAGTTGCGGGCGCCGCCTTCAGGGCGGGTGGAAGCCGGCCAGATCGACCTAGTGATGGTCCCAGGCCTGGCCTTTGACCGACGCGGCGGCCGTCTGGGACACGGCAAAGGCTACTACGACCAGTTCCTTCCCCGCTTGCGACAGGACGTCTTGGCGGTGGGCGTCGCCTACGAATGCCAATTGCTGGGCGAGGTCCCGATGCTTCCGTCCGACGTGTTCATGGACCGCGTGATCACCGAAGAGGCCGTGTATCCCGGCCGCGGACGGGCGACATAGGGCTTGCACGGTCGCCGCGGGCCAACCATAATTGGCCCCAAAGCCCAGGGGTTGCAGCCCCTGGGCTTGAGCGGAGCCACCGAAGACATCCCGCAAACAAGTCCTTCCCCTGGAGTCCCACCATGAGCGAAACCAAGAGCACCCTTACGTCGCGTCGCGAGCTACTGAAGAACACCGGCCGCATTGCCGCCGTCACGGCGCTGGCAGGCGCCGTTCCGCACGTCCATGCGGTCGAAAACAACACCATCCAAGTGGCCCTGATCGGCTGCGGCGGGCGCGGCACCGGCGCGGCGAGCGAGTCGCTGTCCACCAAGAGCGGACCGATCAAGCTGGTGGCCATGGCCGATGTCTTCGAGCGCCGCCTGTCGAGCAGCTACAAGGGCCTCAAGCAGCGGTTCGGCGATCGGGTGGACGTGCCCGAGGACCGCAAGTTCATCGGCTTCGACGGCTACAAGAAGGTCATGGACTGCCTGAAGCCCGGCGACGTGGCGATCTTCGCCACGCCCCCGGCGTTCCGCTGGGTCCACTTCACCTACGCGATTGCCAAGGGCATCAACGTCTTCATGGAGAAGCCGGTCACCGTGGACGGCCCGACCACCCGCAAGATGATCCAGCTCGCCGAAGACGCGACGAAGAAGAACCTCAAGGTGGGCGTGGGCCTGATGGTCCGCCACTGCCGCGGGCGACAGGCACTCAAGGAGCGGCTGGATAATGGCGAGATCGGCGACCTGATCGCGCTGCGGGCCTTTCGGATGGGCGGCGGGGGCGGCACGGCCGGGCCCCGCAAAGACAACATGAGCGAGCTGCTCTACCAGGTCCAGCGGTTCCACGCCTTCATCTGGGCCAGCGGCGGCGTCTACAGCGACTACTACATCCACCAGATCGACGAGTGCTCCTGGATGAAGGGCGCCTGGCCGGTCCGGGCCCAGGCCCTCGGCGGGCGCCACTACCGCGGCAACTCCGTGGACCAGAACCTCGACACGTACTCCGTCGAATACACCTTCCCCGACGGCACCAAGCTCTTCTATTACGGCCGCAACATGCCCGGCTGCCACAACGAGTTCGCCAGCTACGCCCTCGGCACCAAGGGCTCGGCGGTGATCTCCACCAACGCGCACGCGCCGGGCAGGGTTCGGACGTTCAAGGGCCACAACATGGCCAAGGAGGACCTCCTCTGGGCCTTCCCCCAGCCCGAGAAGAGCCCCTACCAGCTTGAGTGGGACGACCTGATCGACGCCATCCGCAACGACAAGCCCTACAACGAGGCCCAGCGCGGGGCCGAAGCGAGCCTCGTCTCCTCGATGGGCCGGATGGCCGCCCACACCGGGCAGATCATCACCTTCGAGCAGATGCTCAACTGCGAGCACGAGCTCGGCCCCGGCGTGGACGCCCTCACCATGGACTCTCCCTCACCCTTGAAGGCCGGGCCCGACGGCAAGTATCCGATTCCGCAGCCGGGGATTATCACCAAGCGCGAGTATTGAAATTGAGTTCCATCCAGAACAACTGCTTCAGCGGGTCGAGCCCGCGAAGTCCTTTTAGCACGTCAAGGAGCGCTTGCAGACGTTCCTGCCCGGGCATGGGGTTTGGCTCCCTGGGACGTGGCTATCGGAATGAGGATGGCGGACGGCGAGGTTCCCCGGCTGAAAGATGCCACTCGCGGCGCGGACTCGCGCGGGTTAGGCCCCTTCATCGGCTATCAATCTACCACTTTTGCGCGGGGAGTCCACGGGGAGAGGGAAGAGGGGTCGGGGGCTAGGGATTGGGGATTAGGGATTGGGGTGAAGTGGGCAGTCGTAGGGGAGGTTGGGTTCCCGAGTCGTCGTGGCCGTCTGGTCGCCAGGGTCAGACCGACGGCTCTTGGGGCTGGGAAAACTTGACCGGCCGCCCGGACCAGGGCCAGTACAGCCTCCCGGGTCGGTTTGGGCAGGGCTGGCCAAACGTCGATGAGGGCTTTTAGGTCAAACTCAATCGGGATTGCCTGGAGTTCCAGGAGATCGGCGACGAGTTGCGGAGTCAGCGCCTCGCCGAAAACCTCATGCCCCAACTTCTCCTCTTGCTGTCCGCCAAGAATTCGGGCTAGAGCCCGGCTTCGCACTCCGCGACCTTCCGCTCGTAGAAATCGTCGGTGAGAAGCCCGTCTTCAAAGAGGATCTTGAGCTGTCTCAAACGTCCCGCAACTTGCTGCTTGGTGAACTTGGGTTTTCCGGCCGCGGGGTCAACGGATGCGACCGGGGGCTTCTTCTGGGCAGCCGACGGCGCAGGGACGCGTGGGACGCGTTTGGGCGGAGGCTGGTAAGACGGGTTCAAGACCAGGACCTTCAGGTCCTCCGCGGGCACCAGATGCCGCCACAGGAAGGCCTGCATCCGGTCTTCCGCCGGAACGGCCTGGTGGGCGACGTCCCGCCCTCCAATCGTCGCGCGGCCTTCGACGGAGAGGTTCACGGGCTCGTTGGTGCCCGTCAGGTTCGTTCTCACAGCGAGCCGCGGCACAGCCTGGGTCGGGGACACTGAGCTGGGAGGCGACGAGAATCCCGCCGGCGGGTCCTTGAGGCCCACCTTGATGGCACCCGCAAACCCATCTTTCCGGATCGCATGGACGCTGACGGTGCCGGTCGCCTTGCTGCGGAGGACGACGCTGGACGGCACCACGTAGAGCGCGAAATCGGGCTGCGGCGCGCTTAGGCGCAGACGGTAGGCATACTCTTCGCCGCCATGGCGCGCGACATCGCCCAGGTACACGTAGTAGGTTCCGTCGGCGGGCAGCTTGACCATGAGATAGGAATCGGCGTCGTGGGTGTTCACCCCGGACGCCGCGTCTTCATGATCGTCATTGAACGCCAGCAGTTTGCCGGCCGCGTCGGTGAGCTTGAGGATGGAATCCAGCGGGGAATCGAGCCGGCGTGCGGAGACTTCCGCGACGATCGTGTCGCCGTCACGGCCTGCGAACTGGAATACGTCCCAGTCACCCGGATGATCGATGCGCCCGTTGACGATGATGGGAAGCTTCACCTTCTGTGCGTGCGACGGGTCGTTGTTGGGTTCCTTTTCGACGCACTCGGGCAGCGTGTCCAGAGCAAAAGGCAGGCGGTTGGAAACGAGTCCATCCTTGCGGGCGGCGACCGGATGGACGCCGGGCGCTGCGTCCGGCGTGGGCGGGGTCAGCTCGGCCCCCTCAAGATTCCAGCCCTTCATCCGGATCGTCACCGAAGCGCCCGCGCGGCCGCCCAACGGGAAGATGCTCGTCACAAACGGCAGCTCGCCGATGGTAACGCGATACACAAAATCCTCGCGCCCGCGGTAAATGGCGTCGGTGACGTGGAGCACATACTCACCGTCCTTGGGCACTTCACAAAGAATGAGCGGATCGGGCTTGAAACGGTAGTCGTCGCTGTACGCCACCTCCTTCCCCGCCGCGTTGTAAAGCGTGATCACGGGCTGAAACCAGCCGGGAACGGCGTCGGCGACATAGGGGATCAATTGCCGGGCTTGGGCGGAGATCACCAGCCGTTGACCCTTGTGCGCCTCGAACCGATACCGGTTCACTTCGCCGGAAGCGATCTGGCCGTTCAGCACGCACGGCACGGTGATGCGGTCCTCCACCTCGTCTTCCGGCCGCTTGCGGAGCGCCTGTTCCTCCTTACCGAGCACCTGTAATTCGGCGGTCTTCATTGGCTTTCGGGAGACCTCGGGCAGTTGGCCGACGTGGAAAACCAGCGGGTTGGACACTCCGCGCGGCGTGGCCACGGTCAGCTCCCGCGGGCCGGGCTTCGCGTCGGGAGCGATCGTGACCTCGACCAGAACAATGCTGGAGATTGAAGCGCAGGCCGGCCTCGCAACGTATTCGGCAAGCCGGTTCTCGATCCGTGCCATGAGCTTCAGCGTGGGGTCGTCCTTCCCCGCCCCCGCCGGAGTCTTCCCCGGAGCCGCCGGCGCTTGCACCATCGAGCCTTCCGCCATCATCGCAGCCCCCGAGGTTGCCGTCGGGGCTTTCGTCGAGCTCGTCGCCAGGGCTTTTGCCGGGCCTGCCGCCGTCCCACGCGTCCCCCCCTTCAACTCGTTGAGTTGTTCCCTGAGCAGCGTGAGCTCCTGGGCCCCTATTCGCCGGTAGTAATCGACCACCTTGGCCGAAACGCCCGTGCCGGAGACGATCGCTTGGTTGACGTCGTCCAAACCTTGTCCGCCCAAGCGGATCTGGAACGTCGTGCCCTGCCGGCCGCCGGCGGGGTAGACAAAACCGATATACGGCCTCGGCTGCGCCTGCGCCGCGGGCGCCGCCGCCAGAAAGCCGGCCAGCGCCAGGACCGCAAACTGTAGATTTCTCATGAACCGCTCCTTTACCAGCTATCAGCGATCCTACATGATCTCTGTCAAAAGCCCGGCCGACTTCACGCGTTCCGATGCGGAGGGCAGCACATGGGCCTCCAAGCCCATGGGATGGGGCAGCCGGGCGTTTGGGTCGATGCCGGCCAACTGATAGATGCTCCCGAGGAGGTCCACCGGATACACGGGCCGCTCCTTGACCTCTTCGGCCTTCGCATCCGACGATCCGACCACGCGGCCGCCCTTGAACCCGCCGCCGGCGACCAGGACGGAGAAGACCTTGCCATAATGGTTGCGTCCGCCATTCCAGGGCGGTTGCCAGTCCACCTTGGGACCCCGGCCGAACTCGCCGCAACACCAGACGATGGTGCTATCGAGCAGGCCGCGATCTTTCAAGTCCGCCAGCAGCGTCGCCAGACCTTGGTCCAGTTGCGGGCATTGACGGCGCATGGTCGCAAAATGGTTGCTGTGCGTATCCCAGCCTCCGGGGTAGTTGATGACGACGTAGGGGACGCCCGCCTCGACCATGCGCCGGGCCACGAGGCAGTCCTGCCCGAAGGTGTGGCGGCCGTAGCGAGTTCTCAGTTCCGGTTTCTCCTTGGAGAGGTCGAACACCTCTCTCCCCTGGCCCAAGATCAACTCATACGCCGCTTTCTTGGCATCCTCCGCGGCCGCCACCTGGGGACTGGCCTGCATGGCGCTGGCCATCGTGTTCATCTTCTCGAGGAGTTCGCGCCGGGCCTTCTGGCGGTCGTCGGTGATGCCTCGGGCGACGACGCCCTCCACCTCGAACCGCGGCGTGTTCGGGTCGCTGCCGGTGGCAAAGGGCTTGTACTTTGGCCCCAGGAAGCCCTCTTCGGAGAACCGCCCCTGCGGGCGCGTCAGCACCACGTAAGGCGGGATCAGCCCCTTGTATCCGGGGCTCTTGAAGAAAGCGAACACGGCCCCGATGCTCGGATACGAGAGCCGCTCGCCGGGCGCGTGGCCGGTCTGCATCAGGTAGGCCGCGGTCTCATGGCCATTGTTGCCGTGGGTCATGCTGCGGATCAGCGAGAACTTGTCGGCCTGCTTCGCCAGGAGGGGAAACAGTTCGCCGATCTGGATTCCGTCCACGTTGGTGGGGATCGCCTTCGGCAATTCACCCATGTAGTCGCGGCCCGAGTCCGGTTTCGGGTCCCAGGTGTCGTTGTGCGACATGCCGCCCCACAAGAAGATCTGAATGACCGACTTGGCCTTGATCTTGGCTGGGGCTTTGGCCGGCTCCGCCGCGGCCGCCAACGCGCCGCAGCCCAGCCGATCCGCCGCCAGCATCCCCGCCGCGCCACAAAGGCCCCTCGCTATCGCCTCGCGCCGGGAGACTCGTACTGCACTCACGGGACTGCGGTTCGTCGTCATGTTCTCAGTTTCCTTTCAGTGCCGATAAAGGAATTCCGTGCTGTTGATCAAAGCCCACGTGATGTCCACCCAGTTGTCACGCGTCCTCGTCGGGCTGACCCGGGCAGACTTGGCGGGCTTGGAGGACTTGGCGAACTTGCCAGACTGGCTCACGGCGCCGGGCTTGCCCGCGGCGCCGGACCTGATCGCGGCAAAGGACTTGACCGCGGCACCGGGCTTGCCCCCGGCACTGGACCTGATCGCGGCAAAGGACTTGACCGCGGCACCGGGTTTCGCCGCAGCGATGGGTTTGCCCGCAGGGCTCGGCTTGCTCACGGCGGCGGGCCTGCCGTACTCCTCCGCGCTTCGCACCTCGTCGGCCGTCGGGAATCGCGAGAGAATCGTCAGGTAAAGCTCCTCCACGATCTCATCCGGTTTGCGCCCGGAATCGATGATCGCCTTGAGCTTGGGGCCTTGTGCAAGCTTGCCCTGGATATGGCTCGAATTCAGCATGTGCAGCCACTGGGCGGGGACGGGCTTGTTGTCGCGCTCGCTGGCCATGCCGGTGGCCCGCGCCGAACGCCCGAATAAGGCCAGGAAAGGACTGGTGATGCTGCCGTCCGCGATGGCAATCGCCGGCATGTCGTTGGGAAGGTAGGTGAAAGGCTCCGGGATGGGGCTGGTGTAAAGATCCGACGCGCCGGTGACCTTGTTGATGGCGTCGATCAACACCTCGGCATCCAATCGGCGGAGCGAGTAGCTGGCAAAATTGGCCTCGGCTTGGGGATCCTTAAACCGGGGCATCGAGGAGAACTGGTAGGTGCTGGAGTTCAGGATCAACCGGTAAAGACGCTTCAGATCGTAGTGGCCCGCGACCAGCTCCTTCTCCAGGTAAGCCAGCAGCTCGGGATTGCTCGGCGGGTTGTCGTCGCGAATGTCGTCCGGCTCGTGGATGATGCCGCGGCCCAGCAGCCAATACCAGACGCGGTTGACGATGCACCGAGTGAACCAAGGGTTCTTCGCCCGTATCAGCCAATCGGCGAAGACCTCGCGCGGATCCCGGTCCGGGGGCAACTGAATCTCAGTTCCATCCGGAAAGACCGCCGTCTGTGGCGCGCCGTCGGCCGCCGGCGCAGACGCCGCTTGCGGCACGTTCTTGCCGGCCTCTCCAGACGCACTCTTGGCAGTCAAGTCGCTGGTATGGAGAGGATCCCAGAAGACGTGCTCCTCCTTCCACTCCCGGGTGGGCTTGTAACCGATCTGCGAGAAGAAGACCGCCATGCCCGCCAGCCGGTCTTTCGGCCAAGACTCGGCCCGCGATCCCATCAACGTCAAGGCCACGGCCGTGGCGACCCCTTCCGGAGTCCTGTTCTGCACGGCGCGGAAGAAGTTGACCGGGCCGACGCGGAAATTGCTGCCGCTGGAGGTGAGCATCTCCCGGACGAACTGGTCATACGGCTTGTTCTCGGCGATGGAAGAGCGGACCCAGCGGTGATACGCCTGCGCCGCATTGGGCCAGAGATTGACGGGGAATTCCGCCTTGATCCGCAGAATGTCGCCCCATTTCATGGCCCAGTAGTCCGCGAATTCGTCCCGCTCCAGCAGGCGGTCGATCAAGAGACGTCGCTTGTTCTTCGCGTCGGGATCGTGAATGAACTCTCGGGCCTCTTTCGCGGTGGGCAGCGTGCCGATCACGTCCAGATAGACGCGTCGGACGAACACCGCGTCGGAGCAAAGGACCGGCTGGATGCCTAACGACGACAACTTGGCAAAAACTATTTCGTCAAGCTGGCTCACAGGTGCCGGCCGGGCAGGGCTCTCAAACACGTTCGGCGCCTCCGGTGGCATCGCGGCTCCGCCCGCGACCGATAAGAAGACAATCGCCGAGATCAAGGATGTCTTCATCATGGTTTTTCAGCTCCCTACAAGGGCCACCTCGTTCGCGAAAGTCAAGAGACACGGCGCCGACGTTCTCGTCGCCGATAAACTTGGCCCCGTGCGAAAAGGAGACCAATGGCCAGGTGCACGACCCCGGGGTAATATCGGGGGGTCTGTTGGTGTGCTGGAGTAGCAGCTCCGCCGCTGGCGCCACAATGGCTCCTCCGCCCAGCATACTCCAGTTCTTCTTCCCGCTCAACTTCTTGTTCGTCGGCGACTGAACTGTTCGCGTGGTGGGTGAGTCTCGGAGCGGTCCTGGCCGGCCACGTTGGTCGCCGAGGATCGCTATGCCCGCGCTCATGGGAGAGGACGCCCACAACCGTGCCGGCGGCAAGGACGATGGGCAACGTGTTGCCGCGGTCGGTGGAAAGGAGGATATCGACATGGGCCGCCCCGAGGTCTCGCTCTTCCCGGCAGCTTCGCCCTACGGTTTCTTCTCAACGGCAATCGGCACGGTCGCCTCCATCTTGCCGTAGAGGTCAAGCGTCTGGTAGGTCAGGGTCGCGACAAACGTCTCTTTGCTTCCGGAAACCTTCAGATCGTTTGGTACTCGCCACGAGTACCCGCAGGTCCCCCCTCACCCAAAGGGCATTTTGCCCTTGGTCACCTCCTCCCCGGTCGCATTGCGGATGACAATGGTCGGGTCGAGCGTTGCGTACTGGGGCACGGTCACGACCTCAGCCCCGGTCGAGTACCGCATGGTCCCGGTCTTTTGCGTCGTGTCCCACAACCCGGTAATTTGGATCCCTTGCTCGGGCTCGTTCAGCATCGCCCCGATATAGATACTGTCGCCGGGCTTGAACGACTGATTCTTGTTGGGGCTCGTGAAGTTGACTTCCGGCTTGCCGGAGAACGCCAGCACGAAAGGCTTGTCTTTGCGGATCTGCACCGGGAGGGACAACCCGCTGCCCGGTGGGCCGGAAACCTGGCTCATCCGGGCGTTGAACCGCAACCGGCCGTACTGCACGGTGAGCGTGGGGAGCGGGTAATCGCCGGCGGGCACTTTGTAGGACCGCGGCAACGTCTCGGGGGCCCCGGGCCCGGTCTCGCCGAGGGGAACCATGGTCATGCCTCCTTCCGGCGTACGACCCTGGAGCATTCCGACGGCGCCGAATTCGGTGATGGTCCTTCCGCCCGCGGCAATCTCCAGCACGCCGAGATCGCCGCGATAGGGCGTGATGGTCAACTCATCGCCCAGCGGACTGGCGGAAAGCGTCAGGAACTGGCCGGCCGCCATCTGCATCCGGCACAGCGGGCCGGATTGCAGCAGCAGCGGGCCCTTGGACGAGGGATCGGCGGGAAGCACGTCCAGTTGCACCAGCGGCCGGTCGAAACGGCCGGACACGGTTCCCGACTGACGCAGCCAGGCCACATACTCCTGGTCGCCCAGCCGGACCTTGCCCTTTCGTCCCGTCTTGGCGACGAACTCAACATAGCCATAGTTCGGGGCGTACACCTGAAGCCGCGGCACGAGGACGACCGGCCGCTTGCCCGCCGAGGAGCCAAAGTCGAAGGTCACCGCTAACTCGTCGAAGTAGCGCGTATTGGGCTGTTCCGAGACCCCCTCGAAGGGTGGTTTCTCGGCCCGCTTGATCACGCCGTCGTTCGTCAGGTCCAGATCGCCGTTGCGATCGAAGTAGAGCAGGTCGTAGGTGTTCTGGGCTTGGCGGGGCGGGGTCACTGTGCTCCGGGCGGGCTCGATACCGACCAGGGCCTTGGCAATCGCGGCCAGGAGTTCCGACTTCTTCTGTTGGCCCTCGCCGGTCTTCTTTTTGGTCTTGGCCGGTTCGGGCTTCTCCTCCGGTTTGGCCGACTCGTCGAGGACGAAGTGGTACGTGACTCCCGCCTTCCCCTCGTAGTAGTTGGCGTCGAAGTTCACCGAGCCGTACAGCGGCCGCTTGGAGTTGAGTTTCGGGTAGGCCTTGACCGCTGGGTTCGGCCTGTCATTGCACTGGGCGTACTGGCCCTGCGGATATCGGAACTGCTGCCCGCCCGGCATTTGCTCTTTGCCATAGGCCGGGGCCTCCTCCAACTTGAACGTGACCGGCCCGGCCAGGACGACTTTCGCAGCAGCGTCCGCGGGTTTGGCCGCCGCGGCCTCCTTCGCCGGTCCCTTCTCGGGTTCCGCCGCGAAGGCCGGCGGTCCCAGTGCGAGGAACACCATCCCCGGCGCCAAGCCGACAAGCCACCACTTGTTCATGTCCGCCTCCTTTTCTGGAAAAGTCAACCGCAGTCTATCCGCCGCGCCCCGCGGGCACAAGTTTTTGGTTTCCTCGACAGAATTTGTGGGTGAAAAACGGGTTTCCTGGGGCTCCGCTCCAGACCCCGGCGTTTTCAAGGCATCACAGGGCAAATGAATGACCTGCGGAAATGGCCCTGTTTTTCGGGGATTCCTCGCATGTGGCATGGTGGGGTCGCTTGCTTCAGGCGACGACATGGACCTTGCCGCCCAAGGTGGATTCGTCACGGAATTCGGGAACTGAATCCCAACCATCCATTTGCCCTGCAATGCCTCGAAAAACGCGCGTCGGAATCGTCGATCGGCCTGAATTCTACCCACAAATTCTGTCGAGGAGCCAGTTTTTGATCCGCCCGACCGCCTCATTTCGCCTCCCCCGACTCCTCCACCGTGATCGCCACGCAGAACGGCGCGCAGATCGTGTTCTCGGAGAGGAAGTCGATCGCGGTGACCTTTTTCTCCGGATGCGGGTTCTCCCACACGCCGAGGTAGAGGCGGAGCGTCGCCCGGAACTGCTCCAGTTCCGACGCCCGGTTGCTGCCCGTCCAGACCACCCGACCTCGGGTCACCGGTCTTCCCCCGTCGAAGTTCCACCAGTCGCGAACATCCTGGCCGTAAACGATGGGAATCGACGCGGACGAGCCGTCCTCGTAGCGGACTGTGTACTGCCCAATGTTCGTGCCGTCTGGAACGTTGTCCGGCGAACCCCATTGGTTGCTGTGAAGCAAATAGAGCTTGGCGACCTTGCGGTCCACCGGGATGCCCTCGACCTGCTTGGGGGCGGTGGTCAAGTTGGTGCTTGCCAACCGGATGATGGTGTCGCCAATGCGGAATCGGACGCCGCCGAGGACTTGCTCGCCCCGGGGCAGTTCGGCAAATCCGTTCCCCTCGAAGTCGCCGCCCTCGGAGAGGTCGTTGATCGGCTGATTGCTCTTCCCCTTCAGGTCGAGCGGGACAAGGCGCCCTTTGGGCGGAAGCTGGACCTTGGGGCCCTGGAACGGGAACTGGGCACTCACGGCCAGAAGCTCGCGAGCCTTCTCTCCCATGGAGGACGCCATCTCGCGCCTTTTCGACTCTTGGCCCTTTTGGAGGACCGCGGCGAAGGACTTGAAGGCCTCGGCGGCCAAACCGGGCTGCCCTGCATTCTGGACCGCCTGCGCGGCCGTCATGGCCAGATCGGCCGCCGAGTCGGCCTGGTCCGTATCGAGGTGCCCCGCCAGGTACGTCTTCACGTCGTCCAGGGTCTTCCGCTGTGCTTGCGGCAGGGCCTGTGCAATCCAGCGCACGCGGTTGGCCAAGAGGATGAACTCGGCCGCGCGGTACGCTTCCGATTTCGTGTCCTTTTCCAGTTTGACAATCCTCTCGGCCGCCTGCTGGAGCGCCGGGCGGAACTTCGCCCGGTGTTCGAGGTCCTCCTGGACCGTGCCCGGCCGGAACTGGGAGAGTTCCTGAATGAACCGGACCAACTCGGCGACGCCGCCCTGCGGGACCGTGTACCGGCCGGCGCTGTCTTCCCCCGTGTCCTTCGCGTCGCCGGCCCAAACTCCCGCTGCTACGCCCACCACGACACCCGCGACCAGCATGAACCATCGAGCCCGTCTCATGGGACTCTCCTTTCGGAAAAGGGAACAGAACTTCCCCGCGGAACAGCCAAACGGCCCGGAGATGGATTCGGCCTCCCGGGGAGGCACTCC